>JACCDX011833274.1_pt1 | contig 17120 bp, 11 predicted proteins | sample 7449681 | NCBI WGS metagenome assembly JACCDX01 (sample SAMN15323450, study PRJNA562643) | freshwater metagenome | isolation source: river surface water | place: USA:Blue River Watershed | collected 2017-08-18 | reverse complement strand
TACGCATCTCATACCATTCTGGGGACTTTTGCTCAGGCTGAAATATACTCTTTAAATATTTTACTTGTTCTCTTAAATACTGTTGTTTTAATTCAGATACCTTAGGAAGGTCTTTATGGTAGTTAAAAACTAAACTCATTTTGTCTATGTTTTTTTATATTAGATATTATATTTATTATATATAAATTAATATAATAATTATTTAAATTCATTTTTTTTTCAAGAAATTAAATAGTCACTCAATTGACTGGATTAAATTCATCAATCTTTCTTTTGTTATTTATTAAAGTGATGAATTTATAACATTCTGTTTTATTGTCAAAAATACCCATTTTACACCAACATTTATTAATATAGATGTATAAAGTGGTTGTCTCTTTTGTTTGAACAATCATGTAATTTTGGTCATATGTATATAAAAAGTTGAATGTTTTTCCTTTATTATTAATAAATGGATTTTGATTGTACTGTTTAATAACTTGGTTATTACTAATGTAATTTCTCAAAAGACGTCTTCGTTGGGTTGTTTTAGGAGATGCATAATATTGATTATAAAATGCAATTACATCATAGTTAAAATCAGCCATATTTTTAACGGGTATATAGTTGGGCATCGGTTCGAACGATTTAAATATCTCATCATAACTTCTATTGTCAATATTTACTTTAACATTCATTTAATAGTTTATATTATATATTATATATTATATAAAAATTTTGAATGAAATATATGTCTATATAAGGTTTAAAAATACATAAAAAAAATTGATGGATATATTTAACTAAACGATATTTTCATCAATATTAAATATATTTAAATAATTTAATAAAATATTTTTCATTAAATATATTTTTGAGCAAAAATATGAATATGGAATCCAATATTTCAGTTAACAGTAATAGCAACAATGATGTTGGAACAACCACATCTTCGATTTTTCGCATAGAGCCTACAGTAGATAGTACAACTATTTTAAACAGGATGCGTACTATGTATCCTCACAAAATATCAGATGTTGTAATCGATCCTAGTGAGTATAAGGTATACAATCCTGGTAAAAATGAACCTAAAATGATGCCGATTCATCTTATGTTAATGTCATTTAGAACATCTGTTCCATTAAATGATGCTATTCATATTATTGAGGATGTATTGCAAAATATTAAGCATCTCAATTATACACGCGAAGATCATTGTGTACACAAGTGTACATGTATGATTGACGATATTTTTTTCAAGTTTGAGATTAACATCTTTACTCATAAAGATTCATTAATAATTGAGACAAATCGCTTATCAGGGGATCCTTTTATGTTAAATAAAATTCATGATATTTTGCGTCGAAAGTTTAATGGAGAAAATGTTGATATTGCTTCATTTGAGTTAAATTCTTTTAAACCAGCGAATGTTCCTGAAGATCTTTCTGTGGTCTTAACTGAAGAAGAAGAAGATAACGCATTACTTCCATTTATTAACTTATTGAATGACAAGAATAAATACAATAATGCAATGGCTTTTCAAGTCTTGTATGAAATGAGTTTTGAAAATGATTTGAATAATGCCATTATTCGTCACAATATTATTGACATTATTTCGTCAAAAATTAGACAATATGATATCATAAATCCATCTCCTTGCAAATCTTTAATTCATATAATAACAGCAATTAAAAATTGGTCAAATAATCAAATATTTCATAATGCAATTATTAATTCAAATGTTATCAATATTTTAAAGGAGATCATCATGAATACTCCGAGAAATATTGATACCTTAGATATGATAAAATTCGCATCTGTTGCTGTTTCAAATGTTGCAAAAGATAATGAAACGATATCAATCGAATTCAGCGATCTTTTGCAAGAATGCAATATCGTTCAGGAAATTAAAATTCATGGTTAAATACCGATTTTAAGAACAAATATTTTATTTTTATTTTATTTATAAAAAAACTATGAATAACATGATGAACAATCATTTTTATCTTCACGTATAAATGCAGACCATTGAAAGGCCAAATTATTATCTGGTAAAATTTTTGTTATAGTGAATGAACCACTCTCTTCATCCATTATTTTGTCTTTAGAATAGTCAAAACCTGTTGTTGAAATATTCATAACCTGAATTGAATACCCATTTGTTTGTGAATTATTATTACCTAAAATCTGGGTAAAAACAACGGGGATTTCTTTAAATTGGGTGATAAATTTAACAGTTCCTTTGCTTGAAGTATCTTCGACTATACCAAAATCATATTTTAGCGATTGCGAAGAGTTTGGATTATCAAACTGATCAACCACATTAAATTGTATGTATATTGGCATTACAATAAAGAATAATATAATGACGAAAATAAGGTAAATATAATAACTTTCCATAAAACCACCTTTCATATTTTTCATTATCTTTTTAATCATATATACTCTATATATATGATTAATATTTTTTCACATTAAAAATTGTTTGTTATAAACATTGTTTTAATCAACCATCTGTTCACTATAATCAAACCCGTCACCATCTTCAAAATCTTGTTCAGCTAATGTTCCATAATCAGCACCTTTATCCATAATTTCACTTACAGTCATATCACCCTTTGGTTGTTTTTCATAATTATATATTTCTGCTTCAATTTCATCTTCTTCATTCATCTCTTGTAAATACTTTTCTTTATAATCTTCTAATTGATCTTCAGTTGGAGCAACACCATACTTTTCCATTAATTCCTTCTTTCCTTTCTCATAAATATGTTCGAGCTTTTCAGCCTCTTGTAATTCATCACCATATTCATTCATTTGTGTATCAACATCTTCATCAACGTGATCTATTAAAATACTCTTTTTTGTTTTCTGCATTTTTTGCAACATATAATCGGTATCATCTTCCTTAAAGTACAATTTAATCTTAGCTTCAATGATATCATGTGTTATACTGTTCTTTATCTTTTCAACCTGATCACTGCACAAATTAAACATTTGATTATCATTTTCTAATTCTTCTAATAACACAACAATAAAATTACATATGTATTTACATTGTGATGAAGAATCATCAATTTTTGTATCAATAGTTGCATCTATCATATTATCATCAAGAGATGTTTCTGTTTTAGTACTCTTTTTGCTTTTAACTCCTTGAAGATTACATAAAATTAATTTATTTAAATTACTGATTAACATATGTAATAAAACATGAGATGCATCATTAAAGTTAAAATCACTGTAAACTTTTATATTTTGATACTTGCTATCATAAATATTATCCATTCCATTAATACTATTAATCTCTTCATTTGTATATAACAATTCAAGATCATTAAAGTATTTTTTTATTTCAGGATTAAAAAAAGGTACCAATTTTTGGTTTTCTGTATAAATAATACTTTGCATCTCTATTGCTATTGCATCACTATCTGCAAATTTAATGTGAATATTAGTATCTTCCTTTTCGTCATCACTATTTTTAATAAGCGATATGTATTTTTTCAACTTTGTTATATAAAATTTTTTAATGTAATCGATTCTCTTCTTATTTATCAATTCTCGTTTCTTTATCTTTTGTTTTTCAGTCATTGAATTATTTTTATTTGCTGATGACGCCTCTAATGGATCTTGTTCAAATCTACCAAAATTTCGCAATAAAGCAAGATACTTTTCACAGAATTTGCTATCTTTATTCAATATTGTTGTTATATTTTTAATTAATAATTGTATTTCACTATCTAATTTATCATAACTTATCTTCTTCATACTGTTTAATTGATTTCTTTGAAATATAGTATTATCAATATGAGTATATAATTTAATGTTTCTGCTCTCAATTTCCTCTAATAATTTTTTATATTCATCAAGAGTATACTTTTTGCTTAAAATCTCATTTCGAGATCTTCCCGTTTTAGCATCTATTTGATTTTCAACTGTACCAATGTAATCCCTTAAAGTTCCAGCATATATTCCACTGTCAACATATATGTCAAAAAGGGCTTTCATTAAATTATCAGAAACATTCTTCTCATCATCAACAATTGCATAATTGTGAATTCCACAAAAACGAGTTGGATCATATAAAACACATTTGTGAATTGAACCGATTGAAATAAAATATTTTAGATAGCCATACAAAAGATTAGCCTCGTTTATATTATCGCGAATGTTGGAATTACTTTCTAATTCAAAGTAAAGATAAAAACTGATATATTGAATTGCCTCTTCAGTGCAACATGATGTTTCTAAAATTCCAACGTAAATATCACTTAAAGGTGATCTTGTTATAACTTCAAATATTGTCTCTTTTATTTTTTTAGATAAGTAAATGATTCTATTAATAACATGTGTATGCATTTTAGATACAGCATCACTATCATTATCTTTGGCATATTTTTTTAATTCTGTTTCAAAGTTATCAGGAAGTTTAGAAACTTCTTTAAGTTCCATTTTATTTTTATCAGCAGTTTCATCTTTAAATTTTAATTCCTCTCTCTTCTTTTGCAATTCCAATTCATATTTACTCTTTGCTTTAAAAAGCTCTTTGACATGAACTAGTTTTTTAAAATCATTGTATGCATCAGTAATTGAAACCTTAAATATATCCATCGATTTACTCTTATCTTTTAATATTACGAAATTCATCTCATGTGCTAAGCAAGCCATATATGTTAATCCTTCATCTCCATCAAACGAATAAAATGGACAGATTGTTGTTTTACTGGAGCGGGAGATATTTGGAATGACGGTCTGTACTGCAATTAAAAATCGTGCAATTATGAATGAATTCTTTTTAATTCTATAAAATCTTTCATAACCCTCTTTGAAATAATTTAATGTGTCCATTTTTTCAACTTCAACTTTAGGTAATCCTTTATCGATCAACTTTTTCATCTCCTTATTGCGATAAATATTATAAGGAACAATATATTTAATCTTTTGCATAGAGTCAATTATTATATTGATGATATCCTCGTTTTCTAGCTGAACACCGGATTTTGAAAATAAATTTTTAACAATAAAAACTGAAATCTTAATCGCTTCATCAACGTCATCTATTGATAATCCCTGTTGCAATAACATCTCTTTGAAAAATTTTTCGTCAATATTAGATAATTTCATATATTGGAAAAGATCTATTTTATCGCTTTCATCAACGGTCTTTTCTACTTCCCATATCTCTCTACTCTTTTTTATCATACCGGACTCGGCAAATCCTTCAGTTTCATCGTAATCTCCATTACTCAATATTTCACCGCATTTCTTACATACAGAAAGATTCTTTTCAGTTTCACCATTATCGCCATATTCGTTTAACATGTCGTCAATTAATCGGTTTTTCTCGGCAGGACTATTTGCATAATTGATCTTTTTAAAATAGATATAATGACCGCATAAATCCATCTTTCTTTTATACTTCTTTGAATAGAGTTCATTATTTATAATCATACCATCTTTATCAATCATATCAAAAATATAATTTAGTTTAACATTATTATTCTCAATACCCTCTACTAAATTTAATAAAAATGATAGTGCATCTAGTTTATTGGTTTTATTTTTGTTTTTGTTTGTATCATCTGTCGTTAAATTTTCATTTTTTTTATTTTTTTTATTTTTTATATCATTATTTTTACGAACATCATCTTCTAAAGGAATAACTCCTGAGAAATATTTATAAATTGTAGCTTCAATTTGCTCTTCCAAATATGTTTTATTTTTATTGAAAAATAGTTCCAATTCATTAAATTTATTGATATATTCCTTTATTTTATTTATTTCATTTTCCAATTTAACATATGTTTTTGTATGGCAACCAATATCTTTTCTATAAACACAATCCAATGAATCCAATTTTATCTTGTCTAATTCGAGATTATTTAATGTGCAAACGTATGCCATTTTATCATATTTTGGTACAGCATTACTTTTATGCCATTCACCTTTCTTCCAAAACCACAATTGATCGCCAGCAAGAGCAAGGGTACCCTCTTCTTCTTTCTCAAATGGAATCATTTTCCCTTTCCAAACATAAAGATTATCTTTATAAAATACAACTGAACCATCTGGAAGATTAGGTTTCATATTATCATTTGTAATAACAAACGCATCATATTTAAATAATCTGTGTTGTTTATTATTATTTGCATTCTTCTCTTTTTTAAAACTCTTTTCCAAATTATCAAGCATTGCCGTTAGTTCTTTCTGTTTATTATCAATGTACTTCTTCTCAATCGTAAATGACTGTTTACTCAAATAATTTAAATAATAATAATTTCCAAAATCTCGCATTGATTCAATCCATTGAAGACGCAATATGAAATTATCCTCTGGTTTTCTAAAATGTTTATATTTTCCATAATATTGCTCGACATCTTTATCAGTTATATATTTATCCGCCAAATAGTAATCACTGTCGAATTTATTACGGTCAATCTTCGATAAATTTAAAGTTATATTTTTTGTTGGTTCATTTTTTAACTTTTCCAAATTAACCGCAAATATATCTTTAATTGTTTTTATTTGACTAATTGACAAATCATTTATTGTTAAATTGTATTTGGATAAAACATTATCAACATCGTCAAATGTATAAACATTTTTTAATAAATTGGCCTTCTCTTCAATAATTTCATCTAATGATGGTAATATTGTTTTAATTATATTTTGATAATCATTCTTATTGATATTGGCATTATTAAATAAAAATACTTTATTTTTATTTTTCTGCTCAATTTTTAAGTCGGTTTGATATGTACTCTCTTTAAAATTAATATCCAAAATCTCATTATTTTTACTAATATTGTACAAATCATAACGCAATTTAGAAAGAACATAAAGATTTCCAACATCACCATCTTTTATTAATTCTATATTTACTTTCAATCTTATTTTGTCATTATCGAGAATTTCAACTGACTTGGAAAATATATTGTTTATAGGTGGATAACAATTCGTTTCTCCTAAATATATGATATCGTCGCGTTTCAATCCATGATTTGGAATTTCAACGACAATACCCTCTTTTGTACATGATATTTTAGTTATCGTTCCACATCTTCTAAAATTCTTCTTTAAATCATCGCAGTTTTGGCTAAGCAATAAAAACCCAATGATATTTAACTCATCTCCTTTAATTAATATATTATCTTCAATACCTTTTATTTTACCTCTTTCATCAAAAACATCCTTTTTATTAATATAGTCGGTAGCAATATTATATGTATTCCAAAAATCAGTTCCTAAATCAAAATATCTTAAAACTAACATATTATTACGAGTTTTTTTGTAAATTCCTTGATATTCATAATTTGGAATATGTGATTTTGTTATTAAATTGTACTCGAATAAAAATTTATTATAATCAATATTTTGAAGCACCTTTTTATGGTATAATTCTTTTAACAAAGCCATTTGATTCGCTTGGTTCTCTTCGACAATTCCGGCTTCATTTTCAAGGGATTCAGTGAAGTATGCATTTTGACTACCTTGTGCATTTGCGTTTGCATCTTCCTCTTCATCACCATCTCCATCATTTCCCTCTTTTAATTTAATGTATATTTTATGTTTATCTGCGACAATTGGTAAAATAATATCAGATTTAAATTTATCATTAATCATATCATTAATCAATTCATATTCAATATCTTTTTCAAGCATATCATTTTTTTTCATACCCAAGTTTTTAGCAAGTATTATTTTCTTGGCTTCTCTCTCTACTAATAATTGGACATATTTCTCACTCTGTCTTGAGACAGGATATTCGGCCAACAACTGATTTTCCAAATCTTTTAAGTAAATGTAATCATCTCTATATATTAAATGTTCATCTTTAATGGCTACCTCTTCTTCAATGACAACATTTTGAGTATCTTCCATGAATTTGTTAACATTTTCATTGTTAACACTATTAAAAAAAATATTTTCTATATTATTATTACTGTTATTTCCAGATCTATTAGTGAAAACAATGGATTTTATCTCTTCATTTGAATTATTATTACCATTGTTCTGTTTTGTTATTTCACCTTTTATATTTTCAGGGTCATTCTCATCATTCGATTGAGAATTTTCAGTCTCTTCTGTCTCATCATTATTTACATTTTTTTGATTATTTTGATTCTCTTCACTATTTGAATCATTTTCATTCTCTTGATTATCCTCTTCTTCATCTTGTTGAGAATTGTTACTATTTTCATTCTCTGAGTTTATTTTTAATTCTTCCATATCAATATTATTTTCATCATTACTATCACTATCACTCTCAGTAATATCTTCAGGATTGTAATTTTTGTCAAATACTATGTTTTTAACATTTGAGTTATCCATAATATAATATATATAGATTTTTTTTATGTCAATAAAAACTTTAACCATTCCAAAAATATCTGTTAACAAAAATAAACTTAAAGAGATAAATATATATAAATATATAATACTATAAACAATAAAGGTAAAATGGAAATTCAAAACTTCATTAAAAATAACAACATTGAGAATTACGATAATTTAAAAAATACTTTGGAAGCTTCTCCTTATAATTTAAAGTTTAAAGAGGATGCCGACTTTCCAGATATATTTTTGGTACATCCAAGTGAAACATCTGATTTAACGTTAAAGTTAGTAAGAGAATGCAACGGTTTAATTTTGGAGAAGAGTACTTTTAAGATTTTATGTTATACCTTCGAAAAGTGTGAGGATGGTTTAACATTACCAGAGAGTTTGGACAAAGATAATTTATTTATAGAGAAGGCATTAGAGGGAACTTTAGTAAGATATTATTGTCATAATGATAAGTGGATTTTATCGACAAAGAAGTGCATTGATGCGGCTAAATCGCGATGGATCAGCGACAAGAGTTTTTACGAGTTATTTCTTGATTGCGTTAAAAATGTATGTTTTGACGTTAATCTTTTAAATAAGAGTTATTGTTATTCATTTTTGATTTTACACAATGATAACAATATTGTTGTTAAATATAATAGCCCAATGTTATATCATATATCGACACGTGATATGACGACTTTAAAAGAGGTGAATCATAGTATTGGCATCAATACGATTTCGAAAGAGTATGTTAAAAGAGAAGATATTGATGACGCACTTAAGATGGTTATGGAGACACAGAGTTTAGATATTGAAGGATATATTTTTGTCAATGCTAATGGTAAGAGATGGAAATTGAGAACACCTATTTTTAATAGAGCACGCGAGTTATGGGGTAATACGAACAATCGTATTTTCCGTTACATTGAATTGAGAAAAGACACTAATTTATTACATGAATATTTGATGTACTTTCCGGAGGATAAATACGATTTTATGAACTATGAGCAGAAGATAAGTGCTGTTGCGAATGATATTTCACACTATTATAGCGAAAAGCACATTTTGAAAAAGGATATTAAGATTCCATTTTATTATGCGAAGTTTATTTATAAGATTCATGGAGAGTTCTTTAAGGATAAAGTTAAGGTTAATTATAATCGCATTATGATTGATTTACTACAAGTCGATACAAAGCAGATGTGCCATATGATTAACAATTATGAGAAGAGCTTTTTTCAAAAGAATGATGTACAGAATCAAACTCAACCACAAGAGACGGAGCAAGTTGAGATCGAACACGACCCTACAGTAACTGGATTCTAATCGTACTTACCGAAAAAGGCATTGTATCTATCTGTTTGTAATTTAACGACGTCGTTAAATGATATTTCTCGATTCTCTTTTCTAATCTTCTTCTCTAAAATTTTATCGAAAGTGAGTGTTTTCCACTTATTGCAAAAATCACATAAAACCTGATAATTATGGATATTGTCTCGACCATTTAGATACCGTGGTATAATATGGTCTATTGATATATTTCCATTATTTGAAAATAAAAATTTTTTACATAAATTACATTTATTATGCTGTAATAAATATAATTTCTCTTTAATATATTGCTTAACAATAGGTCGATTATTTGTATTCTTATTTAAGGTTGCATTGAATCCTTTTTTATGAACATATTTTTTAACGGTTATTTTTGCGGGTTTATTTACGACAAAAACACGTCTTTTATATGCTTTTTTATTCATCTTTTTTAATCGTCTAATTTTTATCAATATATATGATTATAATGGTATTATATATAAAAAAAATCAATTTTTTTATATATTTTTTGTGTTTTTCATGTTTTTTATATATTTTTCAAAAAGAAAAGGAGGGGTTTTTAGGGGATGCGCTTTAGCAAGCGCAAGCTTCGCTAACGCTCGCGAACCTTGGTTCCCTAACTAAGCATAATGTGTTGCATCTTTATTAAAGATCCAATGATGTCCTCCATGATGAACATCCGTTAAAATGCGTGATCTTAAACCTGGTGCCGATATATTACAATCTTTTGCAGCGTCGGCTATATTATTGAAATAACATCGTTCTCCTGTTGAACAACATACTTTAATAACGGGTTGGTCTTTAAATTGATCTTCATGGCTAATACCTGCATAGCGGAATATATATCCTTTGCATTTTGTCTTGTTTCTCAATGCTATTCCAACAGCTGTTCCCGTTGTTAATCCCAAGAATCTCCCAGCTGCTTCAATACTCTCGAATGTATTAACAACTTGTTTAGTATCGGGATTTATCATATCGATTGGGCGTTTTGCTTTATGAACAATGACCGTTTCGGGATTATGCACTGGTTCATTTCTTTCAATCTTTCCGGAAAATATATTTAAAATATCATCTAATGAATTGTTTTTATCGATCAATTGTTCTTCAATTTTTGCAACGATCTTATAAATAAGAATTATGTCATCAATTGTTCCATCATAAACATCTTTCGCTAATTTAACGAGTCTTTCTGTAAGTAAAAATGTGGCATTTTTTTCACTAAGAACATAAGAGACATTTTGAGTATATCGCATTTCACCTGAAGGATCGACTGTTTTTAATATTTGTAGGGTATTTTGTAGTTCAGAAGGACGAAGAAGACCACATTTGAAAGTATTTGGTTTTGATTCAAATGCATAGAGAAGATAACCTATATTGGAAGCTGTATTGATACCTATTTGAGCCGATTTTAATTTAAGCTTTTTCTCTTCAGGTGTTGGAACATAGGTGTTGGACTCTAATTTAGTTATTTTATCGTTTAATTCTTTAATCTTTTCATTAAGTTTATTATTTTCCACATAATATTCATTTTTCATGTTTATGTTTTTATCAAAAGAATCCAATTTTTCTTTTAACATTATATTTTCAATCTCAAGTTCATCGTTTCTCATTACCATTGGTGTAAAATATCTATTGTTTGATTCTAATTCACATATTCTTTCTTCTAATTTTCGATTTTCGTTACTTAATCTCATGTTCTCTATATTTAGTTCCTCATTTTTTATAAAAACTTTATTGTAATAGTTTTCTTTCATCTCATATGTATTTATCTTATCTAATAATTTTTTATTTTCATCAACGTATTTAATAATATCTTGTTCAAGTTCTTGATTTTTTATAATTACTTTTACATAATTTTCAGCATTATATTCATAGTCAGTAATTATATTTTTTATTATTTTATCAATATCTTCATATGTCATATTTTCAATAGATAATAGTTCGGTATAATTATTATCATTTACTGTAATTTTTCTTCTCTTATTTTTTAATATTTCATGTGATTTTATTGCATTTTCAATTTGTAAAGAATTTGATACTTTAAATGCATTAATTAAACGGAAATTAGTATAGGTTTTTTTGTGTGTAGCAACGCGTGAATTTAAATCATTTGAATTACCAAATTTAATTAATTTTTCATTTGTATCACTTTTATCATCAATTACTCCGTAATAAACACATGGTATATTTTTTTGAAATTGTTGTAATAATACTCTCTCTTTAAGTAATTCTTTCTCTCTTTCGGATTCTTCTTTCATAATTTTCATGTTATTTTCCGTATCTTCTAATATTTTTTTAAATTTAATATTCTCTTCTTGTAATGTTTCATGAATTATATCTTCTAATTTTAAATAACAATCTAAAATTTCATGGGCTTTTTGTGTATCAGCTTTAACACAAAAAGATTTAAATGTTCTTATTGATAACATATATTTAATTATGTTGTGACCACCTCTACCTTCTTTTGTTGAATTTATTTCGGGTTCAACTATAATATAATCAATATTTTTTTTAAATACTCTTTCTAAAAATTTTCTTGCATTATCTTTTGAATAATATCCAATCCATTTCCATATTTTATCAAGATCAATAACAAAATCGGTTGTGGAATTATAATTTAAATAACAATAGAAACTTGCAACAAATATTTTATGTTCATTATTTGTAAATTGTTGCGTTATTTTTTCAAATAATTTATTATTACATTTATTAATCAATTCATCATTAGAATCATTTTTTTCGATTAAATCAACAATATTTAGTTCTGCCATTTTTATATATTATAATATTAATATCTTTTTAAATCAATTTTTTTTAAAAAGCAAAGCGCATTTTTGCTTTTTAAAAAAATATTTTTGTTTCCCAATTGACAAAGTAAAAATGAGTTTTGTTTTGTCAATTGGGAAACAAAAATATACTGTTATTATATTGTATACAATAAAATAATATAATAAAATAATATTATTTATTGATAATCATCTATAAACCCATTTAATTAAATAATTATGAATATAAATGTATTTTATTAAATATATTTCATAAATCGACTTAAAGAATTTGTTATAATAAAATCCATATAAATGGACGCGTCAATATTATCGCTATCAAATGAAATTGGTAAATGTACTATAGTGTCAAATACGACACATGAACATGGAAATTTTAAGATAATTTCATCGAAAAAAGACCTATTAATGCAATCATTAATAAATTTCTTTAGTGATCGTAATAATCTTGATCAAGTTATACCAATAATTAAAAGCAAATCGAAAATTTCATTGAGAATCCTTGATTGGTTTGTTACAAACTATAGTAAGAAGAATAATATTCATTACCAAATTACAATGAATGATAAAGTTAAAAATTTTATTGTATATTTGGACTATAAAGCACAGTTAAAAGCATATAATAAGAAAACTTTTGATCCGTTCTGTCGACGAGAAAGAATCTCATTTATTGATCACGATAACAATGAATTAATTACAACAGTTGGACAATTGAACTTTTTTCGTTGGGCTATTGAAAATAATATATTAAATTACATAATTGAAAATTATGATATTATCGAGACAGATATGAATAATTCATTGAGAAATTTATATAAGAAAAAATCAGGTGATGATAAAAGACGTAAAAGAACCGAATTGTCGATATCAGCAACGAAAACTGTCAATAAACATAATGTGAGTATCATAGTACAATTTGATTAATTCGACCCATTTTGCGAATAGATATATAAAGATATTTTATAAATATTTTATAAATATTTTTTTTATAAAGGAATAAAAAAAATATATCATTTTAATTATATATGTCAGATAATTTTGTACCATTTAGAAGTGGATGCGGTATGTGCAAACCTTCAACAGATTATTACAAACAACCAACTCAAATGGGAGGAAGTGATTCCGATAAATTTGTAAAGGATAATATGGGAGTATCATATGCAACTGCATTTGGCGGTAAAAAGAAGAGTAAGAAGGCCAAAAAGAGTGTTAAACGTGTCGTTAAACGCACTGTGAAAAAAGTTAAGAAAAGTAAGAGACAATCAGGTGGTATGCAACCACTTGACGACAAGAGTGCTGAAATGGGAGCAGAGAGCACTGGTGTTGTTGGTTATGAACCAAATACTTATTACCCAGTTGATAAAATGGATGGCGGTAAAAAGAAGGTCAAGAAGGTTAAGAAAAGTAAGAGCGTTAAAAGATCACCTACTAAAAAGAGAATTGTTAAGCGCACTGTTAAGCGCACTATGAAGAAACCTAAGAGAAAAATGAGAGGTGGAATGGAATCAAGTGGTGCAACTGTTATGGACAGTAGATTCTACAATCCTGATGCAAGTATGGCTGATTACTCAGAATTATCCGGAAATGGAACTATGACTGCATATGGTCCAATTGAATCAGGTGATGCTGGTGTTGGAATGTTAGCTCCATACAATGCATCCACATGCAGTACTGCTAATCACAGTTCAAGTATGAAAACAGGTGGTTCTAAAAAGAAGAAGAGTCGCTCTGTTAAAAAGGTCAAGAGAGGAACCAAGAAGGTGAAGAAAGTTAAGAGAAAGTCTCATAAGGGTGGAAAGAAAGTAAAGAAGGTTAAGAAATCAAAGAAAGTTAAGAAAGTCAAGAAGAGCACTAAAAAGCCCAAGAGAAGAATGCATAGAGGTGGCCGTTCTGCACATATTCCAAATATCAGTGATAGAGGGGTTACTGACACTCAAAACACTATCAATAAAAAGATAGATGATTTCAAGGGATTTATGGAAAAATTAGAGAATGACTATTTGAAATCAGTTGATTACATGAATAATGTAAAAATTGGCAATCAAAGACTCATTCAAGGTGGAAGAAAATCCAAAAAGAGTGTTAAGAAAGTCAAGAAGAGTGTCAAGAAGCCTAAGAGAAAGGTCGTTAAAAGAAAAGTTGTCAAGAAGAGTGTCAAGAAACCAAAGAGAAAAGTTGTTAAGAAGAGCGTAAAGAAACCAAAAAGAAGAGTTGTTAAGAAGAGTGTTAAGAAACCAAAGAGAAAAAGCACAAGAAGAGTAAAGAGAATGAGAGGTGGTAGCAATGGTTCTGATTTCGCTTTAACTCTTAACTCAAGAGGACCTGCTAATGCTCCCGATGATTACTGGGGTGTTGATGGAGAGAAATGGTTTAGACAATTTAACAAAACTGGAGACTATATTCCAAACAGTAAGTTGCCACAAGCAGCAACTCCCCTTTTAGCTGGAAACAATGATAGTGGTGTCGTTAATGGTTATGATGAAATGGGATTTAGCTACGGAACTGCCTAATTGGGGAAGTGCATCCCCAAATCCCCTCCTTTTCTTATAATAAATGAGAGGTTAGTGTTGTAAATATAGTTACCTAATTTCAATCTTTGAGATTATTTATATAAAAAATTTTTTATATAAATATAGATTATGGAGAATATTATTGTTAAAAATATATATGATGATGTTAATACTGCTGCAAATAATATAAATTCATATTTTAACAATATTGATTATTATGATACAAATATTTACACAATTATTGAAAAATTACCTAAATACAATGTATTAATTTATATATTTATTATTTTTATTATATTTAATTTTATCAATCGATTAAACATAAAGCTAAATGAAATATTGGCATTTATGGTATGTTTACTTTTAATATATTATTTGATAAAAAAAGATTATACGTCATTTATTCAATATACACAAAATAAAAATCTACAGCTAAAATTCATACATAATTTAGTGTTTAATAATAAAGATTGGTCATATGTAAATTATAATAATTTATTCATAAGACCATTTCAATCATCTGAAAAATCATATCTTTATCTAGATCCAAATATTATAGAGATATTTTTTAATTTTAAGAATATATCATCATTTAATATATCTGCGTATGTAAATTCTGCAATTCATACTAACAATATATTGGGTATAGAATATGAAATAAAAATAGGATTAAACAGGGATTATTTAAATTATAATACAGCAGTCGAAGAATCAAAGAAGGCATTGAATGAGTTGAATAGTGCAATATATAAATTACCTGAAGGATATATGGATAAATATAAGCGTTCTATAGAGCTATTACATGGCATTTTAAATCAACATTTAATAAATATAGGAAATATATGTAAGAATAATAATAAACTTAGTGATATAACTATAACGACAATGCCTGATAATTTTTACGACGAAAACTTTATTATTTCAGCGGATGATACAAAAACAAGCGATTATATATCTGTTTATAATATGTATTAGGGAACCTACGGTTCGCGAGCGTTAGAGACGCTTGCGCTTGCTAAAGCGCATCCCCTAAAAACCCCTCCCTTTGTTTTTAATACTAATTTTAAACAAAGATATTTGTTAAATGAAGATTTTAACGAATTTTTATCACAAATTTAATTGTTTTTAAATATCGTTTAAGATATAAAAATACGTGTAAAATATTTTCTAAATTATAGATATATGCGTCTATATTTTAAAAAAGTGTCTCAAAGTACTGAAACAAATAACAATAGAAAAAAGAGTGTATTTAAAATTATAAAGGGGCAAAATGGCATATTTGAACAGATGCAAGGTATCTCTCTAAATGGGGAAAAATATAATATTCAGCAAAATATTATAAAGAAAAATAAAGATTCCGGACTTTTAAGTACTCAACATCGTGTTTTTACAATTAAATCTTCCAATTTAAAAGAATTATTAAATGAGTCCAATAAAAGTTTAAATAATACAAATAAGAGAAACAACAACAGCAACAGCAAAAATATGAAAGGAGATAAGAAAGACAAAAGAGAGAAGAAAGACAAAAGAGAAAAAAGAGTCATTAAAGAGGAAAAAAAGAAGAAAATAAGAAAAGAAACAAAAGAAAATATTAATAATAAAACAGACAAACAGATTGATAAAAAAATAAAAAGTTCAAAAAAGTTAAAAAGTAAATCTACATAAAAGGAGAATAAATGAACAAAAAGATAATAATTGTACAATTTGTTAACAAAAAAATTGATTTTTTTATATTAAAGAGATACATTATAATATAATTTATTATAATTAATTTTAATTACACACAATGACTGAAAAATCATCTACTGGAGCTAAAACTGCTGGAGAGAACATTAATTGGAGATATTTAAATGAAGAGAGAATTGAAGACCCTATTATCAATGCTTTGGTTAAAGAGGCGACTTCTATTTACATTAAGAACAGTACTAGTTCTGAAACTAAAGGAGAGGAGATAACGATTTTACAGTATATTGAGCAATTTAACATATTTTTGAAAGATAATAAGTATAAATTTGCTTTTTATGTACCTGAAGTAGTTATCCCAACTGAGACTGATAAAAAGAAGAAACCTGCTAAAAAAGAGCAACTTTCAAAGAGAGATCAGATTTTAAAGACTATTAAAGAAGAAAGTTTTAAGAAAGAGATTAAAGCATTTTTAGATACATTAGTTATTGTTAACAAT
>JACCDX010952285.1_pt1 | contig 17121 bp, 18 predicted proteins | sample 7449681 | NCBI WGS metagenome assembly JACCDX01 (sample SAMN15323450, study PRJNA562643) | freshwater metagenome | isolation source: river surface water | place: USA:Blue River Watershed | collected 2017-08-18 | reverse complement strand
TCGAAATCATCATGGCCAGAATCTGTGCAGTCACCGGTCGCCGTCCCGTCAAGGGCTCGATCATCAATCGCAAGGGTCAGTCGAAGAAGAGCGGCGGCATCGGCACGCACGTGACCAGCATCACGAAGCGCAAATTCCGCCCCAACCTGCAGCGCATCCGGATCAAGACCGCCAACGGCGGCACCAAGCGCGTGTGGGTCTCCGTCAAGGCCATCAAGGCCGGCCTCGTCGAAAAGGCCTGAGTCCGCCCCGGCCCCCTTCCTGTTTCCGCCCGCGGCCTTTGTGCCGCGGGCTTTTTTTTCTTCGGTCCGCCCGCCCGTCAGCCGCCGCTGAATAGGCTTCAGCCGCCGCGCCGATCCCGCCAGTCTCCGCCTGCGCATGTCCCAACCGCCGCTGCCCGCCTCCTCTCCCGTCGGAGATGCGACCGAACGCAAGGTCGAGGCGGAAATGACCCGGTTGCTCTACCGCTCCGCCGGTTTCGGGCTGTTCTCCAATTTCGTCCTCGGGCTCGTGCTCGTGGCCGGGACGTATACGGCGCACCCGCTGCGCCTGCACGGCACCTGGCTCGCGTCGCTCACGCTGGTCACGCTGGGCCGCTGGGGCATCTGCCTCGCCTTCAACCGTGCCGCGCCGCCGCCGGAGCGACTGCCGGTCTGGCGCCTGATGTTCATGGTCGGACTCGTCGTGGCCGGACTCATCTGGGGCAGCGCCGCCTGGTTCTACTTCGCCTCGGAAGGGCTGACCTCGCGGTTTCTCCTGCTGATGATTCTCGCGGGCATGAACGCCGGCGCCGCCCGGTCCCTCGCGTCGGTGCCGCTTCATTACCGGCTTTACGTCACCGTCACCCTCACGCCGCTGCTGCTGCGGTTTCTCACCCTCGAGGAACCGGGCGGGGTCACTTTGGCGCTGGCCACGCTGACCTACGCGCTGTTCCTCATGAACACCGCCAAGCTCCACCACGCCGACCTGCGGCAGCAGTGGCGCCTCATTTTCGAGCACGAACAGCTCGTCAAAGTGCTCAGCGAAGCCAAGGCCGAGGCCGAGGCCGCCAGCCAGGCCAAGAGCGAGTTTCTCGCCACGATGAGCCACGAAATCCGCACCCCCATGAACGGCATCATGGGCATGCTGCAGGTCCTGGAAACCTCCGACCTTTCGGCCGCGCAGCGCACCCAGGTCCAGATCGCGTCCACCTCGGCCGACACCCTGCTCCGCCTCCTGAACGACATCCTCGATTTCTCCAAGATCGAGAGCGGCAAACTCGAATTCGAGGCGATCACCTTCGCGCTTCCCGCCACCGTCACCGAAGTCGTCGCGCTGCTGAACAACCGCGCGCACGAAAAACGGCTCGAGCTGGAGCTCAAGCTCGCCGCCGACCTCCCGGCCTTCGTCACCGGCGACGCCGTCCGCCTCAAGCAGGTGCTGCTCAACCTCACCGGCAACGCCATCAAGTTCACCGAACGCGGCCGCGTCGAACTGGGCGCCGAAGTCGTCTCCCGCACCGATTCGGCCGCCGTCGTGCGTTTCCGCGTGCGCGACACGGGCATCGGCATCGATCCGGGCACGCAGTCGAAACTGTTCCAGGTGTTTTCGCAGGGCGACAGTTCGACCACCCGCCGCTTCGGCGGCACGGGCCTGGGCCTCGCGATCTCGCAACGGCTGGTGCACCGCATGGGCGGACACATCGGCGTCACGAGCGCCCTCGGCCAGGGTTCGGAATTCTCCTTCGAGCTGTCCCTGCCGGTCGCGCCCCCCCCGTCCAGCGGATCGCGCGCGCCGTTCGGTCCCGTCGCCAAGCCCCTCGCCGGTCGCGTGCTCGTCGTCGAGGACGACCGCGTCAATCAGCGCGTGATCGAGCTGCTGCTCGAAAAGCTGGGCCTGGAAGCCGTCATCGTTGCCGACGGCGCCGCCGCGGTGGGCATCGCCACCCACGAGCGCTGGGACGCCATCTTGATGGATTGCCAGATGCCGGGGATGGATGGCTTCGAGGCCACCCGCCAGATCCGGGCGCGACTCGCCGGCCGGCGCCTGCCGATCATCGCCCTCACGGCCAACGCGATGGTCGGCGACCGCGAAGCCTGCGTCGCCGCCGGCATGGATGACTTCGTGCCGAAGCCCGTGCGGCAGGACGAACTCCGGACCTGCCTCGAACGCTGGCTCACGCCCGCCGCCGCCCGCTGAACCGACGGTCGAATCGCAGGTGATCACCGCGACGGCCTCCGGCCAGCGGTGAACCCTGCGGTCCCGACGCGAAGGCACGTGGGCTCAGATCGCCCGGAAAACCACCGCGGCGTTCTGGCCGCCGAAGCCCAGGTTGTTGCTCAGGACGGTTTTCACGGCCGCCGGCCGCGCCACGTTGGGCACGTAGTCGAGATCGCAGTCCGGGTCCGGGTCGTCGAGGTTGATCGTCGGCGCGAGCGTCTGCGTCTGGATCGTCTTCACGCAGATCACCGACTCGATGCCGCCGGCCGCACCGAGCAGATGCCCGGTCATGGACTTCGTGGAGCTGACGGCCAGCCGCCGCGCGTGGTCGCCGAAGACCTTCTTGATCGCGAGCGTCTCGAACTTGTCGTTGTAGGGCGTCGAGGTGCCGTGCGCATTGATGTAGTCGATCTCGGTCGGCGCCACCCGCGCGTTGCCGAGCGCCCGCTTCATCGCCATCGACAGGCCCTTGCCCTCCGGATCCGGCTGCGTGATGTGAAACGCGTCGCACGTCGCCGCGTAGCCCGCCAGCTCGCAGTAGATCCGCGCACCGCGCGCCTGGGCATGCTCCAGCGACTCGAGCACCAGCACGCCCGCCCCTTCGCCCATGATGAAGCCGTCGCGGTTGCGGTCGAAGGGCCGGCTCGCCTTCTCCGGCGCGTCGTTGCGCGTGCTCATCGCCTTCATCGAACAGAACGCCGCGTAGGCGAACGGCGTGATCGCCGCCTCCGCCCCGCCCGCGATCATCACGTCGACCTCGCCCCGGCGGATCGCATGGGCCGCTTCGCCCAACGCATGCGTTCCGGTGGCGCAGGCCGAGACGACGCCGAAGTTGGGCCCGCGCGCGCCGATCTCGATCGCGAACAACCCCGAGCACATGTTGCCGATCAGGGACGGGATCGTGAACGGCGACACTTTCCGCGGCCCGCGTTCGGCCAGCACCTTGAGCTGCGATTCGTAGGTATACATGCCGCCGATGCCGGAACCGATGATCACGCCCACCCGGTCGGCATCCTCTTTGCCCATGTCGAGCCGGGCGTCGGCGAACGCCTGCTTGGCCGCCACAAACCCGAAGTGCGTGTAGCGGTCGTTCCGCCGCGCCTCTTTCGGATCCATATGGTCCGCCGCCTCCCAATCGCGCACCTCGGCGCCGATCTGGCTGGCAAACTCCGACGGATCGAAGAGCGAGATCCGCCGCACCCCCGGCCGGCCCGCCGTCAACCCGGCCCAGAAAGAATCGACATCATGGCCGAGCGAGGCGACCACGCCGAGACCGGTGACAACGACACGACGGGAGGGAGCGGTTTCTTCCATGGGAGAACGGTGAACCGTCTACTCGAAAAAACAAAAAGGCGCTCCGCCAGAATTTTCCAGCGGAACGCCCAAATTAGGAAACGAACTGTTCAGGCCGCGCCGGCCTTGCCCTTGATGTAGTCGATCACCTGACCGACGGTCTGCAGTTTCTCGGCGTCGGACTCGGGAATCTCCCCCTTGATCTCGTCCTTGAACTCTTCCTCGAAGGCCATGATGAGCTCGACCGTGTCGAGCGAGTCGGCGCCGAGATCGTCCAGGAAAGAAGCCGTCGGCGTGATCTGCTCTTCGTTCACATTGAGCTGATTGACGATGATCTCCTTGACGCGTTGTTCGATGGTTTTTTGGTCAGCCATTTTGCGGAAATTTAGAGGGGAAGCGGGACGAGCGGAGGCTTCACATCGCCATTCCACCGTCAACGTTAAAAACTTGTCCGGTGATGTAGCTCGCCTCTTCGGAACAGAGGTAAGTCGTAAGGTTTGCGATATCCGCCGCCTCGCCGAAACGCTTCAGCGGAACCGCCTCCAAAATCTTCGCCGAAGCCTCCGGATTGTTCACAAACTCGGTGGTCATGTCGGTCTTGATGAAGCCCGGCGCGACGGCGTTCACGGTCACGCTCCGGCCCGCGAATTCGCGCGCCAAGGTCTTGGTCAGACCGATCATGCCGGCCTTGGCCGCGGAGTAGTTGGCCTGGCCCGCGTTGCCCATCACGCCGCTCACCGAGGTGATGTTGACGATCCGGCCCCAGCGGGCGCGCGTCATCGGGCGGCCGATCAGCTTCGTCCAGTGGAAACAGCTCGTCAGGTTGGTCGCGATCACGTCGTTCCAGTCGGTCTCGCTCATCCGGAACAGCAGGCCGTCGCGGGTGATGCCGGCGTTGTTCACCAGGATATCGATTGTCGGAAACTCCTTCAGCAGCTCCTCCGCCGCTTTCGCGATCGCCGCACCGTCCGCCACGTCCACCGCCAGCGCCTTGGCTTTGCCGCCGGCCGCGACGATCGCCGCGGCGGTCGCGCCGCAGGAATCGGCGGACTTCGACACGCAAATGACGGTGACGCCGTGCTTGGCCAACGTCTCGGCGATGGCTTTGCCGATGCCGCGTCCGGCGCCGGTCACAAGGGCGGTGCGATGGGAGAAGGTAAGCATGAGGGGCAAAAGTAGCGGGAAGCGGTCGGCGGGTAGCGAGTCGAAAAACACCCCGCCCGCCGCGCCCCGCCGCACGATGCCGGCGCGGCCTCCTGCCTCAATACACGTCGCGCTGGTAGCGCTTGTCCTTCTTGAGCTGCTTCACGTAGTCCGCCGCCTGTTCCGGCGTCAGCCCACCCTGCTCGGCGACGATCGCATGCAGGGCCGCGTCCACGTCTTTCGCCATCCGCTTCGCGTCGCCGCACACGAAGAAATACGCCCCGCCCTGCAGCCAGCGCCACAGCTCCGCGGCGTTCTCCCGCATCCGGTCCTGCACGTAGACCTTGGCCGCCTGGTCGCGGGAGAAGGCCGTATCCAGCCGCGTGAGCTGTCCCCGGGCGAGGTAGTCGGCCCACTCCTCCTCGTAGAGAAAATCCGTCGCGCGCCGCTGGTCGCCGAAGAACAGCCAGTTGCGGCCCGTCGCCCCGGTCGCCACGCGGTCCTGCACGAAAGCCCGGAACGGCGCGATCCCCGTGCCCGGCCCGACCATGATGCAGTCCTTCGCCCCGTCCTCGGGCGGCCCGAAGTGCGAATCGGACACGAACACCGGCACGGCCGCCTGCCCGAGCGGCGCCCGGTCGGCGAGAAACGTCGAGCACACGCCGACGCGTTCGCGCCCGTTGGTCGCGTAACGCACCACCGCGACGGTCAGATGGATCTCCCGCGGATACGCCCGGCCCGACGACGCGATGGAATACAGCCGCGGCATCAGTTTGCGCAGGTGATCGGCAAACTCCTGCGGCGTCAGCTTCGCGCTCGGAAACTCCGCGAGCAGATCCACGTATTCGCGCTCCTCGAGCCACGCCGCCAGAGTCTCCTTGGCCTCGGGCGCCAGCAGCGCGGCCAACCGGTTCCTTTCCACCTCGTCCGTCGCCCGCGCCGCCAGCGTCTCGACAATCTTGCGCGTCGGCTTGGCCAGCGCGAGGCGGCTCGCCAACGCATCCCGCAGCGGGATCGGCGCCGGCAACTTCAGGAAGGCCGGCGACACCGGTTCTTCGCCCGTCGCGCCCAACCGCGCCAGCAACTCCGCCACTTCCTCCGGCCGGTTGCTCGGAAACACCCCCAGCGAATCGCCGGCCTTGTAGCTCAGGCCGCTGCCGCCGAGATCGACCACGAAGTGGCGGGTCTCCTTGGCGGAACCGGGGCGATTGAGCAGCCGGTTTTCAGTCAGCGTGGCGGTGAAGGGTTGGTCTTTCGAGAACGCGGGGGCGGCGCTGGGAGCGGACATCGTGGGGGGTGAACTCGTTCCGAAGGACGGAAAAGCCGGAACGGAAGTCAATGGCCGCGGACAGTTGGCTCGCATTCCGCGGCTCCCGCCGCTCAATCTCCGCCGATGGAACCGATTCGCCTGCAAAAATTCCTCGCCGACGCCGGCATCTGCTCGCGCCGCGCCGCCGAGGCCCTGATCGCGCAGGGCGAAGTCTGGGTGAACGGCAAGGCCGCCGGCCTCGGCCAGAAAGTCGTCCCCGGCACCGACAAGGTCACCGTCAGCGGCAAGACGGTCCGCACCACCACGCAGCCGCGCATCACCGTCGCCGTGCACAAGCCCCGCGGTCTCGTCTGCTCGAACGACGACCCGCACCACGCCGCGACCGTCTTTGAGTTGCTGCCCCGCGAGTTCGCGAAGTTCCGTTTCTTCTGCGCCGGCCGCCTCGACCTCGACAGCGAGGGACTTGTCATCCTCACGACCGACGGCGACCTCGCCCACCGGCTGATGCACCCGTCCAACACCGTGGTGAAGCGCTACCACGTGATCCTGAAGAAGCCCTTTCCCTCCGCCCGCCTGCCCCAACTCATCCGCGGCGTCTCGCTCGAAGGCGAACGCCTCAAAGTCGAGCGCGCCGCCCTCATCAACGCCGACGCCACCCAGGCCGCGACGGACCTCGACGTCCACATGCACCACGGCAAGAAGCGGGAGATCCGGCTGCTCTTCACCACGCTCGGCTACGACGTGAAGCGCCTCCGCCGCTACCAGATCGGCGCGCTCCAGCTGAAGGGAATCCCGTTGCGTGGCGGAGTCGTCCTTTCTACGAAGCAGATCGAGTCCCTGTTCAAAAACCCGCGCACGCCGCACGCCGCCCACGAAGCCTACGCCACTCCGGCTCCCGCCCAATCCTCCTCTTCCGTCGATGCAGACTAAGCTCCTCTCCGCCACGTTGCTGGCCCTCCAATTCGCGGCCGCGCTCGGCGCCGCCCCGCTCGCGACCACGACCGCCGTCCACGCCAAACCCGACTCCGCCTCGGCCGCGATCTCGTTCCTCAAGGCCGGCACGGAGCCCGTCGCCGCGACCGGCACCCTCGCCACCACTCCCGCCGGCTGGCTCGCAATCACGCTGCCCGGTCCCTTCGAAGGCTACGTCGAAAACAAGGACCTCGCCAAAAGCCTCGACGTGAAACCCGGCTCCGCCATCCGCCTCGCGCCCAAGGCCGATGCCGGCGTCCTCGCGCTCGCCGCCGCCGGCGACAAGATCGAGATCACCGGCCTCCGCGGCAAGTGGACGCAGATCAGCCTCCAGAAATCGCTCACCGGCTACATTTACGTGGGCACCGCCCCGGGCAACCTCCCGCCTGTCGCCACCACGCCGGCCGCCCCCAAACCCGCCCCCGCGCCCATCGCTCCCTCGCCGGTCGCGCCTTCGGTCTACGGCGTCGCGACCCCCGGCCAGGCCGCGCCGATGGTCAACCTCGGCGACGGCGGCAGCACCACCCTCCCGCGCCAGTTCGCCGGCAAGTTCGTCTCCACCCGCCGCCCCTTCGCCCCGCGCCGTCCCTTCGACTACGCGCTCGAAGACGACGCCGGCAAGCGCTACGCCTACCTCGACATCTCGAAACTCCTCCTCACCGAGCAGATCGAGAAGTATGTCGACCGCCACGTCGTGGTCTTCGGCACCGCCCGCAACGCCCCCGACGCCAAGGACATCGTCATCGCGATCGAAACCCTCCAGCTGCGCTGAACACGCGGCGCCGCCGCGTCGCGCTCTCCCGCCTCCGCCGGCCCGACACCCTCCCCCTTCCCCTGCCCGCCTCCCCTTCATGACCCTGATCGACGGAAACCAGGTTGCCGCCACCCTCATCGCCGAACTCAAGGCCGAAGTCGCCGGATTCCCCGGCCGCAAACCCTGCATCGCCCTGGTCCGGGTCGGCGAGGATCCGGCCTCGGTCTCCTACGTTCGCAAAAAGGAGAAGACCGCCGCCGAGATCGGCGTCACCAGCCGGATCATTTTGCCCCCGGTCACCATCACCCAAGCCGAGCTCTTCGCGTTGCTCGACGACCTCAACGCCGACCCCGCGGTCGACGGCATTCTCGTCCAGTCTCCCCTCCCGAAACACATCGACGAAGTCGCCGTGTTCCGCCGCGTCGCCCCGGAAAAGGACGTCGACGGCTTCAACACCCTGAACCTCGGCAAGGTCGCCCAGGAAGACGACACCGGCTTCGTCGCCTGCACGCCCGCCGGCATCATGGAGCTGCTCGCCCGCAGCGGCACCGACCTGAAGGGCAAACACGTCGTCGTCCTCGGACGCTCCCTCATCGTCGGCAAGCCCGTCGCCCTGCTCGCCCTCCAGAAAAAGGCCGGCGCCAACGGCACCGTCACCATCTGCCACTCCGCGACCGCCAATCTCCCCGCCCTCACGCGCCAGGCCGACGTCCTCATCGCCGCGATCGGCCGGCCCGAGTTCGTGACCGCCGACATGGTGAAGCCCGGCGCCGTCGTGATCGACGTCGGCATCAACCGCATCCCCGACGCGTCCAAGAAAACCGGTTACCGCCTCGTCGGCGACGTGCAGTTCGACACCGTCGCCCCCCTCTGCGCGAAGATCACGCCGGTGCCGGGCGGAGTCGGACCAATGACGGTTGCCATGCTCATGCACAATACCGTCAAGGCCTTCAAGCAGCGCGCCGCACGGTAGCTTGCGCCGCGCGGCCGGATTCCTTTTTCTCCCCGGCACATGGCCGCCCCCTCGATCTTGGTCGTCGATGACCAACCCATCAACGTCCAGCTGCTGAAGCGAAAACTGGAACGCGAGGGCATCCGGATCATCGCCGCCTACAACGGCCTCGAGGCGCTCGAATCGGTCAAGAGGGACCGCCCCGACCTCATTTTGCTCGACGTCATGATGCCCGACATGGACGGCATCGAGGTTTGCCAGCGGCTCCAGGCCGACGAGGGCACGCGCGGCATCCCCGTCATCTTCATCACCGCGCGCACCACCAAGGAGAGCAAACTGGAGGGACTCAGCGTCGGCGCGGTCGACTACATCACCAAGCCCATCGACCTGGACGAGACCCTCGCCCGCGTGCAGACGCAGCTGCGGTTCGTGCAGATCAACCGCCAGCTCGTCGATCTCACGCGTCGTCTCGAGGAATCCCGCAAGGCCGCCACCATCGGCGCCGTCACCCAGGGCATCGCCCACAATCTCAACAACCTCCTCGGCGTCGTCATCGGCTACCTCGACCTCGTCAAAGCGTATTACGACAAGCCCGAGCAGGTGAAAAAGAACGCGCAGCACGTCGAGGACGCCGTGCAGCGCATCGTCTCGATCATCAAGCAGCTCAGCACCCTCGTCGTGAAATCGCGCCCGCCGCTGATCAAGGCCGGCGTGCAGAAGCTCCTCGAGGGCGGCATCGCGCGCTTCCACGAGGACTACCGCCTCGCCGCCCCCGTCACCATCGACAACCCGCTCGGCGACCTGCCGGTCGACACCAACTACGAGATCGTCGAGGAAGTCCTCGCCAAGGTGCTGATCAACGCCTGGGAAGCCTACGACAACAAGCCCACCGATCCGCGCCCGATCTCGCTCCACACCCGCCTCGTGGAGAAACCCGAGGACGGCAAGTTCGTCGAAGTGCGCGTGACCGATCACGGGCGCGGCCTCGACGCCGACATCCGCGACAAGATGTTCGAGCCTTTCGTCAGCACCAAGAACACCGTCGGCGTCGGCATGGGCCTCACCGTCGCCCGCCACGCCCTGCGCAACCTCGGCGGCGAAGCCACCATGACGGATACCGCCGGCGGCGGCGCGACGGCGATTCTCATGCACCCCGTCGAGCGCAAGCAGAAGCGCGTGCTCGAGGAGTAGTCGGCCCCGCGCCCGGCCGCGACCCGCGACGGGCGAGCCGTCCCCGCGCGCCACCCATCGAATCTCTTCCATGCCCAAGATCGCATTTCTCGGCGCCGGCCGCATGGCCTCCGCCATCATCGACGGCCTGCTGGCCCAAAACGTCGCCGCCCCCGGCGACCTTGCCTGCACGGACGGCGGCGACGACACCGCGCGCCAACTCGCCGCGCGCACCGGCGTCGTCGCGACGACCGATCTCGCCGCCCTGCTCGGCGACGCGGACACCATCGTGCTCGCCTGCAAGCCGCAGCAACTGGCCGGCCTCGACCCGCGCCTCGCCGACCTCGCCGCCGGCAAGCTCGTGCTCTCCATTCTGGCCGGCAAGCGTCTCGCCACGCTCGCCGCCGTCTTCCCCCGCGCCCGCGCCCTCGTGCGCTCGATGCCCAACACCCCCGGCCAAATCGGCGCCGGCGTCACCGCCTGGTGCGCGCACACCGCCCTCGCGCCCGCCGACCGCGCCCTGGTCGGCGCGATCCTCGGCGCCATGGGCCAGGTCGTCGAAATCGCGGAAGCGCAGCTCGACGCCGTCACCGGTCTCAGCGGCAGCGGTCCGGCCTATGTCTTCGAATTCACCGCCGCACTCCGCGATGCCGGCGAAGCCGCGGGCCTGCCCCGCGACATCGCGTGGAAACTCGCGATGGAAACCGTCCTCGGCTCCGCCCGCCTCATGGCCCGCACGGGCACGGAGCCGGAGACGCTGCGCGACCAGGTCACCTCGCCCAACGGCACGACCTTCGCCGGCCTGCAACGGATGAAAGCGCGGGATTTCCGCGGCCTCATCAAGGAGACCGTGCTGACCGCCACCGCCCGCTCCGTGGAACTCTCGAAAGACGCATGAGCCTGCCCGACGGAAGAATCCTCGTCACCGGCGGCGCCGGCTTCATCGGCAGCGCCCTCATCTGGGCGCTCAACGCGCGCGGCCGGAGCGACATCGTGGTGACGGACCTGCTCGGCCAGGACGAGAAATGGAAGAACCTCACGCCGCTGCGGTTCGCCGACTACGTGGAGGCGGATGCATTTCGGGCCGGCCTGCTCGCTTCGCCGGAGAAGTTCGGCCGCTTCTCGACCGTGTTTCACCTCGGGGCGTGCTCGGCCACGACCGAGAAGAACGCCGGCTACCTCGCGGACAACAATTACGCGTTCACCAAGGAACTGGCGGCCTGGTCGCTGGCGCAGCGGAGCCGCTTCATCTACGCCTCCTCGGCCGCCACCTACGGCGACGGCGCGCAGGGCATGGACGACAAGGACGAGGCGATCCATCGCCTGCGGCCGCTCAACATGTATGGCTACTCGAAACACCTCTTCGACCTGCACGCGCAGCGCGAAGGGTGGCTGCGCGAGATCGTGGGCGTGAAGTATTTCAACGTCTTCGGCCCGAACGAGGACCACAAGGGCGACATGCGGTCGCTGGTGAACAAGGCCTACCAGCAGATCCTCGCGACCGGCCGCGTGCAGCTTTTCAAGAGCCACCGGCCCGAGTTCAAGGACGGCGAGCAGATGCGCGATTTCCTCTACGTGAAAGATGCCGTGGAGATGACGATCCACTTCGCCGAACACGAAACCGGTCGCCGCGCCGGCGGCCTCTTCAATCTCGGCAGCGGCGAGGCCAACACGTGGCTCACGCTGACCCGCGCGATCTTCGCCGCGCTGGGCAAGCCGCCGCAGATCGACTTTGTCGACATGCCCGAGGTGCTGCGCGGGAAATACCAATACTTCACGCAGGCCGATGTCGGCAAACTGCGCGGCAGCGGCTACGCGCGGGCAATGACCGCGCTGCCCGAGGCGGTGCGCGACTACGTGCAAAACTACCTCGTGACCGGGCGGAAACTGGGCGACTGATCCGCATATTTCCCGGACGCCGGCGCCAGGGGCTCGATCGCCGCGAGGTTCAGGGTGCTGATTGCAGCACCGGAAAGACCGTCGTTTTCCACCACGTCCCGACGCGACTGTCGCAGGATCGTGAGGCAATCCGGCGTCGGCACCACGTAGGCCGGGCCATCGAGGTAACGATTGCGGAACGGGGCAAAGGGAGCCGCGTCCAGTCGCAATGAAGCTCCGCGCCCCTGATCGGCAGCGAGTCGAACTGCGGAGGCATGAGCCAACGGAACCGAACCGCGCCCCGGAGGCGGGCGTCCGCGTTTGCGCCGCGCGGGCACAAAAAAGCCGCGACAGACGTCGCGGCTTCGGAGAGCGGGAGCGGAGACCCGGGGGCTCAGGGCAGCTTCTCGAGATCGGCCGAGAGCCACTGCTTGTGGTCGCCTTCCTTGGCGCGGATCGCCGCGACCTTCTCGGTGGTGACGGGCGCCGCCTGGTTGCCCCACTCCTGACGGATGTAGGTCGCCACGGCCGCAATCTTATCGTCGGACCAATTGAAACCTGAACCGGGGACTTTGCCGAAGGCGGGCATCGCGGAGTTGTAATCGACGCCGCTGACCTTGATCGGACCCACCAGGCCGTGCAGCAGAATGCGGACGAGGCGCTCGTCCGAGCCGGTGACCCATTCGGACTTTGCCAGCGGGGGGAAGGCACCGGGCAGACCCATGCCGTTGGGCTGGTGGCAGGTCACGCAAGCGCCCGGCGTGTTGTAGAGTTTCTTGCCGAGCTCGATTGGATCGACCGGAGCAGCGGCCGCCGCGGCACCCGGCTTCGGCGGGTGGGCGTTCTCGTTGAAGACAGCCGGGTGGAAGTAGCCGGCGTAGCGACCGAGGTAGGTGCCGCCGAAAAAGATCAGACCGCTGAAGAGGAACAGCAGGTTGAGCGGCAGAAGCTTGTAGCGCGCCTTCTCGTCGGGCTGCTTGCCGAGCATCTTCTCGTGGACTGCCAGCAGGCTCTCGTCGGTGACGGCGGCCTGGTCGATGCGCGGATCCTGGGAGGACGGCGTGCTCATTTCTTGGCCTCCGGCTTCGGAAGCTCGACCGGGCGGGCTTCAGGATAGTCGTAGCTGGTTTTCAAGCTTTGGAGGTAGGCGACGAGCGAGACAGCCCGCTCGGTCGGGACCACTTCGACGCCGCGCGGAAGCACCCCGGTGAGGCTGGCCGGAAGGGCGAGCGCCGAGCGCTCGCCGGCGACGGTGCGCGTCTCGAAGAGAAACGAGTAGGCGGGGTGGGTCGCGCTGCCCTTGTAGAGCAGCGCATGCAACGCTTCGGCGGAGGGCGCCTCGGGCTTGCGGCCGGCCAGATTGGTAAGATCGGGGCCGAAGCGCGAAGCACCGAGCTGCGGACGGGCCTGATGGATGTAGTCGCGGGCGACGCTCTGGCGATCGCCCCAGCCACGGGCCTTGTCGGAGCCGAAATCGGGGCGGCGGACCTGCTGCGTGTGGCAGGCGGCGCAACCGAGGTCCGCGTAGACGAGCTGGCCGCGGGCGGCGATGCCGGCGGTCCGCTGCGGGAACGAGGCGCCGTCGCCATCATCGTAATACGGCGCGAGCGAGCCGATCTGGCCTTGGGCGCCGAGCACGAAGCCGGCCCAAGAGATCAGGAGCGCAACGAACAAACCGAGGAGGAAGAGCGGTCCGTTTTTCATGACGCAGAGGCCTCCAGGGTCGAAGGCTGGCGGAAGACGCCCGAGGCGGCGGTCGCATCAGCCTTGCTGCAGCAGGCGGCGCAGGCCGAGCGGACAAAATTGACGAAGAGGAGCAAGTTGGCGGCGAGCAGGACGAGTTGGGCGGCGCTGTTCAGGAGCAGCGGGACACGCACACGGCTGAAGATCTCGGCGAAGGAAACAGCCGGGGAAAGCAGACCGGAGCCCTGGGCGAAACCGGCGAAGAGCAGCGCCACGGTCGCGAGGAGGACGCCGATCGCGACCAGCGCAAGGTGGCCCATCGTCAGGGCAGCGGAGGCCCACGGGGCGCCGGTGAGGCGCGGCACCATGTAGTAGATGGTGGCGAAGAGCATCATCGAGAGGCCGCCGTAGAGGCCGAAGTGCTCGAGGGCCGAGGCGATGAAGGTGAACTGCGTCTCGACGGCGATTCCGCGGAAGGAGGTGAAGAACTCGAGGAGTCCGTTCACGACATAGGCCACGAGCCCGAAGCGGAGGAAATTGGCCGCGGTGCCGGAGGCGCCGAGGATGAAACGCAGGTTCATCGCGACGACGAGGAAGTGGAAGAGCAGGAGGGAACCGCCGACAACCGCCATCGTGGGCACCCAGGCCGGAACCGGGCCGCCGATCAGATGGCGACCGCCGTTCCAAGCCCCGACCACAATGAGCGTCCAGAACGCGAGCGGCGCCGCATCATAGGAGGGCAGCGCGCGACCGGTGATTTTCGGCACGACGTAGTAGACTCCGGCCAGCACCAGCGGGGAGAGCCACAGCGAAAAGACCACTTGGCCGAACCAACCGGCCGCCACGGCCTGCACGACCCCCCGCACCGGGAACCAGAAGAGGACGGCCTGCGCGGCGCAGAGGGCCCACGGGAGCAGGAAGAGCGCGGCGGCGGCATACCACTGCGCAGCATAGGTGCCGTCGGTCTTGCGGCCCGACCACGCAAGCACGCCGGAGATGGCCATCGCGGAGTAGGCGACCACGAGCAAGGGCTGCACGTAGCGGGGCAGCTGGATGAGCGCAAAGGTCGTCATGTCGCCGGTCGCGATGCCGACCAGACCGGCGGCGATGGCGGCGTTCCAGAAGATGCACCCGACCACGGCCCAGTTAAGCGCGCGCAGCGGATATCCGCCGAGCCGCCCGAGCACCCAAGTCGCGGTGGCAAGGCCGGCGTTGGCGAGCCAGCCGTAAACGAAAACGGATTCGCGCATGGCCTGCGCCCGGCCGTGGGTGAACCACCCGCAGTCGGCGAGGAAGGTCGGCGTGTGGAGCTGGATCGATGTGATCAGCGCCAAAATACCGCTCACCAGCAGCCACACCAAACCCGACCCAAGGAGCCAGAGGAGCGGGCCCCGGGCGGCGGTGTCGATGGCGGTGACTTCGGCCGAGGCGGCGTTGGTCGGAGCTTTGGTCATCTCGGAAAGTGGTGTTGAGGCGGGCGGACTTATTTCTTGGCCGCGTAGCGCTGGGCCGTGAGCTCCATCGCGCGCTGGATCGGGAGCTGGACGGTGCCGGCGGACTTATCGATCCACGCATATTCGCCGGCCTGCTTGGCGGCGGCATCCTTGACCTCGGCGAGCACCTTGCGGCGCGACTCGGGGTTGGCCTTCCATTCGAGTTCCTTCGGCAGGTTCTCGGGCACGGCGTTGAACGCCGTGGTGCGGGCCGGTTCGTAGAACCAGCGGATCACGAGCAAAAATAGCCCGAAGACCGAGAGCAGAAAGACGATCGTGAAGAGCGAGACCGGGCGGGCCGGCTGGGCGGACGTATCACTCATGGTGGGTGAGGCTCTCGCCGATGCGGGGATCGCGGATCGGGATGAGTTTGGCCGTCGGGAAGCTGCGGAGATAGGACCAGACGCACACGCCGCCGATGCCGACGACGGAGGTGAGCACCCAGATCAAACCGGGCGAGAAGAGCGAACGGGCGTCACCGTGCGAATCCTTGAGGATCGGCAGGATGTTGTAGCACATGTCGAGGAGGATGATCGACAGAGTCCAGAGCGCGATGCGGCGGATGATGTGCTTGGTGACCTTGAAGCGGTAGGAGAGCAGCGCCCAGAACGGCAGGAAGAAGTGGCCGAAGAGAATGCCGTAGACGCCGACATACCACCACGAGTTCGTGCTGCCGTCGTGGTTCAGTTCGCGCAGGTTATACCAGAAGGTCTCTTCCGGGACGTTGGCGTTCCAGATCAGGAAATACTGCGAGAACGTGACGTAGGCCCAGAACACGGTGAAGGCCAGCATCAGCATGCCGATGCTGTGGAAATGGTTCGTATTGAGGATGCCCTTGTAGTCCCCGCGATTCCACAGCCAGACCATGATAATGACGCCGACGCAGAGCGCGCCGCGCACGCAGTTGGCGAAGAACCACACGCCATACATGGTGGAGAACCAGTGGTATTCGAGAGACTTGACCCAGTAGATGGCCGCGGCGGTGAGCGTGAGCGCGCCGATCGGGATGCCGAAGGCGGCGGTCTTGCGGCTCATGAAGGTCCACTTCAGATCGCCGTCGGAATCCTGGGAGAACGACGCCTTCCGCAGGCGGGCGGAGAGCCACATCCAGAGGCCGAAAAAGGCGAACGAGCCGATGACGAAGGCGGGGACGTTGAGGAAGCCCGACTTCTTGATGTAGAGCGGATCGTGGCCGACGGTGTGGCCGCCGTGGATCACATGCTCGGGATTCATCCACGGCCAGATCAGGTCGCCGCCGCCGAGAAACGGTGTCGCGGCGAGCGGGATAAACAGCAGCGCGAGCCACTTGAAGGCCGAGAGGCCGTGCTCGAATTGGCGACGGATCACGACCGACCACGACGCGTCGAAGATGTGGTGGATGAGGACCAGCATCAGCATGCCGATCGCGATCGCGGTCCAGTAGACCAAGCCGACCAACCAGGAAACGGCGACGACTTGGGCGCCCGACACGGCCAGACCGGCCGCGGTCAGGCCGATGCCGACGAGGCCGATGGTCAGCGCCTTCCCGGCCAACGCCTGCGTGGACGAGGTGTCGGCGGGGAGAGCCGCGGGAGCTGTGGCTGCGTGAGAACTCATTGAAGACCGAGAGATTTCCTGGCCGCGGCGTCGGTGACGTCGGCAACAGTGCCCTGTTGGGCGCGCTGGAGGGCGCGAACGTAGGCTACGACCGCCCAGCGGTCTTCCGGAGCGATCTTGTCCGCGTAGCCCTGCATGGTGTTCTTGCCGTTCGCGATCGTGTTGTAGAGTTCGCCGTCCGCCATGGTGCGGAGACGGGCGTCGTGATAGGTCGGCGTGGCGCCCATGCCGTAGCGTTTGGTGATGCCGTTGCCGTCACCGGTGGTGCCGTGGCAAGGCGTGCAGTAGATCTGGTATTGCTGCTGGCCGCGCTGGAGGAACTTCAGGTCGACCGCGAGCTTGGCGGGCAGGCCGGGAGCGAAGGAGCCGTCGGCATTCTTGCCGAGGTAAAGGTGGTCGTCGTCACGGAGCGGCAGGTCGGCGCGGACGACGCGCGGCGGGGGCGTGCGGTCGGCCCGGCCGTCGGCGAAGAATCCGCTCGCGGACTGCGGGCGCAGCTTGGGCTGGTGCTCCATGCTGGGAAAGGCCCACTCCGGGAAGATGTCGATCGGCGGAGCGGTGAACTTCGTGCCGCGGAATCCGAGAATGGAAACCAGCAGCACGCAGACGAAGAAGGTGGCGAGGTAGACGTTCCGCATGGCTCAGGCTTCCAGCTCGGTGATCGCCTTGCCGCCGGCCTTCTCGAGCAGGGCCTTGGTGTTGGCGAGATTGAAGCGGG
>JACCDX010017040.1_pt1 | contig 17123 bp, 13 predicted proteins | sample 7449681 | NCBI WGS metagenome assembly JACCDX01 (sample SAMN15323450, study PRJNA562643) | freshwater metagenome | isolation source: river surface water | place: USA:Blue River Watershed | collected 2017-08-18 | reverse complement strand
GGTGTTGGTGATCATCAAGATGTCATCGAGTCCTGACACGCCAGGCGCACCGTTTTGGAACTTGATGGTGCCGACACCTGCTGCACCTGGGGTAAACACATAATAATTAACTTTTCTTCTTGGCATTCTACTTTACCTTTTGACTTTGGTTATTGCTATTTATAGGCCAAACACAATGGCCATAACATCTACATACTGCTTGGGCATGGCATTGTTGGCATCAAACGAAATGGTGTCTGGTGATGTGAACACAATGTTTCCCGAAACAAAAATATTTGCGGTTTCAATCTGACTGAAATCCTGCGTACCACCTTCGGTGACCTTGAAGTTTTGAGCTATAACTGTGCCGGTACTTACGATGTTTCCGTTGCTGGAAAACCAGTAGTTGTCCCCAATTCTCAGCCCGCTGTCAACATCAAATAATGCGTTTGCCATTTTACAATTTCCTTATGCTATATTTACCTATATCAACATCAGTTGTACGCAGTCATGTATTCTGCTCGCACTTTCACATAGTTGCCTGCGCTCACTCCAGTGAATGTAAGGTTAACATTGCCGCTGGTGAGTGTTGCTCCAACTGTGCCCAAACTGCTGGCGCCGGTGAATACCTTGGCATACTGTGTTCTGTACACGGAAGTGTTGTCGTGTACCACAAGAACTTCGCTGGTTTCAAACTCGCCCAGTCCATAATTAGAAATTTGGATGTAGTACTTGGCGCTGCGATATCTAGCAGTTTCAAAACTGTGTAGGGTAGCAGTGCCAGCGTTGACCAGTATGTTGCCCATTCCGTAGTACACCACTGAACCAGTGTTGGTAAAGCTGGTAACCACATTGCTGGTGCCTACTGCATCGTCACCTGTGCTGATGTTTGCACCAAAGTTTTGGTTCAGTGCGTCAAAACTCACCAGGTTGTTCAAGCTGAACACACCGCGGAACTCAGCTGGAATAGTAACAATTCTAACGTCAATCACGTCACCGTCGGCAGGCGCTTCATTAAAATTCAGCTGATTGCCAAGAACATTGTAAGCATAATCGTTGCCTGGAATCTGAATCACACCGTTGATGCTTACCCAGGTACTGTTGCTAGTAGCCACGTTGCTCAATGTAAAGGATGTCTGCACCCCATTGCCATTGAAAGTGTTTTGTTTGATAATAGCTGCCTGGCTGGCCTGTGGAGCAAACCATTCAGTGCCATTCCAGTATTCCATGTCGTTACGAATATAGTTGTAACGAATCATACCTGGAGTTGGACTGCCTGGACGAGTGGTGTTGTCACCACGTGGCATGAGCATGCTGTCGTCACTGAAGATTTGCAGCTTGGCACCTTCAACCAAATCGCCTTCGACTGCGCTGTTACCAATCACCACTGAGTTATAAGAACTCTTGGCTCGTGCCCAGATCAGTGTAGAATCATTGTTGCCGCGGATGTATGTGTCAAAGTTGACCTTCTGGCTGTCGTTTACTCTCAGTCCAGAGTTAGCAACAATGTTGCCCTGAATACCTGCTGCGCCAAACACATACAGTGAGCCGTCGCTGCTGTTGTTAAAACTGCTGCTCAGTCCAGTGGTGTTAGCAATGATCACCTGACCATAGAATGTGGCCACTTGGTTGTTGTCCACTCGCAGAGCAATCGCGCCTTCTGTGGCAGTGCCTTCTCGCTTGGTCCACAGTTGTGCTTCGCCACCTAGCCCGTTGCCAGTGGTATGGTCGCCACGAGCAACATAACGCCAACTGCTCAATGACTGATAATCGCCAATGTCGGTGTAGGCGTATGCACTGAACTGTCCCAGGAAATCTCCATTTTCTACAGTGGAAGGAGCATGTCCTGTGCCACGACTGGTTGCAACAGTCCATCCAGGAGTCTGTCCAGTGGTGTTGGCAGAGATTGCGCTCTGCGGCAGATAACTGTCACCTTGATAGTAGATGTTTAGTGTGTCTGTGCCAGTGAAGTCGTTGTCTGTGCCCACACTCAACTGTACTCCACTTAGAGTATTACCAGTTAGGCGCTGGAAATTTAGACCTTGATTCATCTGATCCACAGCTAGGTTGCCGCTTGGGCCAATGAACAGCACACTGTTGGCAGTGAAACTGCGCAGTGTTAGACTATAGCTGATGTTTGCTTGTGTGATGTTAGCATCACGTGGAACTGTGTTACCAATAAACACATTGTCCATGTTGCTGTCTTGACCGTTCAGACTACCTGGATTGATCTTAACAGCACCAGTTGGGGCAATGTTTGCAAAACCTGCTCCCTGAATGGTCATGTTGTAACCAATTGGAGTAGTAGCGCCGCTGATGGTGATGTTAGAGAATGTGCCGTCGGACGGCTCAGACTGACCAATAGCAATAGCATCCATGGTGCTCACCAAGTGAGCAGTGTCTGGATGAATTGTAACTGTGTCTGTGCCTGTCAGAATAAATGTGGTGGCTGCACCAGTCTGGTTATAGTTACCTGTGTTGGTCTGACCGCTGTTGTATGTCCAGCCACCAATGTATGTGTCTAGTGCAATACTTGCACCACCCAGTGTGGTAATTGCTCCGCGGCCACGAACGCCGGTCTTGTCAATGGCATTAACTGCATTGCTGAGATGGATACCACCAGCTCTTAGATTACCAATGACGCCAGAAATAACGTTGCCTGACTCACTGGTCACATCTGCGTAGAATTCCCACTCGTCGCTGCTGTCTATACGGCCAAAGAATGCATCTCTGCTGGCGCCATTGTACCAATGACGAGCACGAATACCCACGTCAAAGTTAACGCTGCTGCCCAACACTGCACCGTTTGGTCCAGTGTTCAAAACCATGATTGGATCTGTGATGGCTACCACATCGCTGTTAACATAGCTGATTGTGTCCATCACAAACAAGTTGCCGCTGACCACAACATTGCCGCCAACGTGCAGTTTCTTGGCAATGCTCACACCGCCTTCAACTCGCAGTGCTCCATAGTCGCTGGTACTGTCTTCACTGCTGATAACTTGTACGCCACCTTTGTTGTCAATGTAAACTCTTGGCGCTCCGGCACCGTCTGATATCATCACACGGTTGCTCAGTGAAGCAAACACATTACCGTCGTATGCACCAACAATAACATTCTTGGTGCCAGTGGTTACTTCACTGCCTGCATTGTAGCCAAAAAATTGATTCTGATTGCCAGTGGTATTCTTGCCGCTGAGTGTACCAACAAAGGTACTGTCGCTGCCAGTGAATGCACGGCCTGCACCTCGTCCAACTAAAACTGTATTGTCGCCTGGTCCGTAGATGCCTGCTTGATCACCAACAATGGTAACGTTTGCACCGCTGCCTGTTCCACCAGCTTGATTACCAATCACAATGCTGTTGGCACCTAGGCTGGCTGTTAGTACATTGCCACCAATGTAGATCACACCGCCTGCGCTGTTGGTGTTACCACCAAACACCAGACCATTGGCGATTGCAATGGCATTGCCAGCAACAACTAGGTTTCCAAGTACGCCCAAGCCGCCTTCAATGACCATGGCGCCTGTGCTTGGATTTTCATGTGTTACTGTGGTGTTGCTGAATATTCTTGTGGTACCAGCTGGATCAACCCAAACACGCACATTGCCATATCCGTCTGCAAGTACAATGTTGTTGTCACCTTGTGCAGCAATGTCCAGTGGATAATAAGAATTGTTCACACCATCATAGCTGCCAATGATAATGTTCTTGTCTGATGAAGCTACCAGACTACCTGCATTGTAACCAATGTAGATGCTGGTGTCGCTGTCTGAATATGCACCTGCTTTGTAGCCAACAAAGGTGTTGTTCACACCTGGTGTGTTGTATGTTCCGGTCTCTGCACCAACCATGGTGGTACCAGCGCCTGCTCCAGTTTTGGCAGTTTGCGCACCAACCACGGTGGCATTTGCGCCAACTGTGCCACGAGCTGCATACTGACCAACCACTGTCACGCCTTCTGCGTTTACTCCACTGGTAACCACGTTGGCACCAATGATCAATGTTTCAAAGTTTGCTGTGCCGCTGTAATCGCCTTTGACCAATACGCCGTTAAGAGTGCTTGCGCCAGCAACGTTTACATTGCCCTGTACTGCCATGCCACCGCGACTGATAAAGGCACCGGTGTTGTATGCTCCGTCGGCGTCGCTGGTTGTGGTTGGCTGAACAATCACTGAGCCGTTGGCTGCTGCCAAGCTCAAAGAATAAATTTGGTTAGGACTAAAATCAATGTCATTGCCACTTTGATATGTGACAATGCTTACCTGGCCGCCTTGTGTGTCTGTGTTCTGTGTAAAGGTAACGTGATTGTCACCGTTGATATCAATCAAGGTCAGATTGTACGGACTGCCTGTGAATGTGCGAATGGTTTCAACAGACTGCATGTCTGTTGGGTTGCCTGCAGGATAAGCTAGATCTGTGGTGCCTAGATAGCTGTTGCCTAGTAATCTATTCCAGTTGTTGTTACTGCTGCCAACGTTTAAGTTGGCGCTAACACCCACACCGCCTTGTACCTGCAGAGCGCCACTGTCGTAGCTGGTACTGTCAACCACTTCGCCAGATGTGGCTTTGATAGTTGTGTTACCAATTACTAGATTTGCAAATGCTGTGCGATCAATTGCACCCTGTGTGGTTCCTGTTTCTGTGGTCAGAATACCTTCAAAACTGCCGTCACCTTCACGCCACACCCAAGCTGCATTCAATGGTCCATAATTTGTTGGACTCATTGCAGCCAAGTTACGGTTGATCAACATACCAATATCGTATGTTGGGGAACCTACATAGCTGCTGTTGAAGATAACCAACGGATCGTTAATGTTTGTATTAACACTGGTTGTGGTAATATAGTTGTTGGTAACTGTTAAATTGCCCTGAATAGTTACAGTGCTGTTGATAACAAGATTTTCTTCGAGCAGCGCACCTGTGACGCTGCGATCCATTACTTTTGTGTTCGCTGTAATGGTTTTTGCGTAGATCTGATCGTTCTTGATCCGAGTTAATGATGGTGTTGGCATGTTCTAATCTGAGCTCCTGACGCTTATTCTATTTATTTGTTTTTGGCTTTTTAGCCACCGCCCAGGTGTTTTGGACTTATATTAGCAGTTAATCAGGGTGCTAGTGTAATGCTTAGTGTCTGACTTAGGTTCTGGCTGTTTTGAGTGCTGGTTCCCGGAGCCGATGCTATTGCAGTGAAGTTAAACGTGGTATTTGAACTAATGGCCACCTGATATGAGCCAGCAACCACACCATTGGCATACAGTGATGTTCCTGGCGGCAAGGATCCACTTTGTAGAGCATATGTGATGTTTCCGCTTGGAGTAACTGTGGCATTCAACTGCACAAAAATATTTGATCGCGTGGCATTGGTAAACAGTCCAACGTTGCCAGAACTGACCCAGGTAATGTAATTGTTTTGCTCGTCACTGAAGTATGTGGCACGAAACTTGATGTAATTTCCAGTGTTTTGTCCTTTGGCTTCCAGTCTCACAATACCAAAAAAGTCAATGTATGTGTTAAAGATCAAGTAGGGCGTAGCACCATTGGAGTACTCTTTAACGTTCACATAGGTATTGTTTCCGTCTTGCATGAGATACACTGTGCCCATGGCATACTGGTTCTGCGCTGGATTTTTGAACACAAACTCATATTGTGCTGCAATGTGCTGACTGATATACCAACTGTCTATTTCTGTAAAGTCTGTTCCAAAATATGTGTAGGGAGTATTAACATACATTGGGGTACTGGCATAGGTGATGGCATAGGTTAAAAATCTAACTTCAACCATGTCATCCACTGCTGGAGCTTCTGCAAAGGTCAGAGTAGTTCCAACAATGGTATAAGCAGTGGTAGGACGTTGCACAACACCGTTTATTGTGACCAACACTGTTTCGTCTGTGGCTGGTCTTTGCACATTAAAAATTGTGGTCGTTCCGTCGCCAGTGAGTGTTTGTGAGTACATGGAAGGAGCAATACTGCTCCAGTTCACCCCATCGTGCCACTCTAAGAAGTTGTAGTCTTTGTTGTGACGAAAATCTCCAGCGATCGCAATTGGAGGTCTTTGCGCAGTGGTTCCGCTGGGAATGGAAATCGAAGTGTTGCTGTCAAATCGCACTCGTGCATTTTCATAGGGAGAGATTGATATCTCTCCAATGTCAGTGCTGATAATACCGTCATGTATGGATAGGTTTTGAATATTGGCAAAGCCATTGGTAAATTCTGTGTTCTTGACTCCGTCCACAACCACATACACGTTTGGAGTAGCAGTTCCACCTTCGGGGTCATGCACTCTAACAAAACTGTCACCTTGCGCAATCAAGATCTCACTAACTGGGGTACTACCACATGCAGAAGACACACAACCCGCAGTAGCAATAGCATCTGAAGGAGGTGACGCTAATGGGTCCAGTGTTCTTACCCCAGTGACCAATGTGTCACCGCCTAGGAACAATCGTCGTCCTGCTGATAGATCATTATAAGGCAGCACGTTCATAGACGACTGTATTGCACCACCTTGTAACTGTTCTAGAGTATCGCCAGAGATTCTAATATTGGCAATGGTGTTGATGTTGGGATACTGGCTGGCAAAGTTTGTACCGTCATAGGTCAGACGATCTGATGTTACCAGCTGGTCATTGGTATTTTTGTAGATGATTCGGTTTTGTGTCTGCCCCGACATCTGTATGTTGCCATCAACTCTGAACAGGTTGTTGCTGGCAAAAAAGGTCAGTGTAGGTGTTCCTATCAGCTGATTGTTTGCTGCAACATAGACCACATTGTTTTCAGCAATGGTTGGTACTTTAACATTGTCTGATGTAATACTAGGCAGCAGAGTGTCCTGCGTGGTCAAGAAGTTTTGAGCCACCAGTGTGTTGTTGCTGCCGAACCATTGTAGTCCTGCACTGTCCTCTAACTGAGTGTTGTCAGACGCAGTGAAAGCAATCCTATTGGCTGTTAGATTTTGAACATTGGCCAGCTTGAGCTCTGCTTTGGTAATAACATTTGCTCGAGTGAATGTAGCACGATCCGGAATCACTGTGCCAATTTGAGTGTTATCAATGTTTCCGCTGATAACATTAGCGCCAATTACCACAACATTGCCAGTTCCATTGGCAATCAGTGTGAGATCCTGATTGATCTGTGTGGTGGTGATTGTGCTGAATTTGTCTATCTTAACTGTGGTAACCAGAAGGTTACCGTTTACAGTCAGTGTTTCGCTGGTTACACTCGTGTTTACACCTACCTGGAAGTTGGTAAAGTTAAGGTAAAATAGGCTTTCGCCTGTGGTAGTAAACTGTAGATCTGTGCCCTGTCTGTCCAAATTGGCCAGAAGCATTGGGCCTTCTACTCGAGTAATTGCCGACATCCGGTACTCCCAATATCAATATTTATGGGAGCGTTAGGTCGTCACTGTGCTTGGGAAATTGTGCAATACTACAACCGTTTGGCCCAGCGGAGGCTGAGTAGCAAATGTAATTGTGGTTGTTCCGTTGAATGTATATGCAGTTCCTGGCACTTGAAAAACACCACCAACAAATACGAGAACCTGAGCTTCTCTGCCACTGGCATAAGAGTAGCTCATGGTAAAAGTTGTAACACCAACTGCTCCGGTGTACTGATCTTTAACAATGGTACTCACGCCTTCACGGGCCATGTTGTTCCATTGCGCACTGTAATAGACTTCCATCACAGTGTTGTCGCTGTTGAATCTAAACAGTCCATCCACCGGAGCGGTTGGACGCAGTGCGCTGCTTCCGTAAGGAGCTCGTACCGCTGTTGCAGCAGTATCACGTTCCAATTTTCTGTTGCGAGCAAAACGTGCCATATTAGATTTCCAACCAACTCACAGTGCTGACCAGACCAGCTGGTTCAGCGTTTGCTGCCATGTAATCACCATTGTCAAAACTCAATCGTTCTGTTTCCAGTATCAGCGTGTCGTTGCTGGCAATTTGAATATTGCTGTAAGTGATGTTCATGCCATTGGCAGTGAATCCAGACCGAACTAGAAAAATATTAGCGGTAATGGTTGCTGCGGTAGGATTACAAAAATACATGGTGTGTATTGCTGTATTTCCGCCGCTGGTGTAAACTGATGCAGCAGCAGTGGGTGCAGTAACTACAGTTGAACTATGAAGTGACATGTGTTAATCCTAAATGAATAATAGAGAGAATGCCAAGGCTCTTTTTTTGGTAACTAATTCTTGTGCCACAGTGTTTTGTTCATCTGTGGTGATGTACACCCCTGTGCCACCTTGTCGAACATTTCCTCCGGTGAGGGTTACATATCCAGGAACTACACTTGTAACAACTGGATTATATTTACTGAGACTGAGATTGCTGTTGATTCTAACATTAGCAGACCCAATGCTGGTGTTGCTGCTGAAGATAACTTTGTCTTCTGTGTCTAGATTGCCACCCAAACTTGGTGTCAAATCGTCAGACAACTGAGCCATGTTGAAACCAGTGGTCGGATCGTATGTGGTAATGTGTTCAAACACACGATCATAAACAATGGTGTCGTTGCCAGCAAAGTACTGACTGGTTTCTGTGCTGATTCTAAAGCCCGGAGGGCTAGCTCCTTCAAACCACAGCAGTTGCATGCTGGGTCTAGCATTTCCTCTGAACACTTCAATGCCAGACGTTAGTACAGAAGCAGGAGGCTCAATGTTGTAGCCCGCATTAAGAGTGAAAATCTGGTCATATACCAGTGTTTCAACAGTGTTGATTGTGGTACTGGTGCCGGTGCCTAAAATTTCCAGGTTACCCCGAATGATGACATTTGCACTGTCCAAAACAATAGGATCACTGGCATTCAAAGTGTGAATAATATAGGGTGCGCTGGAATTCTTAACTATGCTCATAGGGTATCACCGTTTGCTTTATTTATGAGTAAAAAAGGCGAATGGCCGCAAAGCGACCATTCTGAGCCTCAATTAACTGCTTTACTGGTTTGCAAGAGTAACTGTTTTTGGTTCAGTTGAGCTGCTTGCACTGCCCAGAGTCCACAGGAACTTGGTACCTGCACTGTTGTATACCAGACGATTGGTAATTTTGGCCACTTGGAAAGTGGCAGAATTAGCAAAGGTCGCAGTCAATGTCATGAGTCCTGCTGCGCTAGGATCTGCTACATTGGCCACCAGTTTTACAGTGCTGGTCAGTGAACCGTCGGTGACCACAAAGCTGCGTGATCCACGCTGCTTGAGAATGTCCACAGTGGTAGTACCTTCTGTTCCGCCAAACAGCCAGGCATTTGCTTTGAGTGCATTTGCCACATTAGCTGTGGTCAGCACTGCTGTAGCAGAAGCTGCACCAGAGTTGGCACCAGTGATGGTCACTGCTGGTGCGCTCAAATAACCGCTGCCAACGTTAACCAGTGTGATTGCTGTGACATTACCACTGCCGTTCAAGGTAACAGTTGCAGTTGCCTGAGTACCACCTGCCAGTGTTGGAGCAGCAATTGAAACTGCTGCGTTGGCTGTGTAGTATCCGGTACCAGCTGTGTCAACGTCCACACGATAGATCTTTTCACCACCTTGGCCTGGGCGACGTGCGCCAACGCCATCTTGTTTGTCGGGGTTCAAGTATTGATTTTTAATAGGGCGTCCCATTTGTTTCTCCTTAATATGAGCGTTCTAGGCTCTACGCGGTGGGTGCCGCATAAAACTCTCTCTTACGAGTCGAACAAGTTTATTTATCGTATTGTTTGCAAACAACCGCAGTGTGTTGTATACTAGAGACTGATGCAATTCAGACGGCATCTACCTAGTGCGTTCAACCCGGGGGCAAAAATCCCCGGGTTTTTTTTGAGGTCAATAAGAAAGGGCCTTGCGGCCCTTTCTATCCTTCCCATCCCTTAAGGTTGGATTACTGGAAGCTGAGGTTGCTAACTGCGATCTCACCTAGGTAGTCAGCTGCGTTACCGAAGCTGCTAGCTGTGTTGGTCAACTCAACATAACCATAACGTGTCATGAAGCCCACGACTGGTTCGAAAGTTGCTGGATCCAGAACAACACCAGAACTCATCAGAGGAACATATGGGCAGTAGAATGCTGCTGCATCTGCCTCACTGCTGCCTTTGTATCCAACTAGAACAGCTTGGCCGTCGCCAGCATAGCTGTCTACATAGATACGCATTGCACCGTTGAGTGTACCAACAAACTTGGTGTTAGTTGGTGCTTCAAAGGTACCTTCTGTGGTACGAGCAAAAGCTGAAGTTGTTGCACTTTGTAGCACAGTCAGTGTTGCTGGGCTAACAACTGCCCAGTTACCTGCGCCACGACGTGTACGAGCAGCGATCAGGTTAGCAGTACGGTTGATCAGAACAGCCAGTGCAGCATGCTCATCACCAACGAAAGTTGCAGTACCGCTTACACTTGCTTGATCAAATGTGAACTCGGTTGCAGCCAGGCTACGCAGGCTACCCAGGATTTCCTGGTCGATTTCAACAGTGATCTCTTGTGCCAAAGCAGCCATAATTTCTGCTTCAACATCAAGACCGTGCATTGCTTGTGCATCTTGTGCAGCTTCAAAAGTCCAACGTGCGCTGAGCTTACGAGTCTTAGCTTCAACGACTTGTTTCAAGATCTGCACGTTGATACGGTTACCAGGCATGCCTTCTAGGCTGCTGGTGCTACCTGCTTTACCAGTTGTAGCTGTACCGCCAAAAGTGCCTGCGCTTGCGCCGGTAACACCGGAGTAAGCAACAGCGATCTTAAATGGACTTAGTGCTTCGTCGCCAGCAGTTGTTCCAGTTGCGTATGGGCTTGCACTGTCAGTCATGCTGTCAGCGTAGCGAACACGCAGAGTGTGGATCTGTGCGACTGGACCGGTCATCGGCTGAACACCAACGATTTCGTTAGCGATAACAGTCGGCATAACACGGCGAATAACTGGCAGAATAACACGGTTCAGTGTTGCAACGTTGCTGGCAGCGGTGCTACCTGCTGTTGCAGATTCTGACAGGTATTTACGGGTGTTCTCAAGAATAACACCCATGGTGTTACGCTTAGAACCATTTAGGCCTTCAAGCAGGGCATCTTTAGTTTCGCCCCAACGGCTCTCTAGTAGTGCGGTTGTCATTTCTATTTTTCTCCTATTTAGGGTTTACTTTAGCCCTGCCAGACGCTTGATTTCGATCACGTTTTCGGCGCTCTCTACTTCATTGCGTACTTGTGCAGACTTATTGCCTGTTACTGCTGTGCGACCTTCCGCAAGGACAGCGGCCTTTTTAGGGGCACTGCTGTTATTAAGCACAGCCGGCAAATATTTGTCAAATGCAGCCTGAAGACGATCAGTCTGTACTGACTCGAGAAGTTCACGCATGAGCTTGCCCTTCTCCTCGTTCAACGGTTTCAACAGACCAGCGAGCTTTTCCTCACGTCCTGCGGATTCCTTGATGATACGAATTTCTTTTTCCTTTGACTCGACCAGAGTTTTAGCCTTTTCCACTGCTTGGGCAGCTTCTTGTAGCTTGCGCTCTTTACGATCAACTTCCGCTTGCAGTTTGGCAATTTCACGGTTCTCATTGAGATGTGTAACTGCAAATTCACCTGCAAACGCTTCAAAAATACGACGGCCAAACATGTTCTCACGAGCACCTTGGATGTCTTCTTTGAGTTGAGTAAGTTCAGTCTCTAGATTCTTAGCAACAGCTTCTCTTACCAGTTCGCTACTGCGCTTTACAAACTGCTGTTGTAGAGTTGCCAGCTTGTCTTTGGCTTCTTGAACCAAACGAACACGAGCTTCTACCACTGCACGTTTGTCTTGCTCGAACTCTCCGATTTCTTCAGCCAAGGCCTTGATCACGAATTGCTCCAGCTTTTGAACGCTGTTTTGATACTGTTTGCGATCTTCGCGTAGTTCTTTGATTTCAGTTGCTAGTTTGCTGACCATAAAGTCATTAAACTTACCTGCGCTTTCAACCATGTGAGATTTGAACTTCACACGATCTTCTGCCAGTTGCTTCTTCTCTTCTAAGAACTCTGCAATCTCGCCTGTAAGGGATTCAGTTACCATACTGTCCAGAGCCTCAACCATCACTGCTTTGTCATGCTCATAGCGTTGAGCAAACTCTTCACGCAGTTCACTACGAATCTCCTCGCGAGCTTCGTTTAACTTGCCTTCCCAGGCTTCGTTAATAGCTGTACGAGTATCTTCATTAATGATACCTGCATCAAGCAACGGTTTGATAGCATCAAACATTACTGATCTCCTATATTTTTAAGTCTTTGATGAGGCGCATTACTTCCTCACGCAAATACTTCTGCACACGTTGATTTTGACCAGCTTCACCTGCTATTTCTAGCACACGATGACCGTGACGCATGTTCAACAGGCCTTCATAGACCGCTGTTGGATATGCATGAGGTGCAGACGGTTGTGCAACAATGTCTACAGTGACTATATCAAAGTCACTTACTTCGCCTGAGTGGTCGCTAACGTTTCCGCTACCACGACTGCTCACTCCTAACTTAACACCAGACTGCAACATGGTTTTAACCAGGTTACCCATCGGTGTTGGTAGAATCTTTAGTTTGCCGTAGCCGCAGTTGCCATCCATCCACATGTTAGTGATCATATGGCTCACACGGTCTAGGTTAATTTTTAGGTCTTCAGGGTGATCGACTTCGCCAAGAACGCTTTGGCCTTTTTTCAATGTTTCATTGATTTGGTTGACTGCTTTGGCTATCTCACGAATTGGGTATGTGCGTTTGTTGTGATTCTCGACCCCACCCTCAATGAAAATACCCTTGAGGTGCAGATCTTTGCCGCCTCCTGGAGCTCCTTCTTCTTCTAGGAGCTCCAGTTTGGCTGCTTCAAACGTGAGACTTTCTCTCAAATAGGCCATATCGACTCAGTCTCTTCTTAGTTGCCGCCTGGCTCAAGGCTTTGCTTGTTTACAGAAAGGCTACCTGCTGTGGTGCTGCCTTCCGCACTCTTGGCTTTGGCTTTGCCGCTGTACCAATCTTGTGCGCCTTTGTTGCCACCTGGCTTGTTAACATTGCGCTTGGCAACGTCAATTTCTTGTGCGCCTTTTAGAAAGCCGCCGGCCTTGCCTTTTGGACTTGTGCCGTCTGGTGCTTGCTCGCTGCCACCTTTAACGATGTTAGCTGCTGAACCACCCATGTCGTTTTTGCCAGCTACAATGCTCTGCTTGTTTACAGATGCGCTGCCGCCTTTGCCAACTTCATGACCTTCACCTGCGCCTGCTTTTTCAGCGCCGTGACCGTCGCTTACTTTTTCCACATACTCGCGAATGCTTTCTGCTGCTGTTTTTTTACCACTGCCGCTTGTGCCGCTGCCGCTTTTGCCACTGCCGCTTTTTCCACTCTTAGCAAATGGATTGCCGCTGCCGCTTTTGCCGCTGCCTTCTTCGTCAGCTTCGTACATCATTTCATTCTCAGGCTGGTCATCCATGCCGCCCATCATGTCGTCACCGCCCATCATGTCGCCCATGTCGTCACCGCCCATCATGTCGCCCATGTCGTCACCACCTTCATCAGACATCAAAGCATCAAATTCTGCTTTGAGTTCGTCCAGTGCTGCTTCCAGGTCCATCACACGATCTTCAATGTCACCTTCGCCTTCGTCGCCCATGTCGTCGCCGCCCATGTCACCCATGTCGTCGCCCATGTCGTCGTCTGTGCCAAACTCGTCATCGCCTGCGTCAAGATCTTCATCTTCTTCTTCGGCCATGCCTTCTTCGTCGGCTGTGACTTCGTTAGCAAGATCTTCAACTGGGTTTCCACCCATGCCTTCTTCTTGCTGTTCCTCGTCCATTAATGATTCATAGATTTCACGGCTCTTTGCTACCACGATATCGTGGAACAGTGCTTTAGCCTTGGCTTCATCATCATTAATGATGTATTCAATAAGCTGTTCATATTTGTTCATTGTTAAAGACTCCTTTAGTCAATATGGCTTGTATGATATTTACAATCTGCGCAGATAATTGGGGGTTTTATGCTGTTTTTTGAAGGATTTTGACTGGACTAACAGTTACAGTGACGCAGGAGCGCCGCCTGCTGCCCCGGCTTCTGCCCCGCCCGCAGCAGCATTGTACTGTTTGTTAACCTTTTTCAAGTGCTGTTCATGCTCCAATTGACGCACATCATTCATCATTCTCAAGCGATTGATCTGCTCTAGACTCAGTCTAGTTTTGCGCAGATCGCTCAATTTCATTGGCGTGTTATCGTCTTTTTCTATGTGACGATTAAAGGAGCCTTCAGCATTAAATTCAGTTAGTAACATGTTGTTATTTAACCATTTTGGTATATTAAGCAGCCGGTACAGGACTGGCCATGCCTACCCCGCCTGCAGGTGCAGGGGCGGGTTCTGCGCCAACTTCAGGTGCAGGTTCTGTGCCTGGAACACCTTCTTCGCTTTGCGCATCAATGTTGTCCAGGTCAGCACTGATGCTGCCCGGACTGATACCCACGCCACGCAAGCCCACTGCCTCAGCAGGTGCTTCTTCAGTGTCGCCTTGCTCTTCTGCCCACATGCGCTCGTTTTCTGCCATTTCAGCTTCTGTCAAGCCCAGATAACGCTTCATTAGGAAACGCTTGCTGAGATATGGATACTGCTCCAGCTGAGTAAATGTGTTGATACGAGCTGAATCCACATCAGCCTGACGATACTGTGCAAAGTTCTGCGGCTCGTTAAAGTTCAGTGTGAACAAGCTGTTGTCAATGTTCACGCCGCGCCAGCGCATGAACTTCTTAAACTCATGATCCAGATGAATCATGATGGTTTTTTGCAGTCGCAAACAGTACTGATTAAAACGCCATTCCTGGATCAGTGCTGTGCCCACCTTGCCATCTGTGAAACTGCCGCTGGAACCATCGTCCAATCCTGTGGGCAGATAGCTGCTGGGAATACGCAGGCCACGGAACAGCTTGTTGGTAAAGAAGTGTAGGTCTGTAATTTCGCCCAGATTCTGTGCACCTGCCAGTGTTTCCACTGTGCTGCCACGGCCGTCTGCGGTCACAGGGAAAAAGAAGTCTTCGTTTTGGCTCAGTGGATTGTATGTGGCATCCATCATGTTGCTGCCGCCGCCAGTTTGTGTGGGGATACGACGCTGATGCACTTCGTTTTTAATGCGCTCCACAAATGCCATTGCCATGTGGCTGGGCATGTTGCCCACGTCAATCTTGAAGATACGACGTTCAGGAGCTCGCTGCACACGATAGATGATGATACTGTCTTCCAGCAGTTCCTTCTGCTTGAATACCTTGAACACATTTTCCAGCACTGAATTTCCAAAAGGCCAGTACACATCCAAGCCTTCGGTGAGGCTCACGTGTATCACATGCTCGGCTGCAACTGCTGCTTCGTTTTGTGCTTGGCTGAATCTGCTGCCACCTGTGTAGGGAGTTTGTGGTTGTATGTAACTGCCCGAAGGTCCGCCAATCTGCGGAAGATTCATGTGTGTGTCCGTGGCTGCGATTGCAGTCATGGTAAGATTTTGCAGATTGGGATTGATGTCTTTGATGATATACTGTTCGGGCTCTTTGCCTTCAGCTTCGTTTACAATGATCTTGGTAACCTTGCTCATTTCCACCCAGAACATCTTGAACGTTTCTGGGTCACGCACAAAGATCTGGTCACCGTATTTGATCACATTACGAAAGATTTTGAAAATGCGCTGATCCAGTTCGTTCAAACTCACCCACTGTTCCAACTGTTCCTTAATGATCTTGACTTCGTTTTCAGTTGGAGTTTCTTTGTAGTGTACGGTGAATGGCAGTTTGGTATCTTCATCGTTTTGTGTGCTGAACTCAGCGATAATGTCCAGTGCAGCATTTACTTCACTGTCCATGTCCATTTGCTCATACTGATTGTATCGTTCCACACGATTTGGATGTCCAACATACACTTCGGGCAAACTGCTTTGCCAGTTGCGATAGTCCGGGTTGGGCATGCCGCCACGACTCATCAACTGTCCATTAATTGGGCTTTGAGTAGGCAAGTTACTGGATTTAAAATATTTTTTCCAAGTCATATCATTCTCTGTTGCTATATTTACTCAATTAGCCCTGCCGAGACATTTTTGCTGTGGCATCAGCAGTGCGGCGTGAGTTGTCTGCCATGGCTGCAAGATAGTTGATCATTTGAGCATTCTGTTTGGCCACATGATCCATAATTTTTAAATTGTCGTTGAGAATTCGTGGAACATCTTTTTCTGTCACTGTTCCCGACTTGGTCACGTCTGGCGTTTTGCCTGCCACTGATTTGCTGGTGTCAGCTGGCTTTGCTGCGGGCTGATTGGCTGGCCCTTGTTTGCCTGCGTCTGTACTGGCTTTCTGCGGAGCATTGGTAGTAGGCTGCGGCGATGTTGGCTTGGCAACTGTAGGCTGTGCTGGCTTGGGTGGTGGTGGCGGGGGAGTTCTTCCTTCTGCCTTGTCAGAGGATTCGTTCAGGAATCGTTTGGCCCAGTCTGGCAGTATGTTAGACATTTTGCCCTTGATCCAGTCAAACACTCCGCTGATTGTATCACCAATGGCACTGGCAACAGACTTAGCCACTCCTACAAAACTGGCCACCCACGGAATGGCCAACATGGAATCCAGCATTACTTTACCAAATCGGAATATGGGTGTGTTTTTAATTCCTTCCCAAATATAACTGCCAACCTTGCCCAGCAGTTCTATTACCTTTTTACCACCTGAAATCAATGCACCCACAAATGATGTGCCTGCATCCCATGATGCTTTGCCAAGAGCAGATATGCCGTTAACCACTGCGTTCTTGGCATTGGACATCATTTCGCCGGCTTTCTCACTCATGCCATCCCAGTAAGGACCAATATACTTGCCCAGTGCTCCACCAGCCATTTCACCAAGGTATGTGCCCACAGCAGCGCCAATGGGGCCGCCTAGTGCAAATCCAATAGCGCCGCCAGCGATGCCGCCCACTGCACCACCTACTGCTTCGCCTTGCGCACCACGTGCTTCTGCCATGCCTGCTTTGTCGCCTGCTGCTTGAGCAGCCGCATAATCTTTCTGTGCGTTAGAGAACTCCATGGCACTTGCTGCCACGTTCATCAATGGGCCGGCCACTGCCACAACCTTGCCCAGCTTGCTCAACTGTTTAAAGTCATCCATTGCTCCAGCGATTCGACCTTTACTGCTGCCACCAGGTGCTTCCAT
>JACCDX010610412.1_pt1 | contig 17126 bp, 12 predicted proteins | sample 7449681 | NCBI WGS metagenome assembly JACCDX01 (sample SAMN15323450, study PRJNA562643) | freshwater metagenome | isolation source: river surface water | place: USA:Blue River Watershed | collected 2017-08-18 | reverse complement strand
CATAGCGTCAGATGCGTCCGAGTCTCCGGGTCATAAAGCGTCGCGCCGCGACCAGCCTCGTAGCACAGGAAGAGGTCCTTACCCGCCGGCCAGGCATCGACCTTCTTCCAGCCGAAATCGGCCAGGTCGAGGCTGAGCACGCGTCCGTCGGCCAGGCGGGAGGCGTTGACGTCATGATAGCTCTTCCACCTCACCGACTCCGCCTGTAGCACTCCCTCCAAGGGCTGCGCCTGACGCTGCGCGCGCAACTTGACCACGGACGCACGCCAGCCTTCGCCTTTGCCCGGCTGCACGGCCCACTCGACCGACGGCTCGGCCGCGTCCTTCTTCGCAGGGCTCTCCGCGGCCCCGAGGCACGCACCGACGAACAAGAAACCGATCAACAGCGGGGAATTCATGGACGACCAACCTAACCCGCTCCACCGCCGATTTCCACCCCTGTTTAGGGCGAACGGCGTTCGCGAGCGGTTAGCGGTTGGGGAAGGCAGGATGCCGCAATCGGGATGAAAGGTAGGGGCAGCACCGCGTGCTGCCCTAGCCTCTCAGGTAGGGCTGACCGTCCCTGGTCGGCCGCCGTTTCGTCCGCGGACCAGCAGGGACGTTGGTCCCTACCTTAGAGGCAATCACATCACCCCTTGCCCACGTGTCACCGTGCCCACGTGCCCCCTGCTGCGCCCCCATCGACTCTGCACTCTGTACTCGATCCAGCACTCGACTCAGCACTCTCTATCCAACTCCATTCCCTCCCCTCACTTCCAGCTCAACCCATCGCCCAGGCGATTCAGGTTCTCGAAGCCGTCCCGGGTCACGATGACCATGTCCTAGATGCGGACGCCGCCCAGGTCGCGACGGTAAAGGCCGGGCTCGACGGTGAGCGCCTCGCCGGCGAGCAGGGGCGGGCCCTTGAGATCGAGCAGCGGGGGTTCGTGCACGTCGATACCGATACCGTGGCCGGTCCCGTGGGTGATAGCGCAATAGGAAAGCGGGGAATCGGCCTTGGGCAGACCCCAGCCGTACCCGGCGTCGAGCATGGCCTGGACGGTCGCGCGATGCACGGCCTCGCCGGTGACGCCGACCTTGATGACGCTTTCGGCGGCGGCCTTCGCGGCGCGGACGGCGGCGTGCATGCGCTTCACCTCGTCAGGGATGTCCCCGTGGACCACCGTGCGGGTGCAATCCCCGTTATAGCGGGTACGCCCGTCGCGCGGGAAGATGTCGACGATGACGGGCTGGCCGGTGCGCAGCTCGCCGTAGCCGTAGAAATGGCAGTCGGCCGCGCCGGGCCCGCCGGCGATGATCGACTTGGGGTTGGTGAAGCCTTGGTCGAGGAGCCAGCGATCGACGAGCGCGCGCACGCGTTCCGAGGTCAGTGGCGAGCCTTCGTGCAGCAGGACACCGTCAGCCCGGGCGGTGGCCCGCGCGATGGTCTCGCAGGCGAGCAGGATGGCGCCTTCGGTGACCCGCTGGGCCTCGCGCAGGTGGGCGATCTCCTCGGGGCTCTTCTGGCGACGTTCGTTCACCCAGCGATCCGGGTCGCAGGCGACGTCGATGCCGACCTGGCGGATCTGGTCGACCACGAGCAGCGGGAGGGAACGGTCGCCGACCACGTGGGTGACGCCGGCGCGACGGAGGCATTCGGCGGCGGCCTGGGCGTTGGCGGTCTCGCGGTCGCCGGAGAGCCCGCCGGCCGGGGCGAAGTCGGCCGGGCAGGCGACGCGGTCGACGCGCGCGAACTGGCGGGCGCGGTCCATCTCGATGTCGCGCAGGATGAGCACGGACTCGAAGCCGCCCTCCTTGGGCAGCTCGACCAGGACGACCTGATCGCCGACGGAGAAGCCGATGCGCCAGTAGATGATGCTCTGGGTGGCGGGGATGCGGGCGGCGAGGTAGGCGCGGGGGGGGGCGGAAGCGTTGGTCAGGAGGTGAAGGCGGTGGGGCGGGGCTCGGCGGGGAGGTGCGCGCGGAGGTAGTCGGTGAGGGTGGCGTAGAGGTGGCGCTTGGTGTTGGCGCCTTCGTCGATCGAGTGCGAGCGGTTGGGGTACGAGACCTGTGAGAAGGGCTTGTGGAGCCGCACGAGCTCGTTCACGAGGACCTCGCAGTTCTGGTAGTGGCAGTTATCGTCGCCGGTGCCGTAGACGAGCAGGAGCTTGCCTTGGAGGCCAGCCGCGTGGGTCACCGGGGAACCGTCGGTGAAGCCGGCGACGTTGTCGTCGGGCAGGCCCATGTAGCGTTCCTGGTAGATGGTGTCGTACAGCCGCTGGTGCGCGACGAACGCGAGGGCCATCGCGACCTTGTAGAGATCGGGGTACCGGAAGATCGCGTGGAGGCTCATCGAGCCGCCGCCGCTGTGGCCCCAGACGCCGACGCGCGCGGGGTCGAGGTACGGGCGCGTCCGCAGGAGTTCGCGGACGGCGGCGGCCTGGTCCGCCGGCGCGAGGACGCCGATCTGACGGTAGATGGACTTGCGCCAGGCGCGGCCGCGCGGGGCGGGCGTGCCGCGGTTGTCGATGCAGACGACCACGTAGCCCTGCTGGGAGAGCATCGCGTGCCAGAGGTAGTTGTCGCCGGTCCAGCGGTCGACGACCAGCGACGCGGCGGGCTCGCCGTAGACGTGCACGAGCAGCGGGTAGCGCTTGGCCGGGTCGAAATCGGGCGGCGACAAGCACCAGGCGTCGAGGAGCGTGCCATCCGGCAAGGGGAGGCGGAGGAACTCGGCGCGGACGGGCGTGAGCGCGGCGAGCTTGGCCCGCACGGCGGCGTTGGCGACCAAGGGGCGGACCGCCGCGTGGTCCGGCAGGCTCACCAGCTGCATCACCGGCGGCTGACCGAAGCGCGAGAGGGTGTGGAAAGCCCAGCGGGCGCCCGGCGCGAGCACGTAGGCATGGCTGCCCGGCTGGGCGGCCGGCGTGACCCGGGCGACCTCCCCCGCCCCGTCGAGGCGGGCGCGATAGAGGTAACGACGCGTCGGCTCGTCGGGCGAGGCGATGAAATAGACCAGACCCCGGGCTTCATCCAGACCCGCCAGGCCGATGACGTCAAACGCACCGGGGGTGAGCAGGCGGACCGACCCGTCGGCGAGGCCTACGGAGTAGAGATGCTTCCAACCGTCGCGCTCGCTGAGCCAGAGGAAGCGCCGTCCGCCGTCGACCCAGTGAAACTCGTCCATGACCTCGACCCACGTGTCATCGCGGTCGGTGAAGAGGACCCGCGTGGCGCCCGTCGCGGGATCGGCGGCGATCACGTCGTTCGTGTTCTGGAGACGGTTGAGCTGCTGGAAGAGGACGTGGGCGGAGTCGGGCGTCCACTCCATGCGCGGGATGTAATGGTTGCGCGGGTCCGGGTTGGACTCGATCCAGCGGGTCGGCCCGCCCGTGGCCGCGACGATGCCGACGCGGACGGCGGAGTTGACCTCGCCGACCTTGGGGTACGCGATGGGCGTGATCTCCGGGTAGCTGCCCGCCGTGAGGTTCACCAGCGAGAAGTCCTTCACCCCGGTCGTGTCGAACTGCCAATAGGCGAGATGCCGGCCATCGGGGCTCCAGCGCAGGCCGTTGCGCAGGCGGAACTCCTCCTCGTTGACCCAGTCGGCCGTGCCGTTGATGCGGTGCGGACCGCCGTCGGTCGTCAGCGGCGTGATGCTCAGGTCGGCCAAGGACTGCACGTAAAGGTTGTTCGCGTGCACGTAGGCCACGCGGCTCCCGTCCGGCGACAGCGTGGCGAAGAGCAACGAGGCCGCCGGGGCGGCGCCGCCGAGCTGACGGAGCGAGCCTGTCGGCCGGTGCAGCACCCAGTAATCACCGCGGGTCTTCTCGCGCCAGACTTTCTGGGCGTTGGTGAAGATCAGCAGCGTGGTCGTGTCCTCCGACCATTCATATTTCTCGAGCTCGAGGGGCCGGGCGGCGCCTGGCGGCAGCAGCTCGCGGGCGGAGACCAGCACCGTCCGCTCGCCCGTCGCCGGATCGACCCGGACGATGTCCTTGATCTCGGCCGCCTGGGGGTGGTCCCGAAAATCCGCCGAGGGTTCCAGCGTCGTGAAGGCCTGTCCATCCTTGAGCCAATACGCCGGCCCCCAGCTCTCCGTGCGGAATTCCTTCTCCGCCCCGAAGATCCGGTCGACGCTCAACCAAGCGGCCGTGGAAGTGTCACCTGAGGTGGAGGGGGGAGCCATGACGGACCGGTAGGTTTTCGCCAATTTCCCCCTTTGTCCAGCCCCCTCGAAAACCCCCTATTTTCCTTAAAAATTTACGGCCCTCCCTCCCCTTCGGTCGTACCTCGTTGCCTTGCGGTAGGGCTGACCGTCCCAGTCGGCCCGCGGCATGGGTCGGGCTTCAGCACGCCGGACCTGATGGTTCCTGCCCCAGTGCCACATGCAGCCTGGCTGGCCCGCGGGCAAGGCCGCCGGCATGGGGTCTGGCTTCGCCTCGCGTAGCGATGGCGTGCCTGACCCCGTGCCGAGCACGATGCGCGGACGAGCGGGGACGCTCATCCCTGCCCAAGAAGGCATCATCAATCCCCCCTGCCCCCGCGTCACCATGCCCGCATACCTCGCCCCAAAGCCTGCCCCCACACTAGCCCTCGGTGATTTCCTAGCGTCTATTTTTCTTCAATAAAATCTAGGAAGGCGGCCGCCCGTTCCTATCCTCGACCGCCCTCCCCATGATCCGCGACTTCGACGAGTCCGGCGCGCAACCCCTGCGTGGCCCCGGGGCCTTCCGCCGGCCCGCCGTGGACGAGCGTGCGCTCATGATCTTCGAGTACAATAACGGTGAGGCCTTGGAGCTGGTGAATCACGCCAGGCGCGTCTTCTGGAAGCTCGAACCCAAGTCCGGTCTGCGGCTCATCTGGGATAATCTTCGTCGGGCGGAGCGCTACCCCGCCTTGGTCCACTCCTGCGTGATCTTGTTCAGCCTGCGCATCCTGTCTCGCTTCGGCCCGATCAAACGTAGCCTGAAGGTCGCCCGCCAAGGCCTCGAACTCGCCCCCAGCCGAGGTCGGAACGCCTTCTTCAATGGGGCCATCCACGGCGAGATGACCCACCTCTACCACCGGCTCGGCGACCACGAGAAGGTCCTGCACCACGCTCTTCTCACCTTGGCCGAAGGTCAGCGCCACAAACACGACGGCCTGCGCGCCACCGGGATGTTTCGCTACTCGCAGCAACTGCTGCGGATCGGTCGACCGGAACTCGCCCTCGACTACGCGAAGGAAGCCTTCCACATCTGCATGCGACAGCAGGATAGCTGGACCCCGCCGGCCTACCTGGTCCTGCTCAACCTCGCCCAAATCTACGAAGCCCTCGGCAGGAAACAGGAAGCGAATACTGATTACCGCAGAGTCACCGACTACCTCGGCCAGCACGGTTACGCCACCCGCGCCGAGCACGAAACCGCCTGGGCCGGCTACCACCGCACCAAGTAACAGGGGGTCAGACTACGATGTAGTAGTCTGACCCTCACGTAGTAGCCTGACCCCGTGTTTCGGAGAGGACCCGGGCGAAATAGGCAGGACTCCCTAGTTTAAGCCGCTGGGCCAACCAAACGAAGGAGGCGGTAGTATCGAGTGTCATCTCCCTTCCAATCCGTATTTTCCAAGGGACGAGACCATGAGCCAGAGTGAGATCTGCTTCCACCTTACCCTCTCTGGCTAACAGCTTTTGGAAAATAGCCTCGGAGTGATTCGCGTCCAAATGCGCGTAATCGCCCTCCGGAGCGGAAGGAGGGCGCTCCTCATTTCGAACCAATTCAAGGAGGGGTAGCCCCCTGGCCTTCTCCGCGGCGATCCATTCCGCCTCATACTTGGCCCCAGAGGCATCCTCCAACAGCACCGAGCGCAGATGGGTGAGGTAGCGATTCCACCCATCGGCACGGTCCGGATAGCCCGCGATCTTTTCGAGCGCCTCCCCGATATGCATTAACTCACGTCGTTCAGGGTGCACTAGCCGAGAAAGGCTACTCAAAGAGCTCAACGTGCAATCTTCGACTGTGAGCAGGCCTTTTCTGACATGGTTAAGGTGGATATAGTCCAACACCCGCGATGAATCCATGCCTCTCGGTACCCGCTTAGCATGGTACCGACCTTGGAATACATGCCCGTGCTCCTCATTGAAACCATTGAAGCGCAGCGCAAAGGCCGAGAGCAGCAGGTGCATCCCCCGCGAGAGATTAGCGCGCGGGGCCCTCAACATCAGGTGAAAGTGGTTGGGCATGATAGCATAAGCAAAGACTTCCCACCCGGCTCGCCGGATGGTCGCCTCTAGCGCCCGAAGGAAAGATTGGGCCGCCCCATCATCCGCAAAAATCGGGGCCCGATAATTACCACGCGAATAGACATGGTAAATCGCATCGGGATTCTCTCTCCTGGTAGGCCTGGCCATGACCAAGCCAAGCCTGGCAGGAATCGCCGTTCAACCGGTCCTAGCACCTGGAGACAATCACCTAGCCACAAGAGGGGGTCAGACTACGATGTAGTAGTCTGACCCTCACGTAGTAGCCTGACCCCTTCTTCTTGGTTCTGAGGATTACTTGACCGGGGTCAGGACGAACTCACGGACGCTTAGGCCGCGGCTTCCGTCGGGGCGCACGAAACGCAGCGAGTTCTTCCCGGCCGCGAGCGCCACGGTGACCGGAGCGGTCTGCTGCCACTGTCCGACGGTGTACGGAATGGCGAGCTCGACGGGCGCGGCTTTGCCGACGGAGAGTTTGATACTCGGGTTGTCCTGCACGGTCACCACCCGCGCGGTCAGCGCGTAGTTACCGGCCTGCGCGACCTCGACGTCGCAAGTGATCGCGCCGCCACCGGAGAAGAGCTGATGACCACCGCCGAAGCTGCCCAGGATCTGGGCGCCCCCGCACGCGGCGGCCGGGATCGTGATCTTGCCGTCAGCCCCGACCAAGATCTTCTTGTCGGCCGGGGTGACCGTGGCCTTCACCAAGGCGCGGGACCGCACCTCGGCGGATTCGTTGGCTTCCGACAGTTCCTCGCCGAGCGCGGCGAGCGGCTTCGCGGGCTGGCCGACCACGGCGGCTTTCTTGGCGTAGACCGACAGCAAGTTCCACAGCCCGCCGGTGCCCGGCTTGAGGCTCACATACTTGGCTTCGCCGAGCGCGTCCCCGGCCCACTGGGCGCGCAACGCCTTCATGTGGGCCGCGGGCGACTGGCGGACCTGCGTCTCCAGGAGGAAATCCGCGTCCGAAAGCTCGAGCACACCCTTCGCGTCCGGGTAGCCCCAGCCCGCGCCCAGGTTGATCACCCAACCGGTCGGGGTCCAATGCGCCAGCGCGCCATGGCCTTTCTGCGGGCGCGCCACCGTCGGGATCCCGAAGGAGCGCAGGATGAAACGACCGAAGAACGCGCGCCGACCGCAGATCCCGCCGTTCTTGATGATGTTCTGATATTTCTGCAGCGTCGGCAGGTCATCCTTCACGTTCTGCGAACCATACCGCACGTCGGTGCTGACCGCGCGTGAATAACGCCAGCCATAGTCCGGGTTCAGCACGTGGTCGGGCCGATAGTTGCGCAGCATGTCGCGCCCCCAGGCCAGCATCGTGTCGGGCTCGTCGCCGTTGACCACCTGGCGCAGCTCCCAGACCGACAACGTCCGGAAAGCCGGGTCGAGTTCGCCGGCCTCCTGCGCCTTCTCATAATGCCGGTAGCGCCCCACCGGGTCGACCGTCGCCGGCGCCCGGGCATCGGCGAGCGGGTTGCTCTGCTCGATCGGCACCGCGTGCTCGAGGCTCACCGCGAGGGCCACCCGCTGGAACAGACCCGTGCTCGCCTTGGGGTTCGCCTTGAGGATCGCCGCGTAGATCTGGGCCGCCGCGCCGTAGTTGCCGCCCTCCGCGCCGCCCGCGACCAGCATCGCCTTCATCAAGGCGACGTCGCCCAGCAAGCGCTCGACGATCGCCGCCTGCTCGGCGCCCTGCGCCGCGAACTTCGCGAGCCCCTTCGGCGTGGCGTGGGCCAGCAGCGCGCAACGCACCAGCTTGTCATCCCACTGCTCGCTACCCAGGAAAGTCTCGGCCTCCTTCAAGGCCGTCGCCGCCGCGGCCGACTCATCGGCCTCCGCCTTCGCCAGCGCGGCCTGCGCCGCCTGCCGGGCCGCCGCCAGTCGCGGCTCGTCCTGCTTCGCCGCCGTCAGGGCCGCCTGCCGTTCGGCCAGGGCCTTCAGCCCCTCCTCGCGGTTCGCCTGCCACTTCGCCAATTCCTTGTTCGCCGCGATCCGCTCCGCCTCGGTCGTCGCCTTCTTCAAGGCCGCCTCGGCGGCCGCGATGCCCTTGGCCGCGCCCCCCAGCCACTTCCCGTTGGCGTGGTCGACCAGCGCCTTGGCCGTCGCCACCTTCCCGAACGCCTCCTGGGCCGCCTTCGCGTCCGCCTTGGCCTTCGTCACCGCGGCGCGGGCCTGCAGCAAGGCCGTCCGCCGAGCCTCGGGCAAGGCCGGCAAACCCTTGGAGATCTCGGCCTGCAAGCCCGTGAGCATCGCGGCGTACTGCGCCTGGAGCTTCTGCTCCTGCGGGCTAGCGGCCACCGCCGGTGCCGCCGGGGCGGCGGAGAGCGGGGCCGCGCCGATCGCGGCAACGACAGCGAGCGCCACGAAGGCGCTAAGTAAGGAGAAGAACTGGGGCATGGGAGGATGAGGGGTAAGCGCGGACCAAGATCCACGACAGGGTGCTCCAGAGGTGAATCCTGCCGAAGGGAAGTCAATCCTCCCAGCCCAGAGCAGGGGGTCACCCTATTTTCTTGGTAGTAGTCTGACCCTCATGTAGTGATCTGACCCTTTGTTGCTTTATAGCGCCGTTCCCATTCGGCGGGATCCGGAGCATGGTAGGGTGGACTGAACCGGGCTGGCCCCCTGTCGTTCCCGGAGGGATGCAGGATCCAGCCGTTGTAAAGTTTCCGCGGTGCACGCCAGGTGATGTGGGTATAGCGCAACCCATCGTCGACCCGGTCGCCCTTGATCCGCGCGGCCAGGGCGAGAAGCCCATCCGCGAGGTCATGGCTCAAACCGAAGTTCAGCCGTTTGTGCGGATCGGAGATCACCAGTTCCCGGTAGGGCAAGGCGTTCCGGGGAATCTCCGGAGGCTCATACGCGAGACGCCACGGCTCCCCCGAGTGGTAGGCCACCGGCCGCGGCTGCAGGAAATGATGGCGGTTGAACCAATACTGGGCCCAGACCGTCTCCCACCGCAGCCCCTGGGCGACGATTGCGTCCCATTCCTCCGTCACGATCTCATGCGGGTCGTTGCAATACATCGCGCGCGGGGTCATATACCCCAACCACCGCCCCCGCTTCTTCAGGATGCAGCCCAGACTCTTGGGGAAAACGAATTCCGTGGGGCCGATCCCCTCCGTCGCTACGCCTTCATAAGGCGGCACCGGCGGCTTGTAGTAGCCCGCGCGGTTCGCTCGCCAGCTGACCGAAGCCCCGGCCCGGAGGTCCAGGATCCGGTAATGCTTCCGGTCCGGCGTGGAGAAAATCGGTCCACGGATCCGGACCCTCAGTTCGGCCTCGGCGGCCGCGTTCCATTCCTCGAAGTAGGCGTAATCTCGATCGGCGATCATGGCCCCACCCCTGTCCGACCCGCCTGGCCCCGACCAGCCCGCCCGGTGTCATAGAATGTCATCCGCCCTGCCTCCCTGATTTTCAGGCCTACGCTGTGGAGTAGGCTATTTAGCCCAGAACAAAAAGGGGGTCAGACTATCTTAAGGTAGTCTGACCCCCTTTTTGTTCGAGGGTGGCCCCTTTGACACCCCCCCTGGGGGGTATGGTACAAGGCGGATTTATGATAACCATCTACCGACGGGCGGAGGTCATCGCCCGGTGCGAGCGGGCGGAGGTCCTGGCCGGGCTGAGGTCGGGTCGCTTCGAGCTGACCGACCACTATGAAAGCCCCGAGACCGATGGCTGGATCAGCCTGACCCATTTCGAGTCACGCGCTTACGAACGACCGCCCACAAAGGAAAGCCCGGCTGAGCATCGTTTCTTCTGCTCCTACGGGGACACCATCGAGCCCGATCCTAGCCACCGTCCTATCCAGGATCTCAAACAACTCGGGGAACTCATCCGACTCAGCGAGCGACGACCACCCTCGCAACCAGCCGCACCTCGCCCGGACCCCACCCCCAACCCATTCATCGAGTTGGTCGCCCTCCTGACCGCCCCCTTCAGGCTGCTGAGTCAGTTGGTCGATTGGACGGTCGACACCCTCTTTGACCTCGTCGGGAAAATCGCGCTCATCCTAATCCCCATCCTCCTCCTTATCGGCTTCATCATCGCGTTGATCTACGCCCCTCCTGCCATCGTCATCTTCGTGGCCTTGGCCCTCTACCTGCGCAAACGCGACTGAAACAACCGTGAATAAACCGATGGCCATCTAACCCCGAATTTACCTAGCCCTTGGGCAAGACCTTCAACAACTCGCCGCACTGTTGGCGAAACCCAGTCCCTGCTCGCTCCGCAGCTAGCCCCGCGAAAAGCCCCAGCGACGACCGGAGTTTCACCACGTCGATCTCGCTACCCATAAGCTTAAGCGGGGCTACCCCACCCTCACACAGGTGCCGGTGCACAACGGAGACACACTCGCGGTAGCGCGCGCCGAGGACCGGATGCTCGAGGTAAGCTTTCGCCTCAGCCTGGTCGGCCAGCCCGTAGAACACCGAATATTCGGAGGTGCCCAGCCCGCGCAGCTGCGGGAAGACCCACCAGATCCAATGCCCCGTCTTCTGGCCGGCCTTGAGCTCCGCCAACGCCCCCGCGTAGGTCTTTTCCCGGGCTTTGAGGAAACGCTCGAGAGACATGACTTGACTCTAGATTAGAAACCGCAACCGACCCATCGAAAAATTCAAAGCCAGCAAACGACGCACAATCCAACTTTAGCGTTAAAGACGATTGCGGGCATACTTACTTAATCGCACCTGGCGGCAGGAAGACGAAGGCGAACTCGGTGATTCTTTGAGCTTCCGCATAGGGCATGGACTGGACCTCGAAACCAGCGCCCCAGGAATCCGTGTAGAGCACCGATTTGGTCTGAGCATTATAGCCGTTGATGATGCGGGCGTGGCCGGGAATAAGCCAGAGTATCGGCAAACCGTTATCGATATTCTGCTTGATGAACGCACCCAGGTTCTCGTCTTGCTTGCGAGCCCTCACCTTGAGACCGAACCTCTCGCAGGAGGTATCGATGATTTGCCGCAGAGCAATCCAGTCGGTGCCGCGCATACCGACCCCCCCGACCTGGGCCACGGTGAACTGGTTCACCTGCCTTCCGAAATAGCGGAGGATTCGGGCCATCGAGGCAGGCAAGCAGAGCGGGAGATCCCCTTGATTCTCCATAGGGATATCAATCCAGGTACCTAGACGGCCGCGCTGCACATTTTTCGAAAAATCCGCGAAGCTAAGCACGGGCAGGTTAAAGTCCTTCGCCTGAGCGGCGCTGGTGAAGACGTCCCCGCTGGTCAACCCTCCCAGGGTCGGATCGATGGCCTGGGTGACCGCCAGCCCCGGGGGAAGAATCTGCAGGACATTGCCAGCTAGGCGGTAGTTGGCTGCGCCCCGGGCCGGACTCCACACCAGCATCACCTCTCGGCTCCTGTATTCCAGCACATCCGTGTAAACGTATACATCGCCGGTCGCCGGATCAGTCACCTGATAATCCCGAGTTTCATAGTTCACGTGCCGCTTGCTCAGCTCCGTCGGGTAACTGCGCAAACGCGAACTCAGCACGGTGTTGGCCGAATCTAGGAATTCATCCCCGTACTTCTTAAGGACGATGGAACTCGTGCGCAGGTAATCGGTGAACGCGACCTCGATGTTCTGGAGTCGGTTGAGCTTGGCGTTCACGGAAATCTGCGCCGACGCGCCCATGATCTTGGCCTCGATCTTGGACTTCCCGGAGACGTCCAAGCCGGTAATGGCCAGTTTGTCGTAAAGTTCGAAATCCCTCAGCGAAAAGATCGACGGGTCGAAAATAACCGACTCGAGATCCGGACAGAAACCGATGGTGATCCTGGCGAAGTGGGCGTCCTTACCGGTGAGGAACTTGTTATCGTCGGCGAAGAACAGTTCCAACCGCCAGTAAATCTTCCGATCTCCAACTTGCGCACGCCAGACTGCGATTCCCCTGCTCGATTCGCCATTCTGCCCGGGTTGGTCGTAAGTGATGGCAGGCGTGCCCAGCTTGGCTTCAAGCACTCCGCAGAGTTCGGCCGCATGGTTGCGTTCCCGGACGGAGGTCGCAGATTGCGCGGGCCTCTTCTCCGGGAGGTCTGCCGCGGATACCAATGGGATATCCAACGTTTCCTCGATGATGGAGCCGCCATCCATCCTTAGGACGATTTCCCCAACCCGGAAGCCTCCGAAAAGGTAGCTGCCCTTGCTTCGAACGCTGGTTCCGGATGCACCGTTCCACCTGATCTGCCCGGAGAATCCAGGCATGCCCAGTTGACTCGATTTCTTGCCAGCGATGCCCCCAGACAGGATGTGCGAGGTTACGTCGGCGACCTGACCAGCCGCTTTCAAGGTGACCAGCATCAGCAGGACTGCAGTCCAGAACCTCATGGTTTTCTTTTAAAACCATTCTTTCTTATTACAAATCAATAAATTGGGACCAACTTCACCCCTCTGACTGCCTCCAAGGCTTGGTACCAAATCAAAGGCCAGGCTAAAGAGCCCCGAACACCTCCCAGCGGTGCCAGGGGAGGCGGGCCGGGTCGGGGCGGAGGGTGGCTTGGGGCGCTAAGGAGAGACGTCGGCCGTGGAGGTCGGCCTTGGGGTTATTTAAACAGATCCATGCCGCGTCTGCCGATGACCAAACGATAGAAGGTCCTGAACATGAAGGTAACCGGGCGAACCAAGATGATGAAGCCGAGATACCCGCCGATGGCTGAACCTACACCCGAGACACCTCCGTTTCCGTATCCGATAACACCCGCGATGAAGACCCCACCCACGATGTAAAGCATCCAAGAAATCAAGAAGTCCCTGGATACCTCGCCCCAGTTGACGGCGTCTTGTGGAGTTTCGCGCTTCGCATCATCGCCCCCGTAAGCGGACACCAAGGACCAACTTGTCATACCCTGGCACCAGTAATGGTCGGTCGACAATACCTCTCCTTGAATTACCATTTTGGACAAATCCCGGATACTGACTCCGCGCATAATGATTTGGCCGGCGCGAGATATCATCACCACATCTGGCCGGGAACCTTGGGGCGGATTAGGTATCGCTGTAATCGTGGACTCCTGGACAAATGGCATGGTTGGCTGCGTGTTTATAGAAGCCAGCGACCGACGAACAATCTGCAAGGCCCTGGCACGGTGCGCGCCGCCTAGCTCAAACATCTTAACCAGAACCGGATGCCGCATCATCTCCAGTTCTTTCTCATATGTCTGCCTATCTTGATAGGATACGTAACCAGGATTATCCTTAGCGAACTTCAGGTACTCATCTGGTGAAGAAAACTCCCCTATTCTGAATTCGACCAAAGCTTCGCTTAAAGAAATTTCTTTTGCACTATAACTACTACTGTCCCGAAAGCATAAACCGTATGATCGATCGCGTAACGAATTTGCCTTCATCGCCTCCAACCAAGCAAGATGATGATCAATCCCCCCGGCGACGGCGGAAGCTAGCAGATGTCTATCGATCTCCACGAAAGCATTGTCATTGTGCATATTATTTTTTCCGACCGCCCTCTCCACGAATGACAGATAGGCGCCAACCGAAAGCTTCGCCTTCGAAAATAGTTCCAGGTGCCGTGGCAGATATTTTTCAGAAATAGCTCCGTGATTTAACCCCGTGCGCTCAACCAAACCGGCAAGCAGTTGTGCGATTTCTGAGTCTTTAACACAGAATCTGGCCCCGAGATCTGCATAGTGCTCTCTTCGGGCCACCGCGGATAAAGCCTGTGAATACAATTCACCCACCGCGTTATAGAGCCAAATGATAGGCAAAAAAAGAAAAAAGATAGCCGCAAGGAAAAGATACCACAGAAAGACGAAAGGTGCGTCTCTGCTGATGTACAAAACTTGCATGGGGAATTGCTGGTCCCATACGTGCGCCTGAATTGCACCAATAATGGGATAGGCCGATAAAACCGCACAAACCACCAACACCGTACCTAAGTCCGATGATTCGGCAGCAAAGAGATATTTGGCGAATGCAAGCATTAGCGGAATGACCATCAGTCCGAGCAGGACAAAGAATGCCGCGGGACCGAACTGGGTCGCGCCTCCCTCAAACCACAGGGCACCGTGCTTCTGATCAGCAGAAAACATCGCCGCTATATACAGGCCATAGAACAGCGGAATAAACAGGATATAAAATACAACCAAGAGACGGCTGATGAATGCGCTCATCGCAGGGGTAATTTCCCGCATAATGAATGTCCGTGCCGATTTCTATTCAAGATATTTATTCTATTTAGATAGAAGGGCGCCAGGCGTCAGCCAACCCGAGCTAGAATCATACGACGATACGCGGTTGACCGAAAGCCACCCCATGAGAAGGTCACTCTGATATGTGTCAGTTGGAATTACAGATCGAGAGAACTAGGGCGAGCCGAACACCTCCCGGCGGTACCAGGCGAGGTGGGCTGGGTAGGGGCGGCCGTGGAGGTCGGATAGCTTGAAGTGACGCTAGGTCGCATCCTGAGGGGGTCAGGCTGCCTGGAAGCAGCCTGACCCTTTCGGCTTAGGCGGCGTCCTTGGCGAAGTCCTCGAAGCCGGGGCCGCTGGACGAGAAGTCGCCGGTGAACAGGCCCTGCAGCTGGCGCAAGCGGGCCGGGTGGCGGAGCTTGCGCAGCGCCTTCGCCTCGATCTGGCGGATGCGCTCGCGGGTGACGTTGAAGCGGGCACCGATTTCTTCGAGGGTCAGCGCTACGCCGTCCCGCAGGCCGAAGCGCAGGGACAGGACCTCCTGCTCCTGCTTGGACAGCGTCGCCATCACCGGGGAGAGGTCCGGCAGGAGCGCCGGGGTGGAGTCATCGTGACCGGCCGGCCCCATCATCAATCCCCGGATGCACTCGGGGTCGGTCTCATCCGCCTGGTCACCGAGGACCGACTTCAGGGAAGTCTGCTGATAGACGGCCTGCAGGTCCTCCGTCAGCTCCGCGGCGGGGATGCCGGTGCGCTCGGCCAGCTCGGCGACGGCGGGCAGGCGGTCGAGATCCGCGGAGAGCTCGGCCTGGGCCGCGGCGATCCGGTTGAGTTTCTCGAACTGATTGCTCGGGAGGCTGATCGTGCGGCCGTGTTTGCACAAGGCGCGGACCATGGCCTGGCGGATCCAGGAAAACGCGTAGGTCGAGAGCTTGTAACCGCGACGGAGGTCGAACTTGTTGACCGCCTTGACCAGGCCGAGATTACCCTCCTGGATCAGGTCGCCGAACGGCAACCCCCGATCAAGGTAGCGACGCGCGAGCGAGACCACCAGGCGCTGGTTGCGTTGGACGACCTCGTTGCGCAAACGCAAGGCTTCGGACTCCTGCCGGCCGGCGATCGCCGCTTCGATCCGCGAGAACATTTCGAATTCCTCCTCGCGGGTGAGGATCTGCGTCCGACGGACCTGCTTCAGATAGCCGGCAAGCAGGTCCTGACCCGCCAAGAAACCGTCGTCGGTCGCCTCGTCCTCGGAGTTTTCCGGTTCTTCGTAGATGGAAGTCACGGTGACCCCGCTCTGACCGAGCAGGTCCAGGAGCTGGCCGGTCAGTTCGGGGTCATCGGCGCAAGCCGGGACCAAGCGTACCAGATCGTCGTTCGTGAGCGAGCCCTGGAGCTGCGCGTGACGGACGAGGGACGGAATGCAGGCCATCACGTCCACGACTTCATTCGAAGCCTGGGCGGGGGACGAAGCGAGGAGCTGCTGATCGTTGAGGATGTTTTCCATAGGTTGAGAATTGGTTGGAGTTAGTAGTTAGGATGAATTTCAGGCGGCGAGGAGCTCCTCGGGCCAGGAGATCAGCGCCCGCTGGGACTTGTCGGCTTGGGCCCGGCGGAAGATCTCGAGGGCGATCTCCTCGACGACGTCCGGCATCAGGAGGTCGAGCAGGCGACCGGCGACCCGGGAGTCGGCCCGGTCGAAGGTCAGTTCGACCCGGTTGATCTTGTCGTTCAGGCGGCGGACCGTGAAGCGGACGGCCGAGGCGCGACCGGGACCCTCGACCTGGAAGCCCAGGGTGTCCTCCCCGGAGAGGCGGCAGCCCCGCAGGCGCTTTTCGAACCGCAGGAAGGACTCGACGCGGGCCCGGAGGGCGCCGGGGGTGAGCACCGTCCGGGCGTGGACGGTGAGGAGGGAGGCGGACGTGGCGGGCATGAGCATGGGGGTACGCATAAGAGTGGGAATGAAAGGGGTGTTTGAATTTAGGCACAGGACCGTCCTTTCTCCCACCAAGGGAGATCGGGTAAACTGGGCTTAAAATGGGTTAGAGGCGGTTTTTAGCGTCTTTTCCGGGGTTGAGGCCGGAGGGAGGAGGCGTGGGCGCTTCTTACTTTCACTCGTATAGTAGACACTAGTTTGACCCCGAAATCAAGCCTGGAATTCCGGATCGGGTCATCTTGGGGGTGTTTATGCCCCTCGCGGACCTGCACGAAACCCTTGATTTCATTGGTCAAAGTCGCCGTATCCACTTTTTAGAAGAAAATCGTGAACTTGAGAGGCGGCGTCCGGACCGAAGCTCACAGAAATACATAAAACATTGATGAACAATGGTTAAAATCATGTAGTTCCATTAGTTATGAATCTCCGCCCAAAATCCCGGCCGCAGAATAGCAGTCTGGCCGGACACAAAAGTCTCCGAGCCATAGCCCAGGGAGTCTCGCTAAATATCGAACCTCAGATGGATTGGCCGCAACGATCACCAAGGCCAGATTTTGACGGCAAGCTTGGCATAAAACTTTGAACGCTCATCGATATCATGCTTCTGCCAAGCAAACTTGGTTTTGAGCGAGTCGTTGATGGCTAGACGGGAATGCGCGTACCCCTTTTCAGCATTAAGCTTCGAAGGGAAAGATCGATTCTTGAGGCTCATGTTGATCTTAGCATCCAGCAGAGTGACATTACCGATTCGGGTCGAGTAATCCTCGGCCTCTTCGGCAGCGATTGCGCTGTGCGCTAGGGCCTCGGGTGATGGCTCCTG
>JACCDX010591210.1_pt1 | contig 17128 bp, 18 predicted proteins | sample 7449681 | NCBI WGS metagenome assembly JACCDX01 (sample SAMN15323450, study PRJNA562643) | freshwater metagenome | isolation source: river surface water | place: USA:Blue River Watershed | collected 2017-08-18 | reverse complement strand
TTACAAACGCACCGCTAAAACATCCTCGTTTCCGCTGCGCTCAAACAAGGACGATGGTACTGTTTTCAATAAAATAGATGAGGTTAAAATGGGCGCCAATCGTCCTCGTTTGTAACGAGGATGTGTTAAATCAGCGATTGAATCGCTGACTTGTGCGTTACAAACGCACCGCTAAAACATCCTCGTTTCCGCTGCGCTCAAACAAGGACGATGGTACTGTTTTCAATAAAATTGATGAGGTTAAAATGGGCGTCAATCGTCCTCGTTTGTAACGAGGATGTGTTAAATCAGCGATTGATTCGCTGAATTGTGCGTTGCAAACGCACCGCTAAAACATCCTCGTTTCCGCTGCGCTCAAACAAGGACGAGGGCGAATTTTCACCGCATCCAAAAAACATTTTCGATGATTAATTCGCCGCGTTGGTAGATGCGAATGATTACTTTCTTTTTATCACTTTCGTGAGTGCCATTGATGCCGTTTTCCCAGCTGCACTGCCGCTCCGAACTAAAAACGTCGCATTTGAAACCGCAGATATAATTGTAGCCCGGCACATAGATGAGTTCATACAGCGTATCATTACGTAAGGGTTGCATGTAGCCGTTTTGAATTTCTATTTCAAGCGGCGTGACTTTATTATTTGGAAGCAATAGAACAAACTTGGATTTGTTCGCCATTAACGTATCGCTATTACCTGTGTAATAAAAAATAAAGGGACTGTCTTTGACCACCCGAAATGTGCGGGTTTGTGAGAGGCATGGTTGACAAAAGATAAAAATGAAAAATCCTAGAATTATACGATGAAACAATAGAAAATGCCAATATGAACTGCCTCTTGATTTCATCAACTATATTTCAAAACAACACACAAAAAAATTGCCATCAGGATATTCGATAAATATCGGACTCTTTTCTTTAAGAATTTTCCTAAAAAGCTAAATCGAGTTTATTTCTTATTTCGAAATAGAAGGTTAGTTGGGGTTGTAAGTTGCGTTAATATACATAGAGTAATTTAGCAGTGAAAAGTTGGCGAAACAGCGCGTTAGGGATCGCAGTGGAAATGTTACGACAGCTATTGCAAAAAAGTTGTTAGACGAGGAGGCTGAGCCGCCACTGCAGGCGAAGACCCCGCAGGCTTACAACTTTTGCAATAGATGAGTAACATTGAAACGGAGAGCCCGCCCGAACGCCCAAAAAATAAAAAAATAGAAAGGATTAAAACAATTAAAAGGAAAAGGAATTTACTTATCAATCTCCTTTTTTACCTCTTGGATGTGCTCGTTGATTTTTTCGGTGAGACTGCCTGTACTTTCTTGAATGTCTTTTTGCAAACCATTTGTCGCATCTTTAAACTCACGAATGCCCTTGCCCAAGGTGCGGGCCACCGATGGGAGTCCTTTGCCACCAAACAGTAATAAAACCACGAGCAATATCAAAACGACTTCACCGCCACCAAGGTTTAAAAAGAGAGCAAACTGATTCATGATTTTTTACCTCCGCGCATGAATTTGAAAACCACATATGCCCCGATAATAAATATCGTTGCAATAAAGGCAATGATGAATAAATCGCTTAAATCGGGACCGTTGTTCATAGACTACAAAGATACAGAATTTCCGTCGTCTTGCAGGCCAATGTGAATCAACGCATCGCCCTGGTTTACCACCGGTTGGTTGTTCAACCCCACAATGTAGCCGTCGGTGGGAGCGACAATCTTTTCGGAAACGGGTCCGTATGGACTCACAATTTTTCCTAACAAGTCGCCTTTTTTAACCCGTGCACCATTATTCACATTCATATGAAACAGACCGCTCTCATTGGCTCGTACCCACGTGCTTCCGGTAATCATAACCGGTTTGTTGGGTGGTACTTCGTAATTAATCATGTTGTAACCGTGCAGTAACCGCAAGCAGCCATTGACACCTTCGTTGATAGCCTGGTAGTCAAAACGCATGCTTTCGCCACCTTCATAAACGAGAATAGGTTTGTTCTTTTTTGCAGATTCTTTTCGAAAGGTGCCTTCACGGTAAGTGCTATCGATAACTAAGGGTGCGCTGAATTTCTCAGCAATACTCACATTATCTGGAAAACTAAACACACAACGCAATTGTGGGTAGTTGTTGATTTTAGCGCCACCTGTATGAAAGTCCACCCCAAAATCAATCACTGGAATAATGTGTTTCATTAAATCATACGCTATGCGACTGCCGATAGATCCTTTGCGTGAACCTGGGAAGCACCGGTTTAAATCACGGCCATCTGGTAAATCACGGCTACCAAATAAAAAAGAAATAACATTAATAACTGGAATAGCTACCAAGGTGCCACGACGCAGCTTGAGCACTTGCTCGTGGGCTAACACCTTTCTTACTATTTCTACACCGTTGGTTTCTTCTCCATGCATGCCGGCACAAAGCAAAACAGAGGGGCCACTTTTCTCTGCACGTATAACCTTGACTGGAATTTCAAGATTCGTTTTCGTATGCAGTTCGTAAGAGTTGAGTATGACGGTTTTGCTCTCTCCCGGTTCAACCCGTTGGCCGTTTATTGAAATTGCGCCTTGCATTATTCACCCGGACGGTTAAACTCGTTGCGTTCAACGTATTCGATAATTTTTGTAGCAATATCAATACCGGTGGCTCCTTCGATACCTTCGAGTCCCGGTGATGAATTCACCTCCATTACCAGTGGGCCCCGTGAACTCTGCAGTAAGTCTACCCCTGCAATGCCCAAACCCAATTTTTTAGCCGCCTTGATGGCCGTTTCACGTTCAACCGAACTTAATTTAATAACAGTAGCCGTGCCACCCCGGTGTAAATTGCTTCTGAATTCGCCGTCCTTCGCTTGGCGTTTCATGGCACCCACTACTTGGCCATCAACCACAAACGCCCTTACATCGGCCCCACCCGCTTCTTTTATAAACTCTTGCACCAACATATTAGCTTCGAGTTTTAAAAAAGCCTCCACTACACTCTTGGCCGCTTTCGCGTTTTCAGCGAGAATGACACCAATACCTTGGGTGCCTTCGAGCAATTTCACTACGCAAGGTGCCCCGCCAATCGAAGTGATAACAGAATCAATATCCTTATCCTTCGGCGACGAAGCGAAAGCAGTTTTAGGGATGCCTAAACCTGCGCGCGCTAAAATTTGAAGACTACGTAGTTTATCGCGAGAGCGTGTTAATGCTTGCGACTCAACGGCCGTAAAAATTTTCATCATTTCAAATTGACGCACAACAGCAGAGCCGTAGAAAGTGGCTGAAGCACCGATACGAGGAATAACCGCATTGATGCCAGTAATTTCTTTACCGTTATAATAAATATGCGGACGGCCTTGTTCAATAACCAATACACATTTCATGTGATCGAGAACCAGGACTTCATGTCCCCGAGCTTCTGCAGCCTGCACCAATCGCGAGGTTGAGTACAGGTTTCTGTTTCTGGAGAGAATTGCAATCTTCATTCGGTATGGTAAGTTTTATAAATTTTCAAGACTTGTTTAAGCGCGATACCGCCGGTATGCACCCGTTTGACATCAATAAGGAATTTTCCCTTTAGTAATCTTCTACCAATAAGCATGGGGTAGCGCATATTATCACGGTTGCTGAGGGAAATAATGGTGCTTACTTTTTTTCCGCCCATGGTGATAACTGTTTTTATCACGTACCGTTCTTCCATTTCACCGAAGGAATTTTTTATTTTTTTTCGGTCAAAATCATGGTAACGAAAGTTCAACAATTCGCCATTTTGAAGAATAGAGAAGCAGAGGACGGTGTTGTTTTCATCAAGCGAAATACTTTCTACGTGCAAGGAAGAGGTAAATGCGCCAGTGTCCACCTTGGCCTCAATACCCGATAATCCGAGTGCTGGCAAGGCCACAAATTCACGTCGACCAATGAGTCTGATCCTGTGTTTGTGTGAAGCGGTCATAATAGCGATTGATATGAACTTCTGGATGAAGTGGGATGCTTTGTTTGTAGAAATGTACGAAGTTTTTTGCGAAATACGGTGCCATTAAAACCCCTTTGGCACCTAAACCATTAAATAGCCAGAAATTTTGGTTTACTGGGTGTTGACCGATGACTGGCCTTCGGTCGAGGCTGGAAGGACGCACCCCAGCTAAATGGGCCGTAACGGTAAAAGCAGCGTTGGTCATTTGACGCACTTTTTCTTCCAATTCGGCCAAGCGAGGGGCCGTAGGGGTGTCGGTGAAATCATCCCACACATACGTGGCACCCACTTTAAGTGTGCCATCAGCCGCTCTTAATATAAAGCCATCCTTATTAAAAACATGATTACCCGGCTCTATACCATCGCAGGCTATGTGCAAAATTTCGCCTTTAGCAGGTTTTAATGGAACCCAGTTAAACCAAGGGTTTTGGCTGACAAGATGGCCTTCGCAAAACACGATGTTTTTGGCTAAAACTTGCTTCCAACTCACCGAATTTGTTTGTGGAAGTATATCGGCATACTCCACCTTGTCTGTGGTAATAAATGCTTTAAATACCTGTTCTGTAGCATCGATAAAAGCTGCCACATCCAGATTACCCGACCGCTTTACCAGACCAAATCCACGATGGGTGATAAATCCTTTCGGAAAATTATCTCTATAAATAATTGGGTCGAGAAAATCGCTGAGGGTGTCTTCTGCACGACGGGACCACAGTTTTTCTTCCTGTTCTTCATTAAAGGGTCGGATGATGGTCCTTTCGGTTGCAAACCTCGTCCCCGTCAGCCTTTCGCAGGCTTGATAAAAGGGCATTACACCATCGGTAAATTCCTTGGCTAACCAACCCGCAGTTAACCGTTTAAAAACGATTGGGTTCCATAAACCTGCTGCGACTCTTGAACTTGTGCTCAGTAATGGTAACCCTACCGTGTGAAAGGTAATTCCGGCTTCATTGAATTGGTGCATGAGCACTGAGGCGGCTAATCCACGGCCGACGATTAAAAATTCGGTCATCTTGGATTTTCTGAACGAACGTGTGGATTGAAATTTTGTTTTGGTCCGCGGTACGCCCCTGAAAAGAAGGCGACTATCCGAAATCCGAACATGCGCGTGCCAATCGACACATCGCCAAATAATTCAAGTCCTAAGCCGATATCATAGGCCAGCTTCGAAACAGCAGAAGCGCCAAAATAAAGTCCAACGCCATTATAATACAATGGCTTGATGCCAGTTGAATCGGTATAGGTCATAACACCGGAGTGGTAGGATGGTCCGCCAAAAAAGGCGAGGTTATACGTGGTTGTTTCAAACCGTTTAACATAACAACCGTGCAATTGTACCTGATTATTACTAAAATAATCGTAGCCGCTCATCATAACACCAAAGCTGTAATGGTGTTCGCGTACATGAAAAACAAAATCAGCGGCCACGTGTTTTTGCGATTGTGTAAAGCGGGAATTAGACATAAAGCCACCACCAAAGGTGAGGTAGTTATTATGCAGCCGGTACCGCTTCAACCGGTGGAGAATTTCTTCCTTTTTATCGTAGACGTGTTTTGTTGGCTCTGGTGTAGGAGTTTGTGCTGCCAAAAAAAACGGCAGAAAGAAAGCAAGTATGGCGCTTATTTTTTTCAGATGAGAAAGGGATTAGATAACCGTTCGTGACCAATGGTGGTGGCCGGTCCATGCCCGCTATACACCTTTACTTCATCACCGAGGGGCAATAATTTCGTTACAATGCTACTAATAAGTGTCTCGTGATTCCCCATTGGTAAATCAGATCGTCCGATACTTCCTTTAAACAACACATCGCCTGAAATGAGCAACCCTTGTTCCTTGCAGAAGAAAGAAATACTGCCAGGTGAGTGTCCTGGTGTGTGCAAGCAGGTAAAAGCATGGGTGCCCAAATACAGAACATCCTTTTCTTTAATATAAGCTTTAGGAGCTGGGCAAGCTTCTGCCGGAACCCCATACATGCGGGCACTTTCGGGCATGCGATCAACAAAAAAAAGATCGGCTTCATGCACTTCGGGCAGCAGGTTGTATTTTGCGTACACATGTGCGGCCCCTAGAATGTGGTCGATATGGGCATGCGTTAACAGCAACCGGGTTGGGTTCAATCCATTGGCACTCATAAACGCATCGAATTCCATTTGTTCATGCGCATTGTACATGCCGGGATCTATTATCCATGCTTCCTTCTCTGCGTTGTATAAAACGTACGTGTTCTCTTGGAAGGGATTAAAGGTAAAGGCTTGAACGTGCAACATCAGATCACTTTTTTAACAAAGGTAAGATTACGGTTTTGTTCAACAATAAGATTAATACCGGGCGATCGACCTGCGTGTAATTGTCCGAACTGTTTGCCTAGACCCAACGCCTCAGCACCATTACTGGTCAACATACGGAGCACACTGTCGATTTTCAAATCCTTAAAATGATTTAATAACACATTCGCCTCATTGAGTACATTAAGGTCATCATTACTCGCTAAGGAATCGGTACCTAGACAAAGGCGGTCACTATTTTTATTAAATCGATTCAAATCGGGTAAGGTGTTTTCGATGTAGCGATTGGCCCGTGGGCAAAAACACCACCATACATCAGAGCGACGAGCAGCATGTATCTCTGCTTCACCCGTAAAGGTATTGTGCACCAATAGTGAACGTCCCGCTTTCACAGTATCGAAATAATACGAAAAGCTATTCGCAAACGATGGTTCGAACCATGAAATATCGATGCCAATGGTTTCGTAAATAGATCGTATATCCTTACCTGGACCTCTAAAGAAGTCCGTTTCTTCAGGTGATTCTTGGTTATGTACCGACAATAGCGTTTTGTTTTTAAGATTATACGCTGCTATTTCGGTGAACAATTCTCTCGAGACGGTATACGGTGCGTGGGGAGCCAAGCTGCCTTTTAATCCCATTTTCTTAAGCCCTTTCAGTAAATCGACCCCTCGTTTAAATACGTTGGAGGCGGCGGCTGGGTGCAGACCAATGAGTTCAATAAACGTGTGGTAGTAAAGGGGGCTGTTAACCTTGGTCTCAAATGAATCAGTGCCATTACTAATATCCCCACAAACCACAATACCATGATCAATCATGTATTGATTTGCGTTTTGTATAGCCGCTTGAATTGCTTCGCTTGGAAATACTTGTCGCACCTTCATCAATTCTTTTGCAAAGCCAGAAATTCCGGTGTGACGAGGGACAATGCCCTTAAGGTGACTAAGTTCGAGGTGGCAGTGGGCATTAACGAACCCGGGCGTCAAAATGCCATCGAATTTCTCGATAGCATGTGGACCAATTTCACTTACCGGAAGGATGTCCACAATTTTGTCGCCATCCATTACCAAGGCCGGATGGCCCTTTAGAAACACCTCGCCATTAAAAATGCTGTCGGCAGTAATGAACCGCATAGGACATAAAGTTACGTTAAAGCCATTAAACTCGTATACCCACAAACGCGATTTCTAATAGCACCTGCTAAATGGCCATTTCTATCCCACTTAGTTGATTATCCACTTTACAAGTGGCTAATAAGAAACAAGGATTCCCCAGTTAAAACCGTACCTTTGTGCCTATCGTTATCAAAAAAGACATACGCGCCCTTGACAAACCCGCCCTTCAGGAAGTTGTAAAACAAGCTGGAGAACCTGCTTTTCGTGCCAATCAAATCCATGAATGGTTATGGCAGAAGGGGGCCACCTCCTTCGCGGCAATGAGCAATCTTAGCATTAAGTTAAGGGAGTACCTCGACCAGCACTTTGTAATTAATGCTGTAGAAATTCATGAATTGCAAATTAGCAGCGATCGCACAATAAAATGTGCTATGCGGTTGCACGATGATTTTGTGGTGGAAAGTGTATTGATTCCACAAGGTGATCGCATGACGGCCTGTATCTCGTCACAAGTTGGATGCAGTCTCACTTGTAAATTTTGCGCAACAGGTAAATTAAAACGCATGCGTAATTTGAATGCCGATGAAATTGTAGACCAGGTTAAATTGGTACGTAATACGGCTCTCGAAAAATATGGCGCCCCTTTGTCGAACATTGTTTACATGGGCATGGGTGAACCCCTGCTCAACTATGCTGAAGTGGTTCGTTCAATTGAGATGATTACCAGTCCTGATGGCCTTGGTATTTCTCCTCGCCGCCTTACAGTATCTACAGCTGGAGTTGCCAAAATGATTAAAAAATTGGCTGACGATAATTTACGTGTTAATCTCGCTTTATCATTGCATGCTGCCAACGACGAGAAGCGCAACACCATAATGCCGATTAACGAAACCAACACGTTGGATAATTTAGCTGACGCTTTAAATTATTTCGTTGATAAAACCGGTATTCGACCCACCTTTGAATACATCGCCTTTAAAGAATTTAACGATTCTATTAAAGATGCCATGGAGCTAGTAGCTTTTTGCAAACGGGTAAAAAGCAAGGTCAATATTATTGAATACAACGCCATCGATGGCGAGAACTTTCAACAAACCACCCCTGAACGCTTAAAAGCCTTTACCCAAATGCTTGAAAAGAACGGTATCATTTGTAATGTGCGGAGAAGTCGCGGTAAGGATATTGATGCTGCCTGCGGTCAATTGGCCAACAAAAACAAACTTGCCAGTCAACAATTAAAATAATAGGTAAATTAGTCCCTTATGTCCCGCACAGTAGACGACATTAAACGGCCGGTTAACAAACACATGGAGATCTTTGAAGACAAGTTCAGAGACGCCATGAAAAGTTCTGTTCCGTTGTTGGACAAAATCACCTCCTACATTTACAAACGTAAAGGCAAACAAATTCGCCCCTTGTTCACCTTTTTATCGGCTCAAACCATCAGTGAACTCAATGAAAGCACCTATCGCGCGGCAGCGTTGATAGAATTGTTGCATACAGCCACATTGGTGCACGACGATGTTGTTGACGATAGCAACGAACGCCGTGGATTTTTTAGTGTGAACGCGCTTTGGAAGAACAAAATCACAGTTTTAGTTGGTGATTTTCTGCTTTCAAAAGGCTTATTGCTTTCGCTTGAAAACAACGATTTCCATTTATTGAAAATCGTGAGTGACGCAGTTCGTGAAATTAGCGAAGGCGAATTATTACAAATTGAAAAGGCTCGTCGGTTAGATATTACCGAGGAAGTTTATTACGAAATTATCACTAAAAAAACAGCCACTTTAATTGCCGCTTGTTGTGCAGCAGGGGTGGCCTCTGTAACCACCGATGCAAAAATGATTGCTGCAGCTCATCGCTTCGGCACGTTAACAGGCATTGCTTTCCAAATTAAAGACGATCTTTTCGACTATGGCAGTGGCGAAGAAATTGGAAAACCCACCGGTATTGATATCAAGGAAAAGAAAATGACCTTGCCGTTGATTTATGCTTTATCAAAAGCCACCACCGCTGAAAGAAGACGCATTACCAATATCATCCGCAATCACAGCGAAGAAAGTAATGAGGTACGTAAAGTAATTGATTTTGTGGTGGACAGTGGTGGACTGAAATACGCCCAAGCCGCTATGCTCTCATACAGGGATAAAGCCCTCGCGGCGTTGCATGAAATGCCCGACAACCCCTCACGCCATAGCCTCGAATTATTATTGAACTACACTATCGAAAGAAAAAAATAATGAGATCGCTTTTTTTTATTTTATCGGTTCTTCTTGTTGTTTCATGTTCAACCGGCTCTAAATCTGCCGATGATCAAAAAGCCTATGAAGATTCTATTGCTAAAATCAGGCAGCGCCATTTATCAGACTCTTTAAAAAAATCGAATCCGCTGCTAATTATGCCGCCTGACAGTGATTACACGGGTGAATACATCGACAAATATTCAACAGGCGTTGTCAAATTTAAAGGGCAATTCCGCTTTGGCGAACGCCACGGCCATTGGATGTCTTTCTTTCCAAATGGTAAATTGTGGAGTGAAATGGAATACGACAAAGGGGTCCGTCATGGGCTAAACATTACCTATTACATAACCGGTCAAACCCGATATTCAGGCTTTTATAAAAACAACAAACAAGATAGTGTTTGGTGTTATTATGATTCGACCGGACAATTGGCCCAAAAAGTGCTGTATAAGAACGACCGTATTGTGCAGAAGCTCCCGTTAAAGTAATTACTTCTTCTGCCATTGAATAAGGAATTCGCGACGAAAAAGTCCCTTTTCACTTTCGTAACTAAATGAAAAGCGGTCGTACGCTACCTTACCACCAAAGTTGAGGGAAACAAAAAAGTAAAGTGCTTTATTGTCAAACACGTATAAAAGATTTGAAAGCACGTGCTCTCTTGCATTGATAAGTTCTTGCGCCTTAGTATCACCTAAAAACATGCCTGGGTAGTTCTTAACCACTTGTTCAGACACGCGAGTAACCATTTTATCGAATGCCTCTGGCTCCAGAAGGTCGTTTAACATTACCGACTGTCTTTTTACCAAGTCGTAACAAATTGGAAAAACATAATGTCCAAATCCATTGCCCAATCCATAGGGCTCCATATCTTGAAACAAACACAAATTAAGGTAGCGCTGGGTATGACAAAAAACAGAATAGGTGGTGGTAATGGTTGACGGACGGTCTTCTGAACAGTTCGCTATCTTTATTTCTTTTTTGCTCAACCCTACTCCGTCGCGTAATAAATTACCAAGCACCATGCGATTAATAGGGTTCACGAGGCCGGTGTCTTTCCCTTTTACGTTTGGATAGTTGTTGTAAATAATTTGAATAACCCGTAAGGTGTCTAACTCTGACAAGCCACTTGTCTCACATTCCACGGGCAAGTTCCCCAAGGTATAAAGCGCTTCAGTGACCGGTATTATTTGTAGAAACCGATTTTTTACTTGAGCGCCTCCCATAATGCTAGTCGATAAAGCAATTATTAAAACTAGCTGGCGCATCAAAAACAGCGGTTGGTTCTTGATTCTAATTTAGAAAAGCAGCGGTTTATTTCAAACTAGCGTTTTCAATAACTTATTACTAAGCGCGTGAATTACCCTTTGAAATCAGCCCCCACAATAACTTTTATGGCTTTGGGCTTTATTTCAAATTCAATTGTTCTACCAGCATTTCCTGGTTCGCCATCGAAGTGCATCGGCCCAGAATGGCCGCGCGTAATAATGAGTTTATCCGTTGTATACGTATCAATGTATTTCGACTCATCGGCTTTGCGTCTTACTATTTTTAATAGTAATCGCAATAAGGCGCGGCGCGGAAAACTCTTAAGAACAACCACGTGCATCAAGCCATCTTGCATGGATGCCTTTGGAGCGATATAAAAATCGTTCCCATACTGACCCGCATTTGCTGCTGTTATTAAAAAGGCATTAACTGAAAAGGAGTTACCATTCAATTGTAATGTGTAGGTCTCAGGCTCGTATGAAAAAAGTTCTCTGCTTATTATTTTCACATAGGACCATAATCCCCGCTCTGTTGAATTTGCAAATTGCTCACCAATTAGCGCGTCAAAGCCCACCCCAGAAGTACAAAAGAACACCTCATAACCTGCAGTACCCGCATCTATCCATTGCTCCCTGCCGGTGACAATCGCCTGCAAGGCAGCCGCCGTATCCATAGGCAGTTTGAGGCTACGTGCCAATCCGTTCCCCGATCCCATGGGCACAATTCCAAAGCGAACACCCGCCTTCATGACCTCAACAGCAACTTTGTTAACCGTACCATCACCACCAACCGCAATTACATCAGTAAATTCTCCTGAATGTATTAATGTAATAATTTCTTGAATTTTTGGATAAGGGTCCCAAAGCACTACCTGCTTTTGCAGATTGGCCGGAAAATGCTGATTGAGCAATTCTTCAAAGGTTCTTTTTTTGCGCTTCCCAGCCTTGGGGTTGACAACAAAAAGAAAATTTCGCTTCACAGCGCGCAATTTCAGAAGAATTTTCAATTTGCACTAATGTGTAGGTGTTCGTTGAAAAAGATTAACTTCTTGGTAACACTGCCTTTAACAGTATAAATCCTAAGAAAATAGAGGCCGTTCGGTAATTCAGGCAACACCGCTTCAGTATTTCCGTTGGTGTTCAGTTGCCATACTATTGCCCCTGTAATGGCATTTAGTTGCAACCTTTTGGTTGCAGGGGCAAAATAAAGCGTTCTTTCCAGTAATCTTACACCTTCAGCAAAAAATTCACTGAGAGCATTGCACTTGCTAAATTGTAGGGTAGTGTCGATTTGAACTTCACACCCATACCGTGAAAAGGCGCTTAATGCTACGCGGAGCAACGTGTCAGCGGTCAGCGTTAATGTTGAATCGGGTTGCTGGTTCTGCCATAAATAATGATGGGCTCCTCGTACAGTTAGGGTAAGTGTTTCTCCAGCGCAGAGGGGTTGCGGAAAAAACGTTAGTTGCGGCTGGGGTGATTTATCTGCAAGAACTAAAACAGTTTTGTTGCTCATACACCCATTTAAGGTTCCCGCAACACCCACAGTCATGTTGCTTGTTGGAATAAATGCAACCGAAGGCGTGTTCACGCCAAGTGACCAGGTATAAGTAGTGGCTCCGCCAACAGTTAAAACAAGTGGTTGTTGATTGCATGAAAGCGGGTTGCCTGTTATGGTCATATCCGGAAGCGATAAGAAATTAACCGTAGCGAGACTAGAACTTGTACCGGGACAACCAGGTAGGCTTCCTGTCACCGTTAGTTGCACTGCTGAGGCTGTTGGCTGACTTATCACCATGGTTGGGGTAGTTACCCCATTCGACCACACATAAACACCAGCGCCAGAGGCTACCAGGGTAAAATTATCACCTGCACACGCAGTGCCACTGTTTACGGTTAACAGCGGCAACTGTGTTACTTGTACTTGTGTTGTTGTTGTTGCAACGCATCCATTTATTGATATGCCTGTGACAGTATATACCGTTGTTACCGTTGGAGAAACAAGTTGCACACTGCCCGTTCCTCCTGGCTGCCAATAATATTGCGAAGCGCCCGATGCCATTAGAGTGGCTTGCTGTGAGGCACAGAGTGCCACAGAAGGGGCTTGTACACTCATTGTGTAGATGATGATGGCTACCGTGTTCTGTGCAATACAACCGTTGAGTAAACCAGTAACTGTATAGATGTTATTACTGGTCGGTACAAATGGTTGTGCGTTAATTACTCCTCCCGACCAATTATAAGAACTGGCACCCGCACCCAATAACACCACGGTAGACCCGCTGCAAACGCCGGTTGACGAGGTAATGGCTTGCACCGACGGTAACGGTTTCACTGAAACAGAAATAATGGCAGAAGCGCTGCCGCAAGCATTCGTTGTAGTAACGGTAAAATCACCACTGGTGGCATTGGTTATGGTAGGGTTGTTGGTGGCTTGTCCAACAAACACACCGTTTCCTTGCCATTGATAGGTGTTAACGGGATCGCCTGATGCACTGGCACTGAGCACTAATGGCTCGCCTGCACAAATGGTTCCATTGGCAGCGATGCTGTTGACAGAGGGGGTGATGCACGGTGCAAGTGTTAGTCCACGCCAAGAAATACCACTACCTGCTTGATTTAACAGCGTGGCTGTGGCCATTGAGCCTACATCCTGAATAGCGATTAATCGGTTGTTGTTGGTTTCACCAGAAGTTGCGTAAACAAGTGGCACAGAGCCTGTAAAAACAGCCGTTACACCAAGAGCACCGGCATTGGTGCTACCAGTGGCAATGGTATAGGCTAGCGACCAGGTGCCTGCGCTGTAAACCCATTTTTGTATGCCACCACTCCCTTGTCCTGTGCGCGAATCGGCCACATAACAAGTTTGTCCGTTTGCTGAAAAAATAAACTGTTCGGGTTGCGAACCGGTTGGCATTACAATAACGGGTGTCACCTGTTGCGATGCACTTACGGGCGTACCGTTACCTACTGCATAAATACCAATGGCTGAAAAGGTGCCTGCAGTTGATTGTGTCGAAAAAAACAATTGCCCGTTTTGTACTGCCACTGAACGTGTATTGGTCTTACTGTTTTGTACCAGTGCAGCGCTGGCGTTGGTGCCAAAATAAGGAGTGCCCTGGGTAGAGCCAGATGCCCAATAATCGCCAGTGTTATTAACAGTTGCTCCGCGAATATTTCCGGTTGAAAAAAAAGAGGCGCTGGTGGCTACTAACGAATAATTGCCAAGCACGTCTACCCTACCAATAGCCCGGTTGATGGTGGATGCAGCGGCTGATGGCAAATTGACGGTATTGGGCAACGATTTATTGTACCCTCCAAATACAATCGCCATGCGATCGGGAGAGGTTGTAATAAAGCCTTCTGTTGCTGATGAACCTGCTAACACCAATGCCGTATTGCCAGTAACCGGAATTGTAACAGAAAACGAAGAGGTGCCTTGTGGACTAAACGATCGCAGAAAAACAGGGTTCCCTGTATTTGTAAAAGTTCCTATGCCATCGCCTACTTGCAACACGACGAGATGTCCGGGTAAAAACTGGGCCTTTACCACTACCCGCATAATAAAAACCATCCAGAATAAATGTGTTCGAAATGTAATACGCATGCTGTTTATTTTTTACCAAGGTATTCTTGTTCGGTGCTGCCTTGTGTTTTAGAATTTAGAAATTGGGTGATTTTGAAAAATTTTATCTGAACATTTTAGATTTGGCCTGATGAACCGCATAAAGGAAGTAAAATGAAAATGATACATTTGCCCATGTCAATTAGCGAAGCGCTTAAAGTGCGCAACCAAGGGCAGTGCGAACTTTGTAACGAAGCGGCTGCCACCATCGAACACACTGTTAGTCCAAAATCAGACGAAGCTGCCAACCAAGTAGCCATATGTGCCACGTGCGATAGTCACCTTGCCGATGAGTCGGCTGTTAATTACTGGCGTTGTTTAGAAGGCAGCATCTGGAGTACCGAACCTGCTGTACAAGCTTTATCCTACCGACTTCTTCATCAGTACGCAAGTACTGGTTGGGTGAGCGAATTAATGAGCAGTGTTGATTTAGATGAAGAAGTTATTCGTTGGGCCATGACTGCTTATGAAGTGGCGGCAGTGCATAAAGATGCCTATGGTAATTTGTTGGAGAATGGCGACACGGTAGTACTTACGCAAGCGTTAAATGTAAAAGGCACCAACTTTACTGCGTCGAAAGGCACAGTCGTAAGAAAAATAAAATTGGTAAGCGACAATACCGAACAAATAGAAGGCAAAATCAACGAGCAGGTCATCGTTATCTTAACCAAGTTCGTGAAGAAGGGGTAGAACCGCTTTTTATTGAAGCGGGGTTAGTGCATTTTTTAGCAATTTAAATTTCCCACCGCTGCTTGTTTTAGTGGGGCGAGTCCCCCGCATCAAAAGTGTTTTATTATATAATTACCTGCAGCCTTTTGTGCGGGGGTCGGGCTTTCCGCTGCAATACCATTTGTCCTTTGCCAAAGTGGTAGGTTGGCGGGGTCCCTCGCCAAGGATGGACTCGGGCCTCCTCAACCAACCACTTTTTGGCAAAGTCCGGCATGGTATTTCCGCTGCAATCCCTCTCGCGCTGTATGCCTGTCTATTCGGTCCTATATCTTTAAATGGCCGCTCTCTTTTTTGTAAATCATAAAACTACTCAAGCAATTGGTTGGTAATTGTAAAATCAACCGTGGCGGTAAAGGAATCGTATATCTAGATAAACGTTTTAGAAAGTGTGCGCCCCCGATTGAAGCGGCAGCCCACCACAAATAGGGTTTAGCAGGCATTGAGCGGCGCAGGCCCCGAAGTTTCTTTTCTGAGGGGACCGCGCACGCCAATAGCCTGCTTAAGCCTATTTGCGGTGGCTAAAGCGGAAAGCGGGTGAAGGCGCCCTATTTAAAATAAATTCCACTACTCTATTTAGCTGTATAGTTCCCTTATCAAATCTACCAACAGGCAGCACCATTGATGTACGCCAGCTACCTAGTGGCATCTATTACTACACCGTTGAAGGCAAGGGTAAAGTGAGTAGTGGCAAAATAATTGTTCAGCATTAATGCAAAACGAGATTTGCAGAAATTGAAGAAGGGGTTTCTTTTCCAAAATCACCTGAAACAGTCCTTGGCCCTTGAATAACTCCAATACAAGCAATGAGACTCAACGCAAGGTGCAGTAGGTTGGTAGCTGAATTGTTAAATCCCTTATCTTTGGTTAATGCAATTGCAAGGCCTACACCATGTGGCGATTATTTGTTCGGATTATGTCCGATCGAAGGCCTTTTACACCGAAGTGCTTCCGTTTAAAATAACGTCAGAACAGTATCGAGCAGAACGTGAGTCGTATAAATTAGATTTGACACTCAACGGGCAGTACCTCATTGAACTATTTAGTTTTCCAAATGTGCCAAATCGCCTGAGTCGTCCCGAAGCCGCTGGCTTGCGCCACCTGGCTTTTAGAGTCGATAATTTAGAGCAGTGGATAAACCACCTTGAGTCAAAAGGCGTAAGCTGTGAACCCATAAGAACCGATGAATACACGGGCAAGCGTTTCACCTTTTTTACCGACCCCGATCATTTACCCTTAGAACTGTATGAACAATGAAACTGTATGTCGACAATTATGTGCTGCAATTAATCACGCCTGAATTGTACCAGGAGTTGTTCATTCGCAACCAAGCAGAAGAAATAATGGAGGTGCTCGGACTCCCCGATGAAAAAGCACTTGAGCAAGAACGGTTGCGTTGGCAGGGAGGTATGACCATGTTCAATAAATCGTTTCACTATTTTATCATACGAACGGTGGTAACCGGGCAAGTACTTGGTTGGTGCGGCTATCATACGTGGTACCTTTGGCATCACCGGGCTGAAATTGGTTATCAAATTTACGACAGCAATAACCGTGGCAAGGGCATTATGAAAACAGTGTTTAGGTCGGTTTTGCAATACGGTTTCGAACACATGCACCTGCACCGCATCGAAGCCATGGTGGCGCGTGAAAATGAACCATCTGTTCGTTTGTTAGAAGGCCATGGCTTTGAATACGAAGGTTGCTTGAGGGAACATTATTATGTGAACAATGTGCCAGAAGATTCGTTGGTATATGGGCTGCTTAAAAAAGAATTTAAATGAGTGCGCTCGACCAGTTGCTCATTGAAAAAAGCGGAGTGGTTTCTAATTCCTTTTTAGCTTTGAACTGCACTTCTTTTATGCAAGCAGCACTGTTTGTGCAACGCCTGCCGTATCACCGTAACGCCAAGCCAACCGAC
>JACCDX010869518.1_pt1 | contig 17131 bp, 14 predicted proteins | sample 7449681 | NCBI WGS metagenome assembly JACCDX01 (sample SAMN15323450, study PRJNA562643) | freshwater metagenome | isolation source: river surface water | place: USA:Blue River Watershed | collected 2017-08-18 | reverse complement strand
CTCATTGATCTGAGAGACAATGCGCTTATATTGTTTTAAGAGTCGATCATTTCGACTGCCAAATATTTTCTTAAGAAGACCTGTGACCATGACTTTTGCGAGGAAATTTAAGCCTCAAAGTTTAGCACCCAGACGGACATCTGCGAATGCCCGTGAGGCATTGAATTGCATTGAAAAAAATACACCCTTGGGCGAGGTCCTTCAAAAAGCTGAAAAAAACCTGGTTTTACAACAGGGTTTGAGCCTCTGCCTCAGTCAGAATGGGCTTGCACAGGCAAGTACTTGGGTCACGGTGAGCAGTTTTTCTGAACCCACCGGGGAACTCAAACTCATGGTTGCTAATTCAGCCATGGCCCATCGTTTACAACAAAAACTTCCTTCCATCTTGTTAAATCTTCAAAAACAGGGCTGGGCGGTTCAATTCATCACCTTAAAACAAGCCCCAGGCGGCATTGGTATCCAAGCTTCTCAAGTCACGCCTATTGACTCAAACCCTCCTATTTTTGGGCCCAAAGCCGAGAAATCATGGTCAGGATTGCTCGAAAAACTTGAAACAGGCTCACCACTACGAGCTGCCGTTGAAAAGTTGCTCAAAAATAGAAAAAAATAGATTTTTAGATGACGATGAATCAACGATTCGGTTGATTCAGTTCTTGATTGGATAATTTGCTTAAAAATCAAGCAAATAAGGGTTTTTCAGACTGCTGGTAGGCTTTGGGAGCCTCTGCTTCCTCAAAAGTTCTGATTTCGTAATTGCTAGGATCTGCAAACAATGCACGTAAAAGTGCGTTATTCAAAGCATGACCTGACTTTTCAGCGATGTAGGCACCGACAATCGGATGACCTGCTAAATATAAGTCACCAATCTCGTCCAAAATCTTATGGCGCACAAATTCATCGTCATAACGTAGCTCTTCGTTATTCAAAATGCGATGTTCATCCAAAACAATCGCATTATCTAAACTGCCGCCACGTGCCAAGCCCATTTCACGCAGGGCTTCGACTTCATGAGCAAAACCAAAAGTTCTGGCACGGCCAATTTCTCTGGCATACGTGCTATCAGCAAAATCAATCGTGTGTCTTTGACCTGTTTTATCCACCGCTGGATGTTTGAAATCAATGGTGAAATCTAATTTAAATCCATCAAAGGGTTCAAGTCGCGCCAACTTACCCGACTCTCTGATTTCTACAGGCTTTTTAATGACAATGAATTGTCTGGGAGACTCTTGCTCTTGCAAGCCCGCTGATTCAATCAAAAACAAAAATGAAGCAGCACTGCCATCCATGATGGGCACTTCTTCACAATCTAATTCAATCATTAGGTTATCAATTCCCAATCCTGCACAGCCTGAGAGTAAATGCTCCACAGTTGAAACACGTGTCTCTCCGTTTTGTAAAACCGTGGCCAAGCGTGTGTCCGTCACCGCCAAGGCATCAGCCTTAATACTTGGAGAGTTGGGAAGATCGACGCGATGAAACACAATACCTGTGTTCATCGGTGCCGGAATTAATTTCAACGTCACCTTGCGACCCGTGTGCAAACCAATACCGACGGTCTTCACAGGGGCTGCAATGGTGCGTTGTTTTAACATCATGTACTTAATTAACTTTCTGTTAATTCTCTAATCAGAGTGCCTTCAATGCTGAAGCAGCGTCACTGACTTCAAATTTGCCAGCAGCCTCTACAGCCAAGTGTTTGACAACACCGTTATCCACAATCATCAAATAACGTTGTGAACGAATACCCATACCGCGAGCCGTCAAGTCAAATTCCAAACCTAGTTTCTTAGTGAACTCGGCCGCACCGTCAGCCATCATGCGAACCTTACCGTTCACTTTTTGATCTTTGCCCCAAGCACCCATGACAAATGCGTCATTCACAGACAAGCACCAAATTTCGTCCACGCCCTTGGCTTTGATCGCGTCATATTGAGCCACATAACCTGGCACGTGTTGTGCTGAACAAGTTGGTGTGAATGCGCCTGGCAAACCAAAAATCACAATTTTTTTGCCAGCTGTTAATTTGCTCACTTCAAAAGCATTGGGGCCGACTGAACATCCTTCAGTGGCAACTTCTAAAAACTCATGAATCGTGGCGTTAGGTAGTTGTTGTCCTACAGCAATCATTATTGTCTCCATATAAAAAGGCTATCGTTAAAACTAAACACTAATAGCAATTGTTGGCATTTCTTTTGCCGGAACACCGATGGTATCGCATGCGTCGTCATTTCGCAGGAGGCGCGTTACCATCGGCATCCGTATGCCATTGTTTTTTATAGATTTTCGCTAATTACGCGGTATTCTTAATCAGCTTGTTTACGTAAAAAAGCTGGAATATCGTAATAATCAGCGCCCTTGTCCATCATCGCTTGTGCTTCAGGCGAACTATTCGCGCCCAAACGTGGCTCACTTGTTTCACGATTGTTGCGAAAGACTTTGGGTACATCGTATTTGGCATAGTCACCGGCAGAGCTCGCTGGCATCGCAGGTGTTGGCTGAGCAGCATTGGCCATGGCCATGGTGGCTGTGGCACTTTGCGGTGCAAAAGTACTTAAGTCAGCCATGGTTGGAGCGGCATCATAAGTACCTGTGGCTTGCGTGTTACGCCAAATGACTTCTGGTTGCTTTTCTTTGCGCTTGCCACCATTCAAACCAGTAGCTACTACTGTGACACGCAAAGCATCGCCCAAGCTCTCATCGTAAACAGTTCCGAAAATCACGGTGGCATCATCTGCAGCATAACCACGGATGGCCCCCATCACTTCGCGTGTTTCTGACAATTTGAGTGAACGGCTGGCTGTGATATTGACCAACACACCACGTGCACCAGAAAGATCAACACCTTCTAGCAATGGTGATGCAACAGCAGCTTCAGCAGCCAAGCGAGCACGATCCATACCTGAGACAGTGGCTGTACCCATCATGGCTTTACCTTGCTCACTCATCACTGTTTTGACATCTTCAAAGTCAACGTTGATCAAACCTTGCTCATTGATGATTTCCGCAATGCCAGCGACCGCATTGTGCAAAACATCATCTGCACAACCAAATGCCTTGTCCATTTCAGCATCTTCGCCCATGACTTCAAATAGTTTTTCATTGAGAACCACAATCAATGAATCCACATAATTTTCAAGTTCATGTGCACCCGCTTCAGCCACCTTGGCGCGCTTAGCACCTTCAAAGTCAAATGGCTTACTGATCACGCCCACAGTCAAGATACCCATTTCTTTGGCCACTTGCGCCACGATTGGGCCGGCACCTGTGCCAGTACCACCACCCATACCAGCGGTGATGAATACCATGTGAGCGCCCTGCAAAGCATCAGCAATGCGAGCTTTGGCTTCAATGGCTGAAGAAGCGCCCACTTCTGGTTTAGCACCTGCACCTAAACCAGTCGCGCCCAACTGAATATTGAGACCTGCTTTTGAACGTTGAAGTGCACCTGCATCTGTGTTCATGCAAATGAACTCAACACCTTGTACACCACGACGAATCATGTGCTGCACAGCGTTACCGCCTGCACCGCCCACGCCGACCACTTTAATAATGGTCTTACCCGCCGGTTCTGTATCTAACATTTCAAATTCCATACTACCTCCTTTTAACTACGGTTGACGACGACAAAATAAAACTTCAAAACTTTCTTAAATGCTAAAAATTCCCCATGAACCACTCACGCATCCGAGCCATGATGTTTTGCACAGTGCCTGACTGAGCAATGCGACGACCACGCACCAATTGCACGCGGCCCTCCATCAATAAACCAAGACCTGTTGAGTAACGAGGACTTCTTAAAATTTCACTTAAATGACCTTTGTATTCAGGGACACCGACACGCGCAGGTTTTGCAAAAACCTCTTCTGCCAATTCCACAACACCTGGCATCAAAGAAGTACCGCCCGTTAGAACAACGCCTGAAGACACCAAGTTCTCCATGCCAGAATCACGCACGACCTGACGCACGAGGCTTAATAATTCTTCTACGCGTGGCTCGATGACCGCGGCCAAGGCTTGACGTGACATCGAGCGTGCTTCACGTTCTCCTACACCAGGGACTTCAATCGTTTCATTGGGGTTGGCCATGCTTTGACGCGCAATGCCAAAATGAATCTTCAGATCTTCTGCTTCAATCGTTGGCGTACGCAATGCCATGGCAATGTCATTGGTGATTTGATCACCTGCAATTGGAATGACGGCTGTGTGACGAATCGCTCCCTGACTAAAGATAGCGATGTCAGTGGTGCCGCCACCAATATCGACCAAGACCACACCCAATTCTTTTTCATCTTCAGTCAATACAGCGACACTCGAAGCCAAGGGTTGCAAGATCAAATCGTTGACCTCTAAACCACAACGACGCACACACTTCACAATGTTTTGTGCTGCACTCACAGCTCCCGTGACAATGTGCACTTTCACTTCCAAACGAATACCACTCATACCAATCGGTTCGCGCACATCTTCTTGACCATCGATGATGAATTCTTGGGTCAAGATATGCAAAATTTGTTGATCTGTTGGAATGTTGATGGCTTTGGCGGTTTCAATCACACGCTCGACATCACCGGCAGATACTTCCTTGTCACGAATCGCCACCATACCAGTTGAATTGAAGCTATGAATATGATTACCTGCAATTCCTGTAAATACTTGTGCAATGCGACGATCGGCCATCACTTCAGCTTCTTCTAAGGCCTTTTGAATTGATTGAACTGTCGCCTCAATATTGACGACCACTCCTTTCTTCAAACCTTTAGAACTCACTTGGCCAAGACCCACGACATTGAATTGACCATCTGGATTAAGTTCGGCAACCAAAGCCACTACTTTGGATGTTCCAATATCCAAACCAACAATTAAATCTTTGGTGTCTTTACTAATCACGCTCACAATTTTTTTCCTATATTGATGGCATAGCCATTGGCATAACGAAGATCAATTGAATCGACTCGCTGACCCCACTTCTCTTGAACTTGAGGCCAGCTCTTTAATAAACGTTCCACACTCAACTGAATTTGTTTGGCATCTCTGTCATCCAACTCTCTGCCCAATTCAATATTCAAGCCATTACTTAATTTGACGCGCCAGGCATAGCGTGAGGACAAATCCAAGTTCTGAACGGTGGCCTGCCAAGGCTCAAACCAATGATTCAGTTGCTGTAACTTTCTGAAAACTTCTTTGTTACTTCCTTCTGGACCACTGAAACGCAACAATGAAGCGCTATCTTCTGCTTCAGCCATATTGGCGACAAATACTTCACCGTAGGTATTCATTAACTTGGGTGTATCACTACCAACCCAAACACCCAAGGCTTGATGTTCCTCAATTGCCACCACAATGCCATTGGGCCACTCACGGCGAACGCTGGCTTTACGAACCCAAGGCATGGTTTCAAAAGCCTGCCTAGCCTGATCCAATCGAATCGTGAAAAAATTGCCTTTGACTTGATCCAATGCCCGAGCCTTAATGGTTGGTAAGTTCACATGCTTGAGTTCGCGACCATCCAAGGATTCCACCGTCAAATGATTGAGTGTGAAAACAGGTTTTTGGCTGACCCAAAATAAGGTCCAAGCACAGGTAATCAAAATAGCCAATAACAAAAGTAAATTGGACAGCGCGCGCATCGTCTTGGCATGATTCCAGATCGGGCCAAAAACTGTGGCCGTCATAGAAGCAATCAAAGAAAAGAAAGCGCGTACGAATTTCATTTGTTCACACTCGCTTGACTCAATAGCCACAAAACCAAATCTGCATACTCAACACCTGCCGCTTTGGCTGCCATTGGCACCAATGAGTGCCCTGTCATCCCTGGCGCCGTGTTCATCTCTAGCAAATAGGGTTGACCTGATGCGTTGTCGATCATCACGTCCGCACGACCCCACCCTTTACAACCTAATGCTTTGTAGGCACTCAAAGCCAAAGCTTGAACTTTTTCTTCAACAGAAATATCTAGACCCGTTGGACACAAATATCGGGTGTCATCTGAAAAATACTTGTTGTGGTAATCGTAGTTAGAGTCTGGCGCTACAATTCGAATGACGGGCAAGGCGCGCGCTTGATCACCATCACCCACAATTGGGCAAGTCAACTCTTCACCGATGATGCATTGCTCTGCCATCACATCGCGATCGAGCTTTGCCGCCAACTCATAAGCTTTTGGCAAATCCTCTGCTCGAGTGACTTTACTTAAACCTAAAGAAGAACCTTCACGCGCAGGCTTCACAATGATAGGCAAGCCCAAGTCTTTGATAATTTGATCCCAATTGCTATTCGCTTGAAGCATTGCAAATTGAGGTGTGGCCAAATGAAAACTAGACCACAAACGTTTCGTGGCTTGCTTATCAATGGCCAAGGCCGAAGCCAAAACACCACTGCCTGTGTATGGCAAGTTCATCTGCTCAAGCAATCCCTGCATCGTGCCATCTTCACCAAATCGACCATGTAATGCGATGAAGACACGATCAAATTCTTGAGCAGCCAATTCAGCCACATTGTGTTTAGCTGGATCAAATGGATGTGCATTGACTTTCTTGGATTGCAAAGCTTCTAAAACACCTTGACCAGACATCAAAGAAATTTCTCGTTCACCGGACTTACCACCAAGCAAAACGCCAACCTTGCCTAGCTTCGCCACATCGACTTTGGCCAAGTCTTGTTGAACTTGATCGGCCCAAGATTGCATGTTCTTAAGCATGAGCGCCTCCTGTCAATTGACCAGGAACAGCTGCAATCGATCCAGCACCCATTGTGATGATCACATCACCATCACGCGCCATGCTCATAACCAATTTGGGTAAATCAGTCACATTTTTTGCAAACTGAGTGGCATTGATATCTAAAAGGCGATCTTTATCTTTTGCTTTTGCCAAAGCTTTGATGAGGCTTTCACCATCCGCCCCAGGAATTTTGGCCTCACCCGCTGGATAAACCTCGGTTAATGCCAACGCATCCACACCTTGAAGCACTTTGACAAAATCACCAAAGCAATCACGTGTGCGAGTGAATCGATGTGGTTGGAAGGCCAACAACAAGCGACGGCCTGGGAATGCTCCTCGAGTTGCCGCCAATGTTGCCGCCATCTCAACGGGATGATGACCATAGTCGTCGATCACTGTGCAGGTGCCACCCTGAGGCAATTTCACTTCGCCATACTTCTGGAAGCGTCGCCCCACTCCACGGAACTCTTTAAGGGCTTTTGCAATCGCAGCATCTGACACACCCAATTCTGTGGCAATTGCAATCGCTGCCAGAGCATTGCGAACATTGTGTAAACCTGGCAAATTCAAAGTGACCTGAAGAGGTCCTGGTTTATCGCCATGACGTCTGACTGTGTGGCGTTCTGCCACAAAATGCATTTGCGCACCGTCTGCCTTGACATCAATTGCTCTGACGTCTGCATCTTCGGACAAACCGTAGCGCAAGATTGGCTGAGAAACAAAAGGCAAAATGTCTCGAACATTTTGATCATCCACGCACAACACAGCCACCCCATAAAACGGCATGCGCTGTGTAAATTGCACAAATGCTTGCTTGAGTTTGGCCATGTCATGCTGATAGGTGTCCATGTGATCAGCATCAATATTGGTAATCACCTCAATCACTGGTAATAAGTTGAGGAATGAAGCGTCCGATTCATCCGCCTCAGCCACAATGAAATCACCCGTTCCTAAACGCGCATTCGCCCCAGCAGAATTTAATTTGCCACCAATCACAAAAGTAGGATCTAAACCACCCTCAGCCAAGACGGAGGCTAACAAACTGGTAGTCGTTGTTTTGCCATGCGTACCTGCAATTGCAATACCCTGCTTTAAGCGCATCAATTCACCCAGCATCACGGCACGAGGCACGATGGGAATACGAGCTGCGCGAGCGGCTAATACCTCGGGGTTATCACCCGTCACTGCGGTTGAAATCACAACCGCTTCAGCGCTGCCCACATTGTTAGCATGGTGTCCAATCTGAATCTGTGCCCCACACTCACGAAGACGTTGAGTTGTGGCACTTTCAGCAATATCAGAACCGCTGACTTGATAACCCAAGTTGAGCAATACTTCTGCAATGCCACTCATACCGGCACCGCCAATACCTACAAAATGAATTTGGTGAAGGATGTGTTTCATGACCGGGTCACCTTTTTGATAGCTGTTGGCAAACTGCAGCAACATCTTGTGTTGCATTGGGTTTGGCCTGACTGAGCGCTTGCTCAGCCATTTTTAATAATTCAGAACGTTGAACAGTTTGCAAATATTGGGCCAAGTCATCTGCTGTCATTTGACTTTGTTTCATCAACACAGCAGCACCTGCATTCGACAAAAATTGGGCATTGGCGGTTTGATGATCATCCACCGCAAATGGGAAAGGTACCAAGTAGGATGCAACCCCCACAGCCGATAGTTCAGCCACCGTCATGGCACCTGCGCGACAAATCACCAAATCTGCATTGGCATAAGCAGCCACCATATCGTCAATGAATGGCAAAACTGTGGCTTTCACATTCAGTTGAGCATAGTGTTCACGTAATTTTTCAACATGCTTTTCACCAGCCTGATGAATGATCACTGGTCGAACTTCCTCAGGAATCTTTGCGATTGCCTGAGGGACTGTTTCATTCAAGGCTGCAGCACCCAAGCTGCCACCCACCACCAGTACATTGAGTGGACCTGTGCGTGAACCATAACGCACGGCTGGACGGTCAACTTGATTGATGCCCGCTCTCAAAGGATTACCCACCCAAGCAGCACCAGGTAATGCATTAGGAAATGCACAGAGCGTTTGATCAGCGACTTTAGCCAACACTTTGTTAGCTAAACCTGCAATTGAATTTTGCTCATGCAAAACCAATGGTTTGCCCAACAAAGAACTCATCATGCCTGCTGGGAAAGTGACATAACCACCCATACCTAAGACCACATCGGGTTGCACACGACGCAACACCTGAATGCTTTGCCAAAAGGCACGCAATAAATTAAATGGCAAAAGCAACAAAGTTTTCAATCCCTTGCCACGCAGGCCTCCAAACTGAATTGACTCAAACTTGAAACCTTTAGGTGGCACCAAACGGTGTTCCATACCTTGAGCATTACCCAACCAAGAAACACTCCAACCTTGCTCACGCAAATATTCAGCCACGGCCAATCCCGGGAAAATATGTCCCCCAGTACCTCCAGCCATTACCAAGAGCGTCGGTGCATTCATTGGCACATTCATGTTGGTTGGATGAATGGCGCTCATAACTTTCCGCCTCGCATCAGCACGCGGTTTTCATAATCAATCTTTAACAAGATTGCTACGGCCACAGCATTCATCATCAAACCTGAACCGCCAAAACTCACAAAGGGCAAAGTTAAACCTTTGGTGGGCAATAAACCAAGATTCACACCCATATTGATGAATGCTTGCCAACCAATCCAAATCGCGATGCCTTTGGCCACCAATCCTGCAAAACTGCGATCAAGCTGCAAGGAGGTACGGCCGATTAAAAATGCTCGACGCACAAACCAGTAGAAAATTGCAATCACTACGGTCACACCCACAAAGCCCAGCTCTTCACCAATCACCGCCAAAATGAAGTCGGTATGTGCTTCTGGCAAGTAATGTAATTTTTCAACGCTGCCGCCTAGACCAACACCCAACCATTCACCACGCCCAAAGGCCATCAAAGAGTGAGTCAATTGATAGGCTTTGCCTGCAGCAAACTCTTCATTCCAAGGATCTAAGTAAGCAAAGATTCGTTGACGCCTGAATTCTGAGAAAGCGATGATTGAGACAAAGCTTCCAACCGCAAGAGCAGTCAAGGCTCCAAATAATTTAGCGTTGATGCCTCCCAAGAAGAGAAGCCCCATCGCAATGACGGCAATCACCATGAAAGCTCCCATGTCTGGTTGCCATAAAAGCAAAACACCCACGGCGATCACTGCCGCACCCATGGGAGCCAGACCTTTCACCAAATGATGCAAATAATCTTGACGCTGAACGGTATACCAAGCAGCAAATAAAACCACCGCCAATTTCATGAGCTCTGATGGCTGGAAGTTTGTGATTCCCAAAGGAATCCAACGACGCGCACCATTCACGCCCTTACCTACCCCAGGGATAAGCACAAAGATCAAAAGAATGAATGCCAAAGCAAAAATGGCAGGAGCCAAACGCTCCCATACTTTGATAGGCACCTTAAACGCCATGATGCCAATTGCAAATGCAATGCCAATTGAAATCGCATGGCGCACCAAGAAATGACTGCTGCTGTATTTGGCATACTTAGGTCCATCAGGAAGTGCAACAGATGCGGAATACACCATCACCAAACCTAAAGTCACCAGAATCAATACAGACCACAACAAGGGCTGGTCGTACTCCATCATGCGTGAGCGAGTCGGACGAACCACTGTGGTGGCATCTCGCAGACCCAAACGAAAATCTTCAAAACCTTCTTTGATGCCACCCTTGACACCACTGATGCCATTCGCACTGAAACGTTTGAACAATTGAATCATGCGCTCACCTGTCCATTCAATGAAGCCAACTCATTCACAGCCTCGACAAATACCTGTGCTCGATGTGCGTAATCTTTGAACATGTCAAAACTTGCACAAGCGGGTGACAACAAAACCAAATCACCGGAAAGAGCCATTTCACTGGCTTGCTGAACCGCTTCTTCAAGAGTGGCAGCATCTTTTATTTGAACAGCAGTACTGCTTAAAGCAGTCTTTATCAAAGGAGCGTCTCGCCCAATCAAAATGACTGCTTTGGCATGGCGCGCCACAGCGTCACTCAAAGGAGAAAAATCCTGGCCCTTGCCTTCGCCGCCTGCAATCAAAATAATTCGGGCACGTGCAGAATCTTCACCCAAGCCATTCAAGGCAGCCAAAGTGGCGCCCACATTAGTACCTTTACTGTCATCAATGTATTCAACCCCATCGACAATCGACACTGTTTGAACGCGGTGAGCCTCACCTTTGTACTCTCGAAGTCCATGCAGCAATGGACTCATGGGAACACCAATCGCTGTGGTCATCGCCAATGCAGCCAAAGCATTGCTGGCATTATGTCGCCCCTTGATTCGCAAAGCGTCAGCAGGCATCAGGCGCTTCAACCTGACTGGCTCATCGGCCTCATCCATGTCTTTTGATTTCTTGCGACGACGTTTTGCCTTAAGTTCTAAAGCTTCAGGATCTGGCTCAGCCCACACGAGCCAATCAATGCCACCGGCTGCGGTGTCATGAAAAATACCAAAAGCATCTTCTTCATTGGGCGCATCAACACCAAATGTGATGACTCGTTGATCTTTCATATTGCTGGCGAAATCAGCCACAATTGCATCATCGCGATTCAAAACGACGATGGTGTTTTCTCCAAAAATTCTGGCTTTGGCCGCTATGTATTGCTGTATATCACCGTGCCAATCTAAATGATCTTCAGTGATGTTCAAGACCGTGGCTGTATCTGCTTGCAAGCTGTAGGTATGTTGCAATTGGAAACTGGATAATTCCAACACCCACACATCGGGCAACTCTTCAATGTCTAGCAATTTATCTAAAGCGGCTGGACTGATGTTACCCGCCACTGCAACCTTTAAACCTGCACGATCACAAAGCAAACCCGTTAATGCTGTGGTCGTGGTTTTGCCATTGGTCCCAGTAATTGCAATCACTTTACCTGTGTACTGCTGTTCATTTTTGAGAGCTTGAATGGCTTGAGCAAAGAACTCAATTTCACTCCACACTGGAATGTTGCGATCATTGGCAAGTGACAAAAATGATTGAACCGGCTCTTGAATCGGTGATAAGCCAGGGCTGATGGCAATCAAATCAATGTTGTTCAGTAAGTCAGCCGTTAAAGCACCATGATGAATCGTTTTAACACCGACTGACTGAATCAGTTGCTTGTATTTTTGCGCACTCTCTGACAATTGATTTTCAGCTCGAGTGTCGGCAACCATCACATGGGCGCCTTGAGTCACACACCATCTCGCCATGGCTGCACCCGACTCTCCCAAGCCGAGAACAAGCACGCTCAAGTTCTGAGCACGCTCTAAACCAAACGGATGTTGTAACTGAATTGCCATATACGTCAATAAGTCCTATCGCAACTTCAAACTAGATAAACCAATCAATACCAACAAAATCGTGATGATCCAAAAACGCACCACCACTTGTGTTTCTTTCCAACCGCTGAGTTCAAAGTGATGATGCAAAGGTGCCATCTTGAAAATGCGACGCCCTTCTCCATACACTTTCTTCGTGAACTTGAACCAGGCCACTTGCAACATGACGGAGACTGTTTCAGCCACAAAAATACCGCCCATCACAAACAAAACGATTTCTTGGCGAACAATCACCGCCACTGTGCCCAAGGCTCCACCGAGTGCCAAAGCGCCCACATCTCCCATGAATACCTGCGCAGGATGTGTGTTGAACCACAAGAAGGCTAAACCCGCGCCACTCATTGCGCCACAGAAAATCATTAATTCACCAGCACCGGGAATGAATGGGAACAACAGATATTTGGTGTAAATGGCATTACCCATGACATAAGCAAACACACCCAAAGCGGCCCCGACCAAAATGACTGGCATGATGACCAAACCATCTAGACCATCGGTCAAGTTCACTGCATTGGAACTACCAACAATCACCAAATAAGTCAAAACAATGAAACCGAGCACACCCAATGGGTAGCTAACTTCTTTAAAGAATGGCACGTACAAATTCGATTTCGAAGGCAAATCAATTGAAAAGCCACTCTTTACCCAATTTAGGAAAAGCTCTAGAACTTTTAAGTTATTCACCTCAGAAACTGAAAACGCTAAATACACCGCAGCAAATAAACCAATCAGTGATTGCCAAAAATATTTTTCTCTGGAAGACATGCCCTTGGGGTCGCGATACACGACCTTGCGATAGTCATCTACCCAACCCACTGCACCAAAACCCAAAGTCACAATCAACACAATCCAAATGAATCGATTGGCCAGATCAGCCCATAGCAAAGTTGAAATTGCAATACCAATCAAAATCAGAACACCGCCCATCGTGGGTGTACCGGTCTTTACCAAATGAGTTTGCGGGCCATCGGTGCGGACAGCTTGACCGACCTTCATCGCGGTCAAACGGCGAATGACCCATGGACCAAAAAACAATCCAATCAATCCAGCCGTTAAAGTCGCCATCACGGCTCTGAAAGTGATGTAGTTAATCACTCGCAAAAAGCTGTAGTCATCTTGAAGCAATTGGGCTAACCATAACAACATCAGTGAATCTCCTCTGCAAGAGCTTGAACCACTCTTTCCATGCGCATAAAACGAGACCCCTTCACGAGAATCAACGCCTCTTCATTGACAGATCGCGCTTTGAGCGATTTCTTTAGCTCCGTGCACAAATCATTCATATCTTCAAAATGTTGGGCTGAACCCGTTGACTTGGGATTCAGGGTGTAAGCACGCACAGCTTCCTTAGCAAGCTCACCTGTAGCAAACAACTGACGGATTCCTTTTTCACCGGCATAACTACCTACCTCACGATGAAATTCCGGACCTTGCTCCCCCACTTCACCCATATCCCCTAAAACCAGCCAAGTTGGCATGGTTTGCTTAGACAAAACATCCACAGCAGCACGCACTGAATCAGGATTGGCGTTATAACTGTCATCAATCAATGTCGTGACTGAATTGAGTTGGTGATGTTGCATGCGCCCACTCACAGGCTCAAACGCTTCCAAACCTTTTTGAATGGCATCCAAAGAAATCCCTGCAGCAATGGCAACAGCCGCAGCTGCTAAGGCATTGTTGGCATTGTGCTCACCCAAAATATTTAAGCTCACATTGATAGAGCCCTGCAAAGTTTTTACTTCGAATTGATTCTTGGATGGATCAATCCAATGACCTTCTACGGAGGCAGTTTGATTGAATGCAAAATCAATCACTTTGCGACGACCAGCAAGTTGCTTCCAATAGGCGGTGTACTCAGAATCTGCAGGGAAAACAGCAACTCCTTCGATTGGTAATGCCTCAATAGCAAGACCATGCTCTTTGGCAACAGCTTCAACTGTGGCCATGAATTCTTGATGTTCACGTTGTGCATTGTTGATGAGCGCAATATTGGCATTCGCAATTTTTGCCAATTGTGCTGTTTCACCAGGGTGATTCATGCCTAGCTCAACCACAGCCAATTGATGTTGCAATTGAAGACGCAAGAGTGTCAAAGGAAGGCCAATGTCGTTATTGAAATTTCCTTGGGTAGCCAATGCATTTGACTGGCCAACCGCCTGATTAAAAATACTTTGAATCATGCCCTTGACTGTGGTCTTACCGTTACTACCAGTCACCACCGCCACGTGTTTTAACGCATTCTTAGAACAGTGTTTTTTCCACTCAGCTGCAAGTTCCTGTAAAGCCTCATGAGTATCACTGACCAAAATTCCTAAACAATTGCTTGGCAACTGATCCGCCGAACTAATCAAACAAGCAATTGCTCCTTTGCTTGCAACATCAGTTAAGAAATCATGCGCATCGTATTTTTCGCCACGCAATGCAATGAAGACATCTCCTGGAAGAATTTGGCGACTGTCGCTCATCAAACGCTGAACTTCTTGGTCGGAGGGCAAACCATTGATCCATTGGGCCTTTGGCAAGAAGGTTTTAATTTGACTCAATGTCATATGAGAAATGTTTGCTTGGCTCATCTTGCTGAGCCCCCCATGGCCAAACGCACATGCACCGCATCTGAGAACGGCAATTTTTTACCGGCAATTTCTTGAGTCTCTTCATGACCCTTACCTGCCACCAAGACGATGTCTTGTGACTTTGCTTGTCTCATGACTTGCAAAATAGCGGTGGCTCGATCAAGATTGACTTGAGCGTGTTGAGCTTGCTCAAAGCCACTCAAGATGTCATTGGCAATTTGTTGAGGATCTTCGCTTCGCGGATTATCACTGGTGACCATCACATGGTGCGCCAGAGTCTCTGCAATACGACCCATGATTGGACGCTTGGTTTGATCACGGTCACCACCGCATCCAAAGACACACCACAAATCTCCCCGTCTTTCCTCTGCCAACACCCGAAGTGTTTTGAGAACTTGCTCTAAGGCATCAGGCGTATGAGCAAAATCAACAATGGCCATCGGTGATTGATTGGCAGCATCTGAGATTAACTCCATGCGGCCACTGACAGGTTTGAGTTGCTCAATGGCATTTTTAGCATCCACACCTGAAACACCGCTAGCCATCAAACAAGCCACAATCGCCAAAGCGTTGCTGACATTGAAAGTGCCTACAAAGTTAGTTTGTGCACGCCCAAGATTTTGACCATTGACGATCAAATCAAAATTCATACCACGTTGACTTAACTGAATATCGGTCGCGAGTATCTTTTGATATTGTGATTTTGCAAAACAAGGCAAAGATAGAAGGTTTTCAGCTTGAGTGGCATAAGCCCAAACCGTGATGCCTGCAGCCATCATCTTAGGGCCCAGATTAATCAGACATTCTTGCCCCATCCTGTCATCAGCATTGATTACTGCATGACGAATACCTGGCAAATCAAAAATCTTTTTCTTAGCAGCCGCATACTCTTCCATGCTGAGGTGGTAGTCCAAATGATCTTGACTTAAATTGGTAAAGACCACCGTGTCCATGGCAACACCATTGACTCGACCTTGATCTAGAGCATGAGAGGAAACCTCCATTGCCACGCTCTTAGCACCCTGATCTTTGATTGTTTTTAGTAAACGTTGTAATTGAGGGGCATCTGGGGTTGTAAATCCTGTTGATACGGCTTCATTCAAAAGACCAGCACCCAAAGTTCCTATCACTGCTGATGGACTTGCCTTGCTGTTCATCGCACTGGCCAACCACTGACTGACAGTGGTCTTTCCATTGGTACCGGTGATACCAATGACTCGCATCGCTTCACTGGGTTTTCCATACCACTGTGCGGCAATTGTTCCTGCGTGCATGACTAAATTTTTCACAGCAACACAACGCTGATCTTCACATACTTTTTGCAGTTCTTTACTTAATCCATCTGGGTCATATAGAACCAATGACACACCTAAATTTAAAGCAGCAGGTATGTGCACACGGTTGTCACTCACTTGCTGCGCATGACCGACCGGATAGGCTAAAAAAACATCCCCTGCTTTTAATGCCCTGGTATCAATGCTCATCAGTGCCGTTGATGACACTTGCTCAAAATGTGAACTGAGTAAAACTTCAAGAGGGAGAGAATTGATTGGCATCATCGCGTTCATCGGCTGAGTGACACCTTCTGAGTTGAGCCTGCAGGCGCAACCTGTAAATCTTTATCGACCATTTGCTTGATGGCTGCATCTGGCAAAACATTCATGCTTCGCAATGTGCCGGCCACAATATTTGCAAACGCAGGAGCCGCCACAATACCGCCGTAATATCCCCCTGCACTGGGTTCATCCACCATCACAGCAACCACAATTCTTGGGGCACTCATCGGGGCCATACCCACAAAGAAGCCACGGTACTTATTGCCCGCATACCCCTTACCTTCGACCTTGTGAGCAGTGCCTGTTTTTCCACCCACTCGATATCCCAAAGTTTGAGCTGTGGTGGCAGTACCCCCTGTTTGAGTTACCAACTCCAACATTTCACGCATCTGAATCGCTGTTTTTGCAGAGATGACTTGAGTGCCTTTTGGAATGGTGTTGCTCTTATAAATGGTGGTTGGCACCAACTCACCATCACGCGCAAAAATACTGTATGCACGCGCCATCTGGAACAAAGAAGCTGAAAGACCATAACCATAAGACATCGTGGCTTGATCAATCGGTACCCAGTTTTTATAGGGACGTAAGCGCCCAGCCACCGCACCCGGGAAACCTAAATTAGGCGCTTGGCCCAAGCCAATCGCTTGGAACATCTCCCACATTTCTTGGGGCTGTAATTGCATCGCCAATTTAACGGTACCAATGTTGCTGGACTTTTGAACTACCTCAGATACAGTCAAGACACCATAGGGATGGGTGTCTGTAATGGCTTTTTTGCCAATCACAATCGATTTACCAATTGGCATAGAAGTATTCGGTTGAACCAAACCTTTTTCCAAAGCCAACGAAATCGCAAAAGGCTTCATGGTCGAGCCAGGTTCAAAAGTATCTGT
>JACCDX011105400.1_pt1 | contig 17136 bp, 16 predicted proteins | sample 7449681 | NCBI WGS metagenome assembly JACCDX01 (sample SAMN15323450, study PRJNA562643) | freshwater metagenome | isolation source: river surface water | place: USA:Blue River Watershed | collected 2017-08-18 | reverse complement strand
GGCATTCCAGCGGAGAAAACTTGGCCTGGCTGCATTTGGGCCGTCCAAACGAGGTTGGCCCGCCAGCGAAGAAAAGCTGCTCGGCACCGTTTCTGATTCCCGGTTGGCCAAACGACTGAACCGCTCATTGAACGCCGTGCGAATGCGACGGGCACAATTGCGAATCGCGATGTTTGGACAGAAACGATTTCGGCCCCGTCGCTCGCGGCGTCGTGTGAAACGAAGCCATGCGAGAAAGCATTAACCACAAGTTCCTTCTGAACCAGAGGGCAGATTCCGCGCGTGCCTTCCTAGAAGCCCGTCCCCTGGCGAAGGGAGCGCGGTCAACGGTGGAGGTTCTGGCAGACGACCACGCAAAACCCCGTTTACTTCTGTCGTCCGCCAGAACACTACCTTGACGGCGCGACCGAGCCATACAATCAAGGGCGGCAGGCACGCGCCAGTCACGCCAGCGCGGGTAGCACATCGGCGGTAAGTTGGTCGCCTGTTCGTTCCGGTGGTTGCGGGACTGGCCCAATGGCCCCGCCGCTTCTCTGCGTTGCCACTGGAGTGGTAAGTTTTGAAATCGTTGAAACCATGAAGGCGGTCGGTGTCGCTGGACGGCGCGGCGGGAGGGAACGGGCGCATAGCCTTCCCTCCGCGCGCGACGGGAGGCGGCACGGACCGCAGGATAAACCAAACCGTCGCGGCGCGTGCGGTGGGTCGGCAGAGCGAAATGAGCGAGCGCCGACCGACCGCACGGGCCAGCGCGGAGGAGCATGGCTGCTCTCGCGTCTTAATGAGGTTGGCGCGCTTCGGATTTGCCGTTGGACGCGACACCGTGCCCGATGGGCTTGAGAACGCTACGGCAACTGCCGCAGGCGATAGAACTTCCGGCTCTGCTGATCACAGGTGGAGTAGAAACCGGGTGCGCCCTCTGTCGTTTGCTGCCACGGGCCACTGACATCCCCGGCTTCTTCCAAGACCGTCAGGGAGTCCGACCATGAAAGACTGATGCAGCCACCGCTACGAGCAATGGTCAGTAGTGGTGCAGGACGTATCCGCTGACCGAGCAATTCGAGGTCGAAGCTGACATCGGAACTGTCCACGGTCGCCTGATGAACCTCCACTGCCAGCGTGTTGGTCCCTTCCAACAGGAGGGCCGGATCAATTGCTCCTTCAAAGAAAGTGCTTTCGTCGATGCCGAAAGTCGGCGGCAGCATGGCCAGGGTTCCATTGCCGATGATTCCGTCCGGCATGTGGCTGCGAAACGCCTCCTTTCCGTTGAGATAGATCACCCCGCCGTCATCGCGCAGGAAGCCAACCGTGAGATTGGTGAACAATGCGGCGTTGCTGACGACAAAACTGTGGCGGAAGTAGGATGTGATGAACTTGTTGTTTGGATCGGTGCCGTAATTGAGCCGCGTCGCCTCGTCGTCATCACCGTAACCAAACTCCGCCACACCTGAACTCCATCCACGATCATCAAACGATGGGGTCCGCCAGATGGTGCCCTGGCTCTGGCCATTGTCCCGATACTTCCAACCTGCTCCGGCTGGAACGAGCACGGTCGTCTGGCGCGGGACCGTTTGCGCGATGGTTGTTCCATTGAACGTGAGGGTCAGCGGCGCATCGTCGCAGTCACGGCAAAACTGGATGTTGTAGGTGTGGCCATTGGTCAGGTTGAGCGTGTAGCGAATCAGCACGGTCGGTGCGTTCAAGCTGCGAAGGTTGGTGTAACGAGTAACGCTGGTGGCTGGATTGACAAACGGCGGCGTGTCGAAAAATGCCTGAAACGTGCCACCGTTGTTGGTGCTGAATTCGCCGGTGACGCGCCCGGAAGTGAAAAGCACGCCGCGCTGAAGAATGCCCAGATGCTGGATCACAAGTCCGGGCGCGGCTTGGAAGGTGTAGGTAATCGATCCGGTCGAGGGCGCGCTGGCCGTTGGCGAGATGTACGAACAGTTGAAAAAAGATGGCGGCTCGTGATTGTAGGACACCCCGACATTGACCGCGTTGGTGTCCAACGCCAGAGCGGTGCGGGGAGCGTAGGTGTAGGTAAATGAGGGAGTATCAACCGCGATAACCTGCGCATCGGCACGGTGGCCAACGAGCGTCGCTGCCAGCAGGGCAAGGAAACTTATCTTGAATGGAAGGGCGTTCATTAACTGATTCAGGCCATAGAGAAACTCCATTTTCTCTCCCGGTTATGGTTGCCAGAGTCTCTCACGCAGCCCTTGAATGTCAACGAATCCGCATCGACGCACTTGATGATTGTTGAGCCTGAACCAGCAAACCAACTCGGCTGATCGTCCCGGCTCTCTTATCCGAGAGACAACGCCGCTCTCAGGAACCGTAATCATTTGCGGTGGTAGCCGGGAAGACTGCGGTTATTCTCCTAACGGCGACGCGGTAGATCCCGGCGCAAGATGCTGTGGCGCCTCCTTCCGCTGGCGCTCGTCGCATTGCTGTTGGTTCCGTTCTTGAAACCAGCCCAGTTCGGTTTCAGCAACACGAGCGTGTCCGTCAGTTTTTAACTTCTGTCTCATGGAGACTGATGCGTCGCATGATGGTCGGGAGAAGTCGCCAAAAGTCAGTAACGAAGGACGATCACGCCAAGACCATTGAGGCGGGACACGGTGGCGTGGGCTGCCCGAATGGTGACGGCGCTGGCGTTGCCAGACCGACGACTGTTCCCTTCAATTGACGAAATATCTGTCACGTTCGATCCGATCTTTTGGTTTTTCGCTCCCCGTATCTGACCACCACACCCTTGCCATCCGTTTCCGGCCTGTTACCACTTCGGGAGAAATTCGGTTCACGGCTAAATATGTTCGACATCGCAAATCCTGTTGCTTGGCTCATCGGCATCGTCATTTTCGCCGCCTTGTTTGCGGCGTTGCGCGGCTGCTTCAACCAGGAGGCCCGCGAACGGCGTCGCCGCAACCGCAGTCACGGGCGAATTGTATCAAAGGCACGACGACCGATGATCAGTCTGGCCGCCACGACGGCCGCAGAGGAAAAGCCGAGGCGTTGAAGCGGTCACGCTGGCGATGCAGTCTGCAACGGACGGCGATGTAGATTCTGCCGCGCTGGCCCGAAGAATTCGGATTCGGCTTGGGCATGATTGGCGCGGTCGGCTTGACTGGAGTGCGCTCGGTGTTCAGCCTCTTTAACCGGAATGACCATCGCTGAATATCTCCAGAAAACACAACATGCTGCTAAAGTATTGCTCGATGGGTTCACAGTCGAGTGGAAGGTTCACAAGGCAGAGGTAATCGCATACAACCAAAAGGTCGATGATTTCAAAAACCTCGAAACGCAGTTCCATGAGCAAGGGAACGGAGATAGGCTGCTGGAGTTGCAGATAGGGGCGTGGGAAGGGGTGCTCAACAGTTTCTACAAGACCAATGCCTATCATATGGATCGTCTCGAAAAAATTCCTAGCACTTCAATCATGTGCGGGGCGCTGCTTCAAATTGCGAAGCAAGGGTTATCGATGGTTCATGGAATGAAGCAGAACGTCCCCGGTGGCAGAGCCATTGGTTTGACAACTCTCCGTGATGTCATCTGGGAGGGAAGAAACCAGGCGATGCATTTCGAGGAGGGAAATTTTAAGTCCTCGTGCGTGCAGTGTTTCTCCGCGCTGCAAACACTACACGGAGCACGCTTTTCACTCACACAAGGCAAGAATTTGGCGACTTACGTCGTTGATGCGCTCGGATGGCACACTCTGTCGGCCTATGAGGCTGACATGCTCAGTCTGTAGAAGCTGACTGGCGGACCATTTTGATCGCGGCAGATCGATGCACTTAGATTTTGATGGTAAGCATGAGTTCACCCGCCCGGATGGGCGGGTGAAAGCCTTGGCTTACATTTGAATATAACCAAGCTCCTTTAGTGATGAGTGGCCGGGCTGGCCGATCACGAGGTGGTCAAGAACTTCGATCTTGAGCAGTTGCCCCGCGCGGACGAGATCGCGGGTGATGCGGATGTCGGCGTCGCTCGGAGTCTGATCCCCGCTGGGATGGTTATGAACGATTACAATGGAGTGGGCGCTCGCCATGATGGCCAATCTGAAAATTTCACGGGCATGACATAGCAGGGTATCCATCGTGCCAATCGACACCAGATAGTGTCCCTTGATGCGTCGGCGGGTGTTCAAAATCAAAACAGCCAGGCATTCGCATTCAGGATTGAAATGGGGATGTCCCATGATGTGGGTCCGCCAGTAGGCGGCGGCGATGGCCGGCGTGTCACAGAGCTGGAGATGTTCCGGCGTGGGACATTCGCGCAATGAGATGACCTTGTATTCGTGCGGCTGGTCGGTGAACCGGACAGGCTTGGCCGGCGCGTTCGGAATGTGGGTGAACGTCTTCGGCGGTTCGGGAGCGATGAGGGTTTCTGTCGGGAGATGGTTTTCGTTCGTGTTCATGTTTTTGCGTTTCGTGTTGAAAGAGCGGTGGTGCTCTCTTCGCTCCAACCGAGAGAGCGCCGCCGCTCTGCCGAAACGCATCCGTCCCTGATCCCTGCCGCCGGGCGGCGGAGCACGAAGCAAGGCCGTGACAGCGCGCGAATGGCGCGCTGGCGCGAGCGTTGCGCGGAGCAACCAGAGGCAGGGATCAGGGGCGGGATGAACACGGACGAATGACCGAGCCGATGAAAAGCAAATCGCCCCCGGTGGGTGCCGGGGGCGAATGAAGGACGGAGGATCGATCTCAGCGCGGGATGCGCAGGCCGATGGCGATGCCGAGGGCGATCATGCCCAGCAGGACGAGTCCGACCCAAAGCCAGTTGCGCCGGGCATTACGTGAGTCGAGTTCCTGGCGGGTTTGTTCGAGCTTCTGGCGCTCGGCTTCGTAGTCGGCTCTGGCTTGTTTCCAAGCCAGCGTTCCGCTTTCGAGTTCGCGGCGGATCAATGCCGCCACGCTCTCGGCGTTGGTCATTTGTACCTGCACCTTGGCAACAGCTTGGTTCATGGACTTGGTGTGCGTAGCGACGATGGTGGAGAGAGCTTCGGCCTTGTCGTCAGCGGTGTCAGAGAAGTTCTGCACCAACGCGGAAGTCTGCTGGCGGTATTCGGCCAGCTTGAGTTCGGTGAGTTTGCGGGATTCGTCGGCCAGTTGTGGAATCATCGCCGCCGCGCGCCAGTGGGCGCGCGTCAGCAGGGCGAGTTGGACGGGAAAGGATTGTTCGTCACCTTGGCTCCATTCATGGACGAGCCGCATGAGGCGCTTCACTTCCTCCGGGGACGCGTTCTCACACAACCAGTCCAGATCAGTCCTATCCATACGTCACTCGCCAAGGTTGAGTGTGCGCTGTTTGGTTTGCGGTTTTTCGACGGGCTGTGACCACGGGGATTCCTTCGGCACAAGTGATGGCGGCAGGAGCAGTTCGGCCAGCGCGTGATACTGCGGGAACATTCGTTGCATGGCCCATTGTATTTCGCCGGCCAGCATCCGTTCCAGGTGTCCGGCTTCCGGGTGGGTGACTTCGGCGAAGCTGAGTTTACGACCGGCCTTCGCCTCGGCGCGTTTGATGGCGAGCATCGTGATGGAGGTCACTACCGGTAACGTGATCTCTTTCGCGCCGAACTTCCGCAACTCGGCTTCCAGTCCCGATTTCCTGAACAGGTCGGTGCGGACCTTGGCCGGGTTGTGGACGATGACGTAATCGACGCGGTCGCCGGCGAAGCAGAACAGGTCCATGAGATTGTTCATGCTCTCGGTGTCCTCGCTGGGGAACAGGAGGAAGGTGAAGCGGATGCCCTCGGCGGCGAGTGTTTCGAGCATCTGGAGTTCCTGCAATGCCTGCACGATCAGGCCGTCGGCCTGCGCGCGGCAGTCCACGACATGCACGGGCGCGTCGCTCCGTGCGGCCGTGCGAAAGAGTCCGAGCAACGTGGACTTGCTGTCGTCATCGTTGCCGAGCCGGTACGATTGCACCTGCGCCGGGTGCCTGTCGGCGAAGGTGCGATGGCGGTCGTCGAGATCGGAGCCGGTCCACGGGATATTGAGCCAGTCGAGCCAGGCGGTGCGGAACTCGATCTCGAAGCTTTTGCCGAGCGAGCCTTTGGATTGCGGATTGAGATGGATGCGTTTGTTCATGGGTAATCTTCGGGGTTGAAGGATTTGGGATCGGGACGTTTGAAATCGGATTTGGGCAGAGCCGGTATGTTGGCGGGCCGAAGGGCTTGTCCTTTCGGGCCGGCGGGTTGGGACTCCGGCGGCGCCGGACTGGAAGTGGATTCATCCTCCCAATGCACGGGCCGCTTGAGCCGTCGGCGCATGAAGCGGTAAGGCGCATAGAGGGTGACGTGGATGCCCTTCTCGGTGGCGAGTAGTCCGGCAATCTCCTTCCACGTTTTGCGTTGCCGCCGCCACTGGCGGATCGCCTCGAAGTGCGGCTCCATCGCGCTGTGATGTGCCCTGCCGCCGCGCCGCATTGACTGCGCTGAATCCATTGCCATCACGTTACGCCGCGCGTGCCGAATCGCGTGAGCGAGCAGTGGGCGAGTTTGGCGGAATGGTGACGGAGTTTGGTCGGATACTATTTTGAGTGCTGTAAACTCGATCAAAATGCGGCCAGCGGCGGCAATTCGCCGGAGCAATGGCTGGTCAATTGCGGCAAATGCTTTGCCGCCGATTGTCGCTTGTTGCCGCAGCCGCGACTGCGGTTCGGTTCGTTGCGCGCACAGCGCAAGGGGATGGTGTCCTACCAAAACTCAGGCTTTCGATTTCAAGAAAGTCACACGGAACTCCAAGTGAATCGGCCCGTTCAAGAATGTCGCCGATGACATTTTCGCCGGATGATGTGACTGCGGTTGCGTGATGAAAGCAGCGGATGTTGCGACCAGTGATCAAGGGAGGAACAGGGTGGGACAGGTCTGTTTGTGACGGGCTGTCACAAAATGCGGGATCGGCACCGATTGTGACGGGCCGTCACAGAAAACATTTGGGCAGGGATTACCTTCCGCCGTGATGATGTTGCCTTCACGATCCGGGTCAGGGGAGAACAGCGATCACCGATCCTTTCAAACATGCACTTACAGTCCTGCGGCGGGGAATCCATTGACGCAGAGACTCCGGGCGAGTCGTTCATTTAGTGTATCACATACAAGTCGGTGGGCTCCCGTTCTGACAGGATCGGATCGCATGAAAATGAACCGTGCTGGTGAGTTGTGGGTTGAGAGGCGAGTTGCTGATGTTCCAACAAGTTCGATTCGTGCGCGCAGAAGATTGTGCCCGATGGACGCAATTCAGTCGGAAACAGAAGTCAGAATGCGCCAGATGAAGATACGCGTTCTGTGTCAAAACTACACCGACGCAGAGTCAAGAACCGCCAGACTCGCCGCATGAATGGGAACTGATCCAACCCCAAACCGAAGCATGTTCACCGTTGTCGCCCAAAAGAATCTCACCGACGCCAAACGCTACTTCGAGGAGCATTTGACCCGGAACGATTATTACGCGGCACAGGAGATTCATCCCGGCCAGTGGATTGGTCTTGGGGCGGAACGGCTGGGATTGGCAGCAGGGCAGGAGGTTGGCTTCGAACCATTCGAGGCGCTCTGTGAAAACCAGCATCCGCAAGCGGGTGAACGTCTGACCTTGCGCCAGAACGAAAAGGACAACCGGCGCGTCTTCTACGATTTCACCTGCTCGGCTCCCAAGTCGGTTTCCGTGCTGGCCGTGACGTTGGACGACAAGCGTTTGGTCACGGCCCACGAGAATGCCGTTGAAATCGCCTTTCGTGAACTCGAATCCTTTGCCGCCACACGGGTTCGCAAGCTGGGCCGGCAAACGGATCGCACGACCGGCAATCTCGTGGCCGCGCGTTTCACCCACACCACTTCCCGCGCACTGGACCCGCAGTTGCATACGCACTGCACGGTGTTCAACGCGACGTTCGACGACACCGAGCAGACCTGGAAAGCCCTTCAAGCCGGGGCCATGTACGACGCCGTTCGTTTCGGCACGGAAGTCTATCGCAACGAACTGGTCCGCCGTATTCACGCGCTCGGCTATCGCACGGTTCCGGCCGAGCATGGATTTCAGATTGAGGGAGTCAGCGAGGCGGTGTTGCAGCGGTTCTCCAAACGGTCGGAGCAAAAGAACGAGGTCATCCGCGAGATGGAACAAAAGCTCGGACGCCATCTCACCAACGACGAGATCGCCCATGCGGTGCATCACACTCGCGCCCGCAAGCTCAAGGACATTTCGGCAGCGGAGGTGCGCGAACGTCATCTGGCCGAGTTGTCGTCCGATGAACTGGCGACTTTGGCCGGGCTGCGTGAGTCGGCGAATGGACCACGGGGAGAGATCCGGTCGGTCGATGAATCACAGGCGATTGCTCATGCCGTAGCTCATGTCTTCGAGCGGAAGTCGGTGGCCTGGGAGCATGAGTTGCTGGAGGCCGCATTGGCTCACGGTCATGGTCAGGTCGAGTTGCCGAAGCTCAAGGAAGTGTTGCGCCAATCCCCGGAACTGGTCGCAACGGAAAAAGGGTATTCGACCCGCGAGATTTTGATGACGGAACTGGCGCTGATTGCCGCTGTCACCGATGGCAAATCAGCCGTCGCTCCGCTGCGCTACGATTATCGCCCGGCGGATTGGTTGAGTACCGACCAACAGGCAGCCATCCGTCATGTCCTCCAAAGCGCCGACCGCATCACCGGCATCCGTGGACTGGCCGGTACGGGCAAGACCACTGCGCTCCGGGAACTGAACGCCGCATGTGATCGGGCTGGATACTCTCTGCGATTCTGTGCGCCGACCGCCGCCGCAACTGATGTTTTGCGGAAGGAAGGTTTTCACTCGGTCACGCTCGAAACTTTCTTGCGTGAGGACGGTCGCCAGCTTTCTCCGAAGTCCGTCGTTGTCCTCGACGAAGCCGGGGCCGTGGGTGTGGATGACATGGCCCGGCTGCTGCGTCTCGGTGTTCGCGTCATTCTCTCCGGCGACACCGGCCAGCATGGTTCGGTCAAACGGGGCGACGCACTCCGCATCATCGAGGAACATTCGCCCTATACGTTCGGACAACTCACGCAAATCCGCCGTCAACACCGGGCCGACTACCGGCGCGTCGTGGAACTCGCCGCCAAGAAGCAGACGGCAGCGGCCTTCGCGGAATTGGAACAGCTGGGCGACATCACGGAACTGGAACGGGACAAACTCCACGCAGTAGCCGCCGCTACATACGTTTCCGCTACTGAAGGACGAAAGTCCGCGCTGCTGGTTGCGCCGACTTGGGCCGAAATCGAAGCCGTCACTTCGCAAGTGCGAGCCGAGTTGAAGACACGCGGACGGTTGGGCCTGGAGGAGCACGAGTTCCGCGTCTTCGATTCGCTCTCGTGGACGGAGGCGCAGAAACGGGACGTGCGACAATATCGCGCGGGACAGGTGCTACGTTTTCATAGGGCGGTAGGCGGCTTCGCACGCGATGAGTCGGTTGAGGTCATTGGCGTGGCTGACGGCGCGTTGCAACTTCGGCGCAAGGACGGTTCAAAAGTTTCCCTCAAATTGGGTGCAGGCACTGCCTGCTTTGATGTTGGGGGAAGCAAGACGTTGAACGTGGCTCCCGGCGACAAACTCCTGCTGCAAGCCAATCGCTCCAGGCAGTTCACCAACGGCGAACTGGTCGATGTGAAGTCCGTTCAGGCCGGTTCCATCGCACTGACCGACGGCCGGGTAATTCCTTCGGATTGCAACACCTTCACGCACGGCTACGCCGTCACCTCGCACGCCGCCCAGGGCAAGACCGTCGATGCCGTGTTTGTGGTCGCCTCCGCGCGGTCGCTGCCCGCCGTGCATCGTGAACAGTTTTACGTCTCCATCTCTCGCGGGCGTGACGAATGTCACGTCTTCACGGACGACAAGGATTTGCTTCGCGCCCACGTCACCGATTCGAGCGCCCGTCTCGCCGCCATCGAAGCCGTCACGAAAGCTCCCAAGCGCAGCCTGCTCGACCTCGCCCGGCAGATCGCGCATCGCGTGGCGCTGACCGCGCGCCGGTTGCACAAGACTCTTTCACCCGTTCAATCCATCGAATCTACAGCGCTGCAACTTTCCACCACTCGCCAGCGACAAGGCCGGAGCATCTGACGTATGAAAAGCCTCACCGATCACGAACTCGACAAACTCGCCTGCATGGAATCCTCGCACGACTACACCGCCAGCGTCCGCATTCAGGCCGGCGACCGGCGCAGCTATTGTTTTTCGACCAGCCACTATCTCGATGCGCTGATCGAAACCAATGCCGACCACCAGCCCAACGCACCGCCCCAGCGGCTGACCCTCCGCTTCACCACCGGCGAAGCCGTCATCCTCGGCTCCGGCCTGGAGCGAATCGAGGAACGTCTTTCCGAAAGCCACCTGCGCGGCCTCAAGACCGTCGAACCGCGCCATGCCTCCCTTCTCAAGAGCTGCCCGATCATTTTCTCCATCACCGTCCATCGAAAGGATGAAGTATGAGCGTCTCCGTCAACGAACGGGTCAATGGCCACGCCGGCAACGGTGTCCGCAAACCCGATGACAAGCCCGTGCTCATCGCCAACCACGCGCGCGACCTGCTCAATCTCCGCCGCCTGCCTGCCATGCTCACTGTGGCCCAAACCGCCGTGCTCCTCAACCGGGGCGAGCACGACATCCCCGTGCTCGTTCGCGCCGGATTGTTGAAGCCCCTGGGCGACCCGCCGCCCAACGCGGTCAAATTCTTTGCCACCGTCGAAGTCCTCGAACTGGCTGAAGACCGCAAAGCACTTGATCGCATCTGCGCGACTCTCACCGAATACTGGCGCGGCAAAAACGATAGCCGCAACAGATCAGACTGAGCCGCCCGGCCGCATCCGGCGCGGCGACTCAGTGAACGACGTGACCAAAGTTCCGCCTCACCCTCATCATCCTTTCAAACCCCGGAGAAACGCTGAACGAAGAGTGGTTGCGGATGGTCGGGAATCACCGCCTCTGCTTGCGGCACTGGAATTGCCGGATCGCCGCGTCATCCTTCGCCCCACTATTCATCCGTCGTTTATACACCTTCAATAAAACCCACACGAGGGATCTGAGGCACAACAACCTAGTTCACCTTTTTGGGCCTTTCTGCATAAGAGATGATCTAAAGCCCACCTGTTCTCAAGTGGAACAACTCGCGGCCGCACAACACGAGGTCAATGTGGTGTAACCTCGCACGAGGGGGTTGTGCCTTGAGTCGCAGCCTCAAGTATGCAAACAATACACGGTGAGTTCCCATAGAGTCATTCGCTCTCTGTTAAGGCTGCTGGTTGTGGCATTGGTATCCTTATCGACCGCAACAACGCTCGCGGGCAGCACCATCAGTCCCATCCTCACGAACTCCAGCACCGGTCATCGCTACGTTCTTTTACGAAACGACACCTGGCAGGCGAGCGAGGCTGAGGCCAGCGCCCTCGGAGGACACTTGGTTACGATCAACGATGCCGCCGAGCAGGATTGGATCTTCGAGACCTTTGCTCGCTATGGCGGTATAAACCGGCTGCTCTGGATTGGACTAAATGACGCCGCAACGGAAGGACAGTTCATCTGGTCGAGCGGGGAAGCCGTGACGTTCACCGCCTGGGCTCCAGGCGAACCGAACTCCATCGAGTCGGAGGACTACGTCGCCATCTTTTATCCCGGTCACCATGCGCAGAACCAATGGAACGACTGGGGTACAATTCGCTCAGACCCCATCGGACTCCCCCTGAACGGCGTGGTCGAGTTCAGCTCCAGCGTCAGCAACGTATCGCTGATTTCGCTGGGAGCGACGTGGAAGTATCACGATACAGGAGCCAATCTGGGCTCCGGCTGGAGGGAGCTGAACGCGAGCGAAGCCGGGTGGAACACTGGAAGGGCGCCTCTTGGCTACGGGGACGGGGATGAATCCACGATCGTACGATTCGGAAACGATCCCCAGAACAAGCACCTCACCACCTATTTCCGCCATTCGTTCACCGTTCCAGATCCGACGAACATTGCGAAGTTGAACTTGAGGCTTCTTCGCGACGACGGCGCGGTGATTTACCTGAATGGGACGGAAGTGTTTCGCAGCAACATGCCCGAAGGATCGATCTCGTTCGATACGCGTGCCTCCAGCGCTGCCGGCGACGAAGATGAATCCGTCGCCCTCCATACAGCAGCGATCAACCCCGCGTTGCTGCAGGTCGGTAGAAATGTTCTCGCGGTGGAAGTTCATCAAGCCGCGCCGGACAGTTCGGATCTTTCCTTCGACCTCGAACTGAATGCCTTGAGCCACACGCCACCTGTCGCTTCGATCATAGTTCCGAACCATTCCGAACTTCTCGCCGCGGGATCGCCGGTGCTGCTCAAAGCAAATGCCGTGGATGATCTGGGAATCGCAAGCGTCGAGTTCAGAATCAATGCACAATTCGTCGGTCGGGTGACAAATGCTCCATTTCAGATGTATTGGAGCAACGCCACAGTCGGTAGCTACTCCGTCGTCGCCATCGCTACAGACACTTCTGAGCTGAGCACGGCATCAGCACCCACCTTCTTCAAATTGGGCGCAGAACTCGTCTCGAGTCGAGCAATCTGGCGCTATCTCGACTCAGGGGTGATGCCCGTCGGCAACTGGACCTTACCCAGCTTCGACGACTCCCTTTGGTCCTTCGGACCGGCCAAATTGGGCTACGGCGAGGGCGACGAGGCGACAGTCGTCGGATTCGGCCCAGACCCGGCCAACAAACACATCACTACTTTGTTCCGCCGCGAGTTTACCATCGTGAATCCCGCAGTAATTTCGGCCCTCCAACTACGGTTAATCCGAGACGACGGCGCCGCCGTTTACCTTAACGGCTCGGAAGTGTTTAGAAGCAATCTGCCAACGAACACCGCCCTCCTTCCCGGAACCCTCGCCCTCTCCACCGTCGGCGGGAACGATGAACATACTATGTTTATATTCCATATCCCGTCGGCTGCTCTGGTCGCCGGGCGAAACATCCTGGCTGCTGAAGTTCATCAAGCCGATTCAGCAAGTTCCGATTTGAGCTTCGCGCTGGAACTTGTCGCAGAACACCAGCCCGCCTCGCCATCGCTGAATCTCAAACACACTGGTGACTTGCTCGACCTCACATGGAACACCGCCAATCCAGATTGGACTCTCGAAACAAGTCTTGATCTCACTTCAATCGACGAGTCGTGGACTCCAGTGAATACAACCACCGTGACTGATGGCTGGAATCATCACGTCACGATGCCCGAAGGCAATCGGACCGAATTCTTCCGTCTTCGATTCACACCTCGGTAAGGCCTGCACGGTTCGCCCAGTTCCATTCGAAGAGTTTTGTCTCACACCCGCGGCCCGCAAGGCTTTTACTTTTTGATTGCCAATTGCAACTTCGTCTATAGGTTGTAAACAACTGTCCAAGACTATCCTCATGTTAACTTCAACCGGAAACTTTCTAAATGGTAAGAGACAAACCGTTGCACAATTTTCTTTTTGAATCTGACCCTCATGGATTTTACGGAAACATCGATTGCTTCTGCACGCCTTGGATCGATGTTTGTGTTCTCCTGCATCTGGTTAGAAGATATAGGCCGTCACGTTTTTTAGAAATTGGAACCCATCGTGGAGTGACGACGCGAATTCTGGCTGAGAAATTTCCCGACATGTCAATTGTGACAGTTGATCCTGGTGACCAGATCCCAGTTTCGGATAGGCCGTCAAATCAGCTAGCCGAGTTTCTGAAACAAGAAGAGATCGGCGAATTGGTTCGGCACTGTGCCAACGTGACAATTATCCGCGAAAGTTTCCAAAATGTAGACTGGGGGCAACAACGATTTGAAATGATATTTGTCGACGGGAACCATAGCCTTCCTCATGTGCTAAATGACAGTCATCTAGCCTTGAAGCTTGTAACTGCGCCTGGCGTAGTTGCCTGGCATGATTTTAACAACGTAGCCGACGTGAAGATTGCGCTAGAGCAGCTCAACGTCGACGTCCCAATTGTTTCGCTGCATAACACATGGATCGCATACCATGACACGCACTAAGCACGTTTTTCGACAGGATGTGCCGTGTCTACATTATGCTGCGCTCGGTGATACGGCGGTTCGAATAATAGCGATTCAACATTTGATCACTGCGTATTGCCTTGACGCAATAATAGTGCCTCCTCGGAAAGAAGCATTGTTACCGCTGTGGGCTGATGTTTTTGGTGCGGATCGTGTTTTCGTTAGTGCACACGACATCCCTAATGATTATCGACAAGCCCGAGTCTCTGCGCCCACTAATTTGGATTGGTCATTCGGCACCGCCGGCTGGAATGTATTCGAAAGTGTAATGTGGGAGAACGGCTTTTTTGATACCGCGCGGTTGAAGATTACGCCCCCAGTCATATACCCTGCCAACCATCGATCTCGGGGCGTCATGATATATCCCAGCGAACAAACAGACGGGAATAGGGTTTATGACAGTGATTGGTGGATTGGCACATGTCGCTTATTTCGCGAACAGGGATATGCACTCAATCATCTCGGCGGAACTTCCCATTCGGCATTAAGAAAACTGTACGACTTAATCCAGTTCGACAGGACTTTTGAACCTTCCATTGCTGGGTTACGTGACTGCGTAGCGGTATCCTCGCTGGCAATAGGTGGTAGCACTGGTCCTACTTGGGCGCTTCTACTTTCCGACATTCGACAGATTGTATTAGAATCGAAGCAATCACCTCATGGCTATTGGTTTTTTGACCGCTGTCAAAACGCGATCACCAAACACCTTGATATTGTAACGAATCTCAAATGCTTGATTCCGACTGCTACCTAACCATTGGGCTGTGGCAGGCGTGGCGGGATTTTAGACTCTTTGAAATTCTCGAAGAACTAGGTGAGTTTGGTGACCCTGAAATGGATCACCTCCAACGTTGATTCCTTTGAAGTAGTCTCGTTGCCAGCCTTCGCGAACTGCATTCGGCTCCTGAGAGGAAAGTGCTGCTAGGAACTCATTCCGACGAGTTCGCCACTTATGGTAATCTTCATGAAGTTGCTCTCCAGCTTTCAGTGCTCTGATTTCTGGCTGGAAGTTCTCAAGCACTCCCCGATGGACGGGAACAATCATGCAAATTGGCTCCCCTTTTTGGAAATTCACACTCAAGTTTGGCCGAGTCAATTTCCAGTTCATGGTAAACGTACTGCAGTTCCAATCGGTCTCAACTATACCTTCCAATGGGTGGACGCCATCTTTGAACAGATTGCTTGGTCCTCTAACGAGAAGATTGACACCGTCCGGAGTGCGAAATAGATACGGTAAGTTGAAAGTTAGTATGCCGTAGCCAAAATGACTCTTAATACGATTGTCGATGTATTGATCATTTGGAAACTCAATCCTAAGATCCTCTTTGGCGTTTCCTCCGTTCCATTGGACGTTGAATTCTACGGGGTTTGTAATGAACCAGCCCGACTGGTTAGCTAAAAGTAGCGGCAAACAACGGTTGGCAAACCTTTGGTCCGTAGCATGCATCCATTCACGGTCGCGGGGCGCAGTGACGATTGCCATGCCTGCAGAATCACCAACTTCAAATGCAAGTATTGAACCCATAATGATAATTCCGAAGAAACTGCCCCAAAAGTCTTTTCTTTGGCCCTGACTCTCTCCTCCGGCCTCACTGCGAGGTCACACCACAAGGTTGGAGTGAGAGTCTTCTGCCATTGATTATGGGTCATTTCTAGACCATTCTTTTTAGACTATTATGGTAAACAAGAGAAAACTCTTCGGGATGTCTGCAGTTGGGCTTATTGTTTTCGCAGCAATTTGGTACGCCACCCAAGGACAGCCTCCCCTAGCAAAAGTTCATATTACCATGCTGGGTTACACCAATAGCGCGCACAAATCGATCGTTCTCCGCGATGGCAATATCAACCTATCATTTTCATCTGCCATCTTGACCCACGATTCGAACCACGGTCGCGTCGCCGTGCTTCAGATTTCCAACGCCAGCCCTTTCGACATCATCCGAAGCCGAAGTCCTCATATACTATTCGACTCCCCATCAAATCATTCCGAACCTATTCCTACCGGGTGGAAGATGCTCAGGCCAACGGAATGTGAGCAAATCTGGATTGGAAATTACACAAACAATGCGAAGTGGCGGCTTTCACTCGCTTGTCAGCCACTCTTAGACGATTCCAATGGCGTGGGCCCGCGCGGACTCAAAAGCAAATTAAGAAATCTGGGCATCTGGCTAAGAGATCACGGGGTTCCTATAGCAATCCAACAACCCAAAACCGAAGTTTCCTACAGCAGTGACTGGATTGATCCATGAATCGTGGAGATTCCCTCGGACAAACTTCAAGCATCGCCAATGAAAAGACTGCAAATGCGATCCCCATCAAAGCCGAATTAATGGGTGTTAATACCTCAATCAAGGTGCCGACGGGTTCTGGAAATCTGACATGTTCAAATCCACATTAAGAGTCGTTCCATTCCATGTTTGAGCACATGTACTGCTTCCCGGAGTAGTCTGAGCGTACTGCCATGAAGACGCAAATGCCACTCCACTGTCAGAAGGTTTAAGGTTACCAATTGCAGTTGTGCATCCTGGCGATGGCGCGCTCAGTCGCCATACCCAAAAGCGAATACTCATGTTCGGTCGGGAATTCTTGATTTGGTCGGCATTCTGGCTGTATGAGCAATAAATGCCGGGATACCAACTGGCGAAGCTATCGACCTTGTCTAGCCAACCGTTGATATAGTTAAGCAAAGCTTGAGAAATAGATCCTCCTCCAGCTTCGATATCCAAATAAATTACTGCAGTTGTGAATCCTGCAGCGATAGCTAGATCAACAGCATTGTCTCCATCCTGTTGACCTCTTGCGTACGTAAGATCTGTTTGCTGACGCCCAACGTACAGTACAAGAAAACCGTAACCGAGGCCTTCCAAGAAAGTCCGCTTATTCATCCAGCTCGTATCGGAATGCGCAGGCGCGGGCGCCAAGTAAAACCCAACGAACTTGAACGGCGCGCCACTGCCGCTCGAAAAGTTAGTCATCGCAGTGTTACCAGGGTAGCCCGAAATATCAAAGCCAAGGTAGACGGTTGCTGGAGGAGGAGGAGGTGGTGGTGGTGGTGGTCCACCACTCGAACCCGATGAGCCGCTCGAACCCGATGAGCCGCTCGAACCTG
>JACCDX010916379.1_pt1 | contig 17141 bp, 15 predicted proteins | sample 7449681 | NCBI WGS metagenome assembly JACCDX01 (sample SAMN15323450, study PRJNA562643) | freshwater metagenome | isolation source: river surface water | place: USA:Blue River Watershed | collected 2017-08-18 | reverse complement strand
CCGCCATCAGGGTTTCCAACATACGTATCCGGGCCTCATTTGATTGAAGTGTGGCCAAATTCTGCCAAATACGAATGTGACGTGGGTCCACGGACGCCACAGATGCCGTATTTCCCATTTAGCCCTTGCGAAGAAATCAAAAAGAGCGGTTTTCCTCAAAAGTCCTCACATAATGCCGACCCCAGTGGGTTCGCCTTTTCGCGCAGAAATGCCTCAAGCTGATTTACGTGGTTTTGTGTGATCTCCGACACGAGTGTATCCGAATCGTATATGCGAATTGTTGGGAGTTTTTGAATGGCTGCTTGTGCCCCCTCATCCATTGTATCGTAGTCCAGCCACTCAGCGGTGACGGCATATTTTTGGGCAAGTGAGGCCGCAGCGGGCTTCACTATACGACATGGTGCACACCATGTAGCACCCACATACTGAATGCGAAGACTGGAAGTCATTGTTCTTGATGCGAATGCTTGTGGTGATGAGTTTATGTAGCCATCAAATTTCCCCCATTCCCAACAAAGTGAATGGACCTCATTGATGCCGTAGTGTATATTAACCTGGAGAAACGAACCGATAGGCAAACCGAAATAGAGGCAGAATTGGATGCACTCAATGTCCCCGCCGAAAAGCGCCACCGATTTCCGGCAATTCAGCATAGCAACGGATGGATCGGATGCACACAGTCACATCACGCCGTTGTCAAAATGGCCAAAGAGCGGGGATGGAATCGTGTTTGGATTCTGGAAGACGATTGGCAATTGACAGTTTCACCCCCCGCATTTGAATCAAATATACAGGCCCTTCTGGGCTCCGACGGACCGCCCTTCGATGTTCTTATGATTTCCTCGTATGTCCAGGCTTCCGAGGCCGTTCCAGGATGGGACCAGGTGCGCCGAGGGCTGAATATACAAACCGCGAGTTCCTACATAGTCGCCGCGCATTACTACGATGCGCTGTTGGAAAATTTGGGTGAGGCTGTGAACGGCGCCCTGCGGGGCGGGAATCACTGGGATTTCATTAATGACCAATACTGGAAACGTATCCAACCACGGGGACAGTGGCTCTATTTTTCACCGCCCCTGGGAAAACAGCGACCCGGTTACAGTGACCTTTCAGGGCGGTATCAAGATTATGGAGTCTAGTGTTAGAAAGCAATGGCTGCCGCCGCCACCACCACTACACAATTAATACGATACGATCCCCTCGAAACAAAAGAGGCCTTTTTGCGCAATCTAGCAAGGGCGATGCCCCATATATCACAAAATGCATTTATGTCAAATCCAGAATCCATCATCAATCGTGTTATTAAGGGCAAAAAGTATTATGAGGATGATGACGGATTTTATGTATTCACGGTTGCCGATCCATTGAAGGGTGACCTCGCGAAATCCTTTATTTTCCAGGAAGCGGAGACGTTTTTGGAAGATTGGTACGAGGCGTGTGATGCGTACATTGATACATTGTCAAAGGCCGATATGTATATTTTGGCCCGATACACTCGCCACGGCGATGAAATTGTAAATGCATTGCTGCGCAATCCCGATACGTTTAACATCGACCCGCGTATGCAGCAACTTCTGTTTGAAACAATGCCTGGTGAAGGCACGATGCTCTATGCAACACAATTAATCCAACATTATGATCCCGCAAACATACACGGATATTTTACCGGTGATGGTGATATTTTAGGGGCGGAGTATCGTGAGGTGGAAATGTTCGAGGATGATTATTTAGCGGATGTGGACCGAGATGATAAAGCCGCTGTACTGGAAAAGTTAAAGCCCGTTATTTATGCGTATATTGATGATTTTGTGGATATTCTGGAACGGGCTCCGAAACTCCCAGCACCCCTACAGGTGTTCCGTGCCGTTCAGACCGATTATTTAAATATGCCGTATGAAGCGGTGAAAGTGAGAGGATTCATTTCAACATCACTCGATACCGATGTGGCAGAATCATTCAAATATAACAATTATATATACCAAATCACATTGCATCCGGGAACACCGTGTCTCAGTGTGAAAAATGTATCAAAGTATTACGGGGAATTTGAGGTTGTGGTAGCACCGAGTTGCTATGCGACCGCATCGACACTTATGGAAAAGCACAATTTACAAACCAACCGCGAAGAGAAATTCATTTCGGGCGACCATATTGTAGGCAATCCACGCAATCCCGTGCGTCTGGTGAGGTCGATACACATTGTTGGAAATCTGGAGGATGTGGGTAAACAAGGGGGCCGAATGCAAAGCGTTCGTGTACGAAGTGTACGAAGTGTACGAAGCAGCAAACGACGTTCGGTGATGCAAACTAAGCGTGCTAACAGTCAACGTAGAAAAACAAGGCAAAAGACCAGACAAAAGACCAGGCAAAAGACCAGACAAAAGACCAGGCAAACAACAAGGCCTCTCCGTCCCTGGGAAGACCGTGATCACTCGGCACCCGCCATTGAACGTGGCACAGTGCCCCCGCGTATTCAAGAATTCCTCCTAAATGCCCACAAGAAGGCGGGTACTTATTTTAAAGGTGTTACGCGGTGATGGGTGTTGGATCCATCCGCCTCCCGTCTTTTTACCGGCAGTCACGGCTGCGGTTTCATCGCCCGTAGGACAAATATAATTCTTGCGCAGGATTTCATCGGCGTGATTACGAAACACCCCCTTCATAAACTCATATGCCTCGTTAATTTGGGCCATTGTGCGTGCACCCGTAATGATGATTTGACCTGTTTGAAACGGGGAGATCGTGATTTTCTTACACTGTCCGATACGCGTTCCGTCTCCCGACCCCTTACACAACTTCTCACACGGACAAAGGCCCGGTGGGCATCCGGTGGGTCGCTCATCGTTGCAGAAGAACTTGGTTTTGACCCCCTGATAAATGGACGGCTCGTAACTCACTGTAAGATGGTACCGCTCACTCAGGATTTTATACAGGGTATCACGGCGTATTTTAGCACCAATGCTGAAATCGGTATTGACGAGCTGTGTCTGCATCTTATGAAGACGCACCTCGCCCTCAAACACGGGTTTCGCCACACAATGGGTGCGAATATGATCAATCAGCCAAGTAATGGCACCTGAACTCATTTCCTCACTCCTAACACCCGTCATCTGAACGCCTCCGTTTCGGAATAGCTTGATATTGATTTCCTTCCAGTTCAAGGGACTCACTTCGCGCCGAATGACGATTGTGGCCTGATTGAAGAAGAAGGTCTTTTTGGTGGCGGGGGCCTTTTGAAGTAGGCGTTTCCAGGAGGTACCCTTGATTTCGCTTTGATACTCGATTTCCAGGATACCGTCATTGAGGTCCCAGTATGGCATAATGGGCACCTGCTCCCACAGATGTTCCAGATTCATCATACAGCCCACGTGGGCGGTGGATACCATTGTGCTAATGCGCACGGGGGATATGTTGAGAGTGGGGGTAGTGTATTCGATGAGTGACATATTGGGTGGAGGGGGAATTAGGTGGAAGGGGGATGGGAGGGAAGGTCGAGGAGGATGTGTTGGAATCCGGGAGATGCTGTGGGAACGGTCATTTTTTGTTGATAGGTAGCAGAAAGAATGGTCCATCGTCGTCGTGCCAAAGCAACCCGTCGCCGCCGTGTGAGGGGTGCGGGATATCAGACTCCCCAACAGTTCTTTAATCCCGATGTGCTTCCCCCGCATACCGGAGGCCCCTTTGCCACCACATCTCCTACAGAAACTGCCATCCGCCCCGTGCTCAATTCCACGTTCAAGGTGGGAGGTCGCCGCACACGCCGTGTTCGTGGCGGCTTTTCCCCCAGCGTGATGGGACCCTTCATCCGCAATGCCCAGAACGCCATTGTTCCCCTGGCCCTTTACACGGCCTACCACTTCATGCCGAAGAAGGGTCGCAATATCGCCACAGCGCGTCGCAGTCGCAGTCGCCGCGGTGGCCGTCGCAGCAGCCGCCGTTAAAGTGCGTTTGTAATGTAACGCATGCCCATCTAAACGCACAATCGTGTGAGCTTTTCATTTAGAAGAGATGGACAACAGCGATTACCTCTTTATGATCCGAACGGTGAAGGCCTCCCCGTTCCGAACACTCGTCGATGCCCTCAAGGATATCCTTACGGAGGCGAACATTGAGGTGGACAGCCAGGGAATGAAGATCATTGCAATGGATGGCACCCATACAATTCTCGTGCATATGCGCCTATACGCCGAGCGCTTCGGTGAGTTCTTCTGTGCCCGCAATTGCATTCTGGGCATCAATATGATGAATTTCAACAAGATGGTGAAGCAAATCAAGAACGAGGATTCCCTGGTGCTGTTTATGGAGAAGTCCAATACAAGTCGCCTGGGCATTCGTATCCTGAACGGCGAGAAGCAGATGGTCACCACGAAGTACCTGAACCTGATGGAGCTGGATATTAAGCCCATTGAGATTCCTCCGGCGGATTTTCCTTCCATCATTACAATGCCGTCCCTGGATTTCCAGAATATCGTGAAGGACCTCTCGCAGCTCGGAGATACAGTGGAAATCAAGTCAGCCGAGAACGAGCTCATTTTCCGTTTGGAGGGCGGCGAATTCGGCTCACAGGAGACGGTGTGTGTGATGCCCCAGACCCAGGTGGAAATCATTCAGGGCTATTTCCTTTTGAAGCAACTCGCGCTATTCACAAAGTGCACGGCGATGAGTACGGATATTCTGATTTATTTGAAGAACAATTATCCCATTGTCGTCGAGTATGATGTGTCGGGATTGGGGGAGATTCGTCTCGCCCTGGCACCCTCGCTGCGCAGGTCAAGCTAATCCCCAGTAGCACGCCCCCTCGACTTTCCCAGCAAGCGCCGGTGTTTCCTCGGCCGCCGGATCCCTCCAACATTCCTCCTTCATCCATTCCCCAATACGCGGATGCCCATTCCATCGTCGCCCCCGTATTCCAAACAGCAGCTGGTGTGTCCCCCCCAAATGAATGGCCACGACGCCGGCGCGTTTCAGAGCCGCCACAATAGGCAATGACAGTGCCCCACATCCAACAATCGCCACGCGTGCACCCCCCGCTAACGTTGCCGCCACACAATGGTCCACGGCGGCCTTCCAGCCCCCCGCAAGGATCGCCGCGGGCCACATGGGAGCCGCACCCGCTACGTCCAGGGCGGGCGAGCAGCCCGTACGAACCGTGAAAAATCGCGGAGGCGGAGAGGACCACGGGACGTGTGTTGGAAGCGATGACCGCGCCAGTTGTGCAGTGATGGATGTAGCAAAGGGTGTTACTATGGCCACGGGTGTATTAGGGGGAATCGCGGCGGTCCACGGATCACCGCCCCACGGGTCCAACTCTTCCAGGGCGGTATGTCGAACCGCTTGCGGAGCCCATGCATCCAACACGGGCACCTCGTGTGTCGCCTGATACCATTGGACTACGTGGTCCATATACGGCAATACGTCACGGCGCATATGGCTGGACCAGGCGACGAGTGTTGGATTTGTAGGTGGCCAAAGACCCGCATTGCGCGTCATTTGCATGCGCAGGGGACCATTCCAGGGATGCCGATGCAAGGCCGTGAAAAGACACTCAGCCTCACACGTCCCCAACTTCCCAACAGCGAGTCCCTCCCCCCTCTCGAGAGCACGACGGATTGCCTCGGTGAGCCACATTGTTTAGGACAGGTGTGGAAAAAGTTGATTGACCCGAAACGTGTGGGAACCGACAATTGGTCCGCCCGCATTTAAATCCTCCTTCTTTCTTTCAATAGTATAGACAATGGCAACCATTTCATTTCCTTCTGGGACCACATGGACACTGTATTTCCATGCCCCAGAAGATTCCTCGTGGACACCGGAATCCTACAAGGTGATCGGGTCCTTTACCAACTTTCCGGATTTATGGGCGACCTTTCAACGTTTGGGGGAGCCCAAGTTCTTGGGAGGTATGTTCTTTCTGATGCGCGACGCCTACCCGCCTCTTTGGGAGAACCGTGTGAACATTCGCGGCGGTTCCTATAGTATTAAGGTGCCCGAAAAGTCCGCGTATGAGACCTTCTCACGCTACGCGGCGGCCGGTGTCCTCAATCTGATTGCCAAAGAGGAGGGGAATCAGATTGTTGGAGTCAGTATTAGTCCCAAAAAGGGCTTCCACATTCTGAAAATCTGGAATTTGGATGCCAAGGTATTCAATCGTCCCTCCGAAATCAGCATATACGGGGATGGAATGCTCATGTCGGATATCATCTATAAGCCCCATTTGGACCAGCGTATGTAATCAATAAATGGGTACGCCACTGTTATCAAAGGGTAGTGTTTCGCGATGATGCATCGGCGGCCTACGCAAATCAACATTCCCAACATAATGCCATTCATCCTCTTCGCCTGATGAGCGGTCAATGGCGGTAATTTTTGCGTAAGGGATTTCGGGAAGGTGCCGATGTAGTGTGACAGATGCTAGGCGGATGAGGGCAATGAGGGGAATTGTGGTATTTGTCCGAATTTCCGACAACCAGTCCGATAAATCCACCGTGTGATCGCCGATTGTATGTTGGATGCTCAGCCAGGGAAGGCGTTTTAGTGGGGCGGCGGTTTCATCTTCCTCTGCCGTTGCATTAAGTATACGATTGTCGGCCGGGCTGAAAATGGCTTTCGGTGCTGACTTACAATGTGCCACATTGGCAGGAATGACGGAGTTATCATCCATAATGAAATACGTAATGTTTTCGGAGGGGCCCAACTGTTGGCGCATCCACTCCTTTGCTAAACGCCAATGATATTGTGTGAATGTGTAGGCATGTTCAAACAATATGAGTAAATCCAATAATGCGCCCATTATTTCTGTTGTTAGCAATAATTGGAATGCTTAGGCATTGTTGTTAGGCTGCCGACGGTTGGAATGCCCGTTCTAACTCCAATGCATCATCAGTGGCATCTGCATACGAAGGAAGGGGCTCGCGTATAATCGCTCCAGTCCTATTAAATCCCAACAGCTCCCTTACACTCTCAAATGAATCGTAAAAATCTCGCAGTTGAACACCAGTTGCCTTTAAAAAACCCGTTTCAAATGCCTGGGAATTATAACTGTTTGGTGGTGGCACCTGTCTATTTATTGCGTTTCCAGTTTCAATTAAAATGTTCATAAATTTTTGCATCCCAAACCAAGCAACCATATATTCGACTGCAATTGCCCCAATGCCATATGCGTCAGGTTCACGCTCCAATGATGTAATTTCCGATAGTGCATGATTTTGAACTGATTCGCTATTTCTGTTAACCATTGCGGATCGCCATAATGTGTAGTTATAGCCTTGAACAATATTTGAAATATTAGCTATTGACATACCCACAAATGATGCAGAACCTTCTTTAAACCAGTTTGGTAAAAATGATGAAAGGGCCATTGTTTGCAATCCAGAATTTTGAATGTTATGGAAGAATTCATGCCCTGGCATTTGTAAGATACCGAGTGAGTCAGTGACAATTAAATTGTTTGTATTGATAACTTCCAAATTAAAATTTAATGAAGGGAAATCACCAGCACCCCATGCGGGTGCACCTGTTTGCCACTGATTGCTTTGGCCATTTATATGACGCTGAATAATTCTATTTCTAGTATTTACATCTGCGATATTAAAACTATCCAGAACTGCATTCGCTATTTGAGTATGCTGTTCCAAAAACCACTCCTTTGTTAACGGTATAACAACATAAACTGTATTTTTAATTAAATTCAGTTTTGAATTGCTAATTAAATTAACTTGCGTTTCCACCCATCGTTTCCAGAAATCGGGTACCCCATCCTGAATTAAATATACTATTGAATATGATGATTGCGAGAAATCTAAAAACCTGTCAGTATTAGTTTCGTTCATATAATTGGCAAAGTCTTGTGTTGCAACATTAACTACATTTGAAACAACATCGGCGGTCGTTTCAACAACAGGAGGGGGGACAGAAAAAGGACTCGCCGTAGGTGACGGGGACGGGGAACTCACGGTAGGTGATGGGGAACTGACTGTAAGTGATGGGGAACTGACTGTAGGTGATGGGGAACTGACTGTAGGTGATGGGGAACTGACTGTTGGTGACGGGGAACTCACTGTAGGTGATGTGGAACTCACTGGAGGTGATGTGGAAATCACAGGAGGTGATAGGGAACTGACTGTAGGTGATTGAGGACTCACTGTGAGCGTTGGAGGTCTCACACGATGTGCTTGAACTACCGGAATGTACGTGCGCTCATAACTAATTGTTTCCTCCTCATCTTGACATGATTCTTGTGAATCTTCTTCTTCTTGTGAATCAGATTCTGAGCATGTATCGGATTTATTTGTTTGTTGTAAAGCAAATCCTTTTTGGTATACAAGAACAGCAATTATGAATATGTAAAAAAGCATAGGAATTGTTACGATTCCCCATGCAACAATTCCCATACCAGAAGCACACAAAATCCATATCAAAACAATTCCAGTAATTAAATACAATAGTGTGCGAGGTATAGAAGGATATTTGCCCATATAAATATCAAACAGGCAAATAACAATGATGAAAGTGCTATAGGCAAATGCCGGAGAGCATTGTTCCATCTTTTTAATTAACAAAGAGTTTATAAACAGGAGTCATCAGGACATTCGGACTCCTCACATGTCTCCTCTTCAACAGGGCATTCCTCTTCGGCGGGGCACTCTTCCACCTTCTCCTCCTTGGGTTTGCATGACTCGGCGACGGGTTTAGCGAATTCCTGAATATCAAAGCCCTTCTGGAAAATGAGAATGGCAAACAGGAATACGTAAAACATCACGGGAATGGAAAGGAGTCCCCACGCAACAAAGTCCATTCCTGCGGCACACAGAATCCACAGAAAAAAGCTGCCTAGAATCAGATAAAGGAAGGTGCGACCGAGTGAAGGGAAACTGCCCATATAAATGTCATAGAGTCCCAGGGCAATCATAAATGCACCATATGCAAAAACCGGAGGACAGAGATTCATTTATTGGGGGAAGGGAATTTAACCACGGACGAGCTTGTTGTTGACCATTTTTCCAACATACTCACCGGCCTCATCATCACTCACAAATGCGAATACGTGATTTGTGGATGAATCGAGGTAATACTGGACCTTGCCAATAGTGATTGCCTCAAGGCCGCCATCACCCTCTTCCTCCTCAGTGGCCTCTTCCTCCTCCTCGGTGGTCTCTTCGGTCTCCTCCTCAGTAGCCTCAACCTCCTCAGTCTCCTCCTCAGTGGCCTCAACCTCCTCGGTTTCCTCCTCAGTCTCCTCAACCTCCTCGGTTTCCTCCTCGGTGGTCTCTTCGGTCTCCTCCTCATTAGCCTCGACCTCCTCGGTCTCTTCAACTACTTCCTCATTCTCAACAACTTCCTCCTCAGTAGCCTCGACCTCCTCAGTCTCCTCAACTAGTTCCTCATTCTCAACAACTTCCTCCTCCGTCTCCTCAATGACCTCACCATCATCAACGACCTCCTCAGTAGCTTCGACTTCAGTCTCCTCGACAGCCTCCCCTTCCTCTGGGTGAGTTGCCATTTCCAACAAAGTCAATTCCTCCTCCTTTTCGTCCAAGGCCTCACCCTCTTCTTCTTCACCAAATGTTGAGGGTACTGGACTTCCAACGGATCCCAGCTTTTCAACACGAACAGCCGCAGTACTGGCAGCATCATCCGTCTCGTGAATAATGATGCGCACAGGATGGGCATCCGCCTCATTCACGGGCGGTGTCCTCGGTGAAGGCGGGTCCCTCTCCAGAAATGAATCCACGTTCCGAATATCCGCGACGGTCGATGGTCCCGCCACAATCTGGGCGAGGTCATCAAGAAATGCGTCAAATGCATCCGCCGCCTTTTCGTGACGCTTTGCGGCAATCAACATGGTTAGGCGATAAACCTGGCTAACCACGTTGCGATATGAAAGAAATGAATCGGCAGACATTTTGGGGGGACGAGATTGCGGTACGAATGTAAGGAGTTCTGGGGTCTAAATGCCCTCCGTCAATTTTCTTGTGCCCGTCACTTTTTTTACCCGCTCGTTTCCTGAATTCGCATTGCCCATTCAACAGTTGCCTCACGCGATTTCACGGGCTTCGTGCGACGCAGTCGCAATCCCTGTGCACCAGGCGCGTGATACTTATGTTGGATGTCATTGCGAATGAAGACATTCTTCAGATTCTGGTCGTAGAAATCAATGGGCTTCGTATCCATTGTCTGAATGATGGATACCATCGGTGGTGTGAGAACATCAATGCGTAGCCGGCGCTCGTGCACAACCGCACGATACTCCGAAATATCCATTGACCCTCCAAACATTCGCAGGACTTCACGAGGAGGTGCAGGACGAATACCCTGTGGCGAACCCTTCGGCAACTCGGCATCCGCACCATATAAGGAATTCAGCAATGCGTAACGTTCCCACTGCATATGGGAATCAATCTTCTTTTCACGGAACAGATACGCCACGGCACACTCCGGCGAGCAGAAATTCCCATACATATACCAGACCTCGTCCAAAATATGGGAGGGAATGGCACACGGCGGTGTCGTGAAATTATGACAGCACCAGAAACAGGCGACATCGGTGCGTGTAGGTAATTGTTGGGTGCGATTGCTATCCTGGAACAACACCATAAGTTTCTCCGAATAATGATTGGGTAACTTGCACTTTCCTGAGGTAATGTGGGTTTCTACGGCAGCGGGGAGTTCCTCCGTAGATTCCTCTTTCACCTCTTCATTTCCAACACCTGCTCCAGGTCGAATCCCCTCCAAATAGGAGAATGCATCGGTGCCCTCATCGTAGGGTTTGGGTACTTCAGGTGCGATTGGGTCGTATGTGAGAGCGGGGGCACTTTCAAAGGTAACCTGGGACGATGTAACGGGTATATGGACTATGAGGGGTCGCTGTTCATTGAGGAAGGAGCCGGTAATTCCGGCAGGCGATACCACGGCGACCACAGGAGGTGTCTTCTTCGCACGTGTTTTTTTGGGTACTGGTGTTGGCACTGGTGCTGGCGCTGGCTCTTCGGAAATAGCTGCAATGGTTACAGGAGCAGCAACAACAGCCTCATCCGCAACAGTACTCTCGGCGGTCTTTTTAGTAGTCCTGCGCTTTCTAACAGTCGCCATCGCTAAATCTTACGCTATTCCCGTGGTCGCGCCCTTAAATACTTCATTCGCGGTTGCGACTTAAAGAATGCCCTGGAATCGCTGATTAAATTTTGTCGTATACTCGGCCACCAGGGCCTCATTCGGTTCACCCAAAAGTGTAAAGGCTTCCGCGACCTCCGAAGGATATAAATACGCTGAACAGCCGTACCCGTAATTCCAACAATGTCCAAACGCCTCCAAGCCGAAATTTTTATTCATATCTTTGATGAAGTCTTTCAGGGACTCTAGGCCAATTCCCTCACCTACGTGATGATTAACAGTGCCATCCGCACGCCTATGAACAAATTGGATGGCGGGACCCGCCTCCATCCCAACAACATTCCATCCATCGGCGATGAGAACCGGTTTCAGGTCGCGATTTGCGGCGGGCCGCTGAATGTTTGCTATTGCGGCAGGAACGGCTGCTGTGGCAACCACAGGTGCATTGGGTGGGAAGGCACCCGTATTAAAATTCCACCCCTGCTTGGCGAGTAATTTGGCACTTCGATGTTTGTAGGGAATTAAGGGAGCGTTCCACATCGCCTCGGTCAATGTATTGAGGGCGGTAACACGTGTGAGGGGTTCGGTTTCTTTCATTTCATTCAATTCACGTGCCATAGTGCGCAACATACGAAATCGCTCTATTTTCTCAGGTAAGCCACCACCCCCATTTGCACCCTGGCAATCAGATAGGAAGAATACATTCGTCGTTGTTGGGGTGGGGGCTGCATAGGCAGGGACGGGGCCCATTGCAGGACCTATTTGGAAATGCCTGTGATTCCTACAAATCCTCCCGCAGTATGTGCACCACTCAATCTCTTCATGTGCATTTTTGTATTTAAGGTATAATTCCTTGTGGTAATAACCACCCATTCCCGAACAGTTGTGGTGCATATACATACAACCGTCCTCACGCACCAGATGTTTTAGACAAACAGGACATACCGAATAATTCTTCGCACCCGTATCTGAAAATATAATGTCGAGTTTTTGGGCGTCGGATTGACTCCAGCCCTCCCATGCAGGCTCATCCTGCTGTGCAAGGAGTTTACGTATTTCCTGTCGGGATTCTGGGATGAGTGTAGGTGCATTAATGAGGGGTGTTCCGTCACGAAGGGGTAACTTTGGATCCGCCCCGTACTGTAAAAAGATTCTCACTATTTCCAACAAATCACTCGTTGATTCCGTGTCTTCGATTGATGAAATGAACAATTGAAAGGGTGTTGCTGCATTCGGATGCTGTAAAAAATCCACAGATAATGTATTGACATTGACGCGATTCTCGCGAAGCAGCATTTCAATAAAATAGGTCATGTGATAATATGCGAAGGCGTTGAATGCATACGTTTCATTAATGTGGTGCTTTTGTAGGAATTTGTATACATTCTTGGCATTGATAGTCATCCCTTTCTCCCACAATTCGTATACTTCAGAAATAATGTATACAACAGATCCGGGACTGGAGGGCATTTTAATACCTACCGTTTCAAACAGCCGCTGTAGAAGTTGCATACGGGTTTTACGATGAATTGTCCCAGACACCAATGTTTCATCGGTATATTCAGACGATACATAATCTTTAATGATTTGATTACGATGCGTTTCCATATAGGCTAGACATTGTGAGGTTGATGTTTTGGTTTCGTCGTTCTTCAACATATTGAAGAGGGTTTTTGTAACTTCGGCGGACATCTCTATTTTTGGGGTCACACAAAGTTTCCCTAATGTGCTTATGAATACCCTTTTCTCATTCCTAAATGTGCGCACGCCTTACGGTGTGGGTACAAGTTTAAGGGAGGAGGCAAGGGGTGATACGTAGGTTCCCCCATGGAGACGTGGACAGAAAAATACCGTCCCCTGCGTTTCGCGGATATCCGTGGACATAAGCGAATTAAAAAATTATTTGAGGCCAGTGCTGCCAAGGGTTGCCAGGGACTTCCTCCCATCATCCTATATGGTCCACCTGGCACGGGCAAAACATCTCTGGCACTCGCCCTGGCATCTGAGGCATATCCCAGCATTTCCCACACAATCAGTTCACTCTATTTGAATGCATCGGATGAGCGTTCGATTGAAATCATTCGTGAACGTATTGTCCAGTTTACGCGCACAATGTGGCCCGGTATCAAACGTAAATTCGTGATTTTCGATGAGGTGGAAACGATGACGGAACCCGCCCAGGCATCCCTGAGAGCCCTGTTGGATGATGTGGATCGCGAAGGACACCAACAAACTCCCCTATTTCTGTTCTTGTGCAATTCGTTGTATCGTGTACACCCCGCAATTCGTTCACGGTGTATTGCCCTCTTTTGCGGACACGTACCCATTCATTATGTCCGTGAATCCCTGGAGGCCATTCAGGTGGCCGAGGGCGTGCCGAAAGAACACCTGCGACTTCCCTCCGATACGACATTTCGTATTCAGCGGGGGGATATGCGTGCCTTTGTTTCCGCGGTCCAATACGAAAAGAACCTTAATGAATGGGAGGAGTGGCTGCGACGTCTTAGTGCAGCACCACGCGGTCGGTCGATTTATGTGTGGGAAGAGGGGTTGCGACGAACACCCTTTTGCATTTTGATTCGTCACGTCTTTTTATGGCTAAGTATGCAGGGACGTCTGGTGAGTAATGTGGAGGTGGGGCGGTTTGTGGATTTATGTATGAAAGTCCAGGATGCCAACACGGATACCATCCTCGCCGTAATTCCTGCGGCATGGGAAGCGATTCCAGAACTTCCAACAAAGTAAGTAGAAGTATGCCCTCTGCATCTGATACGAGTGCCCGAAGAGGTGCACTGGCACTCGTATGTTCCAACATTTGCAGTACGGAGGGGCCTGTTGGTCCTGCGGGTCCAACGGGACCTACTGGGCCAACTGTTGGTGATACTGGTTCAACAGGCCCCACGGGTCCTACGGGTGCTACTGGGCCTACTGGCCCTACAGGTCCCACAGGAGTTGCGGGACCGCCTGGACGAACAGGAACCGCTGTTGCAGCGAGTTATTATTCACTGACAACCCAATCGATAGCATATGGAGCAACAGGCACAACAAGTCCATCAACCTTTGAATTTCCATTGACATTTATTTCGAACGGAATCACCTTGTATGCCCCCGTTACTCCAGGTGTTTTTACGGCTATGCGAGTTCAAAATACGGGGACATATGAGGTATGGTATTCAATCCAGCTTTCGCGTTCTTCAGGAGGAAACAATGCATTCGTGTATGTATGGCTTCGCATCAATGGTTCGGATGTTCCAAACTCAAACGGCCGTGTTGCCATAAATAGTAATAATAATGACACTCTACCCATTGTTCCCTACATAGTTGAATTAAATGCCAATGACTATGTGGAATTTGTTGCCCAGACTACCACAAATGATATAAGTATTTTAGCGGTTGGTGAAGGTGATATTCCTGGGCCGGCGATTCCATCCATTATTGTTGGAATCAAGCAATTGTAAGACTGGGCTTGCATCAAGCGATGTTGGTAATTCTGGATTTCCAACATTCTCCCACCATTCCTATTTATCTGGTGAATCTTCAGATCCCGTTTACCTTCTCTTCTAATGAACCCAAGGCCGCTAGGCCTTGGGTTCAATAATAAGGGAGGGGTTAGAGGGGAAAGCCGCCAAATTGGCGTAGCCAATTTGGTGGCCTGACCCCACGGCAGCTGCGCTGCCGCGGGGAACCGCAGGTTCCCCCAAAATTGACCAAGCCCCCACCCTGACCTCCTAACAAGCACCTCGCCTCATTTCATTCATTCCCTACAATGTCCGCCGCCGATTACGATAAGCTTTCCCTTCACGAGCAGATTATGCTGCGTCCCGATACCTATGTTGGTTCCTACACGACCCACACGGAGTCGCGGTGGATTTGGGATACCGCCGCACGGCGAATGGTCTGGCGGTCCGTTGTTGTGAATCCTGCGCTCCTGAAGCTCTTCGACGAGGTGCTGGTAAATGCCCTGGATCACCGCGTGCGTCTCATCCAGAAGGGCACCGATGCACCCGTGAAGCACATTGACGTAACCGTCACCGCCGAGCGTATCACGGTGCGCAACGACGGCGAGGGCATTCCCGTGGACCAACATCCCGTCCATAAGATGTACGTACCCGAAATGATCTTCGGCAATCTCCTGTCCGGTTCCAATTACAAGGATAAGGACGGTGGTAGCCAGGAACGTATTTGGGGAGGTATGAATGGGTACGGAGCCAAGTTGGCCAATATCTTCTCAACGGAATTCACTGTTGAAACCGTGGACCACGGCCGCCAGAAGCGCTACAAGCAGGTCTGGCGACGCAATATGATGGAATGTGGGAAGCCCGCGATTACCAAGGCTACCTGCAAACCCTTCACGGAAATCGGCTTCACGCCCGATTTGACGCGGTTCAAGTGGGACGGTCCCGTTCCCACCACCATTCCCGCAGATATGGTGGCGATTATGTGCACCCGTGTGATTGATGCCGCCGCCTGTGCGGGCAAGGATTGCAAAGTCACGCTCAATGGTGTTCCCGTCGCCTCCAACACATTCCAAAAGTACGTGGGTCTCTACGTTGAGGAAGGTGGGGCAGCTAGTGTTGGTGCCGCAGCAGTCGATGATGATGCTGCCTCCGTTGCCACGGGTGTCACGGGTGCCACAGGTGCAACGGCTCGTAAGGCCAAATGTATCGCCTACGACGCAGCGGGTGAGCGCTGGGAAATCGCAGCAATCCTCACACGTGACCTCCACGGTGATGTGGACGCCGACTACCGCCAGATTTCCTTCGTCAACGGTATCAATACCCGTCGTGGTGGCAAACACGTGGAATACGTTACCAAGATGGTGATGACGGCATTCGTTGAGATGGCCAAGAAGAAGGCGAAACTCGCCGACCTGACGCCGGCGATGCTCAAGGATTCCGTGGTTCTCTTCATCAATTCCACGATTGTGAACCCCTCCTTTGATGGCCAGGCGAAGGAGTTCCTCACCACGCTGTCCAAGGATTTCGGCTCGCTCCCAACACTGCCCCCCAAATTCGCCGATAAGCTGGCCAAGATTGGTCTCCTCGACGAGGCCCAGGCTATCCTGGACGCCAAGAACCAGAAGGAGGCCAAGAAGACGGACGGTAAGAAGCGCTCCACACTCCGCGGCATTCCCAAGCTCCACGATGCGGGTCTGGCGGGTTCCGCAAAGTCCGCGGAGTGTACCCTCATTCTTACCGAGGGTGATTCGGCCGCATCCACGGCCATCGCGGGTCTCAAGGTCGTCGGTTCTGAGCGTTATGGTATCTTCCCCCTAAAGGGAAAAATCCTCAACGTCAAGGATGTCTCGGCGGCCAAGAAGACGGCGAATCAGGAGCTCACGTATATCAAGCAGATTCTCGGCCTCGAACACGGCAAGGAATACACGGATATCAAACAGCTCCGCTATGGTCGCATTATGATTATGACCGATCAGGATGTGGACGGTTCCCATATCAAGGGTCTCCTGATGAATCTCTTTCACACGGAATGGCCCTCGCTCCTCAAACTCGGCTTCCTGTGTTGTATGATGACCCCACTTCTCAAGGCGACCAAGGGCCCACAGACACTCTGCTTCTACTCCCAGTCGGAGTACGAGGAGTGGATGGCATCTGTTGGAGATGCGGGTGCCAAGGGCTGGAAGGTCAAGTATTACAAGGGTTTGGGCACATCTACCTCGCAGGAAGCCTGTGAGTACTTCCGTTCAATGAATACCGTGGACTTTGACTGGGACGACGAATCGGACGCCACGATTGACCTGGCGTTCAATAAGAAGCGCGCGGATGATCGCAATGAGTGGCTGAATACCTACAGTCGCGACCGTCATCTCCATGTCAAAGCGGGGGGTGTCCACGTTCCCTACACCCGCTTCGTGAACGATGAGCTCATCCACTTCTCCATTGCGGATAATGTGCGCTCCATTCCTGCGATGATGGACGGTCTGAAGCCGTCCCAGCGCAAGATTCTCTGGGCGGCGCTGAAGCGCAACCTGACGCAGGAAATCAAGGTGGCCCAGTTGGCGGGTTATGTGAGTG
>JACCDX010113280.1_pt1 | contig 17141 bp, 21 predicted proteins | sample 7449681 | NCBI WGS metagenome assembly JACCDX01 (sample SAMN15323450, study PRJNA562643) | freshwater metagenome | isolation source: river surface water | place: USA:Blue River Watershed | collected 2017-08-18 | reverse complement strand
GGGGGTGAAGGCGGGGAGCGTGAAGAGGAAGGGTATCTTATATAAGGAGTCGGATAGGTGGTTTAGGTGGTCTAAAAAAATTTAATGGTGGGTTCTGTTAAAATAAAAACGAAGCCCATAAGAGAGAATGACTGGATAAGCATCTAGTTGAACAATTAACAAACATAAAAAGAGAGTAAAGCAAATGGCTAAAAGTAAGCCTGAAAGCAAAAAAGCAGAGACTACTCCCGTAGTGGAGCAAGTAAGCACAGCAACTGGTGTAAAGAGACCTAAAGCAGATATGTTGAAGTTGGCCGAAGAATTACACAAAGCAAGTAAAGGTGATTCTTCATTGGTCAAATTGGATGTGGATAGTTTAACCCAATCTACCCCACACATTTCTACAGGTGCGATTGCGTTGGATTATTTAATTGGGGGAAAGGAGAACGCCAATGGCGTGCGTCCATGTCCGGGGATTCCTCGTGGTCGTATTTCAATGATTTATGGAAAGCCCTCATCAGGTAAGACAACGATTGCCTTGCAGACAGCGGCATCAGCGATTCGAGAAGGTGGTGCGGTATTGTATATCGACTTTGAAAATGAAGTTGAGCCAAAGTATGCGAGTAATTTGGGCATCCCTGTGAATAACGAGAGTCTCTTTCAGTTGCATCAGCCAAGGACATTGGAAGAAGGCATCAAGTTACTTGCGAAATATGCTAAGGGAGGGGTAGATTTAGTCGTGATTGACTCAGTGGGTGCGGGTGTACCCCAAGCGACCACGGAAAAGGAATATGGGGAGCAAGGGAGAATTGGGTTGGTTGCAAGTGTATGGAGTACATGGTTGCCCTCAATCAAGAAGTTGATTAGTGAGACTGGGACAGCCGTGATTGGTATTGCACAGTTGAGAGAGTCTATTGCAACAGGCCCAGCGAGTTACGGTGGCCCTCAACAGAGTCCTCAAGGTGGTAATGCTTGGAAGTTTTACAACAGTTTGCAAATCATGTTGAGGTCAGGCACGAAGATGCAAGGCAAGACATGGGATGCTTTAGCAAACAAGGAAGTGGAGACCGTGGTTGGAGCATTGATTACCGCTAAGTTGGATAAGTGTAAGGTATCGGATAGCATGAACCATGAGTGTTCTTATTATTTGATGCACGGGACGGGTGTGGATAATGTGAGAACGATTATCGACTTAGCGATAGCAGTGGGGGTGATTAACAAGGCGGGGAGTTGGTTTATGTGGTCAAGTCCATCGGGGGAGGTAAAGGGTCAAGGAATGGATGCCTTTAGAGAAAAGGTGGAAGCCGTGCCAAATGCGGTGAACATTCTGTTCGAGCAAGTGAAGCCCTTCTTGAGCGGCAAAGCAAAGCCAAAGAGTGGGAAGGATTTAACGGCTTTGGTGGATGAGGGTGATGGTAGCCTTGAAAGCCTATTGGGAATGCCCTCTGTAGAGCTTGGGGATGACATTTTTGAAGAAGAAGAATAACTAAAAGGGGTTGCGGTTCTCGTGAAGGTAAGTATAATGGGTTCTGCTAACTTCACAAAAGAGAGAACCGAGTATGAAATTAAGAATAGAAAATTTTCAATCGATAAAGAATGCTGAATTAACAATAAAAGGGCTAACCGTAATCACAGGGCCGAACAATACGGGCAAGAGTGCATGTGCTAGAGCACTTGCAGGAGTATTTACGAATTTAAAAGGGTCAAGCCATGTTCGGTTGGGTTCAGGGGTGAAGCATAGTGAAGTAGAAGTGGATTTTGAGGATGGCAGCCCCGTGGTGATTTGGAGGAAGGGGGCAAAGGTAAATGAGTATGAGGTTGGAGGAAAGGTAATTAGCAAGGTAGGGGGAGATGTACCCGAAGAGGTATTGGATTTGGGAGTTAGACCGGTGGAGGTGGATGGTAGGGAGATAATGCCCCAAGTGGCAAAGCAGTTTGAGCAGATATTTTTATTAGACTTGCCCCCTAGTAGCTTGAGCAGTGCCTTGAGTGATGTGGATAGGATATTGCAGCTAGAGGAAGCGATGTCGGGAGTCCGGGGTGATGTAAGGGAGGAGGAGAATAGGCTAAAATATGCGAAGGAGATGTTAAGTAGGGAGAGCTTACTCATAAGAGAGTATGACGGGCTTGATGAGATTGAGCCTATCTTGAATCACATAGCATCTTTAGAAAAAGAGAAAGAAAGAGTAGAGCAGATGATTATCGACTTGAAGTTAGTAAGAGGACAAAGAGCAGAAGTTAAAGGTGTTATCACTGAGATTGAACAACCCGTGGGGAGCTTGGATGCCTTGATGGGGAAGATTAAGATGTCCGAAGTGACAGACATTCGTATTAGCGAGGGTTTCTTATCGGAACTTGATGGGTTAAAGAGCAATAGACTAGAGAATTTAAAGATGTTGGGAGAAGAGGGGGCATTAAAGGAAGTGATGAGTTATTTGAGCAAACCTAGCCAAGCAGACTTGAGTGATGCGAGAATAGGGAAGGGTTATTTAGAAGAGGTGGGGAATTTGAAGGCAAGTCGAGTATCGACAAGCCAGATGGTGAAGACCTTGAGTGAGGACTTATCGTCAAAGAATTATGATGTTGAGGTCAAGGATGCGGGGATGGTCTTCAAGACTTATTTAGAAGTGAATAGGCTTATCATGGAGAGGGAAGGGTTAAAGAAGTTTGTGGGGATAGAGGGGGCATTAAAGAGATTGGGAGAGGGGACAATTCCTACAAACTTGGTTGAGTTGCAGAAGTCGGAGGATGTGATTGAGGAGTTGATTAAACTCAAGAGGTCAAAGGGGAAGCTCTTCTTATTTGAGAAGATGGTAGAAGTCGGGTTGGACAATGAGGTCTTTGACAAGGTGGATGAGATGGGTAAGACCTTAGAGATGGCAGAGAACTTAACCGAGTTACAGAAGTTAAGTCTTATGAGAAGAAAGTGGGAAGAAGAGAGGGTAGCAAGTGAGAAAGCCTTACTAGAAGTTAATAAGGAGCTTGATGCCTTAAAGGAATGTTTGCATGAGTGTCCTTTATGTGGGTCTGAACAGAAGGGTCATAAGCATGATTAAGTTTCTTTGGAGGACAGATGTCCATTTAGCAGATAACACCCCGTTAAGAAGAACGGGGTCATGGATGGATGATGTTATCAACAAGTTGGCATGGGTTGGGCAAAAGGGGCAGGAGTTGGGTGTGGATTTTGTGATAGATGGTGGGGACTTCTTTGATGTAAAGAGTCCTCAACGGAACTCACACAACTTAGTGAGGGCGGCAGCAGAAGTGCATCGGGTAAACTACCCAATGCCAGTCTATGCCTTGGTGGGTAATCATGATGTGAAGTATGGCAACATTGACTATTTATCTGAGCAACCCTTGGGGGTGTTATTTGCTAGTGGGGTATTTAAGCATTTTGGGACAGATATGGATATAGTGATGGAAAAGGACGGGTTAAAAGTGAGGGTGGTAGGAATACCGTATCATGGGACGTCTTATGACTGGGAGGCAATTAGGGGAATTGTGAAGGGGGATGAGGATTATTTATTTGTGTGTTGTCATTTATTGGCGAGTGAGAAGGGTGGGGTAGGGGCGATGTATGAGGGGGAGGACATAGTGCCTTACAGTGAGTTGGAAGGCAAGGGTGTGAGTGGATGGTACTTTGGGCATTGGCACAAAGACCAAGGGGTGGTGGAGTTGGGTGATGGGACGGTGGTGGTGAATGTGGGGTCATTGACGAGGGGGTCATTACATTTAGATGACATGGATAGAAAACCATGTATAGTGGAGACGGTGGTGAGCAAGGATGGGGTGAAGTTCAATAGACATGATGTTCCGGTGCGAAGTGCATTGGAGGCATTTAAGGTTGAGCAGAAGTTGGATGAGTTGGAGGATAAGGAGAGGATGGAGAGTATAGTGGAGAGGATGAAAAGTCTATTCGGGGGAAAGAGTTCAACCGAGGGGTTGACTTTGATAGATAGGGTGAGGGGGTTGCCATCTGGTGAGGTGAGCAACAGTGTAAAAGAGAGAGCAATCTCGTACCTAGAACAAACAGACCGTGGTCAAAAGAAACCATAAGGAGAGCAGCAGATGAATGTGTATTGGTCAAACTTGAAGATTTTTAGAGAATGCCCTAAGAAGTACTTATGGTCAAAAGGGCATCCTGAAATTGATGTAGGTGCGGGGTTGGGGAAGCCCTTTCCATTACCTGAGGAGAGAAAAGATAGTGAGCATCACAAGTTGATGGGTAGTGTTTTATCTCGGGTTGTGGAGGAGATTTACAATAGACAATTGTGGAAGAAGAAGAGTACCTTATTACAAGAGTCTTTAAATATTGCCTCAGTGACCTTTCATGAGTTAGAACCAAGTCATTATTGTGATTGGGGTCTTATTCCAAGACAAGATGCTTTGGATACTGTGTTGCAGGGTACAAAGAACTTCATTGACATTATGTGGGAGAACGAGCTCGTTGGGGAGTTGTGTGAGAGTGAGTGGAAGTTCTCGCATAAGGCAAACACTTCTGCGGGGGAGATTGGGTTTTGCGGGTATGCAGACTTGATTATTAGGAAGGATGGGGATGAGGCGACGGGGAAGCCCGAAGAGATTTTTATCTTGGATGGTAAGAATGCGGGGACTCCGGGCAAGTATGAAGACCCTGACCAATTAATTTGGTATGCGTTATGTATGCGTTTGCAGTATGGGCAAGTGCCAACTAAGTTGGGGTTTTTCTATTTTAGGTTTTCTACGGACACAGCCCCACCAAATTGGGATGCGAGTAAGGATGGAGAATGGACGGGGGTGCATTATGTGAAGTGGGATGCTAATGTGGATTTGCAGCGAATGGTAGATGAGGCGATTAACACCAAGAAGGCAATTATGAACAAGGCATTTGATGCTACCCCAAGCCCCAAGACTTGTGAGTTGTGTCCCTTTGAATATACCTGTGCAGAAAGACAAGAGCAGAAGAAGGCAAATTCAGCGAAGAGGAATAAGAATGCTTCCTCCAAACTTGATATTATTATTCCAGAGGGTGGTGGGTTTTTTAAGCTGTAGTCTGTTATATCAAGGAAGACTACTCATATTATAAGATGGACAGATTAAAAACAACCATTAGGAGCTACAAAATGGATGACTTAAAAGACTTGATTGCCAAGAAAACAGATATTGACCGCAGAAAAGAAAGATTGCTAGGTAAACTAGAGTCAGCAAAAAGCACCCTAAGTCAAATTGATGCCCGCTTGAAAGAGCTTGGCATTGACCCCGACCAAATCGAGGAAGAACTCGATAAGCTCATCGCAAAGCGAGAAGCAATCATTGAAGAACTCACTGCGAACCTAAACTCAGCTGAGGACTCCCTAAACCGTATCGAAACCCGTGTACAATCACTAAAGCAATAAGGATAACGAATGAAAATCACCGTTACTAAGAATGACCTTAAGCAAACCCTAGATACTACAAGCAACACCTTGAGTACCTTGCCTGATATTACAAGCCACTTTGTTTTTGCTGTTCGCAAAAACACCTTGTTCATTAAGACCGCTTGCCCACCCCGTATCTTCAGCATGGTGCCAGTCAGTGCGACAACCTTACAACTCGAAGGTGATGAAGAACAATGGGATGACTTCTCAATTGAAGGGAAACGCCTTTTAAAGGCATTGTCCGCTCACAAGGATAACGAAGTCCTAACCATCAGTTATGATAACAGCACCAAGAAGGTCTCTCTTACCTCATCCCTCGGGGGCAAGAATGTATTTGAGTCATTAGACCCAAACACCTTCCCCATCTGGGAAACCTATATGGAAAGCATGGTAGAAGATAACCCACCCAAGATGCTCAAAGCAGAACTACTTGATGAAGCCATCTCTGTGACCAAAGAGTTTATCTCCAAAGACCAAGCCCGTATCAATCTCTGTATGTTTGAGATTAAAGATGGTCGCATTGCCGCCTCCGATGGCTCTAGCATCATCCTTGCTAAACATCCCGATTTTGAAGGTAAAGACCTTAAAATCTTCATCAAGGATTTGTCCTCTGTACACAAGTTCGTTAAGGATTATGTTGGTCATGATTTTACTATCAAGACCTCACCCCAAGCCCAATTCCTCATCGCAGACGATAGCAGTGTGCTCGGTATCATGAACCTCCCACACGCTGGTGTCCCTTTGACCGGTAAATTTGAGACCTTGTTGGATTGGAAGCCCTATCGTGCATGGTTGTTTAAGAAGGAAGACCTTACTAGTGCCATCAAATGGCTTAGTTCAGGTGCTCAAGACAAAGACTATCGTCTCGTGTTCAATGTTAATACCAATCCTGTGACTTTGTTGATGTCCTCTCGTAGTGGCAAAGAAGACCTTAGCCAAACCGTAGCAGAAGCTGTGGTGGAGCTAGAGGATGGTGAAGTGTTGCCCTTTAATTTATCCATGAAGGGTGAAGAAGAGATTGAGGCTAATGCAGAAATTTCTACCTTCCCATTGAACTATGCTTGTTTAGAGAGAGCAATAGACAATTTGAAGGCAGATGAGGTTTTCTGTTTGGGTGTGTGGGTAGATACATCTGGTGCAAAGAGTTCGGGTGGAATGATTGTGAAAGAAGAAACCACCTCGGGTATCAAGACAGCAATGGTATCGAGTTGGTTTAAGTAATGTTAGCCCGATACTTGAAGCTAAAGGCAGAAAGAGACAGCATCTTAGCTAGGATAGATGCTCTTACGAGCGAGATCGGGAGCAGAGATGCTGTGCGGGTGGAGCTGCATCAGGTGGCGACGTTGTTTGAGTCGATGGCTGAGGAGGAGGTGAACAGGGGTGTAAACACCTATGTGGGGTTATTGGAGGAGGGGTTAAAGGCTATATTTCCCGAGCAGAAGATAGGTTTGAGTGCAGAGATATCGAAGCAGAGGAATAAGATAGCGGTGAAGTTGATAACCAAGGTGGTGGGGGATGATGGGATAGAGGTGGAGGCGGAGGGGATAGATGCTTTTGGGGGAGCATTGACAACGATAAAAAGTCTTTTATTGAGGGTGAGTTTAATCATGAGAAGTGAGTTAAGACCCCTCTTGATATTAGATGAGAGTTTTCCCGCAGTGGATAGTTCAAGGGTGCATCTTTTGGTGGACTTTTTAAAGGTTCTGTGTAAGAAGCTGGATATGGACATCCTCTGTATAACCCACGACCCTGCGATAGCAGAGGGTGCTGACATTGGGTACAAAATTAGACCTACAACCCAAGGTGCTAAGTTTGACCCAATATCTCCCCACCGAAAGTAAATAAAATGAAGTCCGAAGGTGCGATAAAGCATAAGCTCAAACAAGTTCGTTATCGTCTGACCCAGAAAGCGATACGAAATGCAAGGTCGAAGAAACCATGCAATTGTAAGTATAGTGGGATGGTTCGAGGTAGTGCTTCGGAAGAACTTTTTTATGTTTGTCTCTTGGATGCTCAAAAACCCAAAGAGTGGGATGGTACTATATGTGACCCCTCTATTCCACCCAAGTGTCCGTTCTTTCAACCTTCAAAAACGAAGGAAGAGGTAGAAGTGGAGATTTGGGAGATACTAAATAGCGGGGACATGGGTAGAATAGCCTCGCACTATCCAGATGCAGCCGCTCTTCTATGGGTTCTTAGTGGGACAGACCAAGACCCGCCCGAGGAGCATACACATCCAGACATCTTTGATGTAGGTGATGACCTAACAGAAGAGTTCCAAAATGAAGTACCCGTTCGAGATAATAAAGATACAACTCCCCCCAAAAAGTAAGATGCCCATGGTTATAGAAGTGCCCGTGCCCAAGGCATGTGCACCCTATCTCGTGGGTAACCCCAAGCAGATATCTGCCGGGCCGTTTAAATGGGTAGAGGAATACCCTAAGTCAGGGAATGTGTTTTGTTGGGGGTTAGATATGCCCTTAAATGAGATACTAACCCCCTTAAAAAACCTAATCCTATCCCGCTCTGAGGAAGAGGGTTGGCAGTCCATGACTAACACAGAGACAGATGCTACCAAGCTAATGCTAGACCGTGGTTTCGATGAAACCGAGGTCGTGCATGGGCATTGGGTTGTGCCAAAGGACAGCTCGATGTTTGGTTCGGTGGTAGTGTTTGACAATAATGTTTCACAAAAGATTTTTCCCGTTATACACAATCCCTCTTATGGGGTGTGTTTCTTTACAAAGGAATAACCATGTCTAATGATAAATGGAAAGCATCGCAAGATTTGCATGATGAGTTAAAGGTCTTGATTGGCTCACACCATCCTTGGCTTATCGATATTGCCGATGATATCGTAGTTATCTTTAAAGAAAAATGCTCAAGAGTAGGCAATAAGCCTGTTCTAGGCAAGACCAGCAAAGCTCCTAAGATTCTTGAAGTCTTAGGTGAAAGAGCCTATGCGTTTGTCATTGAATTGGCAGATGATATGTTCCGTTTGATGAAGGATGACCAAAAGATTGCACTATTGGATTCTCTCTTATGCGAGATCGCCGCAGAAGAAGATGAAACCAATGGGGAACGCAAATATAGCTTGAGAGCTCCAGACATCCAATATTATGATGCTGAGATAGAGAGGCATGGTCATTGGAAGAAGGAAGTCTTCGATGCCATTTCTGCATCCGAAGTGCAGAAGGCTTCTATTGAGGATGAATACAAGCCTAAAAAAGAGAAGAAAGCACCACACAACCAGAAACAAGAGGACTTTTTCGATGAATAAGTATCAAGAACAGACTCGTTTAACAGCGAAGTATCCCAAAGAAAAGGGATTGGAATATTGCACCTTAGGTCTCGTAGGAGAAGCGGGTGAAATTGCGAACAAGGTAAAGAAGGTCATTAGAGACAATCGTCCTGTGGATGATGCTTTTAAGGCTGACTTGAAGGCAGAAATTGGTGATTGTCTTTGGTATGTTGCTCGTTTGGCAGATGACCTTGGCATTTCATTACAAGAAGTTGCTGATTATAATATGGAAAAGCTTCTCTCAAGATTGGAAAGAGGCGTTATTGGTGGTTCAGGGGATAACCGTTAAACTAAGAATTAATATAACTTAAGAAGGTCTTCAATTGTAGCTGACCATCATGGGTGTCCATGTAGTTGTTAATGTGGGGGGCATTCGGCCCGATTTGCTCAAGATGTCTATTCAAAGTTCGTTGCCATGTAAATGCCCCATCAGAAGAGTCGGTGTCAAAGCCAAGTTGGCTAAAGACTTCGACTAGGTGTGAGGACACCTGCTGGGCTTGGTAGTGTTGTCCCACAACAAGCACCCCCGCCTTTTTTCCTTCTAGGGGATTTCTCTCTTTAAAAACACTATGTCTATTTTCTAAGGTGTTTAAGCGTTCGATAATCTTTTGCAACACAGCATTATGACTCATCCATCTAACCGAGGTCGCAAAGATAACAGTATCTGCTCTCTCTATCGCATCATAAATAACCGGCATCTCATCCACCCCGCCGTATAAGGCAGGGTTTTCTAGGCTCAGTTTGTGTGCCCAGCAACGGTAAGGCCCGGCATCTAAGCCCCCACAGTTCGTTTTGTGGGTGCTGTAACAAGAGAGGTTCTCTACGATATGGAGCTTATGGGCATCTATGTATTCGACTTCTGCATTGTAAAGTTCTTTAGCTGCCTCAAGGATTCTTTGCAAAGTAAATACTGATGCAGATTCCATTGGGTGGTCTGGGTTTGGTGTATGGGTGGTGGTTGATATACCAATAATTCTTCGCATGGTGGTGTTTTCTCCTTCTGCTATATGCTGAAAGCATAAAGCAAGTAATGCCTCTGTTACTTTTTATTAAAATGCTCATATCTCATAGTACACAATAACTAACAGGAGCATTCTCATGTCTTTTATTAAATACACCCCCTTTAGTACGGGGGTTACTTTGACCCCGCCCGTTCATAATCCCTTTCGTCCCTTGTTTATGATTAAAGATGGGGAGGGTAAAATGGTAAACCCTGAGGATTTTGATACCTACCTAGCTGATGATTGGGTATATATGGATGAGGATTTATTCTCATCCGCAAGAGACCTTGATGAATGCAAAGACCCCGAAGAAAAAGAAAAGCTAAAAAAGACCTTATTAGAAAAAGTTTTATCAGAGGGGCCTCTAAGCAACTTCCCTCCCCTTAAAGACCCTGCGTTAGGGGAGGAAATTGCAGAAGAAGCCATTAGACAAAATCCCCCTTTGATTTTCTTGTGGTGGAAAGAAGTGGAGCGGATGACAAACTTGAAACTCCTTATAACCCTTGCTTGTAGAGACGAAGATGGATTTTCTCTTATACCCTATGAGTATAAGAAAGCGAACCCGGAATTTTGGTTTAGATATAAGTGCAGCGATAGAGAAAACGTCTTTTGGGGCATTAAGAAACATAAGAATAAGAAACGCTAAGGACTAAAACCATGCAATTAATTGGTAAAGACGGGGATATAACCCCCGTTGAAAATACAGAAGTTTTGGCTAAATTGAAAGAGGGATACCGCTTCACATCGGTTGGGGTCTTAATCTCTCATAAGAACGATGTAACCACCCTGTTCTTGTTTGAACGCCCCTCCAAGGGTTATGATAGGGAACACCAGCATCTCAAACTCATTAGACTGCTTGAAAGTGGACATTGGCAAATCGGTAAAAGATGGAGTGAACCATGACTCTTACACCCATGCAAGAAAAAGCAAAGCTATACTGCGAAGCCCTGCTTGAGAAGTATAAAGGGAATGAGCCCTTTAAGGGAGAGGATGGAGAGTATCACTACATCTACCTCACTATCCTTAAACATAACCACAAATTCTACATCGGGAAACACTCTAGCAAAGACTATACTATCGACCCCTATACCGGTAGTGGGACGTGGTATAAAAAGGCCCTAAAACATCATGGTATAGATGCCATTGAGCATTACCGTTTATGCTTCTTTAACACCCCAGAAGAAGCCCTTGCCAAAGAGGCAGAAGAAGTCACCCTTGAGATGATTGAGAATACTTTTAAAAGGCAGATTTATAACCTACAATCTGGAGGTAAGGGTGGGGCTAAAATGAGCAAGGAGAGTAGAGATAGGCAGGCACAAGCTATAAGAGCGGGTGTTGATTATGTCCTTACTAGGGGAAAGGAGACCAAAACCGTAAATAAGGATGAGCTAATCCCCCTCCTTCAAAAGGAGGAGGGTTGGAAAATTACCTCTCATAAGTATATTCAACTACATCACGCCAAGGTGGCGGGTAGCATGATAGCGGTAAGCGGGGTGTATATGGAGGCTGATATTTTAGATGCTTTAGAGGCTTTCGGGGAGGAGGATTGTATACTTGGTGCTCCCCCAAAGGGGCATGAAACGACAGCGGATGAGAAAACAGTAGAAAAGGTTAAAAAATATATCGAGAAAAGATGGGAGAGATGGGTTAAGAGGAGGGCAGACACTCGTAGAGATAGTACCCGTTATACCCTGAAGAAGGGTGATGAGCCCCCACTAGGTTTTACTAGGGATGAGGTGTTGGGAAAGTTAAAAGAAGATTATCGCTTCAATCAAGGGTATGTTAAGATATGCAACAAGGCGGGTACGGATAAACACTTTTTTGAGTCAAAACATCATAAGTATGACAGAGAGCTTCAACACCAAAAACTCATCCGACTGCTTGAAAGTGGTTTATGGCAGATGGGGAGTGTTTGGGAAGAACCCGAGGAGGGGTTCTTGCAGTTAGAGGGATTGAGCCCCTCTATTTTAAAGGGGTGGGCTAAAGGTTCGTACAAGGTGCTTATAGATAAAGAAGGTAAGGAGCATGTGGTTTATATAACTGAGGTATTGGGTAAGTTAAAAGAAGAGTATCGTTTCACCCAAGTGTCTGTTAATATATGCAACAAGGCGTGTGAGTATAAACCACACTATTTTGACTTCAAAGGGTCAAATGCTCAAACGAGAGAGAAGCAACACCTAAAACTCATCCGACTATTGGAGTCGGGTGACTGGCAACTAGGGAGTGTGTGGGAAGAACCTATGTTGGTAGGAGAACCCGTAGTGGCAGAAATAGAAGAGCCTGTGGTTGCAGTAAAGTATGATTTTGTGGCTTTAATGTCCCTTATTGAGGGCTTATAAATAAAAAACGAGGGTGGTTTCGGACACCCCCGTCTTCTACTTAACTCAAACACGTCCCAACTAGTGAACTTTCAGGACAAGAAATGATATAACATAAGTTAAGTCAAGAAGCAAGGCTCATAAGATAAAGGGTCAACAAAAACAAGAGAGCATATATGTCAAAGAAAACCCTACTAGATATAACACAACAATATAACCACTTCCTCAATCAAGGGAAGCTAGAGTTCTTCCTCCTTGCACAAGCCCTTGACTTTTGCAAAGACCCCGAAGAACAAGCCAAACTCAAAAAGACCTTTTTGGAGAAAGTGGTCTCAAACGACATGTTTGGGTATTTCCCCTCTTTTTCCTCCTCCTCTTTAGATGAGGAACTTGTAGAAGAAGCCATTAGACTAAAGCCCTCTCTCATATTGTCCCTAAAATGGGAGAGAATTAAAGGCATGTCAAACTTGAAAGCCATTCTAACCCATGCCTCAAAACAGGAAGAGGATGTTAGTCTGGTGGACTTACTTGTCCCTTCTTATTTTATTGAGAAGAACCCCGAGTTTTGGTTCAGAATTAAATGCACCATTCAAGAAGACTTATTTTGGGGTATTAAGAAGCCCTAATCCTCACCATTCATTACATCAAAAATATCGGGTTGGTATGTACTTTTTTCCATGATATAATCGCCCCATTGCTGTGCAATCGCGGCAGCAATGCCCGGAAAAGTCTTTGACCGCATTGTAGACCTTTCTTCAGGTGTTAAACCCGAAATGTCACTATACCATTTACTCATACGATTGCCCGACTTGAACGTGACAATCTCCCCCTTACCCACGATTTTAGTGGGCTTCAAATTGGGTAAATTCTTCGTCCACATACAGGTAGTTTTTACGGCCTCATCTCCAAAGAAATACGGCTGAATAATCTGATCGGGCTTCCTGTAGAGGTTGCTCATGATACCTACGGGATTTTCAATTGCGAAATGTTTTATCTTGCTCCGAGTAAAAGCCATAAAGAGGTCAATACCTTGTTGTTGGCGACCATCAGCGATTTTCTTCTGAAAGTGTCTAGCCCCCGAGCAAGCTAGGTGGGTGCATGGGGGGTGTGCAATCATAAGGTCGAAAGATGTATCATTGATATACTCAAGGGCATCCCCTTGAATGTGAAATTCGGGATGACCGCCTGTGCATGGCTTGATATCAAGGCTATAGGCTTCAAAGCCTCGTTCACGGAAGGCGAGGGTAACGGCTTGGGATTCTTCGCAAGCCACGAGTACTTTTTTCATGATGAGAAACTCACTGAGAGGGTTTGTTAAATATTCTATGCTAGCTCCTATGAGTATACGATAAAAATTTAACGCCCGGATAAATAAGAATGCCACCATTGAGGAGAACCATCATCTTCTTCGATTTGGTGGAAAGTGCTTTGAATCCATGCAGACATTTTTGGGGTTTGGTTAATGGGGAAGGATTGTTGAGCGTAGTCGTTTTCGAGAGCATCTGTCATATAGAGTTGAACAAGCCCATGGTTTAGATGAATTTCAGCAACAACAAAGCCTTTACCAACTTCACCGGTGTAAGCACCATGAATGATGTCACCTGAAAGGGTTTCTTCACCATCATGATTGAAGGTGTGGAATTTGTAGGTGTAGGGGAGGAGGGCTCGGAGGATAGTCCCATGAGCTTCAGTAGTGATTTGGTTACGTAAGAGGGCTGTGTGCTTTGATTGGATGACAGGCTTTACGAGTAGTTGCATAAAACTAATAACGGGTTCGAGATGGTTCTCGGAAGCGATACGACGATTAAACATATTAAACTCCTGATAAGGGTGTGATACTATTAACAAAGACATAAAGAAACAACAAGGAGACTAACACATGGAGGCTATAATGACAAGAGAAGAAGCGAGAGCAGTCGTGAAGAAGGATGGGTTGCTGATAGATACCTTGCCAAAGAAGTATCGGGATGATAAGGAGATAGTGCTGTTAGCAGTATCCCAGAATTGGGAGGCAATAGACAAATGTGCTGTGGAGTATTTAAAGGATAAAGATGTGATGCTCAAGGTGTTGAGTAATCCTGAGGGGGCAAATAGGTGGGCAAAAGATTTACGGGGACATTTGTATAGTGATAGGGATATTGCAATGGCTGTGTTTCAACACTCATTAGAAGAGGAGTATCTCAGAAATAGTTACTTCTATTATTTTGCCATGGCATCGGAGGCGTTAAAGGATGATGAAGAACTTGCATGGAAGGTATTGGAGTCGCAAGGGTCTTTGCATTTGGGTTTGTTATCTGAGAGGCTACAAGACAACAAGGAGTTAGTTTTAGCCATTATGGAGAGAGCACCGGGGTCAATGTTAAGCCATGCCTCATCAAGGTTAAAGGATGATGAGGATGTGGTGAGGGCATCCTTAACATCTTGTGGGATACAGTATGCTTCGGATAGGATAAAGTCTAATGATGATATAGTCAGGGCATCCTTATTTGTGAGTCCACTATCCTTAAATTACTTGCCTGACTACCAAGATAACAAAGAGTTTGTTCTTATTGCAGTATCAAGGAATGGTGGTAGTTTAGATGCAGTATCGGAGAGACTAAAAGGGGATAGGGAAGTGGCTATCGCTGCATTAAAAAGCCCGACGCCTTTTTCCACTTGGTATCCTGTGTTACATATCTTCCCAGAGTTTATTCAGAAAGACCGAGAGGTGGTTCGTGTGGCATACATGAAGAATTTAAATTCCCTAGAGTTTGCAGATGAAGAGTTGTTAAACGACAGGGATTTTATGCTAGAGGCTTTTAAGCATAATGCACAGGCACATTTGTATTTTGGGGAGAGTCTTAAGAAGGACATTCCCTTTATGCTTCAGGCGGGTCTATTAGGGGATGCAGGGTTGTTTAAGATAGAGAGGTTTCCTGTAAAATAATATTGGGTTGCTCATAGAATGGGGGTAGGATTAACCTAGATAACAAAGGAGAACCTATGAAATGGTCATGGTTAGAGATGAGGTATATCACCTTGGACGAAAGCAGAGACGCTTATGTGTGTGAATCAGTTGGAACTAAAGGCTATTGTCAGATGTGTTGGAAGCCTGTTCCATTCCTTCACTATCTTGTAAATTATGATGCGGAAGACGAAGAGGGTATGTATGCCCCAGTTTGTACCCGTTGTTGTTGTTTTTACGCAGGGCAGTCAATCCAGAAAGCTAAGACTAGAGAAGAAGACTACCTAGCGATGCTCTCAAGGTTGGATGAGTTTACTACCAAGGCATGGCATAACCTTAATGGGTTTGAAGTCTATTCTAACCCCGAGCTGGGGACATTTGCCTTGCATCCTTGTGCAAGGGGCGTTGTCATTCGAGCGACGATTAAGGACAAGGGGGTAGGTCTTCTTGCTGAGGGGAATCGTCTCTTATTTGATGTGGATGGGGTTATTCAATTGGATTCGCCATTGGCTTGGGTATATGAGGATGCTAAGAGGGCAAAGGCAGTTGTTTTTGAGCTTTTGGAAGAAAGATTGCAATTATTTCTGTAAAACGGTGTTAGGTTGCTCATAGAAGGGTTTTAACTGAAACCTTTTTCTAGGAGTAAAAGCTATGTCATGGACAACAGCGGGAGTACCTCATAAGGATTGGGAGTGTGTGCAGGTAGTTGATTTGGGTGTGGGTTATCATAAATGTGATATGTGTTCTAAGGAGGAAATTCGGTATGTTCATGTGATGAGTCATCGGGTGACGGGGGATACAAAAGAGGTGGGGTGTGTATGTGCGGCTGCGATGGCTCTTGAGAGCGTGGCAGATGCAAAGGCTCGGGAGGCGGAGTACAAGAATATGTTTAAGAGGCGGGAGACGTTTATGAAGAAGTGGGAGTTTGACGGGAAGTATGAGAAGTATAAGTCGAAGGGTGGGGATTATTATACCTTGTATCCTCAGAGGGATGGTGGGGTTAAGATTAGGATGTGGTCAAAGGGGGTGAGTGGGATGATAGGGGCATTTGACCATGTGGAGAAGGATGTATTTAAGGTAATTCAATGGGCGATGGGGAGGACATTTAGTACGGTGAGGGAAGCGAAGGAGTATGTTTTTGATATTAAAGAGGGTCGGGTGTTTTTATTTTAGGGTCTGTAAGAAGCCTAGGGGATACTCATACAGCATAACAGCAAAACTTAAAAAGGAGAATAAGTAAATGCTAACAGAAAGTCAGATGTTAAAGAGATTTGGGATTGATTGTTATTGGGGTGGGGATAAATTTGAGTTTACCCACAAGCCCAAAGCGAAGAAAAGCCTACTTGAGGCTATCCATGAAGCTCAAGAGAAGTTGAAGCAATTTGATGCGGGGACTCTTCCTAAAGAAGCTGAATGTAGGGATGCGATTATCCTACCGCTTCTAGCTAATTCCGTTAATATCACTTCTTGGGGGGATGCGGATTTATTGATTAAGAAGGAGTATGCTCATACGTTTGAAGATGGTTCTCGGGCAACAAAGAGACCAGATATTGTCTTCTTTAAACCACCAGTTAAGCTCGTAGATTTTATTCGGGCAACAGACCCAACTCTCGTTTACAAGAGAGACAACTATTACCCTATCTTGAATGACTACACTCAATATTGTAAGACCTTTTCTCGGGTTAGAAGTTCTTCTACGATTATTGTCGAAGCCAAAAGACCCTCTGTTGAGTTTCCGGTGCAATCTAACATTGCTCAATTAAAGGGGTATGTCGCCTCTCTAAACGGGAAAGAGGCTCTCTTAACCAATGGGAAGAAGTGGTTATGGTGGGATGATATTGTAAATAAGGAGAGTTCTTTTGAGACCTTTGATATTTGGAAGGATGACCAAATGGTAAAGCTTCTGGAAAAGTTTAGGAGTTCCTTCTTTAAAGGGTCGGAGACTCTTGAATTGGATAAGCTAAATCCTCGATTATCATGGAGGATGAGGGGCTTTTTAGAGGAGTCTATTTATCAAATTGCTGGGGTTATCAAAGGGGGTTTTGGTAACGAGGTCGGATATACGGATTATCTCGTAACGCTCAATGTCTTTGAGAATTACAAACCACGTCCAAGCTGGGGAGATTTTTGTCCTTCTTGGGATAGTGGTAAGGTGAGTATTCATCATGTGGATTTAAAACCTTCGATAGACCTCCTAAGATT
>JACCDX010639715.1_pt1 | contig 17142 bp, 17 predicted proteins | sample 7449681 | NCBI WGS metagenome assembly JACCDX01 (sample SAMN15323450, study PRJNA562643) | freshwater metagenome | isolation source: river surface water | place: USA:Blue River Watershed | collected 2017-08-18 | reverse complement strand
TGTTAAGCGATATCCTCGTCAATATTGTTTGGTTTAAGCGTGACTTGCGAATACAAGATCATGCTCCGCTCTATCAAGCCACACAAAAATCACTACTTGATAAAAATAATATGGTCATTCCAGTATTCAGCTGGGATGCATCTGTATGGTCCAGCTCAGATTACTCACAACAACATGTGGCATTTGTGCGTGAATGTTTACTTTCACTCAAAAAAGACCTTCAAACGATAGGCTTAGAATTATTTGAAACACAGGAGGGAATGGTTAATTTTCTGAACGTGGTGTCACAACAATATCGCGTTGTTGGATTGTATAGTCATGAGGAAACAGGGAATCAATTTACCTATGCCTTAGATAAACAAGTCGCACTATGGTGTCGTGAACATCAAGTACCTTGGCAGGAATACCCTCAAAATGGTGTGGTGCGATGCTTACAAGATCGAGATCGCTGGAATGCAATTTGGCAAAAACGCATGGCCATGCAGCAAGTTCCAATCCCCTCAGTTCGAACACTAAATCATCATCACCTCACTTTTTCTAATCTGAGTAATACGGATTTTCAAATCAAGAAACTGCAACCAGATAAGCCATTGAGACAAAAGGGGGGGCGTGAATTAGCCATTAAAACCCTGCAGTCATTCTTGAATGGAAGAGCCAGTAAGTATCGGGGAGGTATATCTAGTCCGATTTCTTCTGTTGACGCAGGATCCAGAATCTCACCGTATTTATCATGGGGAGTGCTGAGTATGAAAGAAGTGATACAAGCGCTTCAAGCTCAACGATTGCGAATACAACAAACACCCAATCGCTACCCCAAAAATTTAGATGTTGGTCTAAAGGCGTTTGAAAGTCGCTTGCATTGGCATTGTCATTTTATGCAAAAGCTCGAATCGGAACCTGAAATTGAATATCGCAGTATGCATAGTGCTTTTAATGGTATTCGTGACGAAGCTTACCAAGATGAAGAAACCATACATAAGCTAGAACTTTGGAAAACTGGGCGAACTGGCTGGCCTTTGGTGGACGCATGTATGGCAATGTTGAGACAAACTGGCTGGATTAATTTTAGGATGCGGGCGATGCTCATTAGTACAGCGAGTTATTTGTATTGGTTGCATTGGCGTGAGACAGGCTTGCATTTGGCAAGAGAATTTTTGGACTATGAACCCGGCATCCATTGGCCTCAAATTCAGATGCAATCTGGAACTACAGGCATAAATACTTTACGTATTTACAATCCGATTAAGCAAGCGAGAGATCAGGATCCGGAAGGAAAGTTTGTTAGAGAATGGCTGCCTGCACTGAAAAATGTTCCAAATACTTGGATTTTTGAGCCATGGCTCATGACTCCTGAGCTTCAACAAAGATATGGTTGTGTCATAGGCCAAGACTATCCAGAACCCATCATTTCGGTTGAGTTGGCAATCAAGGTCGCTAGAAAAAAAATTGCCGAAGCTCGACTGGCAGCGCGTCATAGTGAAGAAACGAAAAATATCGTACGCAAACATGCATCACGAAAATTTAAACCGCAAGCAGGTACTAAAAAAACTAAATTAGCCAGAGAGCGAAAGCAATCTGACAGTGTGAATCAGCAAGATCTTTTCCAATAAGAGAATCTCTGCTTTTCATCATGCATTAGTATTGCAAAGGATTGATTGAATATGGCTTGAGTATCGTCATATATGCTGGAAATATTAACCTTTCCAAGTGCCTCCATAACGATAATCAGGTAATTCTTTGGCTTTCAGGCAACACTGCTCACAAACAAATACCCAAGTTTTGCCTTTCTGTAGCTGAACGCGATACATGACACAAAATAGATTTGTGCAAATATGGCATGATTTTGTTTTCATTTGATCATCTTAAAATAATAGTCAGTATCTTGCTGATAAAACTAAAAACCATATTTTTTGTCTTTCTAGTTATCCAAAAAAAACTTATCTATCTGGCATTTTAAAAGAGTTGTCTTAAATGGAATAGAAAGCTATGCGTGGACGTATTAAGAAAAAGAAAATCGCTGATCAAGAACAGCATTATCAGAGGCATGTGCAAACTGAATACCTTTGCCAATTATGTCTTAGGCCTACGACAAAAGCTCAGAGAGATAAACATCACTTGATTCCTAAATCTCGAGGTGGAGTAGAGACTGTCATTCTGCATAAACTCTGCCATCAGCAAATCCATGCATTGTTAACTGAAACGCAGTTAGAGAGAAACTATTCCACTATAGAAGCGTTAAGAAGTCATCCAGAAATCGCTAAATTTATTCAATGGCTAAGTAATAAACCACCGTATCTTCGGGCTTCCATTAGGTCTAGTCGAGATAAAGGATTTTTGTGATGAGGGTCAAAAATTTAGAAGAGAAAGTAGAACCATTCATGCATGATATTTCCAAACTACCATTAGAGTCATTATCTACACAGCTACCTGAAAATTTAGTTAGCAGGGTTTGGCAAGAATTAATGAGAGCAACCAAGGATAGGCATCATGCATGGAGAAGACCTGCATTTGCAACGCTTGGCGTGGATGGTTTTCCACAAGTTAGAACCATTGTTCTGCGTGATGCTGATCAGAGTAAATCAACTTTACAGGCATATACCGATTCAAGGAGTCCTAAATGCCAAGAGATTTTAAAATGCAATCAAGCACAGCTTGTTTTTTGGAGCGAGAGGTTAAGATGGCAATTACGAGTCAGTGTGCATGCCTCGGTTTATGATGGTGGTGAAGTTGTCGAGAAGGCTTGGGCTAGTGTGAGTCAGAGCCATGCAGCAAAAGATTATTTAGCCAAACAAGCGCCGGGAAGCGCTATTCTTTCTGATCCTCACCATGAAGATTTTCTAGTTCATCAGCCTGTCAATCATCACTTAGCAGTATTGAATTTTGAAGTGATCTGTATGGATTGGTTAGAGCTTAGTAAAGATTTACATCGCCGTGCGCAAATACAAACAAACGGGATTATCACTGCCTTGACTCCTTAATTAAATCAAATCTTTTTAAAGGGAGCTCGCTCTTCCAGTTCATTGGTATATTCGCTAACCCCTTGCGCTTCTTGCAGAACAAATTTTTCAATCGCTTGGGAAAAATCAGGATGGGCTATTTTATGGAATGAGCAGGTAGCTTTAGGTTTAAACCCTCTGGCTAATTTATGTTCGCCTTGAGCGCCGCCTTCAAACAAAAGTAAATTTTCAGCAATGCAAAACTCCTGCGCTTGGTAATAACAAACCTCAAAATGAAGGTTAGGGATGTACTCTATGCTGCCCCAATAGCGCCCATACAAAGTATTTTGATTATAAAAATTAAGCGCACTTGCAATAGGTTGATTGTCCTTAAAAGCCATGACCAACAAAATATTTTGTGGCATGGTTTGTCCGATTATTTTAAAGAAATCTCTGGTTAGATATGGCGTTGAGCGATGCTCAAAATAAGTCCTGCAATAACACTGATAAAAGAAGTCCCATTGAGATTCTGTAATATCTTGTCCTTTAATTCGTTGGCAGACGACGCCTGCGTTGAGGACTTTTTTTCGTTCTTGTTTAATCTTCTTACGTTTTTCTTGAGTAAGTTGAGTTAAAAATTCATCAAAATTTTGAAAGGTTTCGTTGTGCCATTCAAACTGAACTCCACGTCGTTCTAACCAATTATGTTGTCTAAATGCGACTGCGGATGTTTCATTAGGGAATAGGACATGAACACTTGAAAATTGATTGGTATATAAGAATTGCTCTAAAGCTTTTACCATGGGTGAGTATATTTGCGATTGATCATGCTTAGGGGCAATCAGTAATCGTTGGCTAGTCATCGGGCTAAAGGGGATGGCTGAAACAAGTTTTGGATAATAATTTAAGCCATTTCTCTCGTAGGCTTCAGCCCAAGCCCAATCAAAAACATACTCTCCGTAAGAGTGATTTTTAATAAATAATGGGATAGCGCCAACTAATGTATTTTCTTCATAAAACAAAAGTGGACATGGTTGCCATCCAGTTCTTTCCCCAATTGATTTTGATTCTTCTAAAGCACTCAAAAAAGCATGACTTAATAGTGGCATATCGCCCGCTAGGGCGTTCCAATCCTCTGGGTCAATTTGGCATACACTATCGCTGAGCTTAATCTTTAATGACATTATTTTTTAATAAAATGATGTTTAGGTTTCGATGCAATTTAAATCTATGACTGTAGGTGTGACACTCATACTGTATTTAAAGTTTTTTATTCTTTAAATCAGCTAAAACTACAGATTACCTGTTTTTGCTGAAATGGGCTTCATCAATCAAGACTGTATGGTTTGTATTAATCATTTCTATATTTTTTAGTACAAAGGCGATTAGCTTTCGAATGTCAGGCGAGTCCGTGTTAACCAGAAGTGCTGACAAACTTCAGCTTGCGTTGTGTTTTGCATCAAACCCATTACCATAAGATAAAAAATTAACAAGTTCGTGCAGTATCAATACTATTCGAATTAATTATTTTTCAGCCCAATAAGTTAAAAGCTAGGTCTAGCTAAGCCCTTCAAACTAGCCAATTTAGGGAGCCAGGTTAAATAATAAAAAATCTATCATATTGATTTAAATAATAATCTAAAAAACTTTATGTCTTTGATATAGATTTTAATAGACAAAATGGTCAGCACAGTTTAATGTTTCGCTTGTTTAATAAAAGCGATAAGTAGAAATTTTTTGAATAGAGTACTTAGTTATGTATTGTTATTCGCCATCTCATTAAACACTTTTTCTGAAGATAATTTTTCTGGGCCTTATGTAGGGCTTAAAGCTGGACACGGAAAATACCAAAATCAAGGAAACGGTACTTATAAAGACGATGGGTTTGGACAACCGGCTAATCTAAGTAATATTTGGAATGATGTATCAAAAGAGAATAATACTAATAAAGCGTTTGGTGCTATTGAGGCAGGATATAACTGGCAAAACGAAAAAATTGTCTACGGTTTAGTTTTTGATTTCTCCTTTATTGACTCAAGCTCTGATTCCTCCGGTACTCGCAGTAATTTTCAAGATAACAGTCCATTAATTTCCGGCCAGCAGATGACTGGCAATACCTACAGTTTTAATCGAAAAGATAAGATGGAGTGGCTGTCTACCTTTAGAGGCAAGTTGGGCTATGAAGTCTTCGAATTCTTGCCTTATGCCACAGCTGGTGTCGCATTCTCTAAGATAAAAAACTTGCATCAAAATGTCACATGCTGTCCTAGCTTGTATGAAAATGATGTCAACTCAATTCAAGTTGGATGGAGCGTAGGTGCTGGTCTTAGCAAAAAATTAAATGAAAGCTTGATTATTACGCTGGAAGGTTTGTATACCGAATTTCCAGATAGAAAAGGCAGCTATGGAAACGCTATTGATTACAACGGTAATCCATTAGTGGCCGTGCGCAGTCCATATAAAATTGAAAATAGTCTGAGTTCAATCACACTAGGCATCAATTATCAGTTCTAATAGGTTAATGCGAATTACAATCAGTTTATGTCGCTGCCTATTCTGGCTATCAAACTAGTCTAGCGATCACACATAAAAAAAGCGCTTATCACTAAGCGCTTTTATATTTACTAAGAAAAGTTATACAAAGATAACATCACCAGCACTATTAAAATTAGTCACTCCTGCTAGAAAACCTATCATTTCATCCGCAGAATCTACTCGATTGTTTGCATTGATATCCCAATAAACTCCAGTGCCGGTGACCTTATTAACCGTAGCACTATTAAACAAGTACTTGTTTTGAGCCAACTGTAATTTATCAAAACCTGTAGCAAAATCACGGATATCGGCATAGTCAGAGGTGCCTAAATTATTGGCTCTGCCATCGTTATAAAACACCTTGCCTTGCGTACCCAATACAAAAATATCAGCACCACCTTGGCCTGTCATGGTGTCTTTGCTGCCTCGTCCAAATAACGTGCTATTCGCTGGAACACCATTTAAGATATCTTTGCCGGCGGTGCCTACAAGCGTATTGCTGGCATCTGTGCCCACGACTAGATTGATACTAGTATCTACAGTGTAATTGGCTGAAATTGCCGCGCCACCAAAATTTCCTGCGCTATCAGTATAACTATTTGCATTCAACTGTATGGCATTGGTATTCACTACAATGCCTTTAGTGGGGGTGAATATGGCTGTCCAGTTGTTAGAGTTAACAGCAGCAAACGCGCTGAGGTTGCCATTTGATACTGTTACATCAGTTACAGTAAAGCCAACTACAGCTTCACTAAAGCTAAAACTCACGGTCGCAGTTTCACCGGAAGTTAAATTTAAATCAGACATACTGATACTTGCGGTTGGCGCTTTAGTATCAATATTAAATGGTGCAGAAATTTTGCCATTACCAGAGCGAGAACCATCAGCACTGGTATAACTATCATCAAGTATTGTTAATGCGACATTCTTCGCTTCGGTATTTGTCGCTGGCGTAAATTGTACATTAAACACTTTATTGTCTGCGGTATTAAAACCAGAGAGCGATCCCAAATTATTAGCTATGCCAATATCGCTAATATCAAATCCCGTCACTGCTTCGCTAAAGGTGATCTTGATATTGCTTACATCTCCCGACTTCAGTGCAATGTCAGAAAACTCTATTGCGCTCACATTAGGATTGAGCGAGTTGCTTGGCAATAATCCAAGCAATTTACCAATATCTAAGTAACCATCCCAAGCTAAACTGCCCGCTAAATCAGCCTTGTAGGTAACGCATTGCTGAAGAATAGCGAGACACTCTTGTGCCGTTGCGTTAGGCATAGCAGACGCAATTAAGGCCAAAGCGCCAGCAACATGAGGCGTTGCCATAGAGGTGCCATTAAATGCGCCGTAAGTTCCATTTGGTAATGTCGACATGATATTCGAGCCCGGAGCGGCCAGGTCGACTGTGGTGTTGCCATAACTGGAGAATGAGGACAACACACCAGAAGAAGTAATGGATGCAACTGCTACCACTGCGTCCCAACCTAGTGCGCTTTGCGTACTGTAATTGGAGGGGTAACTTGCCACAGCGTCATTATTGCTGGTGCTATTGCCGGCAGCGGCAACAAATAAATTACCAGATTGAGCAGTACGAATAATCGCATCCAACATCCCTTGCGTGTAGCCACCGCCACCCCAAGAGTTATTGGTGCCAACGAAGTTACTGGCAGCTGTGGCTTGGTTGGATATATTGGTGTAGTAATCTAAGGCGCGAATGGCGTTAGAGATTGCGCCTGAGCCTGTTGAGCCTAAGAATTTGAGACCCATCATTTGGGTTTCCCAATTGACCCCAACAACTCCTGTGCCATTGCCGCCTATGCCGCCTATGGTGCCGCCTACATGCGTGCCATGATTGTTATCATCGAGAGGGTCGTTGTCATTATTAACAAAGTCCCAACCAACTAAGTCATCCCGATAGCCATTGCCGTCTTCATCAACGCCGTTTTCCCAGCGGATATCATTTAGCAAATCACCTGCATCAATATAACCATTGTTATTCAAGTCCGACACATAACTGGCATTTTGCGATGAATTTAAATCTCGGAAGGTAATCAGGCCGTCGCTATCAGAATCTACTAAAGACGTCTTTAGTGTGCTAGAAATTTCATTTTGATTCAGCCATATATTTAAATACAGGTCAGGGTGACGGTAGTCGATACCACTATCGATAATACCAACCACGGTGCTCGTATCACCGGTATAGCCAGCCGCCCACACTTCATCCGCACCAGTGCCAAATAGACTGCCTGTCTGATCGCCATGCATGCCCCACAGCGTGGTGCTGTCTTTGGTGTAGGAAGGGTCATTACTGGTGGCTTGGGTGCTAACAATATAGTTTTGCTCGGCAAATTTTACGCCTGCTTGCTGAGACAGAATTTGAATCGCTTTTTCAGTTGGCAAGTTAGCAGAAATCTTAACCCTTAACAGTTTGGCGGCATTGTCATGTGCACTCTCAGACCATACAACCTCCACTACATTGCCACTTATTGCCGCTAGAGCTTTGGCACGTCCTGCTGCACCAACGCCATCGTTAAACTGGACTAGCAATTCTGCGCTAACAAAGTTACTAGCAGGCGCGCTAGAGCTAGGGGTAATTACCGCTGAAGCTTGCAGTGCTGCTTGTGTTGCGCTACTTGCAGCTAAATTGGACGAATCCGATGTATTGAGTGCGCGTTCATTCGTAGTTTTTTTCGCTTGCATAACCGACTACCCTTATCTCTATAAAATGTTGCAACCAAATCAGCTGTCTAAGCTTGACTTGATGAGCATGCATAGTTGCCTTAGAAATTGATACATCAATAAAATTTGCACTCATTATAATCAACAATAAAAATTATGCATATGATAATCAAAAAAATAATTAATAAACTAGTCGTACACACTTATCGAAATGGGAGAAAAGTAAGGCTAAGTCTAGATTTAGTTCAACTTAGCGAGTAAATCATCTAATTTGTTGGCACGTGAAATGGCGATTTTCTTGCAACCCTGGATAATGCTTTGTACTAGAAATTTATCGCATAACTGCAGGAATTGAATGGGAGTCAACTGCTGGGAAAACATTTGCTCTGCATATTCAAAAGTCGAAATCAGACCTGAATGGCCAACGATTTGGTAGAAGTATGCGGTCAGCGGAGAAGCGGTCAAGTCATTTTTTGAGTCTTTGGATCTGCCGCCAACCAAAATATTCAATAACACTTCATTTAACTCAGGGTGATGCTGAATTTTGCTAGGCAGAAATTTCTCAATTCGATCTGGAATGCCATCATAGCAACGAATATCCCCCAAAAACAGCGAGATAGGACAATCACCACCGGTCTCTAGAGCAATCGCCTCCACGATGGCTACACTGCAAATTTTTGCGCGTATATATTGCGAGGCAAAAGATAAATTATTTTGAGCATTCGATTCATATTTGGCTAGCATGCTTTTACCGGGCACATCCTCATAGTGATGGAAAATTCTCTTGTAGTCCAAAGTACTTAAGAACTTTTCCATTCTGCCAAGGGCGATACGATATTGTTGTAAGGTATAAAAATTTACTGGTTTTAATGGTGCGTTTGACTCGTCGATCAATTGCCATGTAGCGGATAGAAACTCTGCCGGATTAGCCTCGGCAAACCCAGCCACATCTTGGTTTGAAAACAATACCGCATGTTGCATCGTTTCGCGTATAAAGCTATCGAGTTGGCTGGCTTGGTCAAATAATTGTTTCTGCTGGCAAACAGTTTTCAGCCTATGAGCCAGTTGCTGCATACAGTTAGTCCCATCAGGACTGTTGCCTCTAAATGGAATTGTTGCCTCAATACAAGTAACGACTTGAATCAGTTGAGCGGTATCTAAATGTTTATGAAGTAATCGACAGGCTAGAACAGCGCTGAGAAATTCATTAAAGCCAGCAAATACACTCAAACTCTGCTTGACCTTGAAGCCAAAAATATCGGCACATAATTTTACCAACGCATCTTGTTGCGCAAATGCACTAAGCAGCATTACATTATTTTGCGTATCAAGCTCAATCACGTCTTCTAAATAAGGTTTTGCAAGTAAGGGGTAGTCCCCGTCGATTTGGTAATACACCACATCATGAAATACTGCAGAGATGGTTTGCACTGGACTCATGTCCTGACAGAGATCAAACACATGTTTTGAGTTGTGATAATGGCGACGATTATTTTCCATCGCATTGTGTACGATGGTCGCTAGCAATTCCAGCTCAGTTAAATCCATAGGCTCGCCCAATGCATGAAAAGCATCCGCAAGTAATTGCACGTAGCGATTAATAATTGAAATAGACATGACAGGGTGTTGTTGGTGTAAACAAAATATAAAAATGAGAACAATATTTACATATTAAACTATTCCAAATAGAATCATTCAAACTTGATAATATAAATTATTAACTACAAAGTTCAAAATTAAATTACTTTTAGGGGGGTGTATGCATAGATTTCTTTTTGTTTTATTTATCTCGGTAGTTTCAAAATACTCGCTAGCAGCTGAAGATGTAGTGGGGTTTGTTAAAACCGTGTCAGGCAATGCAGCAGTAGTCTCAGCCGGCAAAGCGGTCAAGGCCGAGCCGGGCACACCGTTATATGTTAATTCAACCATCAAAACTGGTAGCAAGAGTGCGATGGGAATTACATTCAAGGACAACACCGTGATGTCTTTTGGCTCAAACACCGAAGTCGTGATAGACGAATTTTTGTATGCGCCTGGCAAGGATCAGTTAGCGCTAGGGGCCAAAGTAAACAAGGGGACAATGGAATATGTGTCTGGGGTGGTTGCAAAATTAAAACCCGAGTCGGTTGCCGTTAAAACACCTACGGGCACTATAGGCGTTAGAGGTACTCGTTTCTTGCTCAAAGTGGATGATGCCGATGGACAAACTTTGGACAAAGAAATTGATGCTATTTTGGCCAATCCTGCGCAGTAATCAAATTTAATCCATAGGAATAAATCATGAAAAATTTTGTAATCATTTTGTGCGTTTTGATGATGACTGCATGTGCCTCGAAAAAGGATAGTTATGTGGTGTTGATGCCAAATCCTGATGGCAGTCAAGGTAAGATTATTGTGAGCAACAACAAGAATGAACAAGTCACCGTCGATCAAGCTGGGGTGGGTGCGAATATGTTGGCTAAAAAATTAGAGGCTAAAGCAATCAACCCAGAGAAAATTGAAAAAGATTTTGCTGAAGCGCAACAAGCACGTCCAGCTTTACCTGTTACCTATTTGCTGTATTTTAAAACAGGTGGCTCAATATTGACTGCCGAGTCTGAAGCCTTGATTCCTAAAATTTTGGGTGAAGTTGAAACTAGACAAGCGCCTGATATCTCGATTATTGGCCACACCGATACGGTGGGTAAGGCCGAGGCCAATGAAGCATTGGCACTCAAACGTGCCCAGGCAATCGCAGAAAAAATTCAAGCAGCGGGCTTAAAAACCAAGGAAATCACAGTAGCCTCTCACGGTGAGCGCAATTTGTTAATTGCCACCCCAGATGAAACGTCTGAGGAAAAGAATAGACGTGTAGAAATTACCGTACGCTAGTTTATTTATTAGCAAGCACCATCAAGACCCCTTTTTCACCCGCTTTTAATCTGTTGTGATGCAGGGCGAGCAGGGGGTCCAGTGGATATTGTTTCAACATACCATTTAGTATTTTGCTGGCTTTGCTTGGTTCATTTTCAAGCAAGTGGTAGATATTGATATACTCTTGAGGAGGCGCATAGTTCGACCCATTGAGTATAGGGGTGTACACCTTCACCGCCTTGGATTTTCCTTTTAATACTAATTCACCAACAGGGATCACCTGTGCGCCATGGCATTGCTTGATAGTGGATTCAGCGACACATAATTTGGTGCCTAATTGTTTATTCGCGCTCTCTAATCTCGCGGCTGTGTTCACCGTATCGCCCAAGGCGCGATAATCAAAAATAGTATTACCGCCAAAATTACCCACCACAACTTCGCCAGTATTTACCCCGATTCTAGTCTCACCAAAAGCGATACCACGGGCATTTAATTGTTGGGCATATTGTTGAGAAAACGCCAACATTTCGAGCGCACAATCATAAGCGCGTTGTGCGTGATCTGTTTGTGTAACTGGAGCTGAGAACATAATAGCAACAGCGTCGCCAACGATTCTATCTAGAGTGCCTTCATACTTAAATGCGATCGCTATCATTTGATCCAAATATTGATTGAGATGACTAACAGCTTCCTCAGGTTTTATTTTTTCGATTAGAGAAGTGAACCCAGCTAAGTCAGTAAAAATAAAACTACAAGTTCGAATTTCTCCACCAAGCTTTAATGAGTCGGGGTGATTGACTAAATAGCTCACCAAGTTGGGTGATACATATTTGGAGAAAGCGTCTTTAATCCACTTTTGATTTTTCTCCACGGACAGATGTTTGCTGACGCTGAAGATTAAAAATGTGCTTAGAAAGGTAATATTGGGTAGGCTAGCATCCAACAATACCAAGTCGCGCGTGAAAGCATACCAACTAGCATACCCCATGCTCGCCATCACTATTACGACTGCAGTGGCTGAGAGTGTGATAGAGCCAGTCAAGGTCAGGATGCTGATCAGTATGGTGCCTATAACAATGATACAAATCTCCCAAAATAACTGCCTATCTGTCCTCTCCAAAAATACGCCAGACCATGCCTGCTCTATGGCCTGCGCATGAATTTCCACACCAGGCACAATTTCACCTAGCACGGTATTACGTTGGTCCATCAGCCCTTTGGCTGAGCAACCTATGATGAGCATATGGTTTTTTAGCTTGGCAATGGGATAAGATCCATCCAAGATTTGATAGGCAGGAATAAAACGTGATGGCTCATGCTTAGAGTAATACAACCATAGTTGCCCATCTTGCGTACTAGGGATGATCAACTTAGCTATTTGTAAAGCTTGTATGGCATTGGCATTCTGAGGATAGGTGTGCACCATCAAATTTTTGGTTTTTTGCGCCACACGCAGTGTTTCTGTTATGAGTGCGGGATAAAGCGTATCGTCCAGTTGTAGCAATAATGGCACTTTACGAATAACACCGTCTTCACTGGAGGTATAAGAAATTGCACCTATCCCTTTGGCCTTGGATTCCAATAGCGCTAACGAATGGGCATTGTTGTTATACGGAGTAAGTTGCGGCAGGGACTCTGCGCCAACGGCAAAAATATTGCTCACTTTTCGCGGCAGGGTGGGGTTGTCTTGCGCGCTATCCACGATAGAAAAACCAAGCACGCTAGGACTTGTCGCCAATGCATTAGCCAATAGCTCATCATGGTCTGGCAGGCTTAATAAGGATTTTTCAAGATTCTTGGGCAGATACCAAGACTGCACTAGCGATTTAGGCGATGTCCTATCTGGCTCAGGGAAAATAATATCAAATGCAATACTGGAGACTTCAGCGCTTTGCAAAGTGCTGACAAGCTTCGCTACTAGTGCTCTGTCCCAAGGCCACTGACCAAGACGTTTGAGACTCTCTTCATCGATATCAATAATTTTGACGGGTTGTGGCTGGTAGCTTCTGGGTTGGATTTTTTGCCAAGCATCAAACTGCGCATTTTGAATTTTCCTCACCAGCAAAGGGCTTTGCAGCGCCAGCCAACAAGCAACACAAATAATCAAAACAGTGCCCAATATTGCAAAAGCGACATGACGCTGGGCGAGTTTGGCTAGATATTTTGAAAAAAACTTTTTCATCATGTTGCACGTTCCCTAATCAGCATTTGTCAGCGAAATGAGGCAGTAAGGTTAGTTTAATACGTGACTATTATAGTACTTTTGATAACAAAAACTGAGTGATTACAAAGGTGGGAATTGATAGCAGTGAAGTAATGACATGAGTAAAACAAGCTTTCGCCTAACAGCCACATTTTAAGCGCTACGCAGCGCTTAGAAAAAAGTAGCCTATAAATAAGACTTAATTAGGGTAATCGCCGCAGTTTTAGCGCGTTTTGCCGCGCCTGATTTTGGATTCAATCTCTCTAACATGGCGCCACCCTCAAAGATAATCGCAAGTTGATGGGCGAGGGCTTTAGCCTCTTTGATCCCCGCCTGAAGTGCGATATCCGCCAGATATTGTTGCAATTGTTGAGATAGTTGCACAGAGCAATGATGGACTGGGTGTGCGGGATCAGGAAACTCGACCGATGCGATATGAAATGGCAGCCCTTGGAAGTCTGCAGTTGTCATCCATTGCTCAAACAACTCGCACAATTCAAATAGCTTTTGTGTGGAATCCGCTTGTTTGTTTTCTAATTGTTGGTTCAACCAAGTGAATAGCCGATTAGATTTTTGATTCAGATACTCAATAATTAATTGGTTTTTGCTCGGGAAATATTTATACAGGCTGGCTTTTGCAATGCCTGAATGCGCAATAATGCTATCAATCCCCGAGGCATTAATACCGCGGCTATCAAATAGTTCGGTGGCTGCTTGTAGTACTCTCTGTTTGATAGTGCTCATAGTCCTACCCTCACATCGTTATTGGTTTAATGGGTTATCCATCAACTTTTGCGGATACAGGCAATTCACAAAAGTTAGTGCTTGCTTTAAATCTTCAGCAGAATCTATATTCACCTGACCATGATTAATAAAGCTGATATAAGACTCTCTTTGCTTGGTTTGCAACATCGCAGCTTGCGGTAATTGGCAAGTACCTTTGGTGATTTCGTCACGCAATGCCATCAAATGATTTAGCGTATTTCTTGTCGCCTCACTTTGAGAAATTTCATCAGGATAGAATTTGTCGCGAGTCTCTTGACGCAGCATTAGGTTGCTAGTCATGAAGAGCAGAAGCAATGCGATGACCGAGAAAGACATTAGATTTAATTTAGCAAAGCGCACTCTGTCTGGCTGAATAAATGTTGCTATGCCGTTATCCACCATGGACCAAATATGTTCTGCATCGTTGTTGGCTTGCATACGAATCGCGCCAAGCACGAGAAATAAAATTTGCTCACACAATATCTCGGCATCAACATGTTTGATCTTCTTGGCTTCTGAAAAAATTAATTGCTTAATCATATCCACATCGGCGCTGGAAAGAGGATCAGTAGGGGTGCCCAGCTGTTGATGGATACGCTGTTGGTTCCATGCCTTGATTAGACTAGTCAGCCTTCTCAATCGCACTTGAGGGGAGTGACCAAACTGGGCAAGCTGATGAGATAGCTGTTCTAGATTTAGCAACATTTATTCCATTTAAAATATTTCAATGGTTGCAAGACTTGATACAAAACGACATCACTTAACGCAATGAATAATACAGTTCTGTCTATTATAGCGACTAAAGTCCTAATTTGTGGTAGCTATTAATACAGATGGATGAATATTATATGCTGAGGGATGTGTTGCAATGGCGAACAGGAAATTAACATCTAATGCTAACGCTAGACAATGCTCCAATGCCAAAAACATTGCACGATATAGTCATTAGGTTTGCACTGTATAGGCTTACGCCAGTGCGCTGTTTTTGTCCCGAGTATGCATGCACCTTGCCCAGGCTTTAGGTCAACCCCATGTGTATCATCACTATCAGGCAAATAGGCTAATTTATCCCACGCGGGATTATAAGCAGCGGTCGTATAGTAAAAAGGCCAGCTGACTCCCTCGCTCATAAATATATTGGCGGATAAAGTAATATCTAACCCAGGCCGGTCCACATGTACCTTGAGATAGCTATCAGCTAAATAGATGCGTGCATAAGTGTTGCTGAAAACAATCTTACCTAATGCGCCATATTGATCACTGATGACTTTAGTGATTTCAGCTTCAACCGCTAGCGTAGAGGGTAAATTGCCTATACCAAAACAATGATCGGTATATTCGTTGCGATTCGATTGCAATTCCTTTTTTTCATACAACTGCATCATCTCCTGATGAATAGCATCAGTGCTGGCATGACTCAGTAACTGCTCATGCAGGAAAATATAATCATTAGGATTGCTCAAAGCGGCTGTCATTTCTTAAATAAATTACTCACATTAAATGTCGTATGCTTGAAAGAGGGATAGGAAATAATTTAAACATGATAACTATAATCAAAATAGTTATTTTTGCAATCCAAAACAACCTTCACGCTGAAGCTTAATGCTGGATTCAGCATTTATTTAAGAGACTTATTTTTTAGCTGATAACTATCTAATAGCAACTGACGCGTGACGGTCTTCACCCGTAGTAACTGTTTGCCTTTGCTGTATTCAAACCAGCAAGCATCCAATTCCATCGATATACAGTCGGACACCTCCAATAAACCTTGCTCATAAAGCTCTTGCGCATACAGACTACTGGCATTGATTTGAACATTTTTTACTGGCAACCATTGTTGCTGTAACAGGATATTTTTGACTTCACTATAGGGCATGCCCGCTTGTAATACATCCAAAGGCTTAGCCGCATGTGCGAGCGGGGTGCTGATGGCTATGATGCTTAAATATTTCAATAAATACTTCATCTAAATTTCCTATCCTTTGTTCAATCCATGTCTAACAAGAGAATGCTAATGGTGGCTATTGCCAGCCTTGATGCCACAGTGAGGCATCATTTAACTGTTGCCATAAAATAATCTGGCTGCGTTTTGAATATACCGCTTCAATTTCAATATATTGCACAGGCTGATCTGGCACTTCTGGCAGTATCAGTTTGGTCACAATAAAGTGTTTTTCTTTACGTTGTGGCGATACTGCCGTCCACTTACTGAATAATAATTTTTTGGGGGTCACCATGCGTTGCTTACTTGTCATAAACGCCACTCATTAATTAATTTATCAAAGCCAAGAACAAATCTCGCACTGTGCCACTCTATGCAGTGCATACAATAAGAGGGGAGCTCAGTGGATAAAGTTGCTTTAATTACCGGGGCAAGCGGTGGCTTGGGTCAGGCGCTGGCAGAAAAACTACAACAGGATGGTTGGCAATTGGTCTTGGTGTCCAGAGATGGCCAAAGGCTCAGTGAGGTTTACGGCGCACAACATACTCAAATCACGCAAGATTGCTCTACGCCTGAAGGGGTGCAGCAATTGTTTGCGCAGTTAGAGCAACAGTCCATCAAAGTAAATGCCTTGGCGCACTGTGTGGGCAATATTCGTTTGGGCGCAATGCATAGAATGGCGCACGAAGATTTTATGGCCTGTATGCAAGCCAATCTATTTAGCGCTTACTACACCTTGGCTGGGTTTATCCAGCACAATAAGCAACATCAGCAAGCCGCTTCGGCTGTGTTGGTCTCCTCCGCGGCCGCTAGAATCGGCACCCCCAACCATGAGGCAATCGCCGCCGCCAAAGGTGGACTTGAGGCGATGCTGCGCGGGGCGGCAGCCACTTATGCCAGTGCAAATATTCGTATCAATGCGGTGGCCCCAGGCATTATGCAAACGCCCGCCTCTGCGTCTCTTATTAGCAGTGACTTAACGCGCGACATTGCAAGCAAACAATATCCTATCCCCGGGATTGGGGACCCCAAGCAAGTGGCCGATGTGATGGCATGGTTGCTATCTGCTCAGGCAGAGAAGGTCACCGGTCAGGTGTGGTCCGTCGATGGGGGATTCTCAGCCATACGCCCCATCGTCAAATAAATGTATATTCGGGGAAGTTTTACACTGACCACAGTATGTTGAATCATTATGTTTTATTGGATTTAGAGACCACGGGAGCTAC
>JACCDX010175043.1_pt1 | contig 17142 bp, 19 predicted proteins | sample 7449681 | NCBI WGS metagenome assembly JACCDX01 (sample SAMN15323450, study PRJNA562643) | freshwater metagenome | isolation source: river surface water | place: USA:Blue River Watershed | collected 2017-08-18 | reverse complement strand
GGACAGCCGCTTCATTGCCTGCCGGCACCTTAATGGAATCAAAATCTTTACTGGCCACTGAGGTGCGCCAGATGTCATAACCGCGAGGATCAATCAGATTGCCCTCCCCCGGTCTTTCGATCTCAGCCAGTGAAACCGACTGGGATTCCTGGTTCACCTCAAGCCTTAGCTCCAAGTGAGGAGAAGGAGTGAGCCATGCGATCGCATCTGACTCTCTAACGGTTGCCAAGAACACATCTTTGGTGCCGGAGGCGCTGACTTGAACGTTGCCCGGGTAGGAAGTCAGAGTGCGATTTGGAATCAGTAGATAGGGAGCTGACTTATCCAAGGTCTTGGTGATCTCGATGCGCTCCAGAGGAGAGTTACGAATCTGATCAACTACACCCACCGCGGTAAGGGAAATCCCCAGCACAAAGGCCGTGATTCCGATCCACATCCGCATAAATAGGCTCCTACTAGACTTTCCTAGCCTCTGAAGTTTACCCTTGGCCGCTTAGGAGTCTTGTTGGCAGGCGATTTCAACCGCTTTGAGATAACCCGAAAGGGTTATGAACCCTCGGCCGTTGAGCGCGAACTCAGAGAACTAAATGCTCAACTCCTACGTCTCAGCACAGCAAACACAGAGCTCACAGAGCGCTTAAGATCCACATCTTTGCAACTGAGCCAATCTGAGGCTGCTCTGGAGGCAACCAAGTCACCAAACTTCGCTGCCCTGGGAGCAAAGGCAGCAAACATCCTCTCCTCAGCCCAGCAGATTGCATCAGAGCTAGAACTTGATGCCCAGCAGGTGGCTGAGCAAATTCTCTCCGAGGCAAACTCGGAGGCGGAGAACCTCAGGGCCTCAGCTCAACAGCACTATGACTCAGTTGTGAATCAAGCAACTAGACGAGCGCAACGCAAGATTGCAGCCGCTGAGCAGGATGCCGATCGCGAGATTGCTAAGGCTAAAACCCGAGCCGCGGAGATTATTGCCGAGGCCGAGAAAGAGGCCGCTCGACTACGCGGCATGGTTGCCACCGAGGTGGCGGCCATGCGATCTAGGTCAAAGCGCGAGATTGCAGCAAAAGAAGCAGAGTCAGAAGCGACGAGGTTGGCCCTGGAAGCCCTAGCGCTCGAGGGTTCGCTCACTGGGGAGGAAAAGCTCTCCAAGGCTGCCCAAAAGCGACTTGACGCCACTTTGGCACTGGTTCGAGCCGAGACCGAAGCTGAGCACCTAGAAAGCAATCAAAAGACCATCGCTGAAGCCGACCACTACCTAGACCTTGCCAAGACCGATATGGCCACGCTTTCAGCGAAGGTTGCAGAGCTGAGGTTGGAGCTAGAAACCCTGGAGCTAGAAGCCGCTAAGACTCAAAAACAGATGATCGCTCAGGCAAGGGACAAGGCTGAAGCGCTGGTCGCTGCAGCAGAACTAGAGGCAGCAGAAATCACCTCCGAGGCCAGGGAGCTCGCACAGCGCGAAGTCACCCAGGCCAGCGCTGAGGTCAGGAATTTGAAGAATCAGGCAGCTGCAATCGAGATTTATCTGGAAAACCTGCGTAGCTTGGTAACCGGCGACCTTTCAAGGAGGAGCGATGGAACAGCGATCTAGGATCACCAACGCTTTTCAATTTGGACTAGTCGGGACGTTGGGCGTGCTGTCAGCTTTGCTTCTCGGAGCTGCAATTAGCCAGACCGCCACAATTTTGACCTACGTCGCGATCGCGATTTTTGTGGCACTGGGTCTTGACCCAGCTGTGCGAGCACTAACAAACCGAAACCTACCTAGACCATTTGCGGTAGGCATCGTGGTGACGGTGTTCCTGGGCGCAGTTGCGCTCTTGGTTTGGGCTGTGGTCCCGGCAGTAGTCAACGAGGGCTTGAAGCTCATAGGTCGAATCCCTGACTTCATTGATCAGCTAATCACCTCTGAGTGGATCGCCTACTGGGACAAGCAGCTAAACGGATCGATCTCAACCGCGACCGACAACTTCCTCACCTATCTGCTTGATTCCAGCAACTGGCCAAGTCTTGTCGGTGGCGTTTTGCAGGTCGGCCTTGGAGCTGCCACCGGTGTAGTTGGGCTACTGGTTGTGGTGATTCTCTCGATTTACTTCATGGCGTCAATTGAGGGCATGAAGGAGTATGTCTCGAAGCTGGTGTCGGCTTCGAAGCGTGAGCGTTTCATGGCACTGACAGATCAGGTGACCTACTCAGTTGGTCGCTGGGTGATGGGCCAGGTCACGGTGGCTGCTATTCACGCCTTAGTGCTCAGTGTGTTTCTGAGCTTTGTCTCTGCACCCTATGCCCCATTATTAGCAGTGTTGGCCTTCGTGCTCGCTATCGTGCCCCTGATTGGTTCGGTCTCCGCAGCCGTATTGGCAACCCTGATTTCCCTGGTGTCATCGCCCACCCTGGCCATCACGGTTGGTGTGTTTTACCTCATCTACCTACAGATTGAGGCCTACCTAATCAGTCCAAGGGTTATGAAGCGCGCAGTGTCGGTGCCAGCGGCCTTGGTCGTAATTGCCGCACTGATGGGTGGAACACTGCTTGGCATCTTGGGTGCCGTGATCGCGATCCCAATGGCTGCATCGGTGTTGCTAATCGTGCGCGAGGTTTGGATCCCCAGGCAGCAGCTTCGCTAGTAGTGAGTTGGTAGCTCAGGGCTACCGGGCAAAACGATCTGTGCAATCTGGTTGAGGACTCTTCGGGTTGCCTTCTCCCCCACCCAAAGATGCTTCTCTCCATCAAAGGCATAGACAACTGCATTTCTGACAATCCCAAAGCGTTTGGCAGCCTCCTCAGGCTGGAGATAGTCGTCCAACTCGGGCACAAAGACATGCATGGGAATATCGATGGTGTTCCAACGGAGTAGATCTTCATCGGTGGCGCGGTGCAGTGGTGGCGAGAGCAGAATGGCCCCCACAATCTTGTGATCGGGGCCGTATTTGATTGTAAGCTCTGTGCCAAAAGACCAACCCACGAGCCACAGATTCTTGAGCCCTCGCTGCTTGCAAAACTCCAAGGCAGCGGCAACATCAAATTGCTCGAGCACTCCACCATCAAAGCTTCCGGTTGATTTACCGCGCGGTGACTCGGTTCCACGAGTGTTGAATCTCAATACCGCCACACCCAGCAGCTCCGGCAACCGATTAGCGGCCTTGCGGTAGATGTGAGAGTCCATAAAACCGCCGTGGGTAGGCAGCGGGTGAAGAGTTATCAGTGTTGCGATTGGTTCATGCCCAATTGGGAGCGCTAGCTCACCGACCAGAGTTTGACCATCTTGGGTGTGAAGTTCGATATCTTCACGAATTGCCGGGAGCTCAGTAGCGGCTTTGATCTCTTCCACTAGTGCAGCACTCCGTCAAAGAGTTTCCAGCAGTGGTTGTGAAAGTGGCGCCTAGATTGCACCCCGCGGTGCACATCCCATGCCACGGTGTGGATGACACCCTGTGAGATTGTTAGTGAGCACACCGGACAGATCCAACTCTTACCCTCTTCTTGCGAGTTACCCCAGGTTTGTTGAACTTGAAACTCGTAACCGCGTTTGATCTCGGTTTTAGGGAGTGAGAGTCGAACTCGGTTGAGGTCTAACTCTTCGATCTTGATTGGTGCCTGACGGCGACGTTTGCCGCGAGCCAACTTAGTACCAGCCGCGTCTATCGGAGTGAGCAAGTGCTGAACAGGGCTTGCCGTAGCGACCCTTGATGTAGCCAATGCCCCACTTCACCTGAGTCTCTGGGTTGGTGCGCCAGTCAGCACCAGCTGAAGCCATCTTGCTGCCTGGCAGAGACTGCGGAATACCATACGCACCAGAGGACTTGTTCTCGGCGTTCCAGCGCCAGTTGCTCTCTCGCTCCCACAGCTTTACCAAACAGGAGTACTGGTTGTAATCCCAGCCCTTGGCATTGACCATCTCCAAAGCGAAGGCTTTAGCCGTGTTTGGAACCGGGTATGGAGCGGAGTTGATAAACATTGCATCCCCGCCGGTGAGAAGTTCAAACCCACCACGGGTGAAGTCTTCATCGTTGTCGATTTCGATGATTTCGAGTTGCTGAAACTCTTCTTCCGGACCTTCAAAAACCTGAACTGTCTGAGCAGAGGCAATCTGTCCCGAGTAGGGGTCAACAGCGGTAACCAGCACCAGTGAAGCCACAAAAACAAAGCCCAACGCCGGTAACAGGCGGGGCTTGGATTCGCGCTTAAGACTGTGTTTACCCAACAGACTCCCTTACGACAGCTTTTAACCCTAGGCGCTAATTGGCCATCAGGCAATTAGCCAAGGGCTTTTTGACAGTGCAGGGTCCTGATTACAAGGTTTAGAAAGGTATCAACCTCGAGTCGATCAAGTCCACTTCTCGAGCGCCTAAAACCTATGGTTCGAAGCTCCAGTGAGTCGGGAGCATTCAGTGCTCCACGCTTTAGTTCGATGCGCCTAAGAAGCGCTGCAACATCGCGCTTTTTGAATCCCTGGCTTTGTGAGGAGAAGGATTTCTTGGGACCAGCCTCGAGGACTGCCTTGATTTCTCTTAGGTTATTGGAAAGTTCAGCCGCAACCTGTGCTCTTGAGGTTCGAACCAAACCGGCGATTTCGCGCTCAAGAAAGATTTCAGCCAACTTAGCGATAGCGGTGTCAACCACAGGAATCTGATAGCCACCCGGAACTAGGTCGAACTTGGCAACGTTCACAACGGCCGAGGTGACGAGTTTTAGCTCTGGATTTTCATACTGACGCTGGAGTCTTTGCAGCAGCACGTCAACCTGCTCTGGGTCGTAACCCAGAACCTTTGGCTTGGTACGTGGAAAGTCCATGCCTAGAACACTACGTGAGAAAGTAGGTAGGCGATAAAAGTTGATGGCAAAAGGGAATCTAAGCGGTCCATAACACCTCCGTGCCCGGGAAGCACATCCCCCATGTCCTTCACTTCTAGATCTCGTTTGATCAACGACTCAGACAGATCCCCCATGACCGAGCTGATGAGTATTGCTAGACCGAAGACTAAGCCGAACCAGATGCTTGCGCCTAACAGCCATACAGTTGTTACACCACCAAATATTGCACCAACCGCGGAAGCAACTAGGCCCTCCCAGGTTTTCTTGGGGCTAATTTCAGGTGAAAGTTTGGTTCTCCCCCAGACTCTGCCAATTAGGTAGCCGAAAGAGTCGATGGCAACGGTTGTCAGTACGAAGCCGAAAACCCAGATGGTGCCGTTTTCTTTTTGGATCAGTAACGCCCCGAAGCTAATCAGCAGCGGGATGTAGATCATGATGAAGGCACTGGCACCAAAATCGCGCAGTGTTGCCTTGGTTGATTGCCACTTCTTTGCCAGCAGCAAAAACAGCAAACGCCACGAGACCATCACACCAATTGCAACCCAGATGGTGAGCCACTGCCCCTGGGGTCCAAAGTAGAAGGCCATCAATGGCGTCAGAAAGGCCGCTATTGTGGCGGGAATTCTTGGGACATGCCAACCGCTTTTTCGCATCGCGGTTGCGAGCTCCCAAACACCGCCGGCGGCGGCGAGGGCTGTCAGCAGGACAAAAAGCAGGGGCTGAATCAGGGAGAGTAAGAAAATTCCACCCAGCCCAAATCCGACTAGTAACCGAGTTACTAGGGACTTGGACTTGGTCTCTTCCAACTAAACCTCTAGCAGTTCTGCTTCTTTGTTCTTCAAAGACTCATCGATCTTGTCGATGTGAAGCTTGGTGATGGCCTCGAGCTCCTTCTCGGCACGCTCAACCTCATCCTCACCAGCACCGCCATCCTTCTTCAAAGCCTCCAGGTCTTCCTTGGCCTTGCGACGGATGTTGCGAACTGAAACGCGGCCGTGCTCAGCCTTGTCACGAGTGAGCTTTACATACTCCTTGCGACGCTCTTCGGTGAGTTCAGGAAGGTTTAGGCGGATCACAGAACCATCGTTGTTTGGCTGAGCACCGAGGTTAGGCATGGCCTGCAGTGCCGACTCAATAGCCTTCAGTGCACTCTTGTCATAAGGAGTGATCAAGATGGAACGAGCCTCAGGGTTCTGAATACCACCGAGCTGACCAAGCGGAGTTGGAGTGCCGTAGTAGTCGACCATCACCTTCTGAAACATCGCAGGGTTAGCGCGACCGGTACGAACAGATGCAAAGTCCTCGCGGGTGGCCTCAACGGCCTTGTCCATCTTGTCCTTGCAGTCACTAAGAATCTCTTGAATCATTTGTTTTCCCTATCTCTCTAAGCCCTGACCGCAGTGCCCACTGGCTCACCCAGTAGCGCTGCGGAAACATCTTCCATACCAAAGACTCGCATTGGCATCTTGTTATCCATGCAAAGTGAAAACGCGGTTGCATCTACAACCTTTAGACCCTGCACCAAAGCATCCTGGTAGCTAACCTCGGTTAGCTTCTTGGCGTCTGGGTTCTTTCTTGGGTCAGCGGAGTAAACCCCGTCAACACCGTTCTTGGCAACCAAAACCTCATCCGCGTGAACCTCTAGCGCTCGCTGCGCAGCAACGGTGTCGGTTGAGAAGTAAGGCAGGCCAGCTCCCGCACCAAAAATGACAACTCGACCCTTTTCCAGGTGACGAATAGCTCGCAGCGGTAGGTACGGCTCAGCAACCTGCGCCATCGTGATAGCGCTCTGCACGCGAACATCGCCACCGGCCTGCTCAATAAAGTCTTGCAGTGCAAGGGCGTTCATAACGGTGCCCAACATACCCATGTAGTCCGCCCTAGAGCGGTCGATACCACGGTTTGAAAGCTCAGCTCCGCGGAAGAAGTTTCCTCCACCGACAACAATTGCAATCTCAACGTCTTTCGCGGCAACTGCAATGTCCTTGGCGATCTTGGAGACTACGTCTGGGTTCACACCCAAAGAACCGCCACCAAAGGCTTCACCGGAGAGTTTTAGTAGGACTCTGCGCTTCTTAGACATAAGAATTCCTCCGGTGATTCTGGGCTGAGATGCGCCCAGATAATCCTAGGGCGAGAAAAGACAACGGGCCCGGTCTTTCGACCGAGCCCGTCCTAGTTTTTTGCTAATTACGCTCCAACGCGGAAGCGGACAAAGCTGGTGACCTTTAGGCCCGCGTTCTCCAAAACCTTGCCTACAGAGAACTTGTTGTCCTTGGCAAAGTCCTGGTCAAGAAGACAGGTCTCCTTGAAGAAGCCGGTGACGCGGCCCTCAACGATCTTGGCCAAAGCTGCCTCTGGCTTGCCCTCGTTGCGAGCGGTCTCCTCAGCGATCTCGCGCTCCTTGGCAACGATCTCAGCTGGGACATCCTCACGGGATAGGTAGGTTGGGTTGAAGGCTGCGATGTGAACTGCAACATCGTGTGCAGTCTCAGCGTCAGCGCCCTCGTAGGCAACCAAGACACCAACCTGTGGAGGTAGGTCACGGCTGGTGCGGTGCATGTAAGCGTCAACGCCAGCTGCAGAAACCACGGCAATACGACGAAGTTCAACCTTCTCGCCCATGATTGCAGCCTGGTCGGTGATCGCATCAGCAACGGTTGCAGATCCGTGTGGGGCTGCTAGAGCGGCCTCTACAGTCTCGGCACCAGCTGCTACAGCTGCATCAGCAACCGCCTCGGCAAGTGCTACGAAGTTCTCAGCCTTGGCAACGAAGTCGGTCTCGCAAGCAAGCTCAATCAGAGTGCCCTTGCCACCGGAAACGCGTGCCACAACCAAACCGTTAGAGGTGGTGCGACCCTCGCGCTTTGAAACACCCTTTAGACCCTTGAGGCGTAGTAGCTCAAAAGCCTTCTCGATGTCTCCGTTGGCCTCGTCTAGAGCGCCCTTGCAGTCCATCATGCCGGCGCCTGACTTCTCGCGAAGCGCCTTTACATCTGCGGCAGTGTAGTTAGCCATGCTTATGCATCCTTCTGAGCCGAGGTCTCCTCGGCTACGGTCTCAGCTGCTGGGGTCTCGGAAGCTGCGCCGCCCTCGAGAAGCTCGCGCTCCCACTCGGCTAGTGGCTCAGCCTCTTCGCCACCCTTCTGGTGGCGAGCGATCATGCCGTCAGCTGCTGCGTCGGCGATGACCTTGGTCAGGATCTCGATGGCGCGGATTGCGTCATCGTTACCTGGAATACCGATGTTTACGTCATCTGGGTCACAGTTGGTGTCCAAGATTCCGATAACTGGGATACCCAGCTTCTTTGCCTCGGTGATAGCTAGGTGCTCCTTGTTGGTGTCAACAACCCACAGCGCACTTGGAGTGCGAGCTACGTTGCGGATACCGCCTAGAACCTTCTCTAGCTTCTCCTTCTCACGGCGAAGGATTAGTAGCTCCTTCTTGGTGAGACCCGACTTTGAAGTGTCATCAAAGTCCATGGTCTCCAGCTCCTTGAGGCGCTGAATTCTCTTGTTTACGGTGTTGAAGTTGGTCAATAGACCACCTAGCCAACGCTCGTTGATGAACGGCTGACCCACGCGCTTTGCCTCAGTGGCAACAACTTCCTGAGCCTGCTTCTTGGTTCCAACGAACATGATGCTTCCACCGTTAGCGACTAGGTCGCGAACGTAGTTGTAAGCCTTGTCGATGTGCTCTACAGACTGCTGTAGGTCGATGATGTAGATACCCGAGCGATCAGTAAGAATGAAGCGCTTCATCTTTGGGTTCCAACGACGGGTCTGGTGCCCGAAGTGGACGCCAGCGTCAAGCAGCTGGCGAACGGTTACAGTGGCCATGCGGCCCCTCCTTTGGGCATAAATATGCCCCTCAGTTCAATGCTTTGATCGGTTGATCAAAACCCTGGTGTCCTCTCCAAACAGAACCGCACTTGTCGGACCGAGCTGTTTGGGTGTGTAAGAACACGCGAATTCGGCCTGAGCATTGCTCAAGCCGTGGCACCAGCATAACAGCGCAGGGCCTAGTTATCCACTGCTTTTTTCTATTCGTTCAGTCGAAATTCAAGATGGCAAAGCATTTAGAAATGCTGAAACTAATCGCACTTATCATCATCGCCATTGAGGCAGTGACTCCTAGGTTGAGGACTGACTTTTGGGCAGAGCCGATTCCATTTTTCAACGACAAAGTCCAAGAGCAGTACCTAGCGCCCGCAAGCAAGTATGGAGCGGGGCACAGAGGAGTTGATTTCAAGCTCGCCCCTTACGGAGCAATCCACGCTCCAACACAAGGGACATTGGCCTTCCAAGGCAAGGTGGTGGATCGGGATGTCGTTACCATTCGGACCGATTCAGGACTCGCAAGTTTCGAGCCCGCCTGCACGGAGTTTGAGGTTGGCGAACAGATACAGCGTGGTGAGCCTTTTGCTGTCCACTGCGAGCCAGACCCCGATTACGAATACCACTGCGAAAACTGTGTGCACTTTTCGGTGCGAGACGAATTCGGTTATCTATCCCCCATGCAACTTATCGAGCCGCTACTGCCCAGCGTGCTGAAGGCCTAGGCCCTTGGGTGAGCTTGCTCGAAACTTTTTTTGAGGCGCTCAATCGAGACATGGGTGTAAATCTGAGTCGTTCCAAGTGAGGCGTGGCCAAGTAACTCTTGAACAGCCCGCAGGTCAGCTCCATGGTCAAGAAGGTGGGTTGCTGCTGAGTGACGAAGGGTGTGTGGGCCGGCCTTGCCGGTCGAGGTGCGCTCTAGCTCATTGGCAACCAGCGAATAAACCTGCCTCACCCCCACCCGCTTACCACGAGAGGTTATAAGGAGGGCCTCAGGCGATGCCTCGGTCTGAAGCCTGGGCCTACCCTTTCGAATGTAGAGCTCGATTGCTTCGGCGGCAAATTGCCCGTAGGGCAGCATGCGCTGCTTGTTCCCTTTTCCGGTCACCAGCACTAGCTGCCGAGAAAAGTCAAGGTCACCAAGATCGACCCCGCACAGTTCACTCACTCGCATACCGGTGCCGTAGAGCAGCTCGAAGGCGACTCGCTCCATCTGCGCGATGGGGTCCTCGGCAGAGCGAGCCCGCATTCGATCCAAAACCTCATCCAGCGAACTCTCGGAGGCAACCTTTGGCAGAGTTTTCTCGAGTTTGGGAGATTTGAGTCGCAGGCCAATGTCGGCAGTGATTAGACCAGCCTCGTGAAGATGGGTCGAGAATGCCCTAACGGCGGCTGTCTTTCGAGCCAGGGTTGATTTTGCTCCACCAGCTTTTGAGATGGCGTATAGCCAATCTCTTACGAGATCCAGATCAAAATCTCGCTTCGCCCCAGTCCCAAAATCAATCAGCTCTCTAAGGTCGGAGCCGTAGGCCTTGATGGTGTTGGCGGCCAATCCCCTCGCCGCCAATGAGCGCAAGAACGTATCAAGTTCTAAAGAAATCCGCTCCACAGACCTAAGACTAAGTCTGCCGGAGCGGATTTCCAGACTAGATAAACAGCGTGGTCTGTGACTCAGCGGCCTCGCCGAGGAAGCTAGCAACCCCGCCAAACTCGATGCCGTCCATCAGATCCGAGGGGGCGATGCCAAGCAGGTCCATGGTCATCGTGCAGGCGATGATCCTCGCGCCACCCTTTTGGGCAGCGGCCATCAGCTCTGGGAGCGACTGCACGTTGTGCTTTTTCATAACTGACTTGATCATCGCGGTCCCAGCTCCAGCCATGTGCATTTGGCTTAGCTTTAGGGAGTCAGCACCCGATGGCATCATGGTGGAGAACATCTTCTCCATTAGTTTCTTCTGCCTTCTGGGTGGGTTCTTCTTACGAAGTGAGTTCAGTCCCCAGAAGGTAAAGAACATCGAAACCTCTTCACCCATCGCCAACGCACCGTTGGCAATGATGAAAGAAGCGATCAATTTGTCTAGATCTCCCGAGAAGACCACGAAAGAGGTTTTTGATGGTCCGGCGATGCTGGTTGCGGCTGCCTGGGCAGCCACAAGTGCTCCTGCCCCACCCTTTCGAATGGTGGCAGCGTAACCAGAGCCCTCAGGCACCATGGCGACCAGCTCGTGGCCATTTCGAGAACACCAGGCTGGCCCATCGTTTGCAAAACCAGGGTCAGAAACGTGAATCGTGATCTCATCTCCAGGCTTTAGGTCTTTTACCTTCTCGGAGAGCTTCATGATCGGACCTGGGCAAGCTAGCCCGGTGCAATCCAAATCGACAGTAATGCCGCTAGCTGCAGGGGCTCTCTTGAATAGCGACTCCGTCTCCGCATAGTTCAAAACTGGTGCGGGAAGTGCCTCAGTCTCCGAGGTGACCTCGTGGTAATAACGGAATGTTGTTGAGCCTCCCGAGAGGGTCTCGACATCCGTAAAGCCACGCTGCACCAAAGAGCGATAAGCCAAATAACTTCTAAAACCAACACCGCAGTAGAGCCTGATTGGCTGACTGCGATCCCAGTCCTCGGTTAGCTCGCGGAACTTTGCCAGTGGCACATTCTCCGCACCTGGGATGTGCCAAATGTCGTATTCGTCCTTGGTGCGGACATCGACAAGCAACTTGCCTGCGGTCTGATCCGGGTATTGCTCGGCATACCAGAGCTTGATATCTCCCAAGAGCACGTTTGATGCCACAAAACCTGCCATGTTGATTGGGTCTTTAGCCGACCCAAATGGTGGTGCGTAGGAAAGTTCAACATCCTGCAGCTCAAAGACGCTCATTCCGGAGCGAAGCGCTGTTGCCAAAACATCCAAGCGCTTGTCGACGCCATCAAATCCGCAAGCTTGAGCACCCAGGATTCTTCCGCTGTTATCAAACAAGAGCTTGATGTGCATGGTTGAGGTGCCTGGGTAGTAACCAGCGTGACCTGATGGGTGAATGTGAATCTTGCGGTAGAGGACACCTTCGCGAATCAACTGCTTCTCAGTCGCACCCGTGCCACCGGCGACCATGTCGAAGACCTTGACAATCGATGTGCCCTGAGTGTGCTTGTAGGTGGTGGATCTACCACAGACGTTCTCACCAACCACTCTTCCCTGACGGTTGGCTGGACCGGCTAACGGAGCGAGCCACTGCCCCGGTAGCACAGTGTGCGGCGTCTCCACCACATCACCAGCTGCGTAAATATCAGGGATGTTGGTCTGCATGTGGGCATCTACTTTGATACCACCCCGCTCGCCAAGCTCGATTCCAGCCGCCTTTGCCAATGCAGTCGCTGGCCTAACTCCAGCCGACATCACAACCAAGTCGGCATCCAGCATCACTCCGGAGGTGAGCTCAACTAGAAGCGACTTACCCTTCTCACTGATTGCCGCGGCAGCGGTCGATAGGTGCAGTTTGATTCCTCGGCCTCGCAGGTGGTTCTCAACCGGAATCGACATCTCCTTGTCAATTGGAGGCAGAATCTGATCACTCAGTTCGACAACGGTCACCTTCACACCGATGTGAGCAAGGTTCTCCGCCATCTCCAGACCGATATAGCCAGCGCCAACCACCACAGCTTGAACTGGGCCGCGCCGTCCGGCAACCTGCTCCTCAAGCTCAAAATCAACGCGCTTCTTGATCTGATCCATATCCCCAATACGACGCAACACATGGACACCTGGGAGATCTAGGCCAGGAATTGGTGGTCGCATGGCTTCTGCACCTGGGCAGTACGCGAGCTTGTCATAGCTCTCGGTGTATTCGGCACCGGTCTCTAGGTTACGAACCTGCAGTGATTTTGACTTTGGGTCAATCGACAGCACCTCATGGGCGGTGCGGACATCAAGATTTAGTGACTCTCGAAGGGATTCCGGGGTCTGCAAAAGCAAACGGTCGCGCTCCTTGATCACGCCACCGATGTGATACGGCAGCCCGCAGTTTGCAAAGGAAACGTGGTGGCTTTTTTCCAAGACCACAATCTCGGCGGACTCGTCCAATCGTCTCGCTCTAGCGGCGGTCGACATTCCAGCGGCGACACCGCCGATTACAACTAGTTTCATAGTCACTTCCAATCAACGGAGCATTTATGAGACTACACCTAATAATTACAATTAGGTAACAACGGGAATAAGTTCCGCTAACTAATCTCTCCAGCTAATCGCAGGAGTCGAAGCTCTCTGATGACCTGCGAGATACCCATACCCGCCTCTCTAGCTATCGCGGCAGGCTCCCGGCAACCCTCTCGCATGGCATCAAGAACTCGCTTTTGATCCAGTGTGGGTTCAACAGCGGCTGAAAAAGACCAGGGTTGAGCTAGTCCCTCCTTGATCATGGCGTTACAGCCTTGCGGACCGGCGTCTGACCAACTACCCGCGACCGCGTAAACATCTCGACCAAGTGACCGCGCGTGATTTGCTGTGTTTTTAGAGCCTGACCTAAACCCAGCCTCAACCACAACCAGATAATCGGAGAGTGCGGCGATAAGTCTGTTTCGCTGCAGAAACCTGAACCTGGAGGGCGAGGACCCGGGAGATAACTCCGAGACCAGAGCACCACCGGAGCGCACAATTTGATGAAAGAGGCCCCAGTTCTCCATTGGGTACGCGCGATCTAGACCTCCGGCCATGAATGCAACTGTCGGGAGCTTTAGATCAAGAGCCGCTCTATGTGCCGCGGCATCAATACCTTTTGCTCCCCCAGATACGATCCCTTGCCTAATCTGGGAAACGACTTTGTTGGCGTTGCGAATGCCATTCTCGGATGGGTTTCGGGTGCCAACAACACCGACTAGCTCTAGCTCAAGCGCTTCGATCTCCCCCGCCACCCAAAGTAGGTAGGGCGAGTGTGACTCTAGGTCTTGAAACCTAGCGAATGTCTTAGGTAGTTGCTTTGAGAACACCGGCCTTGCGCCCCACCGAATACCTCGCTCGATTGCCGTAGGCACATCAAGGTGCGGAAGACGAAGCGAGATTCTCTCGATTAGCTCGGGAACCTTGGCTAGATACTCTGGAGCGTGAAGCTCTATCAGTTCGTGCCAGAGCACCCGCGCTCTGCCAGATCGAAAGTCATCCAGGGCTTCAATACCCCTGAGTTCAAAGACCTTGTGGGCTAGCGCATCGCCAGGCTCGTGGAGCATGGACCAGAGGACTAACTGGTGCTGAGATTCGTCAAGATACATGCCAAAAGCATGCGAAAAATGGGTTGAGTTTTGTTTCTTGGGTTACCTAGCTGTGGATAACTAGGACTGATCGCCCACTGCTAGTTCTTCAGGGATCTCTAGCTCTTTGTTGCCGATTTCTTCTACGTTGACGTCTTTGAAAGTCATAACTTTGACCTGCTTCACAAAACGATCGGTTCGGTAAATGTCCCAAACCCAAACATCTTGCATGGCAAGCTCGAAGTAGAAATCGGTAGCGGTATCAACTCTTTTGAGCTCAACCTCGTTCGCCAGGTAGAAGCGACGTTCGGTTTCAATCACGTAGCGAAACATCTTCACTACGTCTCGGTACTCACGATAGAGCGCTAGTTCGGCGTCTCTGTCGTAGTCTTCGAAGTCGTTCTCGTCCATATCCCCCACAGTCTATGTCTTTAGAAAAGCCCCGTATTGAGAATCTTCCCCAGCCAGCTCACTCGGTGCTCCACGCTTGGCCCCAGCTCTTGTAGGGCTGCAATGTGGCGCTCTGAGGCATAACCCTTGTTACCGGCCCACTCGTAGGCGGGGAACTTCTTATCAAGCTCAATCATTACCGCATCCCTTGCAACCTTGGCCGATAGTGCAGCAGCTGACACCACTGCGCAGTCAAGGTCGGCCTTGGTTCTCATTACAACCGGTAGATCAACTAACCCCTGCAAGAAATTGTGCGAGCCATCAAGCAGAATCACGCCCTCTTTGGCACCCAGATTCTCCAGTGCACGCAAAGCTGCCTGCTGCAACGACCAAGAAATGCCTTGGGCTTCGATCTCCACAACGGTTGAATAACCAACAGCCGTATTAGTCCAATCAAAGACCGATTGAGCGATCAGATCTCGCTTGGTCTCAGGAATCAGCTTGCTATCGCGAAGACCCTGCGGGATTTGGGGTGAGGTTTTGGTTGAAAAGATTGCAGCTCCCACTGCCACCGGCCCTGCGATAGCGCCGCGACCAACTTCGTCTAGACCAATGACCTGGCCATACTTGGCAACCAGCTCAGTTTCAAGCTCAAGGCTTGGGTACGTCACTAAATACCTCTGGGTAGTTAGACAGCCACTCAAAGTTAGACACCGGCCAGGAGATCACAAAAGCCTTACCGACAACAAAGTCCTGTGCCACAAAGCCCTTGCTTGGAAGGTCTTGGTGGAAACGGGAGTCGGTCGAATTGCCCCGGTTATCTCCCATGACCCAGTAACTACCCTCAGGGACAACAACCTTGAATTCGATATCGGATGGGTTTGAGCCGGGTGCAATGTATGGCTCATCGATTGGCACGCCGTTGACAATTAGACGACCCTGCGGGTCACAGCACTCAACAGTGTCACCACGGAGCCCAATAACGCGCTTCACAAGGTGCTCAGCCGAGTCTGGAGCAGTAATACCAAAGGTGCCCAGCACGAAGTCTGAGAGCTCCTGCAGTGGCGCTTTGGGCTCAGTCGGAATCGCACCCAACCAGCCACCTGGATCCTTGAAGACCACGATGTCGCCGTGCTCGATTGGCATTAGATCAGGTGCCATGACATTCACGATGATGCGATCGTTGATCTGAAGAGTTTCGAGCATGGAGCCCGATGGGATGTAAAAAGATCTGATCAAAAAAGCCTTAATGGCCACCGAAAGCACCATGGCGGTGCCGACGATGACCAAAAAGTCGATTACAAAAGCTACAAACCAGTTCTTCCGGACCATCTTGAACCAGCGCTTGACATCGGCAAGTCTGGAGTGGCTGCGGGGCCTAAGCTCCCCGGAATCTGACATGTTGCTAAGTCTAGTTAGACGTTCTCGCGCTTCTCGCGAATCTTTGCTGCCTTACCGCGAAGGTCGCGCAGGTAGTAAAGCTTCGCACGGCGAACGTCACCCTTGGTTACAACCTCAATCTTGTCGATTACTGGGCTGTGTACTGGGAAGGTACGCTCTACGCCGATCTGGAAAGAAACCTTACGAACGGTGAAGGTCTCGCGAACACCGTGGCCGGAGCGACGGATTACTAGACCCTGGAAAACCTGGATACGGCTGCGGTTACCTTCGATGATGTTTACGTGAACCTTTACGGTGTCACCTGGGCGGAAGGCTGGGATGTCTGACTTGAGGCTCTTGGCATCTACAACGTCAAGAATGTGCATTTTTTGCTCTTTCCTTTTGCGCGCAGGTCAAAACGGTCAAATTTGAATATCTTTATGCCCTTTGCTCCCCTGCGGCAGAGTCCCTGGGCACGAGTCAGAATTCTGCCACAGCCACAGGCTGTTGGCAACCATGGCTCAGAACTAGTTCTCTAACAGGTCTGGTCGGTTTTTCTCCGTGCGCTCTAACTGTTGAGCCTTACGCCACTTTTCAATCTCAGCGTGGTGACCGGATAGTAATACCGCCGGCACCTCATGACCTCGCCACGAGGCAGGCTTGGTGTAGCTCGGGTATTCAAGCAAACCATCGGAATGTGACTCTTCAACAATGGACTCTGCATTACCCATAAAACCAGGAATCAACCTTGTGATTGCCTCAATCATCACCATGGCAGCAACTTCGCCACCATTCAGAACATAGTCACCAATCGAAACCTCTAGCACCCTGGCACGGGTCTTGGTGTGCTCAACGACTCGCTGGTCAATCCCCTCGTATCGACCGCAGGCAAAGATGATGTGCTCAGCACTTGAAAGCTCTTGAGCCAAGCCTTGAGTGAACGGAACACCGGCTGGGGTCGTGAAGATGACTACTGGCTCAGATCCCTCAGGAATGAGTTGATCGAATGCCTCACCCCAAGGCTCTGGCTTCATAACCATCCCGGCACCACCGCCGTAGGGAGTGTCATCTACTGTTTTGTGACGATCGTGGGTCCAGGTTCTTAGATCGTGAGCTTCAAAGCTCACAAGCCCTGCTTCGCGGGCTTTACCTAAAAGGGAAAGTTCTAACGGCTGAAAGTAGTCAGGAAAGATGCTGACGGCTTCAATTCGCATCGCTGACTTCTTCATCAATTGCTTCGGCAATCTCTTCGAATAATCCACCCGGAGGTGTGATCTCGATTAGACCGGCTTCGACATCTACCTTTGGCACAAATGCCTTCACAAAAGGCAGTAGCACCTCAGCTGTCTCCGTCTTTACCACCAGGAGATCCTGGGCAGGTAGGTGATCAACCCGCAAGACAGAACCAATCTCAGAACCCTCGCGGAAAACCTTGAGACCAGCCAGTTGGTGGTCATACCAGGCATCTGGCTCCTGTGGGCT
>JACCDX011212621.1_pt1 | contig 17148 bp, 26 predicted proteins | sample 7449681 | NCBI WGS metagenome assembly JACCDX01 (sample SAMN15323450, study PRJNA562643) | freshwater metagenome | isolation source: river surface water | place: USA:Blue River Watershed | collected 2017-08-18 | reverse complement strand
TGTCTAAAGTAATTGTCAGCGGCCTCGTATGCAGCTTCTTTAGCTTCAAGCACCATATGATCAACTAGGCTTTGTGTAAGTTCCATATCAGCTCCTAAAAGTTACGTTAATTAACTACTACAGAAACAAGTATAACACCGTTGAACCAAAATGTCAAGCGGTTTCGTAACGCCCGCCCCACATATTTTCATAATCGAACCAATATGCTAGTTCACCCGCACGACGATATATCATTACTGCGCCCACGTCCTCACGTATGCAGTCTTTTAATTGCTCGGCTAATGACAGCTCAAATAAGTTTAAAAAGTTCTCTGCTCGCTGAACCCACTCCCAGCCCTCTTCATATAGCATAGTGTCGTCCGCAGAGTAGTCAATAGTTACAATCTCTTTAAGTTCCATTTTTTGCGCTCCCTAATTAACTAACTAAGCCACTATTATACACGAACTAGCCAAAATGTCAATAAAAAGATTTGTGTTGTTTTTTAGCGAATCAGGGATATTTTGGTTGACTTTTGGCACAATGGTGCTATAATATACACACTAAGAGAGCGAACAATACTAATAACTCCTAGGTCCAACGGTTCGAACAGCGTGTCTGGGGATGGACGGCGAGGGTGCGCGATGGGTTTTTCATTGCGATTTTAGCAACAGTAAGTACTTACTAACTTAGCAGAATAGCAATAGTAAGTGCTTACTAACATATAAAAATCACAACACAGTAAGTAAGTACTTACTAACAGAGATATCGTGTTAGCAGATTCATAACAGTGTAAGTAAGCACTTACTAATCTAGATTATAGTTATTAATTTAAAAACGGTTTGGTTAATAGTGCTAGAATGCTAACTGATCTAGTTTAATAAAAAAGCAAGATTGTGTCTTTTATAGTACAAAAATCACAATATCTCGCATTCTAGATTGCAAAATAGCTAATAAACCGGGCCCAAAGTGTGGAAAAGGTGTAAGAATGTGTGAAAAAGTGTAGAATTGTGTGATTTTCTTTGGTTCTACGGTTCGGCCCACGGTGTTCTACCCTGGCGGTAACTCTTCTAGAAGATAGATGAGTGAGGTCACGACAGGCATAGTGTAAATGGTTTCTACCACAAATGTGCTGAACCGATAGCCGCTAACACTGCAAACACGGCCTGCACCAATACTGTAATCCCGGCTAGAATAACTTTCACCACCAACCTCTATGTACGCCCAACCAAACAGTGATCCAAGCAGTCATAATCACGCACACAGCGTAGAATTCTATAGCATCGCGAGCGAACCAATCTATAGGTTCTTTACTGCTAATTCTGCTAGGTGCCGCAGCGGGGTCTGTAGCCAATCCGTGCTTTATATACCATTCTTCTACTGTAATTCTAGATAGCTCTTTAGTTTCCTCAAGACCGCGCAGCGGGGTCTCCGTATGTACAGTGTTATATCCATAATAGTGTCTAGGCAGTTCTGGGAATATCATAGTAGTTCCTCAATGGTTCACAGCGTAGTCCCAGCAATCCGAATTATCGCTAGCTGGAGCGGGTGCTGGGTTGTTCCACAAGTATTCATTTAAATTGTTCATAGTAAAGTTCCTCGTTATGTGCAAATTTCTGCATAAATGTGTGATACTCTTGTTCGTAGTATCCGCCCCATTTCTCTGTCCAACTTTCAATCAGTCTACAAGTAGGATGTTGATATATCTTGCTCTGTTCCACTGTTTCCATACCGTGATATTTGGGTCTTTGTTCTAGTGCAAATGTGTTATGTCTATTGTACACATCTACCTTACTGCTGTTACTGCCCAATTTGCCCGGGCGTTGATTTTTAACCAGTTCTACTATAGCTGGATCCAGTAAGAAGCTCATCATTTGTTCTGCTGTATAGCACATAAAGTATGGAGTGCCCAGTGTCTTCATTTTAGTCCAGTATCGCCATTGACTGCTTTCGTATTCCAGTTCGTCCATCATCCATAGTCCTGTATCTTTATTCAAACTAAGATGTGGAGGAGCATCACCTGTAATCACTGTGCCGTCTATCTGTGTAGTCAGCCAAAGATTAGCCAAACAGCCTATAGTGCCAGTTTCAGCAGTTTCAGCTATGGTCTGCATAGTACCAGATTCCACGAACCAATCGTAGTCCAAGTCTACTCTAGTGTATTCAATGCTGTGTTGTTCACAGTATTTGTATGCCCACGCAATGTCGTGTTGATTATACTGTGTCTGCATAATAACGGGTCTAATGGGTATTTTTAAGTGTCTAAATATAGCCAGGGCGTATTCGCTATCCAGTCCACCGCTATACATTAGGTGCAGCGGCGCGGTGCGCTGCGCATACAAGGCTTCTGCCACTAGGCAAGTTTCTTCAAAATAACTTCGAGCTGGTCTTTTTGGTGGGTCAAAGCTCACTGTAAAGTTGTTGCCCTGTCCGTGATGCTGCCTATAGTTGTCTTTGGTATATACTGTCATTTATGATATGCACCGTTGTTAGTGCTATAGTGTTTAACCCATATGCATCTAGCACTGGTTTTATATTGATCTATGTGCCAAGTTCTGTTCACTGTGTCGCGGCTTTGATAGCATTGTTCCAAGTTAGGTTGTGGCACGTGAATTATGCCTCGGCTCTGTACGTGACCCAAGGGTTCCAGAGCATATAAACTAATTATCAGTACCCACATATCATTTCATTAGTATCGCAATCCAAATAGCATTCAGTGTTGTGATCATTGCTGTGATATATATTATTTCAGAGATCATTGTGTTCCTTCATCATTCGAATTCGTTCTTGATCCTGTCGATGTTGTATCCATATAATTATTCGTATCATCCAATAGCCCAGGATCAGTGTAGCTGCTATAGCTGCGGGCGCTTTCAGTAGTGAGATCAGTTCCATTCAGTTCCTCTTTGATGTACAGTACATACCAGTAAGCTGGTATAATCAGTAACAGTGCCCAAGGATCAGCTTGACGAATAGCAAGGAATACAGCTATAAAGAAGTAGATGTCTATGGCCCACATACACATACTTAGCCTTGTGTATAAGTAAGTATATGCCATTCTGTTATCGTTATTGGGCTTGGAATTCGGCTGTGGATAAGGATTTTTTATCAGATATGCAGTTATGGTCCTGCACTGTGGAGTATCATAAGGACTGTGTGGATATATGGGTACCTGAGCAGGCTGTTATGTTCGTACAGTTAAAGTATCCTACGTTACAGCGTCATCCTGTATTTGATCGTTATTAATCCTCAGCCATTGTGGATAGTCCTGGGGCCACATCAATAAGAATAGTGTAACGTGCTGTTCGTCTATAAATTCCACGTAGATATCGTGATTGATTCTTTGATATTGTACGAACAGTCGGGGCGTAGTTCTACGTATGCTTCTAAGTCGATGTAGGGTTCGACGTATTCTACTACGTCGCCGCCAGGGCAGGATCGATTCCTCGGTGCCCTGGGGTTCTAATTTCAGCAGTATATTACCGGCGTTTTCCAACGATAGTATCCGCTACACGACGCTGATTAGCATCAATGCTTTCGCGTAGAGTAATAACTTCTTCGCGTAGTTCGTTACCGTTTTCCTGTAGTTCCTGTAAGCTATCGCCTAGCCCTTGTGCAAATTCTGCTACTTCCCGAATACGTACACGATTAGCCTGAGCATCTTTGGCCAGTAGTTGGCTAACTTCCATAGTTTGTTGGATGCGTTGATCGTTAGTGATATTAGTAGCAGCCCGCATTTCGTCACGTAGACCACCGTCTAGCCATTGTGCATTTTCTGTGGCTACATCTTGAATAAATGCTGCCATTTCCTCGTTAGCGTGGAAGAATTTCTCGCTAGCTTCTCCAATAGCCTTAATGGCCTGTGCCATATCTTGACTGATTTCTACCATACGACGATTCATTGAGTTGCGATGCTGTAGGTATTCTAATTTAGTCTTGTTGATCATTGACTCTTGGAAAGCTGCCTGTTCTGGTGTTTCTGGACGTAGCAAGTTCAACATCATCAAGCGATTACGATACACATCGTCAGTGGTACGCATAATCATTTCTCTGTTACCGCCAGCGTTAATAGCCCACGATTGCATAGCATCAGTGACGTTTTCTTCTACAATTGATCTAGCCACTTGAGTTTGTGCCACGTTAAATTGTACATATGCTTCTACATCAAATGCACGTTTAGTTTGTTCAGCGATCATAGCTGCCTGTGCTTCTGGGTCCATAGCAGCGTGTAAGCTCATAAAGCTGCTAACTGGTTTAAAGTCTAATTCTGTTTCTGGAGCGGTTACTACCTGTGGTCGCTTAGTAGGTTTAGCTTTAGCTTTAGTAGCAGTTTTTGGTTTAGCTACGGGCTTTTTGGTTTTAGCCGCTGGTTTCTTCACAGGGGCTTTTTTAGTTACGGGCTTTTTAGTTGCCATACATTCTCCTTAAGGGTAAGAAACATATTTAGATTTAATTATGACTAGATTGTACAGATCTGAATTCAGTGTTCATAAATATGGTGTGGAGAGTACGTTATGATAAAGTATTGTTATATTGATAATTTAGAGCATCCTTTAGCCAGTCATTTTGACAGTGTGCTGGATTTGGATCAAGATTTAACAGCAGTTCGAAATAGTGTAATCATATTAACTACGGGTGATTTAAAATTAATTGATCGAATACACACAGCCTGGCGCAATAATGATTTATTAATTGCAGTCATAGGTACCAGTCACGAGTATTATGGATGTAGTGAAAGTCAAGATCAACGACGTCAGGATATGTTAATACGTAGTTTACACTATCAACACGCACATCACGGAGTAGCAGGTCCGTGGTTAGTAAATTTACGTTGTGATCCTAATTTAGAGTGGATCACAGTTAAGAATTATATAGAATGGTTAGCAGCTAATCGTTATCAGTATAGAATACAGGATGTGTTATTAACACGTAATTATGTGCCTGATCCTGGCGGTTCTTGATCGTCGGACTCAGTCTGTGGTAAAGTTTCGACTTCTACAGACTGTACTAGATCTACAGCTATCAATGGTTGTGCTTTGTCTAAATCCAAACATAAGGGTATAGGTCTAATTTCCACGTTATCCTCCTCCAAAACGTATGAATACGTGATAGGTATTTACTGCCACAGCATAGCGTCCAATGATACTACTGGCCACGGGCGGGCGTTGACTATATGCTGCCCATAGATTAATTACTCCTAGTCCTGTGCCTGCTCCGTTAATAAAGCTAGACCAAGATCCTGCATCAGGTGTAGCTAGATTGTTACCCAGGCCATTCCAGGCCTGTGCTGCGGCATTAGTACTAAAGCATAACTCTAGTGTACTTTGACGATAAGCATTACTGATGATAGTGCCTGAACCCAGGTTCACTGTAAATCCAAATGCGGTGTTAGCTGCCGCGGCAAATGCCTGTCCACCATAGCCTAAATATTGACTACTGTTTTGTAGCCATACTACCGTAGCATAAGTAGTGGCCGGCCAAGTGCTGCTGGCCGTTAACAGTATTTGATTGCCCGGCACATATCCTGATGGAGTTCTAAATACTACCCAACGTATATAAGCGGCTGTAGCAGCATCGTAGCTAAAAGGACCTGCTGGACCTAAACTAATTTCGTCGCCCTTACCTAATACTGTGGTCGTCACTGCGGCTGCTGCGGTCTGTGCGCCCTGTATGATCACAGCGATTAGGGCACCTGGAGGCACGTTCTGCCCAATAGTAATACTGGCTAGAGTAGCCGCTGGTAGTGCTCCTGATCCTAAGTTAACAGCAATTTGTTTTGGGCTATGTTGAAACATATTAGAAGTTTTGTCCTGCTACGGTAGCGTACCAAGTAGTACCGCCATTAATAGTTAGCATAGTTATGATATCGGTCTTGCCCGCCGTGGCAGTCATTGTAGGTGCCAGTCCTGATGCCCAAGTTGTACCAGCAGGCCAAGTAGTCACTGTGCCACCGTTGTTGGTTACATAGATATAGGCAATGAACTGCTGGCTAGGTGCTGGTGGATTAATAAACGACAATGTAGTTGATCCTGTGCAGGTAATACTAAACACACGAATTGTGGCTAGATCTAACACAAATGAACCAGTGACATTGTTAGTTGATGCAGCTGGAAACAGTACTCCTGAGCTGCCAGTAAAGCCTAAACTGCCAGTGAACCCAATGACACCTTGACTACCAGTAAATCCTATGGGTCCAAGTGCAGTGCTGGCTGATCCTGTAAATCCTTGACTACCAGTAAATCCTATAGGTCCAGGCACATCACTAGCTGATCCTGTAAATCCTCTACTGCCTGAAAATCCTAAACTACCTGTAAATCCCGCACTGCCCGTATAACCTCTAAGGCCTTGACTGCCTGTAAATCCCGCACCCTGACTGCCTGTAAATCCCTGTGGTCCTTGTACTGTACTAGCACTGCCTGTGAATCCTTGACTGCCAGTAAAGCCTCTTGATCCAGTGAATCCAGTGTCGCCTCGACTGCCTGTGTATCCAGTTAAGTCTTGTGTAACCACCCAACCAGCAGGTGTACGTGTATAGACCTGGTCAGTGTCAGTGCGAAGAAAGAAGTCACCGTTGACTCCAAGATTAGGGTCAGGTACACCTGACCCTGTTCGCCATACGCTGCCTTGCCATAAATTGCCGTTGTATACTGGATCTGTCATAATATTAACTTGTTGTATAGGCAAACTCGCCTGTTGTTGGATTATAATAAACTGCTTTAAAACCAGCAGCAACTAGATTAGCTGTGGTGTCGCCTCTAACAGGCTTAACTACAAAAGCGTTTGCAGTAACATTGTTCAGTATACTACCAGTAGCATTAATTACGATACTGTTAGCAGCTTGAGCTGATTGACCTGCATAGTTACCAATAGCGATTGCATCAGCACCTTGGATACTTTCTCCACTTTGCCTACCGATAGCTATAGAGCGGGTACCTTGAGAAGTACGGCCTGCTTGATAACCAATTGCAATAGACTCTTCGCCTTGATCTGTCTCGGCCGCAACCAATCCAAGAGCTATTGAAACTTGTCCTTGGTTGGATTTTCCTGCTCTTCCGCCTATAGCCACCGAATCATTTTTTTGCGAAGTTGTGCCAGCTCTATCACCGATGGCCACCGAGTATCCAAGTTGATTAGTTTTTCCTGCTTCAAATCCAATAGCTATAGAACGGGTGCCTTGTCCAGCGTTAGCCGCAGTGAAGCCCACAGCAATAGCTTCAGTTCCTTGATTAGTCACTGCTGCACTTGCACCAATAGCTACAGAATATGCTCCTTGCGAAATAAATCCAGAGCCTGAGCCAATGGCCACACTGTAACCGCTTTGTGAAGAATACCCGGCGCTTGCACCAATAGCTACTGAGTTTAGAGACTGGCTAGTCTGCCCTGCTTGATTACCTAAGGCTATTGAAAGATTAGTTGTACGAAGAACTCCTGCAGTTAGTGTGCCATTGACATCTGCTACACTAACTGTCAAGGTACCGGAAACTGTCGAGTTTCCGGCAACTGAAGAATTATTAGCAACAGTTATGCCGCCAAATGTTACATTACCAGTAGTAGATATCTCACCACCAACATTAATTTCTGCTTCTAACAAGGTGAATCCAGTAGGCAGTGCATAAGGAGCCACAGTGTTGATAGTCATTTGATCTGCTGTACTACTAAAGTAGTACGGAGAATACATTACATAAAGTTCAAAGTCGGATGCAAAACCAGAAATGTCAACGGTGACAGCGCCAGTACCAGCTGTAATGTTAGCAGTAGGATCGCCGTTCCAATCACCACCATTAACTCTAATCCAAAGTAAGTTGTAAAATCTATCTACTGCAATATCGACGTCATCCCCTGCACCAAAAGTTGGAAATCCACTCGTAGTGCTACCGTTAAAATATAAATTACCAGCGTCACTAAATCCGTAACTATTTGAAGTTTCTCCGGGATATGTATTAAAAGTAGTGTTTAATCGAGTTATACCTATCATCAGATAATCAGCTTGTATAGGACCAGCATCCATACGAGTAGAAAATATTTTTCTTTCGCCTTGCTTTATTGTAGCATTACCAAGAGCACTGGGTTCAGTATCGCCTCCAAGACCAGCTACTGCCGTGATTGTGTAGTTGTTATTTGATAATGAAAATGCACCTGGAAAAGCCAAAGTTGGATCAATGGACGCCGCTACAAGAACAGTTTGACCAGATACTATGATACTGTTAGAGTTTATTGAACTGGCAACTATATTATTAATAATTAAATCATTATTGACAGTTAGATCATTTTCTATTGTAACGTCACTATTGAAAGTTGTCGCTGGAGTAATTGATATACTACTAGAATCTGTAGTATCCATAGTGCTGCCAATAAAAGTAAACGATCCAGTACTTCCGCCGCCGGTTCCCGCACTACCGGTGTACCCTATCATTCCCTGACTGCCTGTAAATCCCTGCGGTCCTGGTACCGTGCTGGCACTACCTGTATAACCTGTTAGTCCTTGACTACCAGTAAATCCTCGAGGACCGGGCTCTGAACTGGCACTACCTGTGTATCCTGCACTACCTGTATAACCCGTGACATCAGTACGTACTACCCAAACTCCGTTAATTTTGTTATAAATTTGATTAGTATCATTTTGAAGATAGTAATCCCCATTAATACCTTGCAAGCTGGCAGGAGGTCCTACTCCGTTGTACCAAACTGAACCTGCCCATAAATCTCCGTCGTAAATTGGATCTGCCATAATATGCTCCTGCATATATTTATTGGCTTATCGACTATATCTTCTGATGTGGTGAAAAATAGGTTTTTTAGCTTGTTTACTACCTGGATCTCCGCCTATAAACAATCTAAGATTAGGATCAATACCTTTACTGTGATTATTGACAAAGTTGGCTATAATACCGCTGGTAGTTCTGATTAAACAGCTACCTTGATCGTTACAGACCGTATAGGTAACAATACCATTTTCGTCTTCGTCTCTAAATAACATTGTGCGCTCCACACGTATTTAAGCCAGTAAAAAAGCCCACCGAAGTGGGCTGCTTGGTCGTTAGTTATTATTAATTATAGACCAAGTGCAAGAGCGCGATAACCAGCAGCAACGATAGTGCGGCTTGGCTGACCCAATTCGTAACGGGTAACAACCTTACCGTTGTTGCTGTAGTGGGTGTTAGCATAAACAGCATAACCACTCTGACGTACACGGCTAACTTCAGCAGATACGTTCTTGATATTGAAACGCTTTTGAATCTGTGCTGGAGTCAACTTCTCGCCACGGCTAAGAGCTTCAAAAAGTTTGTGTGTTTTGGTTTCTGGATTGATTCTTTTAAACATTGCCTAATCTCCTTTATAGTTAATAAACAGGCTTTAAAGTCTGCTTGTCGCAGTAATAAGATTATATGTTATACAACAACTAATAGCAAGTTTATTGGCTAGATTCATTAGTGTCATTTAACCGATAGTAGAATTTTCTATCAGGAAATCTACGTTCAGCCGCAGTCAATGCAGTAGCAACATCAGGCCCTTGTGCAAGAAATGTGTCGTCTCGATCATAAAGATAAACTACACCGTCGTGCTTTTCGATTTTTACATCAGCAGTCTGTTCAGTAATTTTATTTGGGTCCGGTTGTTGTTCTTTGGAGATTTTCTCTACACGTTGCATAATCTCACGTATTTCTTCGGGACGATCGACGATACGTTCGATAAAGCTTTGAGTAGCACGCCACACTCCCCAAAAGAAACCAATAGCTATACCAGAGATTAAACCTAAAATAAAATCCATCACTGCTCCTTTTGTTGATTGATTCGTTCGATTACTAGACGACGGCACTCTGCCCTAACTTCAGGAGGAAAATCTGGTAGAAATTCTGATAGTCTACAATCGTATCTAGCCATTTTTTCTTCAAGAGTTTCGTTTCTATGTGCAAGATAAAAGCTAAAATAAACTGCTGCAAATAAAACAAATACATAAAAAATATCTTTAACTATATGCATATCTACGCCCAAGTTAATTTAAAAAGAGTTACATCCCTAGGATCAGTAAACCGATATTCAGCAATTTGATCCCAAGTCAAACTATTATCTGCAACATCTACAATTTCGTAACCAGCAAAACTCTTACAGTGATTTACTGCCCAAATAGCAGCATCGATAAAATGCAAGCGAGCGCGGTCATAGTTATCGAATCGTTCGTCGTTAAGGTATACTTCAATCACGCCACTATCCAATCGTCATCGTCTTGTAGAATGATATCTTCGGCACCGTCGTATTCACTGATTCTAAATATACTGCCTTCGGGGATCCATTTAATAACCAAATCATCGACTCCGCCCCAATAAGCAGATCCGTGTTTACTTTGATAATATTCTTCGCAGTAAGTTTCTACTTCCTCAGCATCTGCACCACGTTCAATCATATCCACTAGATTAGGATCAAATAACAGTTCTTCAATACGATGCCAGCTGTACCAGCCAGCACCGTGCTGAGGACTGTAGATCACAGCCACTTTACCAAATCGAACAACTCTAGGGCAATCAGGTGTACTTATAGCCAACTGCAACTCTCCACAATGTTTCGTGTTTAGGATCTTTAAATTGTAAAATTGGTAAAGGTGCTGCTACCCAACTCAAATCATAATGCTGCTCAGGCTTCAACCTCAAAGCTTCTAATTCGTTGAGAAACTCAGCCATATGTGTTGTCTTAATTTTAATTGGTTTCATTGTCATATTATACTATCACTCCTCTTCTGTGTCAAATTCTTCGTAATCGTCTTCGTCAATGTAAGTTCCAGGAGCATCATAGGCTTTGTAATATGCTTCGTTTGGTTTAAGTACTCTAAAGTCATTTGAGTATTTTAGACTAGCCAAAGTGAACTCTGTCTTTTTGAGTAAGTCACAGACGACCCAACTGGTACCGCATCCACCACTGACGTTTTTAAATGGACTATGTTTATATTCGTTTTTTTGTAGAGCGTTATGCATCTTACCATCGTAGGTAAAGATAATACGGGTTATGCCTAACTTTTGGTTACGCAGTCTAATTTTATCAATTAGGGTAAGAGTTGTAATACGGGCACAGTTATCATCATCTATAGTCAGTAATACATTTTTGACTTTGATACTGCCTTTGGTATGACTGTTATTGGGCGTTTCCTTTGTGCTCCACGAAACGTCGCAGTCAACGTGCTCTACATAATAGGTTTCCCCATGAAATTTAACGACCCACATAGGAATGGTCGAGTCTTCTAAATGTTTCTTGTTGAAGTGAAAGACTACATCTTCACACGCAAATTCAATCTATGCCATTTTATATCTCCTTAAAAATATGATTCAAGTGTGCCTTCACGGCGTACATCTAATGTAACACAATGGAACCCTCCACTGAGTGTACGTGCCTGACGTATAGGAATACCAATTGTATCTATGCCCCAGCGATCTAACTCTCTTCTAAGTTCTGTTTGATTTTCATCACAGATAATCAAACGTTCATTAACACTTAGAAAGTTTAGTCCTATATATTTACTACAAGGACTAATACCATTAACCAAATTTGACCCAATATCTACAACCTTATCACCTGGAAAGAATATCTTATCCCAGTCTTTAAAGATTGGAGGATACCAATCGGGTGTACAGCGATCTCCATTGAATAATACCAATCCCGGACGTAAAGGAAGAACGGTACTGTCAAAATGAGCAAAGCTATAATATTTTTCAGCTAGATGTATATTATACTGATCTCCTAGTATAGATTGCAACCACTCATAGCCCAATCGATTGCCGCTATTACTGACCTGATATAATAAATCTTTACCTAGTCTTACAATATTAGGAGCATCAAACACTATTTCTTTATTCAATAGTGTAGGATCTTTAATGTCGTCTAATTGATAAATGTCATCTGCTAGAATAGGCTTCGGTGCGCAGATCCATTTGGTTCCTTCCTGCATCCATTTATACAATAAGTCATAGTAAGCTCTAGTTTCAAAGTATCTACTACGCATTGGACTAGGGCATTCTATAATAGTGTTATTCAACGGAAGTAATAGATCTCTTGGACAATAAGTATACCATCCAGTAGTAGTCCATTCTGGTGTACTAAATGATTTAGTATGATCAATTGATTTAGGTCTATGTACAATTACACCTAGGTTTTCTAGTACAGATGCTAGATTGTCTAAATCTTCGTTAGCTTCTTCTATAATCTGTTGACTATGTGGACCGTGTAAATGTAATATATCTTCTAGTTTTTGATCTGCATAACAAAAACTGTGAGTGCTTTTATCTATAGTAGGAAGCATTGCATAGTCTGCAATACCTACTACTATTTCTTTTAACGGGTCCCAATCATTATGACTGCATACTGGCATATTGTTTTCCTATATCTTCACTGACACATACTCTGTTCCAAGTATTACCTCTATTATATTCTTTATATTCTGTATCGCTTATACCAAACATAATACAGTTAGTGGTTCTTAAGTTAAGATCTTTACATACGTTTAGATAATGCGTTTGGTATTTGGCCATATTATAATCTACTGTATACTTATTCATAAGATAACAAGCTGTGGCTAAAGTGTTGTGGGGAACCATTCCTACACTATTTGCAATGTCCACTCCGTCGTCTATGTTTTCTTTTTGTAGTCTTATACCTGCTCTAAGATATTGTGCTCCATCGAATACTTTACTAAGACTGGCGCACACTGTTTCAATACAGATATGATCTAAGTTTACTTTAAGATTTTTACACAATGGATAGTAGGCTAAATCAATTAGTACTGGTACTGCTAGACAATCGCAGATGTTTAATATCCTGTCAAGGTCCGGATGTATTGTTCCACTGTCGCTAAAAGGAACACTAATGATAACTGCATCGTTTTGTTTTATATAATCGTCGTTCAAATAGCACCAACTTAGACCTAGTTTAGCACTAGCTCTGTGATACATAAATTCGCCTTTGAAAAATCTAAATCTTTTATTTCTATGCTTTATATAGAAATGATCAAATCCTTGAGTAGTTCCATAGATAAAAGATTTATGGTTATAGAGATGTAGTCCTACGATATTGTTCCATTTACTGGAGTTTAACCAGTTATAAAAAGTTTCTAAGTATTCAGTTAAAGATACTTTGTGATCAGCAGTAGTTCGACTTTCAATTTCCAGCCTTATATTATCTGGGATTGGGATAGCATTAGGTGTTGTCATCTAATAGGAATCCAGAAACTTGCAGAGTATACTTTGGTTCTAGTCCTGCATTAGCACTAAGATGTAGTATATCTCTGTCCCACATCAGCCCTGTGCCTTGTACCCAGTTCGCTACAACATAATCGCTATATTGTAAGAAGTGACCCATTTTCCAATCTTCTAAGAATATGTTAGCTCTGACTCTGTTTTCTTTTCTGTCAGGATAGGTCTGATATATTTTATAAAACTGATCCTTATGTGCAGGTAGTACACATCCTGGGTCTTGTCTAATTGAACTGATACTTACAACTTCTATACCTAGTTGCTGTCCTATAGCATCATAATCAACTTGGTCCTTGTTCCAAAAGAGCTGATGTATTCTAGTATTATCGTCGCAATAGCTTTTTGGAAATCCACCATATTGTTTATATGTCTCCTCTTGTTCGGACACAATATGAAACAAACAATGAGTTTGATTAGAATCATAATCTGCATCTAAAAATGGTGTAAAGTCGTAATCTAAAGTAATTTGTTTTATGAACATAGTTAATTACTTATTAGATTTTTATTTTACTTGTAGATCTTTCCATTAACAAATTATAGTTATGTTCCAATATTGGGTAAGCTTTCTGATATAGATCTTCTAAGTCAGTATCTAAAACTCTTTTGAATTCTGCTAATGCATAAGCGATTCTTCGCCTATCAAGTTGTTCATTATCATAGTCTTCCGACCATAAAGTATCAAATGTTTTATACCCTCTTCGTTGCAGAGCTTTTAAGATATGCGTTGGTCCTAAGATAAAGAAAGGATGTTTATATAATATAGCTCTATATGTTTTTTCCGTTATCATATATTGATATTGAGCCATACTGCCTTCGGCAATTAAACTTATATAAGATTGAGCGTAGTAGGGTTCAAGGTTCGGTGGATCGACAAATCCTAGGTAATTATCGTGCCCTGGTAATCTACCAATATCGTCTACAATATCAGAATCTAATTTCAACCCGTTAGGATTAGATTCAAAATAGTCAATTAATATTTGTTTGGTAAATCGATCGAACATTCTATGAGGATGCTTGATCCATTCTAAAATAGGCATCCTTGACATAGAATCAAATCCGGGCATCGAAACGAACCCTTGATCCAAAAGATTATTCTGCACTAAAAATGCAAAGTAACCAGTTCGTTCGTCATTGATTCTTCTACATAGATAGATAAATTTTTTGATTTTCGATGATTGATAATGCGTTACCGGATAAAAGTCTGTAGTAATCCTTTCTTGTAAAGGAATATCGACAAAATATTTTTTTAAATAGGAATAATTTCCTAGAAATTTAGAATCAGGTGGCCCATAACAGGACCATATTTGAAAATTTTCAATTTTATGATATTTTAGATTTTTTACAATTCTGTCTACGGTCGACAAATCTATATCTTCTATTACAGCTTCTAGAACTAAAGTGATTTTATTTTGTTTTATCAACTCTATAATTTGAGGATTACAAAAATTGATCCAATCGTTCATTCCTTCTAATACGAGTTCTGCATATTCTTGTATATTTCTATTTAGGCTAAAAGCATAATATACCTTGCCATTATTATCAAAAAATTGTTGATGTGAAAGATATGCTGCAACAGGTATAGGGATCATCTTTTCTTGGCAGAACGGACCTGTGCGGGGAAGTGTGAAACTTATATTATGTTTTTTTACAATGTCGTAAGTGTGATGTTCAAGTTCAGACAAGGACATATTAAAACCATTAGGTATGATTTTTTCTCCATGAAACTTGTCAAAAATTAAAAAGCTCATTGAACTATTTAATTATTCCCAAATAAAGGGTTTCCATTTTTTATCAATTATCTTTGGTTTTTTGTCTACGGGTTTACCGTTAGTAACCAATTCAGCCTGTTCGGTATCAAACATAAGTTTGAAACCTTTAAACTGATTATCTTCTATTTTGACAATCACTTCAGCTATGTTTTTGCCAGTTTGTTCTTGTACAAGATTACAGACCATTTCTTTTACTACATCGGCACTGATATCTGCACTTGTGGCTAATTCAAAATTGTAAGGCATAATAGTTCCTATAATGTTCTATGTCCCGTCTGTTCCGGGATGCCACCCACAAGTATTGTACTGTTGCTTGCCCTAGGGATTAGGCGCCTACCCTAGCGACTCATACTGAGTTTGTGGTCGTCTCGCTGCTTTGGTGCACTGAATGGGACTCGAACCCATAACCTAGAACTTTAGAGATTCCAGCTCTAACCAATTGAGCTATCAGTGCTTGTTCTTTCAAGAATTACTGTCTAAATAAAACTGTGCTACCTTTAGCATATTGACAGCGTGTTCTCTGTTCTGCGGTACTACTACTGTATTACCTTGCTGTAAGTCTGTCAACTCTTTATGGATGGATTCAATATGATGTTCATACAATTGTTTCATTTGACTGTATAAGAATTCGCGTTCTTCTTTAGTCATTCCAGAAGAAATCATATCCATAAAGCTTGTGCTTTGTGTTTTGTGTAATCCATAATCGTGCCTACAAGTGTAGCACATATCGGTAATAATCTGTTCTTTAGTTTTCATTTAATTTGTTCTGCTTCTTGTAATTGTCGCCACATTATTTTCCCACTTGCTGATTTTGGTAAAGACTCTACTACGGAAACTAATCGAGGAACTTTATACGCAGCCATATTTTCTTTACACCATTGTATTAATTCTTCTTCTGTAATAGTGCAAGAAGCTTTTGGTACTACTAAGGCTTTTACAGTTTCACCTCTGTAGGAATCTTTGGCTGCGATAACACAGCTTTCTAAAATTTTAGGATGTTTATACAGCATCGATTCAATTTCAGCAGGCCAGACTTTGAAGCCGCTAGCGTTGATCATTCTTTTAAGTCTGTCAGTGAAAAAGAAAAATCCTTTGGAGTCCTTGTATCCTAGATCACCTGTTCGAAAGAACATCTTTCCTTCAAACTCTATAAAGGAATTTTTTGTTTTTTCTTCGTCTTTCCAATAACCTCGAAACACCTGCGGACCATTTATTATAATTTCTCCGATTTCATCTACATCCAGTTCTTTCAGTGTCTCTGGATCAATAACACGAGAATCTGTATTGAATGTAGGAATACCTAAACATTGTTGTTTACAATTGTGTAAAGGATTCGAATGCGAAGTTGCTATAGTTTCTGTTAGACCATAGCCTTCCATATATCTTAATCCAGTAAGATCAAAAAGCTTTTGAGCTATGGCAGCAGGCATTGGAGCACCGCCTCCAGATAATCGTCGTAGACTACTTATATCATAATCACTCAATTTAGGATTAGATAAAAAGTCTATCATCATAGTTGATATGCAGGCCCAACTGGTAACTTTATGTTTAGATATTAAGTGTCCTGTTAGATCCTTATCCCACTTTGACATAATGATCAAGGTTGAACCGGAATAGATAGTACTGTTCATACTCAGTTGCATACCTGTCACGTGGAAGAATGGCAGAGATGCTAATGTAATATGGTCAGCAGACACTCCTCCGGCCCATTGAGCTCCACTGATGGTATTAAACATTAAACTACTATGTGTGTGCATACATCCTTTTGGATTGCCTGTAGTACCCGAAGTGTAAGGCAAACAGGCAAGATCATCTGATCCAGCACAATGTTCATCGGGAACTATTTGTTCACTTAATGCGTCTGACCAGTAAACTACATTGTCGTATTCGAATGTTTGTTTAGGAGACTGTACCCATTCTGGTGCACAGGTAACATCCTCTATATATTCTGAATAGCAAGATACTAATATTTTTTTTGCTACAGGTTGAACACGTGAAAGCAATTCCTGAGAACAAATAGCCAGAACCGCTTCGCTATCCTCTGCAAGATATCGTATCTCTTCAGTTAATAACATTGTGTTCACAGGAACAACTACTGCATCGGCTCTTAGTATGGCATAATAGGCGATTACAAATTGAGGACTATTTTGCATTTGTAACAGTACAC
>JACCDX010210393.1_pt1 | contig 17152 bp, 13 predicted proteins | sample 7449681 | NCBI WGS metagenome assembly JACCDX01 (sample SAMN15323450, study PRJNA562643) | freshwater metagenome | isolation source: river surface water | place: USA:Blue River Watershed | collected 2017-08-18 | reverse complement strand
CTTCAGGTGAGATGCCAAAGGATGCATTCGTTCTGGCGGTGAAAAATCTGGCGCCGGATGCGGGTCACTATGCGCATGGGCTCTATGCCAGCCTGCGGGAACTGGATGGCGCGCATGCGGAAATCATTCTGGTTGAAATGCCGCCGCAAGATACTGCATGGGATGGCATACAGGATCGTCTGAGGCGCGCGGCATTTGATTCATCAGGCGTACTGCAGCAACTCTGTGCCGCCGGATAGAAAACACAGCGTGTAGCACTGATGATTTAATGATCGGTACTATTGTCTGTTGGCCGCTCGGATTGCACTGGTTGATTTTCAGGCATTTTGTGAATCTCATTCGCCCAGGGGCGTCGGTAGCCTGACTTGATTTTCCGGTTGATCAATTCTGCGCTATAAAGATTATTGTGTTCTTCTGCCAGTGATAGTGCTGACTTGCGATAGTTATTTTTCAGATTGGTCTTGGCGCCGGCAGCCAGAAGTAATTTGACGATTTCGACATAGCCTTTTTTTGCAGCAATCATCAGCGCGGTATTGCCATCATTTCTTTTTTCGTTAATAAATTGCGCGGCGCCATATTGAAGTAATAGTTGGACAGTTTTTTTCTGACCATGTTTGGCTGCGCAAAATAATGCATTTTCACCGTGCATATTTTTAGCCGATAGTGACGCGCCTCTCTCCAGCAGGAAAGGTACAAAGTCCAAGTGCTCAAAAATAATGGATGCTGTCAGTGGCGTATCATTTTCTGCATCTGGCTCGTTTATGTCGGCGCCATGTTGAAGCAATTCCTCTGCCATGACCATATCGGACTCTGTTAATGCTTGCATTAATAAACCGCTGCCAAACTGATCTTTGATTTTTATCAGTTCTGGTCTCATCCTAAGCATACTGCCGACTGAGTAGGTGTCTCCCCTGTGCATTCTCACGAGTAGAGTGTCCTCTACTTGATTGGATTTGATTTCGGCCACTGGATCGGCTTGTTTTTCTGTTTTATGGGTGCGTTGACTGAGGATTTTCAGGTCTTCTTCATGTCCTCGCAAGCGAATATCTCTTCCCGCCATAAGATGGTGTATTGATTTTGGTGCATGGGAAATCAGTGGAGCGCGAAGTTCCCCGCCTAAAAGCGTGATGCAATCGCTCTGGGAATTTGTGATGTGTAAAAAAAGATCAAGCGGATTTTCGTTGATGAATTTCGATTTGCAAGTTGTAATATATTCCAGACTGGCTTTGACATTATTGTAAAGTGTTTCGAACAATACGGTTTTCTTGCTTGAATAAAGAAAGATTTGAGACTGTTTCCATACTGCGCTGTCTGGTTCGATCAGATTACGCACTGAGCCGGAAAAGCAGGAGGCAATATGGATGGTTCTTTGCTGCGTAGCTTGGGTAGCCTGGTCAGTATCTTGATCTTGCAGAAAAGCGGGTAATTCATCAGTAGTCAGAAAATCATCCGACTTCGTTTGTTCTGTAAGTTCCTCTTTTCCCAGTTGGTTTTGAAGGTAATGTTTGCCCTGATAATAACCGCCATGACAATTGAAAAAAATATGCCCATCATCAGATAATCTTTCCCTGACAAGCATTTTGATGTTTTCCTTGCTGACGGATGACTTTCCATCACCATAAGCAATGTAGTTGAGATTGGTTTGGTCTAGCAGCGCCATCATGGCGTTATGCATATCTTCGTCAATTTCAGGCCCGGTAATCCACAATATTTTTGTTTTTGTATCTTCCGATTCGGAAGACTGCGCCGCGTCTTCATCTGAAGGGGTGGGTAAAAAAAATGGATTGGATGAATTTATTCTGTGCATGTTACCGATTGGGTACCGATGAACGAACAATTGTTCCAGTAATTTCTGAATGTATTGTCGAGCGCAGACTCAGGCAGATTGCAGAGAATTACAGGGACTGGATGAATTTCCCGCCGTGATACACCAGTGGTGTTTTATCTTCATGACCATAGTGTTCGACTTCGCCGACGAAAATCACATGATCACCTTCCGGATAACGGCTGCGGTTGTGGCATTCGAACCAGGCAGCACATTCGCGCAATATCGGCAGTCCGTTTTCAGATAGTACATAGTCCACGCCATCGAAGCGGTTCGCGATACGGCTGGCAAAGCGCTCGGCCAAGGGAGCCTGCTCTGCAGTCAGCACATTGATTACATAATGTGAATTCGTAGAAAACAGCGGCATGCTGCGTGCACTTTGTGACAGGCTCCATAAGACCAGTCGCGGATTGAGCGAGACGGAGTTGAATGAGCTTGCCGTCAGGCCGATGAAGGCACCATTTTCATCGCGGGTGGTGATGATGGTCACGCCTGTCGCAAATTGCGACAGTGCACTGCGAAATGCACGCTCATCTGCTGTCGTCTGGGAGGGTGTGGAGTTCGTCGTAGGGTTGGACATGGCGAAAATTCATAAATTTTTGCTAATTATGCCGAAAAAAAAGTTTCCCTGTTGAATTCGGTCAATTTCCGTAAAATTGCACGGTTTTATGAATGCATCCATGCCATTACTTGCGACCCTGCAGTCTCATGCTGCGCTCTGCGGCGAGGCGTTCGCGCATCTGTTGCCGGATCGTGTCATTACTTATCGCCGTTTCTGGGCGAGGATAGAGCGTGCATCGGCCCGTCTTCAGGGCGAGTGGGGCATACAGGCTACAGATACGGTCGCTTATATCGGTAATGGTCATCCGGATGCGCTTATTTTGTTTTGTGCATTACAAAGGCTGGGTGCAGTGCTGCTGCCGCTTGAAGGCTGGTTGATGAAAACTGCCGGACCTGTGCTCAGGCAGGCCGCAGTGAAACTGGTCATACATGATGATGGCACCATGATTACGGATATGCGTGCACATTCGCTGTCATCCATGCTGGCGGACTGGTGCCATTTCGATCCCGTTAAGGTCGAAGAAGATCCGCAACGAGTGGGATTGCTGTTACCGCAGCAACATGGTGAGACCTTGGTATTGCGTGCGCTGAGCTTGCAGCACATATTCACCATGCCGGGTGCGGCTTGTTCACCATCTGATGCTGCTCAGGCGCAGCAGGGCGCACTGGTTGGGCATGCAGTATTTGATCTGCCTACACTGGCAGGCGTGATCATTCCGGCGCTTTACTCAGCGCAGCCCTTGCGCTTTGCGGCGATAGAAGATGGTCTGCAAAAACATCTGGTCGCAGCACGTTAAGCTATCTTGCCAGAGCGCTGGCGCATGCAGCCGGCCCGAGATTATCGTACTCTAGACCTTATTTTTAACGGAGCCAGTCATGACAACTGAAATAGCCACAGTCGGAGGCGGTTGCTTCTGGTGCCTTGAGGCCGTATACCAGCAGCTGCGCGGTGTATTGCAGGTGGAGTCCGGCTACAGTGGCGGTGCGCGCCCGGATCCAACTTATGAGCAGGTTTGCAGTGGCACGACCGGCCACGCGGAAGTCGTACGGATCAGTTTTGATCCGGCCGTGCTCAGTTATCGCGACATTCTGGAAATCTTTTTTACGATCCATGATCCCACGACCCTGAACCGGCAAGGCCATGATGTCGGCACGCAGTATCGTTCCGTCATTTATACGCATACTGATGCGCAAATAGCGACTGCACGCCAGGTAATGGCCGAAATGGCCACAGTATGGGATGGCCCTATCGTTACGGAACTTGCTGATGCGCCGGTGTTCTATAAGGCCGAGGCCTATCATCAGGATTATTATCTCAATAATCCTATGCAATCCTATTGCCTGTTTGTGGTGGAACCAAAGGTTGCGAAATTGCGCAGCCTGTTTACTGACAAGCTACGTAACGCATCACAATAACGCCCGCCTCTAGCTATACATATAGCGACGTGAGATGGGCAGTGTGTCGGCTCTTTGGCCCGATCGGGTACAGATGACCTGATGCAGTGACATCCAGTCATGCGTGAAAGCATGCGCACATCCTGCCAGATACACGCGCCAGATCCGGTAATGACGATCGTCGACCTGTGACCTGATCTGTGCAGCATGTTGTTCAAAGTTCTGTGCCCAGTTCGCGCAGGTTTTAGCATAGTGTCGCCGGAGGTTTTCCACGTCCAGTACCTCCAGGCCAGCGTCTTGCATCGCTGTCAGTACGGTGCCGATATCGATCAGCTCACTATCCGGGAATACATACTGTTCCATGAATTCACTGCCGCCGGGCGGTGCGCCGACGATAGTTGAATTTGTCGCCGTGATCCCGTGGTTCATGATCAGTCCGTCATCGCTGATCAGGCTGCGTATTTTCTTGAAGTAAAGCGGAAGATTTGTGCGTCCTACATGCTCGAACATGCCGACGCTGGTAATACGGTCAAAGCGTCCTGTCATATCACGATAATCTTCAAGGCGTATGCTGACCCTGTCGCTAAGCCCGGCCTGCGCAACACGCTCCCGTGCCAGTGCATACTGGTTTTCTGATAGCGTGATGCCGGTGCATCGTGCGCCACACTGCTCTGCAGCACGCATGACCAGTGCGCCCCATCCGCAACCAATGTCAAGTAAAGTCTGCTCAGGCTGCAAGCGTATCTTTTTGAGTATGTGATCAATTTTTTTTAACTGCGCCTGCTCGAGGGTTTCCTCACCATATTCAAAATAGGCGCAGGAGTACACCATATTTTTATCAAGAAAATACTGATAAAACGGATTCGATACATCATAGTGATAGTGGATTGCCTGCGCATCTTTTTTGCGAGTGTGGGAAAACATCTTGATGTGTCGCAGAATCGATGGTCCCTGTTCTTTTGCATGCGCAGCAAGTTTGGCTGCAATATCAATGACGGCATGCAGGCCGCCTTCAATATCCAGCTTGCCTTCAACATAAGCTTTGCCGAGATTGTCGAGCGAGGGATTCAAAAAATAAGTCGCCGCAGAAGGCTCTGTCATGATGACAGTGACTTGCGGCGGCTGTGGGCTTAAATCAAATTGCCTGCCATTCCACAGGCATAGCCGCAGTGGCAATGGTGCATGTGCGCGAGCCGCATCAGCCCATTTTGCAAGCCGTTTTTCCCATTGCATATTGCCTCCTCGGGAGAAATATGCACGGGAAGCTTAGTGTGTACGTTGATGCAAGACGGACTATCTGCGATTAGTTGACGTATTCGGCTTGCTTGATTTCACGGCTGCAAGCGCTGGCGACTCCACATGCCTTCAGCCGTGCGCGTATACACAATGCGATCATGCAGGCGCGACCTGCGTCCCTGCCAGAATTCGATCAGGTCCGGATCCAGGCGATAGCCTCCCCAATGCGCAGGTCGTGCAGGGGAATCACCATATTGTTCGGCTGCTTCTTCAAATTGTTTTTCCAGTAGTTCGCGGCTGGCAATGGGCTGGCTCTGTCTGGAAGCAATCGCCCCCAGCTGGCTTTTGACAGGCCGTATCTTGAAATAGGCCTCGCTCTCGGATGCATCCACGCGCGACACCTTGCCTTCGATGCGCACCTGCCGTTCCAGTTCTACCCAGTGAAACGTCAGGGCAGCATAAGGATGATGCAACAAGTCCTGACCCTTGCGGCTTAGATAGTTGGTGTACCAGGTAAAGCCCCGCGCATCAAAATCCTTGAGCAGCAAAATGCGCGACGATGGCCTGCCATTTGCGCCGACAGTGGCTACGCTCATCGCATTAGGTTCGGGCATTTCAGCTTTCAGTGCTTCGTCGAACCAACGCGCAAACTGGGCAAATGGATCCGGATTGGTATCCTGCTCGGAAAGCGTGGCCTGACTATAGTCGCGCCGCAGATCAGCAAGTGACATCGTGTTCATTCCTTTTGGATTCGTTCATGTTTTGATAAAGCTTCTCTGGCTGCCAGCGGTACGCCGCAGGCAATCAGCATGCCCAGCCCCCAGAATACGGCAAACGGGCCCAGCACGGTGCCCGCACCACCGAAGGCCAGTGGCAGCATCACGGCACTGGCGTTACCTATAGTAGCGCGAATGCCCAGGGCTTCTGCACCGCGCCCGGGCGGCGCGCACTGGTGCAGTAGTGCCAGCACATTCGGCTGGCCTGTACCCAGTGCCAGGCCAAGCATAGCAGCCGCAATCGCCATGGTCAGCGCACTGTGCATGAATGGCAAAATCATATAACTCAGCGTGGCAACGGCAAGTGCACCGCTTAGTATCTGCCATTCATGATAGCGGCGTACCAGGCCAGTCATTGCCAGCCGTACGGTGAATGTCGCCGCTGAGAAGGTCGCCAGTATCACGCCAATTGTCGAAGCAGAAAATCCGAGCTGCGAGCCGCGTATTGGTGTCACGAAAGTGAACAGATCCCATGCAGCGGCCAGCAGGATACCGACGATATAAATGCGCCGCAGCTTCGCATCTTTTAGCAGTGCCAACGGCCCGCTTTTTGTAGTCGTATGGTTGCGCGGCGCGATAGGGATATGCCTTAATGCACGACTGGCAGCAAAGAAAAATGCCGCCAGCGTAAAAGCGCTGCAGAACCAGTAGGCAACCGCATGGCGTGTGTGATCAATCAGGAAACCGGCAATCAGCGGGCCGGTAAAAGCCGATACAGAGAAACCCAGCGAAAGCTTGCTGTAACTGGCGGCGCGCTGGTCGGGTGGCGACAGGGCGCCTACGGCATGCTGCGTACCAATGAAGATCGCCATAAAACCCGTACCGATCAGTATTGCTGACAGATACAGCACCGGCAATCCCGGCACGATTGCGGCCAGCATCACGCCGGCAGAAGCGATCAGGCATCCGCCCATCAGCGGTTTGCGTATACCTGCGCGGTCGATCAGTCTGCCCATAGGCACGGCCAGCAGCATCGGAAATACGGCAAACAAAGCGATCAGCGTGCCGACCGTGAATTCGGATGCATGCAGCGACAGTGCATACAAGGCGGTCGTCACACGGGCAGCGCCAAGCGCAACATGGGCGGTGACGGCAACGGCAATAAGCTGAAACAACGGAGAAAAACGCGGCACGGCGAACAAATGCAGAAGAAAAATACAGTGTAGAACAATCCTGGTATTACTGTCCGTTAAAATAGCGGTATGTCAGACACCTACCAAATTTTCGATGATCAAGCCGCTGGCGAGTCAGATTTCGACCGCCGTTTCGGTGGCATTGCACGCCTGTATGGGGACGCCGCGCTTGCGCGCTTTCGGCATGCGCATGTCTGCGTGATCGGCGTCGGTGGTGTTGGCTCATGGGCGGTCGAGGCGTTAGCGCGCAGCGCCATTGGCCACATCACTATGATTGATCTCGATAATCTGGCCGAGTCCAATATCAATCGCCAGATTCATGCGCTCTCCAATACGCTGGGGCAGGCCAAGGTCAGTGCGCTGGCTGAGCGGATTGCCCTCATCAATCCGTTTTGCCAGGTTACGCAGATCGAAGAATTTATTGATGCAGACAATCTGGCAAGTATGCTGCCCTTGCAGCATTTTGATTATGTGATTGATGCCATAGACAATGTGCGCGCGAAAACTGCACTGATCGTTTACTGCCGCGAAAATAAGATTCCGCTGGTAACAGTAGGCAGCGCCGGCGGGCAGACAGATCCGACCCGTATCGAAGTCTGCGACCTGTGCCGAACCGAACAGGAACCATTGCTGGCCAAGGTACGCAAGCGGCTGCGTGCAATGCATGGTTTTCCGCGCGGGACAAAAAATAAATTCGGCATTGATGCGGTGTATTCGACCGAACCACTGCGCTTTCCGGAGCTGTGTGCAACCGATGAGGCGGCACAGCCGGTATCTGGCATCAGCGGCCTTAATTGTGCCGGTTTTGGATCGGCAATCGTCGTCACAGCGAGCTTTGGCTTAATCGCAGCCGGCCATGTGCTGAAAAAACTCGCCGCAGCTGCCCAGGTGTCAGGCACGAACCAGCAGCATGCAGCCTGACAGTTGAGCCTGTCTGGTGCTTTAAAACGCGCGCTCAGCTAGAGGCACGTAAGTCACGCCTTTGACATCATTGACAGATTCAAGCAGCGCGATTTTTTCAATTTGCCACTCTATCGTCTGTAGCAGTTTGCCGGTCTGTTCTTCTGCATCGCGGGCAAGGCTGATATGCGGCTTAAATCCGTTTAACGGTTTGAATGGAATCCCTGCATTATGGATGGCATCCCATAATGCGCGCTGCAAATCAAACAGGGCCGGTGGTGGTGTGGACGCGCCAGCCCAGACGATGCGCTGCTTTTGAAAATAGCCATAAGTATCAATTTGCATCTGTAGTGCTGTGAGCGGCAGATCAGTCAGTACTTCTGTGAGTGCCGGCAATAGCGTGCGTGGCTGATGCCCGAGAAAAGCCATGGTCAGGTGCAGATTCTGTATGTGCACTTTGCGGCCGCTGATTGCCTGCTGCAATGAAGCGAACTGTTCACGCACAGAAGCATCTGGCCACAATGCGAAAAACAATCGCAGCTTATCCTGGTGCTGATCAGTGGCAGACATGCTTCACAGCTTCAGCGCCCTTAATCGCAATGCGTTGCCGATCACGGAAACGGAGGACAGGCTCATTGCCGCACTGGCGATCATAGGGGAAAGCAAAATCCCTAGCCAGGGATACAAAATGCCGGCTGCAATCGGTACGCCGATAAAGTTATAGACAAAGGCAAAGAACAGATTTTGCCGGATATTTTTCATGGTGTTATCTGACAATTTGCGTGCTTTGGCAATGCCGCGCAAATCGCCTTTGACCAGCACGATGCGTGCGCTGTTCATCGCGATATCTGTACCGGTTCCCATTGCAATACCTACATTAGCCTGAGTGAGTGCCGGTGCATCATTGATACCATCGCCGGCCATGGCAACAATATGACCTTGCTGCTGCAGCTTTTGTACATGCAGATATTTCTCTTGTGGCAGTACGCCCGCATGTACCACATCAATACCGAGCTGCGCAGCAACAGCTTGCGCTGTCGTGGCATTGTCACCGGTCAGCATCACGATCTTCACGCCTGCATCATGTAGTAAGCGGATCGCTTCGGCACTATTGGCCTTAATGGCATCGGCCACGCTGATGATGCCGGCCAGTTTGTCGCCGATAGATACATACATAATGGTCTGGCCAAGCGCACGCAATGCATCAGCTTCGCTATCGAGCAGTGTGGTCGCAATACCGGCTTGTTGCAGCAGCGCGGCATTGCCGACCAAGATGCGGATGCCATCAATTTCACCGGCGATGCCTTTGCCGGTGACAGAATTAAATTTTTCTACCGGCGGCAATGACAGTCCCTGTGCCTTGACATGGGCGAGCACTGCTTGCGCGATCGGATGCTCACTCATTTTTTCCAGTGATGCAGCCAGTACCAGTACATCAGCACGGGCAAAACCTTGCGTGGCGATGATTTTCTGCACAGTCGGCCTGCCCTCAGTGAGCGTACCGGTTTTATCCACGACCAGCGTATCGACTTGTTCCATCAGTTCCAGTGCCTCAGCATCCTTGATCAGCACGCCTTCATGCGCGCCGCGACCTATGCCGACCATGATAGAAATCGGCGTAGCAAGACCAAGTGCGCAAGGGCAGGCGATGATCAGTACCGATACAGCAGCGACCAGACCATGCGCCATGCCGAATGCAGGCTCGAACAATGTCCAGCTGATGAAAGACAGCATGGCCACGGCGATGACTGCAGGAACGAACCAGCCTGAAACACGATCGGCGAGTTTTTGAATAGGAGCGCGCGAGCGGCCGGCCTGATTCACCAGCTGCACAATCTGCGCCAACAGCGTCTCGGCACCGACCTTTTCTGCGCGCATCAGAAAGGCGCCATGTTGATTGACCGTGCCTGCAACAGCTTGACTGCCTGCCTGTTTGGAAACCGGCATGGCTTCACCAGTGATCATGGATTCATCGACCGTAGTATGACCTTCGGTCAGGATGCCATCGACCGGAATATTGGTACCGGGCTTAACGCGCAGCAGATCACCGCGGCGCACCTGATCAAGCGACACATGCTGTTCCGTGCCATCTGCGGCGATGCGTAACGCCGTTGCTGGCGTTAATGCCAGCAAGGATTTGATGGCGCTATTGGTGCGTGCGCGCGCACGCAATTCCAGCACCTGACCGATCAAGACCAGTGTGACAATCACTGCAGCTGCTTCAAAATACAAGGGCGCTATGCCATGCATTTTGAATGCATCAGGCAATGCAGCAGGGAACAGCAGGCCTGCCATGCTGAATAGCCAGGCTGCCATCACGCCCATGCTGATCAGACTGAACATATTCAGGTTGCGTGTTTTAAATGATTGCAGCCCGCGCGCAAGAAAAGGCCAGCCCAGCCACAGCACGACCGGCGTGGACAGCAAGGCCTGCAACCAGCTGCTTGCAGCATGCCCTATTTGCTGCGCGATATGGATGCCGATCAGCTCGCCCATCGCCAGTATCAACAGCGGCACAGATAGTGCAAGACTGATCCAGAATCGCCGCGTCATGTCGTCGAGTTCGGTCGTATCTTCATTGGCGCTGGCATGCAAGGGCTCGAGTGCCATGCCGCAGATCGGGCAGGTGCCCGGACCTTTTTGCACGATCTCCGGATCCATCGGGCAGGTATACAGCGCTTGCTGATCGGCTTTGGTCGGCGCTTTTTTTTCTGCCGACAGATAATGCGCCGGATCAGCGTTGAATTTTGTCACGCAACCTGTGCTGCAAAAATAATAGATCGTGCCCTGATATGTTGCCGACTTTTCCGGATTGGCAGCAGCTTTCATACCGCATACCGGATCGGTATACGGTTTATCGTCGCTGGTATGAGTATGCGGTTCTTTGCTGTCACAACAGGCAGCAGGTGCTGCCTTGGGCATAGGGCGACGTAATTCTTGCGTTTTCATCATGGGATCCTGAGCAGAATAGCGATAAGTATTGGTATTCAGGCTACAGGATAAACCCTGGCGCTAACTTTGGGCTATAGCGACTGATGCTATCGGCTAAAGGTATCAGGCGATTTACGGATTACTTGCCTGTATGACCGCACCGGATGGGGCGGGTTCGCGCCAGACCACATCATTGTCAACCGCATAGAGTTGGCAGGCTGTATTGCGCTTGCCCTGGCAGGCGGCCAGCACGCGCTCGACGGGATCATCGCCTTCTTCGGCCCAGCTCCATGCACCGTCCGGTGATATGGCAAAGGCACGTGGTGTCGATCTGCTGAGAAAATTCTTGTAGCCTTCACGCCCGCTGTCAGATAAATACGGAACAGCTCCAATATTGTCGATTGGTGCAAAATGTGTAGCAGCTGGTTTCACAGGCGCAGCCAGAGCGACGGTTTCTGCAACGGGCATCCCGATGCGCGCTAAGAAGCGTGCAGTCTCCGGCCACCACACCGGTACGCCATCCCGGCTGCCGACCATGCCATGTGCATCAGATTTGAAATTACCGAATGCAATCAGTTGTGCACGACCGCCTGCATGTTGATAAGCCTGTAGTAGTCTGGCTGCCAGCGCATGATCAAAATAACTGTCATTGGCACCGTAGAACCAGAGGCTGGGCAAACTGGTTTTGGCGGCATAGTCGGCAAAGGCACTGACCATGGCGTTGCGCCAGTCGCAGACATCACCATCAATACGCAAGCCGCCAGCGAAGTTCAGCAGGCCGCGTACGCCGGGCATTTGTCGTGTGCCCAATGCCAATGTTGCCAGTCCGCCGTAAGATTGGCCAGCGACGACAATACGTTGTGCATCGATCCAGTTTTGTGCACGCAATGCGTTTAATGCAGCCTCGACATCATCTGCCTGCAACTGGCCGTTGTCTTTCATGTTGCAGCCATAGTCACGATACACGCCACCGGACTGAGCAAATCCACGTCGCATCGGAATGGCTACTGCATAGCCGCGTTTGACGAATTCACGGCTCATCGCCAGAAAGCGGTCGCGCTTTTGCAGCGCAGGATTGCCGCGGTCTTTACCATGATTCATCAGCAATAACGGGAACGGCCCATTCCCTGACGGCTTGAAGATCGTGGTTTCGAGTTGAAATCGTGCGCCATTTTCTGTAACGGGCAGCATGATGACTTGCTCATTCACAGTGGAATCTACGCTAGTGGCCGATTGGGCAAGCGATGGCAGTGAGCTGATGAACAGGCAGATCGCCGCACAGAAAAACGCATGGAATGAAAAATGATTCATCGCGGTACTTAAGGAATGGCAATGTTGGCCATTCTAAATACCGGATTTCTGGACTTCAATATGCAGACTAACAAGTCTGCACAGAAAATTTAATTTGAAAAATTATTCTGCAGATAAAAGGTACAACAAACATGCGCTCATGACTGTACCTGCAGCATGCGGTGTATGTTGGGAACGAAAATTTTTTTGAGTCATCCCTGATCATCAATCCGATGCGGGCAAGATGATATTGCCCGCATCCTGATTAAACGATGGCCAGAAGATCATGTGCCTGCATGCGCGTGGCCAGTTTTTTGCCCTTGCGCGCGCGCTTGCCGATATGCGATGCCAGTTCGGTCGCAGACAGCGCGACTTCCTGCGGCTTGCCGGCACGGCTGCTGATGCCGATCACGGATACACCTTTTTGCGAGATCGGTTGCGCCGCGATCAGTGTTTCGTTCGTCTCCAGATCCATCAGAATCACGCCGCGTCCGCCACCAGGTTGCAGCTTGATTTCATCCATGCCAAATACCAGCATGCGGCCTTGCTCAGACAGGCAGGCGAGTGCACTGGCTTTCTTATCAATGATGCGCGGCCGTAATGGCTTGTCAGTCGCATCCATGGTCATGAATGATTTGCCACCTTTCTGGCGGCTGACCATGTCGCCTGCTTTCGCAGAGAAGCCATAGCCTGCAGTAGATGCCAGCAGCAAGTGCGTGTCAGCGGTGCCGGCAAAATAATGCAGCAGTTGTGAACCGGGTTCAAGTTCAACGAAGCTAGTCAATGGTGAGCCATCGCCGCGCGCACCGGGCAACTGTGCAACCGATATCGAATACACGCGACCATTGGAGCCGAATGCCAGTACATGATCGGTAGTACGGCATTCAAACGTACCATACAGCGAATCACCGGTCTTAAAGCTGAACTGCTGTGCATCATGACCATGGCCATTACGGGCGCGCACCCAGCCTTTTTGCGAAATGATGACCGTGACGGGCTCATCAATCAGTTTTTGTTCAGCGACTGCGCGCTCTGCTTCTTTGATCAGTGTGCGGCGCGCATCGCTGAATTGTTTGCTGTCTGCTTCGATTTCCTTGATCAGGAATTTTTTCATCGAGGCCGGATTTTCCAGCAGCTCTTCGAGCGATGCTTTTTCCTTGCGCAGCTCAGCGAGTTCCTGTTGAATCTTGATGGCTTCTAAGCGTGCGAGCTGGCGCAGACGGATCTCGAGAATATCTTCTGCTTGCCGCTCCGTGAGCTTGAAGGCACGCATCAGCGCGGGCTTGGGCTCGTCAGATTCGCGAATGATCTTGATGACCTTGTCGATGTTGAGCAGGACCGTCTCGCGACCTTCCAGGATATGAATCCTGTCCTCGACCTTGGCCAGTCTGTGCTGGGTACGACGGGTGACGGTCTGGAAGCGAAAGCCGATCCACTCAAACAGGATGTCGCCCAGCGCTTTCTGACGTGGCTTGCCATCGGCACCGATCATCACCAGATTGACACCGACGCTGTTCTCCAGTGAGGTATGCGCCAATAACAAATTGCTGAATTCAGCCTGATCCTGATTTCTCGACTTAGGCTCGAACACCAGGCGTACCGGCGCATCGCGTCCTGATTCATCGCGCACGGTATCGAGTACGGCAAGAATAGATTGTTTATTGGCCATCTGGTCTGGCGTGAGGCTTTTCTTGCCCAGCTTGACCTTGGGATTGGTCAGCTCTTCAATTTCTTCCAGTATTTTTTGTGCTGATGTGCCAGGCGGCAGTTCAGTGACGACCAGCTGCCATTGTCCGCGCGCCATGTCTTCGATCTTCCAGCGTGCACGCACCTTGATGCTGCCGCGACCATTCTGATAGATCTCTGACAGCGTCGAAGGTGGCGTAATGATCTGGCCACCACCGGGAAAATCCGGGCCCGGCACATATTCCATTAGTTCATCATGTGAGATTTTCGGATTGCGTATCATCGCCACTACGGCCTTGGCGACTTCGCCGAGATTGTGCGACGGGATCTCGGTTGCCAGACCTACTGCAATACCGGATGCGCCATTGAGCAGCACGAATGGCAGCCGTGCCGGCAACAGGCGCGGCTCTTGAGTTGAGCCATCATAGTTGGGCTGAAAATCGACAGTGCCCATGTCTATTTCATCGAGCAACAGGCGTGAGATTGGTGTCAGTCGGGCTTCGGTATAACGCATGGCCGCGGCACCATCACCATCACGCGAACCAAAATTGCCATGACCATCAATCAACGGATAGCGCAGTGAAAAATCCTGCGCCATGCGCACCATGGCGTCATAGACAGACTGATCGCCATGCGGATGCAATTTGCCCAGCACATCACCGACGACTGCGGCAGACTTGCGGGGCTTGGCATCAGCATCCAGTCTTAGCTGGTCCATTGCATACAGTATGCGGCGCTGTACGGGCTTCTGGCCGTCGCACACATCCGGCAGTGCACGTCCCTTGACGACCGAGATCGCATAATCCAGATAAGCGCGTTCGGCAAAGGTTGCCAGCGTCAGTGCTTCGGCATCATCACTGTTGCCGGATTCGAAGAGGGTAATTTGATCAGTCATGGTTCAGCGCGAAAATAGGGGATGCGATTAAATATCTGCTTCAACTTCATTGCCATGTTCTTCCAGCCAGCTGCGACGGGCGGCAGCTTCGCCTTTGCCCATCAACATCGTAAAGCGTGCCTCGGATGCGGCCTGATCGAATTCACCCAGCGCCACCGGCAATAGCCTGCGCGTATCCGGGTTCATCGTGGTTTCCCATAATTGTTCGGCATTCATCTCGCCCAGGCCTTTGAAGCGGGCAATGCTCCAGCCGTTTTCCTTCACGCCATCCTTGCGCAACTTGTCTTCGATGGCGATCAGCTCGCCCTGATCCAGCGCATAAATTTTCTGCGCCGGTTTTTTCCCGCGAGCCGGTGCATCTACACGGAACAGCGGAGGGCGCGCAATATGGATGTGCCCTTTTTCTATCAGTTTGGGGAAATGACGGAAGAATAATGTCAGCAGCAAGACCTGAATATGAGAACCATCGACGTCTGCATCAGACAAGATACAGATGCGGCCATAGCGCAGGCCGGATAAATCAGGTTGATCATGTTTACCGTGTGGATCGACGCCGATGGCTACGGCTATATCGTGGATCTCATTATTGGCAAACAATCTGTCGCGCTCGGTTTCCCACGCATTGAGCACTTTGCCGCGCAAAGGCAGAATCGCCTGGAACTCCTTGTCGCGGCCCATCTTTGCAGAGCCGCCTGCGGAATCGCCCTCGACTAAGAAAATTTCATTGCGCGAGAGGTCAGTTGATTCGCAATCCGTCAGTTTGCCCGGCAAAACGGCGACGCCGGATGATTTGCGCTTCTCGACTTTCTGCGCCGAGCGCAGCCGGCTTTGCGCCTGCCGTATTGCCAGCTCGGCGATTTTTTTGCCATAGTCGACATGCTGGTTGAGCCATAGTTCAAGTGCTGAACGCGAGTAGCCGGCCACCAGTCGCACCGCATCACGTGAATTCAAGCGCTCTTTGATCTGCCCTTGAAATTGCGGATCCAGTACTTTCGCTGAAAGCACGAAGGAGACGCGCGCAAACACATCTTCAGACAATAGCTTGACGCCTTTTGGCAACAGTGAATGCATCTCGACAAAGCTTTTTACTGCAGTAAAGAGGCCATCACGCAAACCGGATTCATGTGTGCCGCCTGCTGGCGTGGGAATCAGGTTGACATAGGATTCGCTCACCACATTGCCCTCTTCAGTCCATGCCACCACCCAGGCTGCACCTTCGCCTTCGGCAAAGCCATCCGCATCGGGCTTTGCATATTCTTCGCCTTCGAACAGCGGCACCATCGTGGTTGAGCCGGCAGTGTGCGCCAGCTCTTCAGTCAGATAGCCGCGCAAACCTTGTTCATATTGCCAGACCTGGGTCTCGCCGGTTTTTTGCATCGTCAGCGTGACTCTGACGCCTGGAAGCAGCACGGCCTTGGAGCGCAGCAGTCGCTGCATCTCGGCCATAGGGATGACGGCAGAGTCAAAATATTTTGCATCCGGCCAGACGGTCACGCGGGTGCCGGATTTTTTTTCATCCTTGCCCAGCGCTCGCGATTTGAGTTTGGAGACGACATCACCACCTGCAAAGGTCAACTGGTGCACGCCATTGCCGGCATCATCTTTGCGCCATACGGTGATTTCCAGTTTTGAAGACAGTGCATTAGTGACTGATACGCCTACGCCGTGCAGGCCACCTGAGAATGCATACGCACCGCCCGAGCCCTTGTCGAACTTGCCGCCTGCATGCAGCCGGGTGAAGACGATCTCCAGCGTCGATATTTTTTCTTCCGGATGCATACCGACCGGAATGCCGCGGCCGTCATCTTCAACGCTGACGCTGCCATCGGTGTTAATGGTGACGATGATATTTTTCGCGTAACCGCCGAGCGCTTCGTCGCAAGCGTTGTCGATCACTTCCTGAATGATGTGCAGAGGATTCTCGGTGCGGGTATACATGCCGGGCCGCTGCTTGACCGGCTCAAGGCCCTTGAGAACGCGGATGGATGATTCGCTGTAGTCTGATTTTCTGGTTGCCATGCGAGTGAAATGCCAGGTTGGATCGTAAGGTTAGGTCGTAAGCCCGAGTCGTAAAACGCTTGCCCGTATCAGGCAAAATTGACTGCATTCTAATGAATATTACGGGCCAGTTGTAAAGGACTGAAAATTTGAATAGTCAAAATGTTATGCAAATTACTATTTGCTCAGCATATTCATCGCCCGCTCCAGTCCTTCTATCGTGACCGGGAACATGCGATTTGTCATCAGCTGCCTGATGATCGCAATCGACTGGCGGTATTGCCACAGACCTTCCGGCTCCGGATTGAGCCAGACGAATTTAGGGAACGTGCTGGTGAAGCGCTGTAGCCAGACGGCGCCGGCTTCTTCATTGTTGTATTCGACTGAGCCGCCGGGCTGCAGGATCTCGTACGGGCTCATGGTGGCGTCGCCGACAAAGATCAGCTTGGTATCGGGCGGGTATTTGTGCAGCAAGTCCCAGGTGGCGGTGCGCTCGGCGTGGCGGCGGCGGTTGTTTTTCCACAGG
>JACCDX011891570.1_pt1 | contig 17154 bp, 14 predicted proteins | sample 7449681 | NCBI WGS metagenome assembly JACCDX01 (sample SAMN15323450, study PRJNA562643) | freshwater metagenome | isolation source: river surface water | place: USA:Blue River Watershed | collected 2017-08-18 | reverse complement strand
TTCGGCATGCGGTTGTGGCAAGCAGCCATGTCGCACATGCAGGGGCGCATCATCGGGCTCGATGGGGTGTTGGACCGGCAAGCTGACTATGCCCGCAGCGGCTTTGAACTGGCATGGCGCAACCAGAGATTCGAGGGCCAAATCCCCAACGCAACACTGTGGATGCAACCCGATATCTACCCCCTGAACGAGTGGGACCGGGAGCAGGTGCTGGCGCTCGATGCCCGCCACTTCGGATGTTTGCGTCCCAATTTTTTACAAGCCTGGCTGGCTCAACCCGGGGTGGTCGCTGTAGGGCATGGCAGTGTGGGACTGCTCGATGGCTTGGCCGTGGCCCGCCCATGCGGTCTGGGTTACAAAATCGGGCCGATGTTTGCTCCCAGCCCCCAGATTGCACGGGCGTTGTTGTGGTCGGTGTTGTCGCATTTGCCGCGCACATCAGTGTTTCAGGTCGACATTCCTGCCCATCACCTTCGTGCACGTGCCTTGCTGGTGGGCCTGGGCATGCGACCTGTGTTCGAGACCGCCAGGATGTATCGAGGAACCCCACCTCATTTACCGGTTGATCAGATTTATGGCATCACCAGTCTCGAATTGGGATAGCGATGGCGCTTCAGCCTTGCCAAGCTGCAGGGCATGCGGTGAGGCTTCAGCACCGAATCCGGCCACACCCTACACTACAGGTCATGAACGCCTTGGTCGATGTTTCATTTTTTCCGCGCGATGCCAAGCCGCTGTCCAGCTACCGCAAGTTCTGGGCACATCGCTTTGGCACTGCCCCGTTTTTGCCCATGTGCCGCGAAGAAATGGACCGCTTGGGGTGGGACAGCTGCGACATCATCATCGTCACCGGAGACGCCTACGTCGACCATCCCAGTTTTGGCATGGCCGTGATCGGTCGCATGCTCGAAAATCAGGGTTTCCGGGTCGGCATCATTGCCCAGCCCGACTGGAGCAGTGCAGACGCATTCAAAGCGCTTGGCAAACCCAACCTGTTTTGGGGCGTCACCAGCGGCAACATGGATTCGATGATCAATCGTTACACAGCCGATCGCAAGATCCGCAGCGACGATGCTTACACCCCAGGCAACATCGGGGGGAAAAGACCCGATCGAGCGGCCATCGTCTACAGCCAGCGTTGCCGGGAAGCCTACCCCGAGGTGCCCATCGTGCTGGGCGGCATCGAAGGCAGTCTGCGTCGCATTGCCCACTACGATTACTGGAGCGATAAAGTCCGGCGCTCCATCGTGCTCGACAGCAAGTGCGATCTCCTGCTGTATGGCAATGCTGAGCGTGCCATTGTCGACATCGCACACCGGCTGGCCGCCCGCCAGACCGTGGCCAGCATCACCGATGTGCGAGGTACTGCTTTTGTCCGGCGTGACACCCCAGAGGGCTGGATTGAAATCGACTCGACCACCATCGATACCCCCGGCCATGTGGAAGCACATCTCAACCCCTATCTCATGATCAGCGAGCAAGCCCAGGCCCAGGGGCAAGTTTGCGAACGCCAGCAAGAGGCTGATTCAGCAGCGTCTCAGCTCAACACCGAGCAACGCATCAAGGTCAGTGACATCACGGGCTTGCGCGGCAAAGGCGCTCACAAAGTTCCTCCGCGTGACAAAAGCGTGATCCGTTTGCCCAGTTTTGAGCAGGTCAAGGATGATCCGGTGCTGTATGCCCACGCCAATCGGGTATTGCACCTCGAGACCAACCCAGGCAATGCCCGGGCTTTGGTGCAGGCTCATGGCGAGGGCGGGACTGCCCGCGATGTCTGGATCACGCCGCCACCGATCCCCTTGACCACTGCCGAGATGGATCTGGTGTTCGACTTGCCCTACGCCCGCAGCCCTCACCCGGCCTATGCCGATGAACACGGCAGCCACGATGGCGAAACCAAGATCCCTGCTTGGGAAATGATCCGGTTTTCAGTCAATATCATGCGGGGTTGTTTTGGTGGGTGCACCTTTTGTTCGATCACCGAGCACGAAGGACGCATCATTCAGAGCCGTTCTGAAGCCTCGATCCTGCGCGAAGTCGAAGACATCCGTGATCGCGTCAAAGGCTTTACTGGCGTCATCTCGGACCTGGGCGGTCCTACCGCCAACATGTACCGTTTGGGTTGTCGCAGCCCCGAAATTGAGGCGGCTTGTCGCAAGCCCAGTTGCGTGTATCCCGGCATCTGTCAAAACCTGACGACCAACCACGCTCCCCTGGTCCAGTTGTACCGCAAAGCCCGCACGCTGCGCGGCATCAAAAAAATACTGATTGGATCGGGCCTGCGCTATGACCTGGCGGTCGAATCGCCCGAATATGTGAAAGAGTTGGTGCAGCATCATGTGGGGGGATACTTGAAGATCGCCCCCGAACACACCGAAGAAGGTCCATTGTCCAAAATGATGAAGCCCGGCATCGGGACTTATGACCGCTTCAAAGAGATGTTTGATCGTTTCAGTGCCGAGGTGGGCAAGAAACAGTATCTGATTCCTTACTTCATCGCCGCCCACCCGGGCACTCGGGATGAAGACATGGTCAGTCTGGCCTTGTGGCTGAAGAAAAACGGCTTTCGAGCTGACCAGGTGCAGACCTTCTACCCCAGCCCCATGGCCACCGCCACCGCCATGTATCACAGCGGTCGCAATCCCTTGCGCAAGATCACGCCAGCCAGTGAAACCGTAGACATTGTGCGCGGTGAGCGTCGCCGGCGTTTGCACAAAGCTTTTTTGCGCTACCACGACCCCAACAACTGGCCACTGTTGCGCGAGGCTCTCAAGACCATGGGTCGGGCCGATTTGATCGGCAACGGCAAGCACCACCTGATCCCCACCTGGCAACCTCAAGTCGACGGGTCGTACACCAGTGCGCGGCGCAAAAACAGCACGCCGTCGAGGGCGGGGCAGCCGCGGCGTGGCAACTTCCAGACGCAGCACACCGGCTTGCCGCCACGCAAAAAGGGCTGAAGCTAAAGCCGGGACAACTCGATGGCGAGCTCGTCTTTCCACCACCTCGGTGAGCCTAAGGTGGCGTGACCCACGGTTTTTTCGCTGGCCGGCACCCACAACGCCCGACCGTTGGGCACTCGGGCGATGGCGGCATCCATCAGACCCAACTCGGGCGGGTTGCGCTCGTCGTCGGCGTTGTTGATGGCCAGCACCCTGGCCTGGATGTCCTCGAGGTGGAGACTGGCGTTGTAGTCGCGAGCCGCTTCGTATTGATACAGGGCATCGTTGGCATCGGCCACGGGCGCTTGCGCCAAGCGCGCATCCAGCCAGCCATTGGCGGCGTCTGCATCGGGCCCCGACTTGTACAAGCCCCAAGTGCCGCCGCTTGTGGCGATGGCGTAATAAGTCAGAGCGTGATGAGCCGCTCGCAAAGGTTGCTGATAATCGCCGCCTTGCCATTCGGGATCATGGCGTATGGCGTCGATCACCATGCGGCGCATCATCCAGTTGCGACCCGAAAGGGGGGTGGGCATACATGCCATGGGCACGACCAGGTCCATGAAACCAGGGTGCTGTTGCGCCCAAAGCCAGGTGTGCATGCCACCCATCGAATAGCCGATGATGGCGCGCAAGTGCGTCACCCCCAAACATTCGGTCAGCAAGCGGTGCTGGGCTTGCACCATGTCGCCATAGTTGTAACTGGGAAATCGGGCCTTCAGACCGTGCGAAGGCTTGGAACTGCGCCCGCAGCCCAACGCATCGGGCGCGATGACCCAATGTTGCGCCAGATCCAGGGGTTGTCCGGGTCCGAACAAAGTTTGATGCCATTCGGTCGTCACCAGACCGGCGGCCGAGCCGTTGGTGCCGTGTAACAGCAACACAGGGTGTCCGTTGGGCGTGCCCCAGGTGGTGCAGTACAGGCTGATTTCTGGCAAAGACTGCCCGCAGTGGAAGCGGAAATTGTTCAGGGCAAAGCTTTGGCTCTGGGGAGGCATGAGTCGTTCTCGTTGTTCAACCGAAATTGTTTTCTCAGGCCAACTCGGAAATTTCGATCAGGTTCAGATCCGGGTCACGCACATAGACCGATCTGATCTTTTGGGTGGCACCAGTGCGCGTCACCGGACCTTCGATGATGGGCCACTGACACTGGTTCAGGTGTTCGATCACCCGGGTCAGCGGACGGTCGGCGATGAAGCACAGATCCAGCGCACCCGGCACAGGCAAGTGAGCCTTGGGTTCGTGCTCGCGCCCTTTGATGTGCAAATTGATTTTTTGCTGACCGAACTTGAAGGCCTTGCGCTCCACCGGTGGCGAACCGCCCACGAAAGACTCCAGCGTCATGCCCATGACACGGGTGTAAAAGTCGACGCAGGCGGCCTCGTCGGTGGTGGTCAATACCAGGTGGTCCAGATGATCGATCATGACAAAGATCTCAGAGAGTGTGCATGGGGATGTCGCGCTGGCGGGCCAGGCGCTTGAGTTGTGCAGGCGTCTGCATGGCGAACCAGGCTTGCAAAGCCTGATGGGTGGCAGGCTTCATCATGTGCTTCAAATCACCCGCAGCAGGCAGACCGGCCACCTCGCACAGCGAGCGCGCAAAGTGAGGTTCGAGAGCCGCCACGGCCACACGCCCGCCCCGACAGGCGTACACCCGGTAACCGGCATGGGCGCCGCCCACAGCCCCATCCGGGGTGGTCAAACCCCAGGCGCGGGGCAAGCCCAGATAGGCCGCAGCCTGGTTCAAGGCCACTTCCTGGTGACTGCCCCGGCCAGACTGGCGCTGGCGCTGGATCAGGGCTTGCAAGACCGCCTCGGTGACACACAACGATCCACCCATATCGGCAAACAAACTGGCCGGCAATGAAAAGTCGTTGACCAAGCCACATTCGGCCATGTAGGTCAGATCGTGCCCGGGTTCTTCGGCCAAGGCCCCGGGTGCACCCACGATAGACACTTGGATCAGGGCTGGATGGGTCCGGAGCAAGGTTTGGGGATCAAGCCCCAGTTTTTTCAGGGCCGATGGCCGAAACGAGGTGATGAGCACATCGGTTTTTTGTAGCAGGGTCTGCAACTTTTTCTGGCCGCCGGGTTGCTTGAGGTCGGCTGCCACCACTTTGACCCCGAGATGCATGTGCTGATAGGCTGTCAAGCGGTAACGCGCCATTGGATCGCCACTGCCGCCATCAGCGGCCAATGGCTCGAACTTGGTGCAGCGTGCGCCCATGGCCTGCAACCGCATGACGGCGGCCGGACCTGGCAGATTCAGGGCCAGGGTGAGCACGCGGATGCCGCGCAAAGGTTTGAAAGCTCGGTTCATGTCGATCTTTGAAGCTGTCGTTGTTGCCAGCGTTGACTGTAACTGGAGAGGCTGAAACAAAAGGCGAAATAAATCAGAGCGATGAAAACATAGGCTTCGATCTTGAAAGGTCTCCAATCGGCGTCACCCGATAAGGCCAGCGACAAGGCGCCGGAGAGTTCGTACAGGCTGACGATGGTGACCAGCGAGGTGTCCTTGAACAGGCCGATGAAGTGGTTGACCAGCGCCGGCACACAGTTGGTCAGCGCCTGGGGCAACAACACCTCGCGGTGGGTTTGCCAAGGCGTCAGCCCCAAAGCAGTGGCAGCCAATCGTTGACCTTCAGGGACGCCTTGTAAGCCACCCCGGATCACTTCGGCCAAATAAGCGGCCAAGAACAGGGTCAATGCCCCCACCACGCGCAAGAGCACATCGGGCGATTGGCCGGCGGGCAAGAGCATGGGTAACATGAAGCTGGCCATGAAGAGCACGCTGACCAAGGGAACCCCGCGAACCAATTCGATCAGGCCTGCACAGATCGAACTCAATACCGGCCAATTCGATCTGCGACCCAGTGCCAAACCGATGGCCAGCGGAAAGGCGAAGGCGATGCTGACAATGGTCAACATCAGCGTCAGTGGCAGCCCGCCCCATTGGTCGGTGGGCACCGGGGGCAACCCCAGTCCGGTCAGAGACCAGGGTCCGATGCGTCCGGCCATCAGCCCGCAGGTGAGCAGGGTACCCAAGGCCCACCAGATCACCAGCTTTCGGGTCCAGGCGGGTGGCCGGGAGGTGTGCGCCAGCAAGCCGATCATGATCAAGCTGGCGAGCAAGGGGCGCCAGTGTTCTTCGTAAGGGTATCGCCCCCACAAAATGATCCGGTGTTTCTCGGCGATCACGCCCCAACAAGCGCCATGCCCGCGAGCTGATTCGCAAGCGGCGAGGTCGGGACGCCAGACGGCTTGCCAGACGCCCCAATCGAGCAGCATCCAGCACAACGGCGCCAGCAACAAGAAAAGGCCCAGGGTGACCGTGGCGCTCAGAGGAGATGCCCAGCAAGCCCGCCAAAAGCCGATGCACGCTTCAGTGCGCATGTCGGGTCACCTTCCGGTTGTAGCGGTTCATGAGCCAAGAGGTCAGCAGAGACAAGCTGAGATATATGAGCATGATGAGTGCGATGCACTCCACCGCACGCCCGGTTTGGTTCATTGAGGTGTTGGCGATGCTCACCAGATCGGGGTATCCGATGGCCACCGCCAATGACGAGTTTTTGGTCAAGTTCAGGTACTGGCTGGTCAGGGGTGGCACCGACACCCGCAAGGCCTGCGGTAACACGACACGATGCAACACAGTCGCAGGTTGCAACCCGAGGCTGAGTGCCGCCCAAGTCTGTCCCTTGGACACGGCCTCGATCCCGGCGCGAAAGACCTCGGCGATGAAGGCCGAGGTGTACAAACTCAGCCCCAGCCATAAAGCCAGGTATTCGGGACTCAGGCCAGGACCATCTTCTTGCCATTGCAGACCAGCTTTGCTCCAGGACCACCCCCAGATCCGCCAAGCCAGTTGGGGATCGGGCATGAACTCGATCAGGGCAATGTAGCCCATCAGCAGCAGTATCAACAGGGGCACATTGCGCAACATTTCGATGTAGCCACGCGCCAAGGTGCGCGCCAACGGGTGGCTGCCGATGCGTGCCATCGCCACCACCAAACCCAGCAAAGTCGCCAGCAAAATACCTGGAATGGCGACCCTGAGGGTGTTGATCAATCCAACCCCAAAAGCAAGCCAGAATGGCTCCTCGGCGCTGTAATGAATCCAGCTTTCGGAGATGTCAAATCCGACGGGTTCGAACAAAAAATCCCAGCCGGATTGGATACCACGCAGGCGCATGTTGGTCAATGTATTGTTGACCAGCAGAGCCAGCAACGCCAGCAGACCCAGCACCAGGGACACCTGAATCAGCAGGGCAGCGTAGGGGCGCAGGACCTTCATGCTTGGGGTCAGCGCAAGGGCATGGCGTAGAGCAAGCCACCCCGTATCCACAGGGCGTTATTGCCCCGTTTCAGGCCGACAGGTGTTTTTTCGCCCACATGGCGCTCAAAGATCTCGCCGTAATTGCCCACAGCGGCGATCGCGCGCAGCAACCACTCTTTGTCCAAGCCCAGCATCTTGCCCAGATCCTCACCCTTTCCCAACAAGCGCATCACGACCGGATCGGCGCTCTCGGACAGCAGTTTTTGCAGGTTATCGCTGCTGATGCCTTGCTCCTCGGCCTCGATCAAGCCATGTACCGTCCAGCGCACGATAGACAACCACTCGTCATCGCCTTTGCGCACCAAGGGGCCGAGGGGCTCTTTGGAGATGAGTTCGGGCAAGATGACATGTTCTTTGGGGTTTTTGGCCTCGCGCGAACGGATTGAAGCCAACCCGGAAGCGTCGGTGCTGTAAGCCTGGCAACGCCCGGAGAAGTAGGCGGCGTTGGAGGCATCGATCTTTTCAAACACCACCGGCTTGATGCCCAATTTGTGGGTGCGCGAGTAATCGCTGAGGTTTTTCTCTGTGGTGGTGCCGGACTGCACGCAGACGGTGGCGTTTTTCAGTTGTTTGGCCGATTTGATGCCCGATTTGGCGGGAACCATGAATCCCTGCCCGTCATAAAACAACACCGCGGTCAGGCTCAGACCCAGGGCGGTATCGCGACTGAGTGTCACGGTGGTGTTGCGCGACAGCACATCGACTTCGCCCGATTGCAAGGCCGTAAAGCGCTGAGCGGCCGACAGCGGGACATAACGCACCTTGTCCGGATTGCCCAAAACGGCAGCCGCGATGGCTTTACACACGTCGACGTCCATGCCGTTCCATTTGCCTTGGCTGTCAGCAGCGCTGAAGCCGGCCACCCCCGTGCTGACGCCACAGGTCAGCAGGTCTTTTTGTTTGATTTGGTCCAGGGTTTTGCCGGCCCAGGCGGCGGGCGCCAGGGCCAGCGTCAAGGCACATCCTGTAACCAGTCGTTCAATGAGGGTCAGTCGTTTCATGGGTCAACCTGTCAAAAAAGTGAAAATGGAGTACGACCAAAACGGATTTTAGTCACGCAGGTGAAACCATGCGGGTTTGTCTTGATGCCCATGGTCAGTCATCCTGATGGAATGGTACGCATCCCAACCTAGGAGATTGTGATGACCCGACCACATGCATACACAGGATTTTGTGCCTGCCACCCAGGTGCCTCGCGCCGAGGATTTTTGCAATCCCTTGCCGGGCTGGGGGCTGTCGGAGCCCTGGGCAGCGTGGGCTGCGCATCGGTGGCTACCCCCGCCAAGCCTCATCGGATCGATGTGCACCACCACCTGTCACCACCGGTTTGGGTGCAAGCCCTCAAGAAAGCCCGACTCGACTCCCCCCCGGTGAACAACTGGACCCCGCAAAAATCGCTGGATGACATGGATCAGGCAGGCATAGCAACCTCGATGACTTCCCCGACACTGCCGGCAGTGGGTTTTTTACCTGCAGCCGAGGCCGCCGCAGTGGCGCGCGCCTCCAACGAATACGCCCGCCGATTGGCCGACCAGTACCCGGGTCGGTTTGGTGTCTTTGCTTTGTTGCCCATGCCCCATGTCGACGCCACCCTGAAAGAAATCGAGTACGCCTTTGATGTGCTCAAGGCGGATGGGGTGGCGTTCATGACCAGCTACGACAACAAATGGCTGGGTCACCCGTCGTTTGCGCCTGTGATGGACGAACTGAACCGCCGCAAAGCCACTGCGTACACCCATCCCAATAACCCGGCTTGTTGCACCAATCTGGACACCGGGGTGCCGGCGGTGATCATCGAATATGGCACCGACACGACCCGCACCATCTCCAGTCTGATCTATTCGGGCACCGCACAGCGTTGTCCGGACATCAACTTCATTTTCTCTCATGCCGGAGGGACGATTTCGGCATTGACCGAACGATTCAATACACAAGCGGTGCGAATTCCCGAACTGAAGCAAAGGGGGTTCAGTTTTGATGTGGTCATGGGACTGCTCAGGAGGTTTTATTACGATACCGCTCAGGCTGCCAATCCGATTGCCATGGCCTCATTGACCCAAATGGTCAACGTCAGCCAGATCGTGTTTGGCACCGACTACCCCTACCGCACCGGGATGGAACACGTGCAAGGTCTGAGCAAAATCTTTGGTGCCGCCGATTTGCGGGCCATCGACCGCGATAATGCCTTGCGAATCTTGCCTGCGCGCTGGCGCACTTGAGATAAAGTGAGGGCAGGAGAGATTGCCATGTACCTGCCCAAACAGTTCGATCATCGCGACCCCGCCGTGACGTGCCGCCTGTTGCGCGAGCACCCGCTGGCAACCATGATCAGCCTGGATGAGGCGGGTGAGCCCTTTGTGTCTCACTTGCCCATCAAGCTCGATCAAACGGATGCCGACGGCATGCCCAGGCTGTTGCTGGGGCATTTGGCTCGTGCCAATCCCCAGGTGAAGCACCTGGCATTGCAACCAGAGGTGAGTTTGTCTTTCATGGGGCCGCACGCCTTCATGTCGACCGATGTTTACCCGGATGAACAACGGGTGCCGACCTGGAATTACCTCAGTGTGCTGGTCAAGGCGCGGGCGCGCGGGTTGCAGGGCGAAGAGGCCAAAGATGCGATGCTCAAGCAATTGATCGCCGACCACGACCCGCCATACGCCAACCAGTGGCGGAGTCTGCCTGACGCATACACCCACGGGATGCTGGCAGCCATCGCGGCCTATGAATTCGTGGTCACCGAAATCCAGACCAAGGTCAAACTCAACCAGCACCGCCCCGAGTCCCACGCCGCCATGTGGGCCGCCTATGCCCAGGGCACGCCCCGTGAGCGCGAGTTGGCGCAGTGGATGCGCATCCTGGGCTTGACAGGGCAGGGCACATGAACGACCTGCAAGGCATGCGTCTGGCTCTGGCGCAGGCGCATCTGGCTCAACAACAGGGCGAGGTTCCGGTGGGCGCGGTGGTGGTCAAAGACGGGCAGATCATCGCCCGGGCCTGTAACGCCCCCATTGCCAGTCATGATCCGACCGCACACGCCGAAATCCTGGCATTGCGCCGGGCGGCGCAGGTTTTGGGCAATTACCGGCTGGACGGCTGCCAGATGTACGTGACCCTGGAGCCGTGCCCGATGTGTGCCGGGGCCTTGTTACACGCACGCCTGAGCCGGGTCGTCTTCGGTGCCCACGACCCCAAAACAGGCGCCGCCGGTTCGGTGCTCAATGTGTTTGCCGAGCCTCGACTGAACCACCACACCCAGGTGAAAGGCGCCGTCTTGGCCGAGGAGTGCGGAACCTTGTTGAAGGACTTTTTCAAAGACAAACGACTGAACCCCTGGCCGTTGCGAGAAGACGCTGTACGCCCACCCGAGTCTGCCTTTGTGGACTTGCCCGGCTACCCGTGGGCACCGCATTACCTGCATGACTTGCCGGCCTTGCAGGGACTGCGGATGCATTACCTCGATGAGGGCCCGCCCGACGCCCCCATCACCTGGCTGTGCCTGCATGGCAACCCGGCCTGGAGTTATTTGTACCGCAAAATGATCCCGGTTTGGCTTGCTGCCGGTCATCGGGTGGTGGCCCCGGATATGCCTGGCTTTGGCAAAAGCGATCAGCCCAAAAAAGAGAGCTTTCACCGATTTGAATGGCATCGGGATGTTTTGCTGCAACTTGTGGACCGGCTGGATCTGCACCACGTGAATCTGGTGGTGCAAGACTGGGGCGGCATCCTGGGCCTCACCCTGCCCATGGCGGATCCGCAGCGCTACCGGGGTTTGTTGGTCATGAACACCACACTGGCCACCGGTGAACAGCCGTTGTCGCCTGGTTTTTTGGCTTGGCGCGACATGTGTGCCAAAAATCCGGGCTTTTCCGTTTCCCGCCTGTTTGCACGCGGCAACCCTCACATGAGCGCCGCCGAATGTGCGGCTTATGACGCCCCGTTTCCGGACACTGGACACCGGGCAGCGCTGCGTGCATTTCCGCCCATGGTGCCCGAGTTCACCGGCAGCCCCGGGGCCGCCTTGTCGCGCCAGGCTCTGGCTTTTTGGGGCGGGCGATGGCAGGGGCGTTCCCTGATGGCCGTCGGCAGCCAGGACCCGGTGCTGGGCCCCCCCGTCATGCGCGAACTGGCTGCCTGGATTCAAGGATGTCCCGAGCCCTGGCTGATCGAAGCCGCCGGCCATTTCGTGCAAGAGCATGGCGAGCCCATCGCACAGCGTGCCTTACAAGAACTTTGTGATTGAATTGCTCCATGTCTGACATCTACATCTATTCCCCCAGCGGTGCGGTGCGCGACAGGGCCGCATTTCGACGCGGTGTGAAGCACTTGCAACAAGCAGGCTATCGGCTCACTGTCGACCCCGCCGCTTTATCGAGTGACAGTCGTTTTGCCGGCAACGACGAAGAGCGCTTGGCCGCCATCGGTCGGGCCGCGCGTTCAGGCGCACAAGCCAGCCTCATCAGCCGGGGGGGATATGGTCTGACGCGGTTGCTGCCCGATTTGCCCTACGCCGCCATCCAAAAATCCATCGGTCAGGGCATGGCCTGGGTCGGCTTCAGTGATTTCACCGCCTTACAACTTGCCGTGCTGGCCCGCACGGGCTCCATCACCTGGGCTGGCCCCGCTTTGTGCGAGAGTTTTGGGGTTGATCCGAAGCACCCTCCTGGGATCGACGAAATCACCGATGCCTGTTTTGCAGATCTGTTGGCCGAACAGGGCGAAGGGGCCGGATGGCGCATGGGCATCGCAGCCTCCCGAGGCTTGCCTGATCGCAAACCGGGTGTTTGGGTCCGCGACGCACAACTCTGGGGAGGCAACCTGACTGTTCTGTGCAGTCTTTTGGGCACTCCTTATTTTCCTCAGATCACCGGCGGTGTGCTGTTCCTCGAAGATGTGGGCGAGCACCCATATCGCATTGAGCGGATGTTGACCCATTTGCTGCATGCCGGGGTTTTGGCCCGACAAAAAGCCATCATATTGGGTCATTTCACCGACTACCATTTGACATCCCACGACCGTGGTTTTGGCATGGCTGCTGTTTTGTCTTACATCCGCGCCCATCTGAAAGTACCGGTGCTGACCGATCTTCCTTTTGGCCATGTCGCCACCCGGATTTGCCTGCCCGTGGGCGCACAGGTCGATTTACTGGTGGATGGGCGGGATGCGATGCTGGTCTGGGGTCATGTGTGACTTGTACCAAGCCAAAATATGCAATATAATGCATACTGTGGATGAAATTTATTTCAGGAGACAGCGATGAAAACATATGATTCGCACTACATCAACGGGTCTTGGGTGAAAGCGCAATCCAGCCAAACCTTCTCAGTGCATGATTCGACCACCGAAGAGGTGATCGCCACGGTCCCCCAAGGCAGCGCTACCGAAGCCGAGCAGGCCGTGTGGGCTGCGCGGGCGGCTTTTGAAGGTTGGTCGCAGACCCCTTTAGACGAACGATGTGCGCTGATCGACAAGGTGGTCGAAGGCCTCAAGGCGCGCGCCGAGGAAATGGCGCAGGCGATTGCCCAAGAGGTCGGCATGCCGATCAAGCTCTCGCGCATGGTGCAAGTGGGCGGCCCGATCTTCAATTGGGGCAACGCTGCCAAACAGGCACGCCGCTTTCAGTGGGAAGAACAGGTGGGCAATTCGCTGGTGGTTCGCGAGCCCGTCGGCGTGGTGGGGTGCATCACACCCTGGAATTTCCCGCTCAACCAGATCACGCTCAAAGTTGCACCGGCGCTCGCCGCCGGTTGCACCGTGGTGCTCAAACCCAGCGAAGTGGCCCCGATCAACGCCATGATCCTGGCCGAAATCATTCACGACGCCGGTTTCCCCCCGGGCGTGTTCAATTTGGTCAATGGTGCCGGTCCGGTGGTGGGTGAAGTCTTGTCGGGTCACCCCGAAGTGGACATGGTGAGCTTCACAGGTTCGACCCGCGCCGGCAAACGCGTCGGGGAGTTGGCCTCCCAAACCATCAAACGCGTTGCGCTCGAGCTGGGTGGCAAATCAGCCAGTGTGATCCTGCCCGACGCCGATCTGGCAGCCGCCGTCAAAGGCAGTGTGTCGGCCTGCATGCTCAACAGCGGGCAGACTTGCTCGGCCCACACCCGCATGCTGGTGCCCGCCGACCGGTTGGCGGAAGCCAAAGCCCTGGCGGCGGCGGCGGTGGCCAAGCTCACGCTCGGTCCCAGCCTTGACGAGAACACCCGCCTGGGTCCCCTGGTCAGTGCGGCGCAACGCGACCGGGTGCTGAATTTCATCGAGCTGGGTCTGAAAGAGGGCGCCGAGTTGGTGGCCGGTGGTCCGGATCGACCAGCCATGGACCGAGGCTATTTTGTGCAACCCACGGTGCTGGTGGTCAAACCTGAGCACACCTTGGCCCGGGAAGAAATATTTGGTCCGGTGTTGGTGATCATCGCCTACCAAGACGAGGCCGATGCGATTCGGATTGCCAACGACACCATTTATGGTTTGGGCGGAGGCGTCTGGAGTCAAGACGAGGCACATGCAGTGCGTGTGGCTCGACGCATCCGCACCGGCCAGGTCGACATCAATGGCGCGCCGTTCAATGCCAACGCCCCGTTTGGCGGTTACAAGCAATCGGGCCATGGTCGCGAAAACGGCAAGTACGGCCTGGACGAGTTTCTGGAATACAAAGCCTTGCAATTCAAACCGGCAGAAAAACAAGCCTGAATCGTAGACGTCTGAGGTCTGACCTCAGTAGGAATGAATGGTCATGGCCGTTTTATTGATGAATATTTAAATATTCATCAATGATTCACTTTGTCGCACCTGGATATCTTTTTTGAAGTGTCTTATGCATGTCACCTTGAGCGGATGTTGAAGGGTAATATCCGCCCCAAACAAGGAATCCGAACATGAGTCCACCCCCCAAAAAGAAACCCGCTGAACTGCGCAGTCAGCAATGGTTTGGCCGCCAGGACCGCGATGGTTTTGCCTATCGCAGTTGGGTCAAAGGCAAAGGCGTGCCTCACGATCAGTTCGATGGCCGTCCAGTCATCGGCATCTGTAACACATTCAGCGAGTTGACCCCATGCAACTCTCATTTCCGAACCCTGGCCGAACAGGTCAAGATCGGGGTTTATGAGGCGGGCGGTTTCCCGCTGGAGTTCCCGGTGATGTCTCTGGGCGAAACCATGCTGCGTCCCACCGCCATGCTGTATCGCAATCTGGCCAGCATGGATGTGGAAGAAAGCATCCGGGGCAACCCCATCGACGGCGTGGTGTTGCTCATGGGCTGCGACAAGACCACTCCCTCGTTACTGATGGGGGCGTCCAGCACCAATTTGCCCACCATTGGCGTCAGCGGTGGACCCATGCTCAACGGCAAATGGCGCGGACAAGAACTGGGATCGGGCACCGGTGTCTGGAGCATGAGCGAGCAAGTGCGCGCCGGAACCTTGAAATTGCAAGACTTTTTTGAGGCCGAGAGCTGCATGCACCGCAGCCACGGCCATTGCATGACCATGGGTACCGCATCCACCATGGCCAGCATGGTTGAAGCACTGGGCATCGGTTTACCCGGCAATGCGGCTTATCCCGCAGTCGATGGCCGGCGCAATGTGCTGGCCAGAGAGGCCGGCCGGCGCATTGTGCAGATGGTCAAAGACGATGTGACCATTTCGCAAATCCTGACCCGCCAAGCGTTTGAGAACGCCATCAAAACGCTGGCGGCGATCGGGGGGTCGACCAACGCTGTGATTCACTTGATCGCCATCGCGGGTCGACTGGGGCTTGAGTTGAATCTGGATGATTTTGACCGTCTGGGATCAGAGATGCCATGCCTGGTCAATTTGCAACCCAGCGGTCAATATCTGATGGAGGATTTTTGCTACGCCGGCGGCTTGCCCGTGGTGATGAAAGAAATCCTTTCGCATTTGCACGGCGACGCCTTGACCGTCAACGGACGCACCGTGGCCGAGAATGTGGCGCAGGCGCAAAACCATAACCCAGAGGTCATCAAGACACTGAGCCAGCCCTTCAAAGAAAAGGCTGGCATTGCGGTCTTGCGTGGCAATCTGGCCCCCCGTGGTGCCGTGATCAAACCGAGCGCGGCCACCCCCGAATTGATGAAACACACCGGACGCGCCGTGGTGTTTGAGGATAGCGATGATTTTCATCGCCGCATCGACGACGAATCTCTGGATGTCGACGAGACCTGCATTTTGGTGCTCAAAAATTGTGGTCCCAAGGGCTATCCCGGCATGGCTGAAGTGGGCAACATGCCATTGCCTCCCAAAATTTTGCGCAAAGGCATCACCGACATGGTGCGCATCAGCGATGCCCGCATGAGTGGCACGGCCTACGGCACTGTGGTTCTGCACACCGCTCCTGAAGCTGCCGCCGGGGGTCCTTTGGCCCTGGTGCAAAACGGCGATCTGATCACCCTTGATGTCGCGGCCCGCAGTTTGCACTTGCATGTCGAAGAGATTGAGTTGGCGCGTCGCAAGACACAGTGGAAAGCACCAGAGCCGGCCATGAGCAGCGGCTACTGGAAGCTCTACATCGACCACGTGTTGCAAGCCGATGAAGGTGCTGATTTGGATTTTTTGCGTGGCATGCGTGGGGCGGCAGTGCCCAAAGACAACCACTGAACCATTAAAACCAACAGGAGATCCCCATGAGCACTTCGCAAAGACTGGCGGGCAAAGTGGCCGTGGTGACGGCGGCAGGGCAGGGCATTGGTCGCGCCACTGCCGAGGCCTTTGTGCGCGCAGGCGCCCGGGTGATCGCCTGTGACATCAACACCTCCACCCTGGCCGCCCTGAAGCAAACCACCAATTGCCAGACCGAAGTGCTCGATGTGCTTCAGCCCGATGCCATCACTGAATTGGCACAGCGCTTGCCCCCCATCGACATTTTGTTCAATGCAGCCGGATTTGTTCATGCGGGGACCGTGCTGGACTGCACCGAAGCCGATTGGGACTTTGCCTTCAACCTCAATGTTCGCTCGCAGTTCAGAACCATCAAGGCATTTCTGCCCGGAATGTTGAAAAAAGGCGGCGGCTCTATCATCAACGTGGCCTCAGTCGTGGGCAGCATCAAAGGCACGACCAATCGTTTTGTCTACGGGGCATCCAAGGCCGCGATCATCGGTTTGACCAAGTCTGTGGCAGCGGACTATGTGGCGCAAGGTGTGCGTTGCAACGCCATATGTCCCGGCACCGTCGAATCCCCCTCGCTGCGCGACCGGATCGCAGCACAGGCGCAGGCGACGGGGCAAACCGTTGAGCAAACCGAGGCTTTCTTTGTCGGTCGCCAACCCATGGGTCGGTTGGGTCGTACCGATGAGATTGCAGCCCTGGCCGTCTATTTGGCCAGCGATGAGGCGGCTTTCACGACTGGCACGGCGCAGATCGTCGATGGCGGTTGGTCGAATTGATGCGGGCAGGGCATAGGGCCCGTCTTGCTCTTGCACCCCTGCGATGATGTGGCCATCGCTCGCGCTCAACTGGGCGTTTGTTTGAAGGCTTGGGAATAGGACTCTAAATACCTCAACTTATCAAAATTAATGATTATGGTGATATGATGGAAAAACAACATTATCTAGAAATTCATCATGGCCTCTCTCAAGTGTGTCGCTTGCGGATTTGAAGCGCAACAACCTACCAAGTTTTGCATCAAATGCGGTGCAGCCATGCCCACCGATGCCCCGACATCGGCGTCTGCCGAGCCGACCTCGGCGCCGCCTTCGGCTCCAGCGACCCCGCCCTCTGAAGCCAGCCCTGCCAACCCGGGTGCCCCTACGGTATCGGTCACCATCGAACCGCCTGCGTCCGCCCCTCCTAAACCCAACGATCCGGCAAACTCTTCCCAGGCTTCGGCACCGCCACCGGTTGCCGGTGGCTTTGGTTCGGTCACGGTCAC
>JACCDX011238902.1_pt1 | contig 17156 bp, 28 predicted proteins | sample 7449681 | NCBI WGS metagenome assembly JACCDX01 (sample SAMN15323450, study PRJNA562643) | freshwater metagenome | isolation source: river surface water | place: USA:Blue River Watershed | collected 2017-08-18 | reverse complement strand
TTTTGAAAATTAAATATTTAGTAAAATTAAATACTACTTTTAAAGACATAGAGATACAATTTTTAACAAATATAAATAAAAAAAATAGAATTAATATATACTTTATGAAATATATTTCAACATTTGAATTATTTGAAGGTTACAATAAACCACGAGCTGGTGGTAAAAGAAGATGGAGTGTTAAATACAAAAAGAAAATAAATTGTAATAATCCAAAAGGTTTCTCACAAATTCAATATTGTAAAAGAAAAAGAAGAGGTGGTCATTACAAAACAGAGTCATTAAATGAATCTGACTACTATCGTGAGAGAGAATTAATGAGTGTTTTACAAGATATGTCACTCGAACTATGGGATGAAAATTTCAATGTTCAAGTTAGTTCAGAGGTTTTAAGTGAAGATGAAAAATATATTAATGTAAGTTTTCAGAAATTGAAGGATTATAAATGGTCAAACGTAGGTGATGCGAAACGCCCAATGGAAGAATTCAGTTTTAATGATATTAAAGATGTTTTTTTATCTATGATTCATTTTATGGAATCAGAAGGTTATAGTTACACAATTAAAGGTGTAATTACATATATTAATTCTAACTCAATCTCGGGAAGAGATATCAAAGTACGAGAGATGGAATTGAAAGATGAAGATTTATATTTACTTGGTACGCCTAATCTTTTGAATAAGTCTTGGTCGATTTTACAACTAGTATTAAAATTTAAAGAATGAGATGAGATACTTAAAACCATATAAAATATTTGAATCATCAGAAGATCAATATTCAGAGATTAAGTCATACTTATCTCAAATTTTTTTAGAATTAGAAGATGTTGGTTGTGAAATAGATATTTCAGGAACATGGATGAGAACATCTACAGGTACTCTTCCCACAGAATTAACTGGATTTAAAATAAAAATTGGTGATAAAGATACAGAAGATATTATACCAGCAATTGAATCTTCTATAAATTACATGTCAAGTGAGGGATTTACAAACTATTGGATAATGGTAGAAGATTATGGTAAATTAAATATTGATGAACTAGAGACATACTTAAATCTACAAAAATCTTTAGCAAACCCCAGTTACAAGAATTACTACAGAAGATCAAAGAAATCATTGGAATTAAACTTTCGTAAATAAAAATTAGACCGCCTCTTTAAGAACTATATTTGAGAACAAACTCCATACCATTTCATAATGTTCGTCATCATAAAGAACATCATCTTCTGTTTGTTTTAATTCAGCACAATAGCATTCTAAATACCAAAAAAACTTATCTACTACTGGTTTAGATATTTCACAAGGTTGATTTCCTTTCAATTGTTTGATGGCGTTTTCTCTTACTAAAGTCTTCATAGATAGATTAATTTTTTGTAAATTATTTATTAAATAGAAATTATTAAAAATCACTAAAAACAGAACGCAAAAATACTAAAATCTTTTGATACCAAACGTTTCGGTCAAAAAATTTTTTTAAAAAATATTAAGATTTTTTTATCTTAGAAATTCTGTCTTTATGTCTACCACCTTCGAATTCAGTATTGATAAATTTATCAACACATTTTAAGGCATCTTCTGATTTGATATATCTTCCCGGTAGAGAAAGGATATTAGCATTGTTGTGTAATCGAGCCATCTCAGTAATTTCATCATTCCAACAAAGAGCACATCTGATATCTTCCCATTTGTTTGCTGCCATTGAAATTCCATTTCCAGATCCACAAACAAGAATTCCTAAATCTGATTTTCCTTCAGATACTTGCTCTGCAACTTTGTGAGCAAAGTCTGGATAATCGACTCTTTCTTCTGAGTAACAACCCCAATCATTTACTTCGATTTTATGGTCTTTGATTGAATTGAGATGTTCTTTGATTATCTCTTTCAATTCAAATCCAGCATGGTCTGAACCTAGTGAAATTTTAATGTACATGATTGTATTTTAACCAATTTGTAATCTCTTCTTTTGTTCTCACTTGTAGTAGACCAAAAGTGTCGATGTAATTTTGACCTAAAACTGATGGAAATTCAATAATTTCAAATTTACCTTCTTCATTTAAACACATAAATCTAAGTGTTTTCCAATCTCTTTTTGATTTACTTTTCTTTTTTGCCATGATATAGATTTTGATATTTATAAAAAATTTTTTTAAAAAGTTTATTTAAAACCTATTACAAAACTTGTAATTTCACCCGCATCAAAAGTCTCATCTAAAACCATTTCTTTTAATAATCCTTTTCTCTTGTACAACAAGTTTGAGAAAGCGGACATCGCTGGCGGGATTTTCTGGTCCAATTTCATTACATACATATAAGAGATTGATTTATCTGTATAATCAATCTCTGAAACATATCTTGAAATCTCACTGACTATCTCGCTCCATTGAAATATTTGAAGACTTGAGATTTTATATGAACCTCGATCATCAAGTTGAGATGGTTTACAAATTCTTATATGATCTTCTTTACATTCTAAGAAAAATCCATCATCTTCTAAATGTCTAAAATAATAATCAACATCTTCTTTTAAACTTTCTTTAACTAATCTAAATTTAAGAAGTGGTTTATCATTAATAGTGATATCTCCTTTTTTATTCTTTCCAATTTTCTTTACAACTGTTTTCTTATTCTTAAATCTACCACCAAGAACAGTATCTCCAATTTCAATTGGAACTTTAATTGTCTCTTTTAATTCAAAATCTTTATAAACAATCTCACATATCTTTAATCTATCAATGTGATGTAATTTTTCTTTAATTTCAATAAAATCATTGCTGTAGAATGAACTTTCATTTTCATTAGTATCTATATAAATAAAATGTCCGAACTCAATTAAATATCCTTCACCTGTCAAATATTCATCGACAAATTCTAAGGTTTCAATATATTTTGACACATCAATTTTTACAATATGTTCTTCTTCATCTTCCTCTCCTATGAGTATAGAAATTTTTTTAATACTCGATTTTAGTGAATTTTGAGTTAGATTACTTACATTAGTAACTATATCATCATCTGATATATCTGATAAAATATCTTTTACAACACTAACATCAATATCAACATCGTTGTTTGATTCAAATATTTTAAAAGATTTTACGAATTTCATGCTTGATTATTATCGTTTTGGTATTCAATACTAGCCAGTCTATTCATCCAACCCTCACCATGTCTTTTCCAAGTTGCTGATTCTTTATATCTCAGTTCTCTAAATTTCTTAATTGAATTAAAAAGTTTATTTTGATTACAAGAATTAATATGTTTTATATTTTCTTTACTAAAACACCAACCATTAATTTTAACACCTTGTTCATTAAGAGCATTTGTAATAACTTGATTCATTCCATCTATACCTTGATTGACACATCCATCATAAATAATGTTTGCTACATTTTGATTACAAAGTTCTGATAGGTTCTGCGCATCCCAATAATCTTTTTTATAAATACCAACAGCCGTTTCATAGGAAAGGTTCATCATATCTTCTTTAGTTGGAAGTCTATTTATACCATTATCTTTAAAATATTTATGTAAAATTGGTGCTGATATTCCGTGATTTGTTCCTAAAAATCTTTTACCACCTGGTACCTCTATGTAGTTTCCAGTATCGCCTCTATCATCTGAGTAGCCAGCTTCTACTTCTTTAACAGCTGATTGAGCCTCATCAAATGATGATTTTTTTGTTAATTCTAAAACCTCTTTTTTAACTTTTGGATCTAATACTTCAGTTTTTTGTTTTATAGAAGGTTCTGATTTAGGAGCTTCTTCGCCATATCCAGTTAAAAAAGGAATTGAAGCAATTGATAAAAACACGCTAGTGTAATGTACAATTAAAAATCTTCTAAGTTTTTCCGGAACATCTTTAAGACTATTTAACAACCTTACAAAATAAGATTTGATTTTTTCTTTTGGTAATTTTGATACAAATTCTCTTAACTTTTGAACATTATCGTATATGTATTCTGCGGACTTTTGAAGACCTAAATCTAAAAGTTCTTTACCTTTTTGAATTGTATTCTGTAACAAAGAAGGTTTTTCTTCTTCGTCTTCTTTTTTTGAATAGTCCCATTCAATGGTATCTGGAGATATCCATTTTCCTTCAACATCTTCAACAATTCTAAAGATGTCATCAATTATTTGGACAAATTCTTTTTCTAATAAAAAATCGTTGTACTTATTAATCATAATTCTATATATTAATTTAAACTTTAACTTTTGTAACAATAAAAAAAGTATGACAAATTTTGAGCTTCTTAAAGAAGAGTGTGAAAATTACTGGGAGAATCACGGTGAAGAAGATTTATTAGCCAGAGTAAATTTTTCCAAAGAGGATTATGACACCACACCTTTGACTTGGGGTAGCACGTCATATCAATCTTTTCTAGAGATTGTTCTACAGGTAAAAAAGCCAAAAAGGTTTGTTGTGTTTGGTTGTAGTATTGGTTATCAATGTTTTTATTGGAATCATATATTTCCTGATATTCCTTGTGTTGGTATAGATTTAATGAACAATAGACTAAACTGGGGCAAATCGATGATATCAAAGTATCTCATAAATAATGTCACTTTAGTTTGTCAAGACATCGAAAATTTTCAGATACAAGACGGAGATTTAATTTGGCAAAATAATTTACTTTTTAATGATGAAGAAACTTCACTTCTAACTAAATCAATACTTAAGAATTATGATGTTGAAATAATTTCATATAAGAGTCTCAAAATTATAGAATCCATTTTTGACAATGATGATTTTGAAATTGTAGATAAAACAGGTCAAATAAAATTAATAAAACCTAAAAAGATGCAAGCAGTCTGTTCCTGGACTGACGACCAAACAATAATTTATTATTATAAATATGAGGATAATTTTCAATTTGATGTTAATTGGATTTTACCAGAGTTTAGAATTCCTGAAAAATCACTTAAAGATTATACTTCTATGAATTCATCAAAAAAATTTGTTATCTCTGAAACACTTAAAAAATATTACAATAAGTTTCATTTAAAACAGAAATTTAAAGAGATTGGCTTTAATGTACCTGAAACATATTTTTACACAAACACCGAGACTGATTTAACTACTCATCTAAAACAGAATTCAACTTTCGTTGCAAAACCTGCTCATATGTCAGAATCTATATCAGTATTTATCAAACCAAGTTTAAATTCAGAAGTTAATTTAGAAAATATAAATCAAAAACTCAATAGTTTTATTTCTATAAGTGATAAGAATAACTGGAGAAATTCACCAATTGATTGTGAAATTTATTGGAAAAATACAGAAACCGGTATTTTAATTGAAGAGTATATTAATGTCATTTACGAGTTAAAAGTATTTGTTGTATTTGGTGAACCCGTGATAGTTGATCTAAGAGAAGGTAACAGAGAGATACATAGAGTTGATTTTATTACAAAGAAGAATAAATATTTAAACTGGGATAAAGAGTATGAACTAATAATTTCTTTTGTTAAAGAATTAAAAATAGATTTTTTAAGAATTGATTTTCTTTATGATGGTCATAAATTATACGCAACAGAGTGTGCTTTTATGCCAGGTACTTATTTACCAGAAGAAGTAGAACATCTAATTGCGAATAAACTAAGAATGCCTTATTTAAGATACTATTACCCTAATTTATGTTAAAAACTTTATTTAATTAATTTAATAGAAGATTTATGAAAAAGAAAGAATTAAAAAAATTAGCAAAGAGTTTATATCTTCAAATTAACAATTATCAAAAGAAATCACACCCTGTTAGAGAGTATGTTAATTATTGTGACTATGATTCAGAAGTATCTGATAAGTTTAAGAAACTTGTTTTTTCTATAATAAAATATAAAGATAATATAAATATCAACGTATCTAATCAGAATTTTTCTATATCAATTCCAGACGTGACATTAATAAAAAAGCCTTTGGTGAAAGGTAGAGTATATAGTGATGATAACTATTTAGAAATAGTCGTAAATAAATCAGAAGGTTTTTCTATAAATTTCGGATACTCAAAGAAATCAAATTATCAAGATGTTGATATCTTTAATGAGCTTCATCCTATCGTTGATAAAAGATTAAAAGAAATAAATGCTGAGAATTTCAGCGAAATATTAGAGAATCTAATGAAAGAATCTGGTATACTGCGTGATAACAACTTAGAAGAATTACTAAATGGATAAAATTTACATAGAAACCACAAATTAGAAAAAATAATCAAATAATGAAAGTAGACGTATTATTAGGTCTCCAATGGGGAGATGAAGGAAAAGGAAAATTAGTAGATTTTATAACACCAAAATATGACATAATTGCTCGCTTTCAAGGTGGTGCAAATGCAGGTCACACACTAATTTTTGACGGAAAAAAACATGTTCTTCACTTAATTCCATCTGGAATATTTAGAGATAACTGTATTAATATCATCGGTAGTGGTGTTGTGATTGATCCAATCGCTTTAGTTGAAGAAATTAAACTATTGGAAAATGTCGGTGTTGATGTAAAACCTAAATTAAGAATATCAAAAAAGGCTCACTTAATTTTACCAACTCATCGAATTTTAGATAAAGTTTCTGAATTAGATAAAGGTGATGCTAAGATTGGTTCTACTCTTAAAGGAATTGGACCAACTTATATGGATAAAACAGGTCGTAATGGAATCAGAATTGGTGATATCTCAAATGATTTAGAATCAAAATATAAATCTCTAAAAGATAAACACTTTCTAATTATGGAAAGACATAAAAGCACTCTTTTAGAATTAGACCTTTATTCAATTATAGAAAAAGAAGAGAAAATCTGGTTTGAATCTATTCAATACTTGAAATCAATTGACTTTATTGACTGTGAATATGTTATTAACAAAGCTCTAAAGGAAAGAAAAACTGTTTTAGCAGAAGGAGCTCAAGGTTCTCTTTTAGATGTTGATTACGGAACTTATCCATTTGTTACTTCTTCTAATACTACAATCTCTGGAGTTATTTCTGGCTTAGGTGTTGCGCCTCACTCTATTGGAAGTGTAACTGGAATTTTCAAAGCTTATACAACTCGTGTTGGATCAGGTCCTTTTCCAACTGAATTAGATAATGAAATTGGTGAAGAAATGCGTAGAATTGGTTCAGAATTTGGAGCAACTACTGGTCGTTCCAGAAGATGTGGATGGTTAGATTTACCGGCACTTAAATATTCTTGTATGGTAAATGGAGTTACTGAATTAAACATTATGAAACTAGACGTTTTAAGTTATTTTAAGACTATTAAAGTTTGTGTTGGGTATAATTACCATGGAGAGGTTTATAACGACACCATACCTTTTGATTTGTCGGATGGAGACATTGAGCCTATCTATAAAGAACTAAGTGGATGGAATGTTGATATTTCTGATTGTAAATCATATGAAGAACTCCCACAAGAAGCAAAAGATTATGTCGCTTTTATTTTAAGTGAAGTTAATATTCCAATTACAAGAATTTCAGTTGGTCCAGATAGATTACAAACAATAATGAGATAATGGAATTGGATTCACTTAATGAATTTATACAAAGTAGGTGGAGTCACAAACCAACTATCAAATCATATCGTTTAATCGGTAAAATGCTTGAGGTTAAATTTGAAGATGGATTTGGTGAAGTAATAGAAATAGGAAAGTATTATGACTGGATTTCTGAAAATAGGAGTGAGAAGATTAATAATATCATTAAATAATTGTATATTTGTATTATGAAAAAAGTATATGTAGATATGGACGATACTCTTTGTGATTTCACAGGTCCATTCAAATCAGGAGAATATAAATTAAAATATCCGCAATCAAAAGTAGGTTTCTTCTTAGATTTAGAACCATTAGAAGGTGCAATTGATGGAATGAAAACTCTACAAACAAAATATAAAGTTTATATCTTAACCAGACCTTCAATTAAAAATATTCATTGTTACACAGAAAAAGCCGAGTGGATTAAAAAATACTTAGGTGAAGAAATGCTTGAAACAATGATTCTTTGTCCTGATAAATCTTTGGTAAAAGGTGATTACTTAATTGATGATGATCACAGACACGGTCAAACCGAATTTGAAGGAGAACACATTCATTTTGGAAAAGATGAAAATTTTAAAACGTGGTCACAAGTTGTTGAATACTTAATGAGTAAATAATTAAATCAAATAATATGAAATTAACAGAAACACTTAAAGAAACTATTTTGACTTATTGCAGTGAGTCTGATGTAAAAGGAATGGATATCTCAGAAGTTACTGAAGAAGTTCTTGATTTTTTAATTGATGAAAGTCATGTTGATTTATCCGATGATGAAGATGGTGATATGTATGAAAGTCTAAACAACGAGGTTTGGGATTTTATTGAAGAAAATGTTGAACTATGATAGACTATCCTCAACCCGGTCGATTTTATAAACATTATAAAGGTGGTATTTATGAATTTTTATTTTTAGCACCACATACCGAAACAAACGAAGTTTTGGTAATTTACAAATCTGTTCTTTTTGGTTCTTATTATGCAAGACCTCTTACTAAATGGAATGAAGTCATAGATGGTAAAAAAAGATTTGAAATCTACAGTAACTAAGATATTGCGATAGTTTCTATTTCATTCGCATCAATAATTTCATCTGGATGTAAAATTAATTTAGATGAATTTATTATTGTTCTAGATTTCAAAACCAAACCATTGTTCAAAATTATATCAACAACATGAAACCCCATTCCAGTCTCTGGTAGTTCTTCTATCTGAGCCTTGATATTTTCTGGTAGTTCGATTTGATTTTCGAGTATTGAGCGATGGTCTCTTGGTAGAAAATCGAAACCGTATTTTTTACCAAGTAATATTAAAAGAGGTGTTATTGGAATTGGTATCGGAAGTCCAGATATAGCAACTAGTGGAAGTATTCTCACTAAATCACCTGATTGTTTTCTAACAAACTCTTTTTCTTTTTCAGATACATCTTCTCCTTTAATCATTCTGCTTAAAATTTCAACCGCCAGTTTTGTTTCTTGACTTTCTCTTTTAGTTGCGATCCAAACATCATTGGCGAACTCACCACCTCTTTTTAAGAGTCGTGATAGATAGTGAGTGATTTTTTCAAAACCTTCATTGAAGTTTTGAAACTTTTTGATTTTTTTCATATAAGTTATATATAAAAACTTATATTAAAATAAGATAAGATTGTTGAAGATTCATGTAACATCATGATATATAACTATATAATTTGGTGGCTCTGAATTTTTTTCTTAAATTTGTACGTTATGAAAACACGATTAATTTTTCTCGGTGATATTCACGGTAGTTTTAACATCATACATCAATATGTGAAGTTGTATGGTATCAAAGACGCGCACATAATTCAAGTAGGTGATTTTGGTGTTGGATTTCAAACTTTAGAAAAAGAAAAACGAATGCTTGAAATGTTTAATCCATTACTTGAAAAAAATAATGTTCATGTATGGGCTATTCGTGGAAATCATGACTACAAACCACATTTTGATAATGACCCATTTGGATTGAGTAATATACATTTAGTTAAAGACTACACTGTTTTAGAACTTTGTGGAAAAAAAATTCTTTGTATAGGTGGTGCAATAAGTGTCGACAGAACTTGGCGTTATACGAAATTACAAAAACAAAAAATTTTTGAAAATCAAGGTTTGGGTATTGAGAGTTGGTGGAGTGATGAAGTTTTTGTTTTAGATAGAGATAAGCTAGGTGAAATGCGTGATATTAATATTGTTGTAACTCATACTGCTCCTCATTATTGCGAACCAGATAATACTTTTGGATTTGGGCATTTTGTCGATGGTATTGTCAAACAAACTGGTGACAATGAATTAAAAACTGATTTATTAGTTGAACGACAACAAGTAACGGATGCTTTCACTATACTTAAGATGAATAATGATATTACTCATCATTACTATGGGCACTTTCATAAAAGTGATGTTATGAATTTTGATGGTATCAAACACAGATTATTAAACGTTAATGAATTATGGGAAGAGAGAGATTAACTCTCTTCTCTTTTTAAATATGAGAAGTCAAACTGCTATATGTATTCGTTGGAAATTGACAGGAAGAATTGAAATCTTTGTCAATCTAGGAAAACTATATTCCTATTATTCAAATGAACAACTTGGTGTTAGTCGCGCTACTTTGGATAGAAAAAACTTATTTGATGGTTATCAAAATGATACTGTTGAAATAGTAAAAAATTATGTTAAGTAGTTATCTATTAGTAACTTCTATATAAGCCTTTTCATCATCTGGATATATAACAACGTCGTTACCACTAACATACATTTGGTAGTCTCTGTCTTTAATTAGATTCAACTCCGACATAATTAAACGATAAAACTCACTAGTAACTTGATTATCTGATTTATTTAAAGATATTTCTAGTTTATTAGTTTGGTTATATTCATCATAACTAGATTCTATATCAAATTTCACAACTCTTAATCCTCTTGAATTAAAAAATCTTTCAACTTCATTTTTTCTAACATAAAGAGTTCTACTTTCATAACCTTTGATAAATTTGAAAGTATTATCACCTGAATCTTTTGGTACTAATTCAATCACTAACTTGTCTAATAAAGACATATTACAAACAAAATCTTCTAATCTATCAGCTGCTGCTAAAACATCATCTATATCTTCAGTAATATCTTTGAGTTTTTTAATAATCTCTTCAGCTTTTTGTAAAACAGAAAAGTTAATATTAATATCCCAAGATAAAGTCCATTTTTTTAGACTTCCGTAATCAGAAGAATAAATAGTAGGTTCTCCAAATTTATCAGAGATATAAAGAAAATTTTCTAAAATTTCTTCTTTAGTTGAATCTAAACTCTCATTAAATTTTTTAAGATGTTTCATAGTATTATATATAAAAAAGGAGTTAGAAAAAAATTATTTATATTTTTTTGAATTTTTTTTGTTTTTCAATTAAATGTGTGTATATTTGTAAAACAATAAAAAAAATCACTACAACATGAAAAACACAGAAGTACTTAAAGAAATTGCAGGATTTGAAAATAAGTCAAACTTTTCAAATAAAATGACAATCGCATTATACACCGTATTGAAATCGTTAAATAACGAGACTAGCTATTTGTTACTATCTCTTATGAGTACATTTTTAGCTTGTTTCATTTTTGACTTTACCTACTTATTCGGTCTTATCACACACTTTACTATTTGGACTTTATTTCGAAGTAAAATTATCGATAAAGATAAGTACAAAAAAGAAAACTCTGATATTGATTTAATTATCTCTACAATCAAAAATCATCTAAATAAAAAAAGTGAGAAATAATCTCACTTTTTTTATTTTATATTTTTTCAATTATTATTTTGCCAAATCTCTTCCGTGGAACATCTTAGCGATTGTTAAGATACAGAATACGAATGTAAGTAACCAAACAAGAAGTGTTATAGGACCTTGTAGACCATAAGTCGAAAGAGCGTCATGTATTTTTTGAATCCATTCTGGTTGTGTAGACCAACCGATAGCAGATGCTCTTAATACAATTGAACTAACCCATAGAAGGAATCCACTAATTAATGGATTTCCAACAAATCTGATTAATCTATCAACTATAACGTTTTTAACACTTTCTTCCATTTTTTGTTCTTCTCCTGCAATTTCTGGTACAGCTTGTGCAACTGTCTCAGCCGCTTCTTCGGATGATTTGTTAAGATTTAATTTGTTTGCAGTTTCTTCAGCTAACTCTTTAGTTAATCCTTTTTCTTCCATAAAAGACATAGCCTCAGCTGCCTCTTCTTCAGACATGTTAGAAATAACATCATTTGATATTCTTCTAGCATCTTCTATAGCTTTTTTCAATTTACCACCAAAGAAGAATTCTTCGTTAGTCGATTGAAAGTTGAAATTTTCGTATGTTTTAATGTACTTCATAATACTATTATTTTTTTTATTACTCTTATATATATTTAATTTTAAAATCATTTTTTTGATTTTTTTTTGTTTTATTAAATATTTGTATTATATTTGTATTATTAAAATTTGAGATATGAAAACAGTTATTCTAAAAGGTCAAGAAATCACAATCGGTTCAGAAGTACGTTTTGTAGATGATAGAGATATGTATGCTGATGTACCATCTATTAACAAGCCAGTTGTTGGTAATGTTTATGTAGTAAAAGAGTTTTCAAAAAATAATGGATTCTTGTTAGAAGGAATTGATAATAAAGTTCATAAGTTCTCTAACTTAGAAGGTGAGTTAATTGACATCTGCGAGCCAGGTTTTGCTGTAAATCGGTTTGAGCCAGCTAAACCACTTCGTAAAAGAAAAATTGTTAGAATTGAGATTTTACCAATTGTTGAAGAAAGACTTTATATTCCTCAAAAGAAAACTAAAGAGAAAGTTAAAGAGAAAGTTAAAGAAGAAGAATTGGAATTGGCATAAAAAAAGGGAAGTTTTCACTTCCCTTTTTTATTTGTTTTTATTATATTAAAATTTATCAAAACCTTTTAATTTGTTAGATACACTTTCTACTTTAGCACTAGTAGTTGTGTTTACTACTTCTACTTCAATTTTATCCATTGTTAATAAAGATTGGATATCACCTACTGTTTGAACTTCCATCATATTCATGTTTAATGAATCACAGAATGCTTTAATAAGAGCAGTGAACATAGCAACCGCATCTTCAGCAACGTCAATTTTCTTACCGATTTGACCAGCAGCTACACCAGCAGCAGCTCCTGCTGCCAAAGCACCACCTCCTGCAATTACTAAACCAGGAATTTCACGGAAAGGCTCTGAACCACTTCCTCCGTGAGCACCTTGGATGGCCATACCTGCAACAGCAGCAACGAAACCAAGTGGTACTAATATTTTAGCACCTAAGCTTAATAACTTACTTCTTTTTTGTTGTGTTGCTAATTTTTTACCAAAATCACTATAAATTTTACTAATATGTGCAATCTCTTCTTTTGATGGTTGATAGATAAACTGAACTTCTTCAAATTTACCGTTTCTATCTTTGTAGAATACATAAACAGCGCCACTTGCTACTGTTGCTTTATAAGCTTCGTACTCAGCATTTGCTGGAATTGCGACTTTCTGACCACGGAATCTTACTTCTTTATCACCAGCTTTAAGAATTGGTAATTTTTTTACAAGTGCATCAGCATATTTTTGCATATTTTCTTTAGTTAACATTTCACCTTGAACGTTTTCAAAAACGAATCCTTCGTTTTTTGCAGGTTCAGGTTGACTCTGTGCTTGTGCTTGTGCTTGAGCAACTTTAGATTTTAATTTCTGTGAAAATGCTGATTTGTTTGCCATTTCAGCTTTTGTTGCTGCCGCAGTTGCATCAATAATTTCTTTTTGTTCTTCAGGTGCTACAGCAGGTTCAGCCGCCGGTGCATTAGCTGGCGCAGCTGGTGCTTCAGCATCTTCAAACAAATGATTAAAATGCTCATAGGTTTTGATATGTTTCATGTTCATCTATTTTTTTTATTAATTTATATATTTTATTTTCAAACTCATTTTTTAACTTTTTGAAAGTTTTTGATATAATCCTTATGATTTTACCAATTTATGCTTACGGAAATTCAGTTCTAAGAAGAGAATCTGAAGAAATAGACAAAGAATATCCTGATTTAGAAAAATTAATCAGTGATATGTTTGAGACTATGAATAACGCCGAAGGTGTTGGACTAGCAGCACCTCAGATTGGAATTAATATTAGATTAATAGTAATAGATGGTAAATCAATGTCCGAAGACTTTCCAGAAGAAGACATGGAAAATTTCAAATTAGTGCTGATTAATCCAATCATTGAAGAAGAGTTTGGTGATGATTTTTCTTTTAGAGAGGGATGTTTATCACTACCTCGTGTTTCAGATGAGATTACGAGACCTTCTAAAATTATTATAACTTATTTTGATAAAGAATGGAATTTAATTGAACAGGAGTTCTCTGGTGTAAAGGCGAGAATAATTCAACATGAATGTGACCATTTAGATGGTAAGCTTTGGATTGATAGATTATCACCTCTTAAAAGGAAATTGATACAATCTAAACTTCTTAAAATAAGCAAGGGTCAGGTTTATCATAATTACCCTATGAACTTTTCCATAAAATAATAAGAAAAAAAGTCTCAGTGATTAATAAAACTTTTTATTCTATTTTAATATATTCTTTATAACTTTTAAATTTTAAATTATGGCAAAAAAATTAGTATGGTTTGAATCTTACACAACGATTTGTAAGTACTCAGCAGAATTAACAGATGAAGAAGCGGCTCTTTTTGAAGAGGATGAAGATCGATTCTTTGAAGAGGTGGATTATCAAGGTAATCAAGACCTTGAGTGGGATAAGATTACGAATGAGGAAATCTATGACCACGAAATTGAAGACGAAGAATAATAATCAAAACAGAAATTATGTATCAAATTAGAAAATGTCAAACTTATGCTGTTACAAGTAAGACACAAACTGCTACATTGGATCCAGAAAAATTTAGAAATTTATCCACACCATACGAGGGTGAATCAGAAGAAGATTTCGTGAACTACATCAGTGGTTTATACATTGATGATATCTATGAGGAATTAGATGAAGAGACTCTAAGTGAGTTAAATAAATTCTTTGATGATGTTGAATGGGAAGAGTGGTATAACTCTGCCTGGGATGGTGAAGAATCTTGGTTCGAAGTTGGAGAAGAAAATCCAGAATACCGGAGAACAGGTGGATTTGAGGTTAGATATTCTACCGAAGGAAACTATTAAAAAAAGGTCTGAATATTCAGACCTTTTTTTATACCTAAAATTTAATTATTCTTCTTAATTGATTTACTGAATTTATAACCCACACCTAAACTTAAGTTATGTATCAACCTAACATTAGATGTACTTCTATAATTAACAACATCTTGTATAATAAATGTAAATGGTTTAGAAGTGAAGAAGCTAATCTTACTATTACCGTAGATAATCATATCACTAAAATCAGTCATACTTGGTTGTAAAAAATACTCAGATGAAAAAGAGATGTTCTTTTTTTCAAACTTAATTTTAGTTCTAAAAGAGTGTCTGAAAAGAGTTTTACTATCTAAATTTAGATAGACTGAATTTTGATAAATTGTCGCGTAAGAGAAAGATAGTTTACCCCAACTAAATGGGAATTTGACACCACCACCAATACCGAGCCAATTATCCGATTCAATTTGTCTTATTAATGAATAGTTATATTGGTGAGTTAGAAAGGCATCCCATTTTTCTTTACCATAACCTATATTCTGTCTCTGTATAAACTCATTTTCTTTTAAAGCTGGTGAGAATCTCATAGCGTAGTTAGTTGAGAAATCCACTGATACTTTTTTCTTGATATTTAGTGAGTTGTTACCTACATAATTAAATCCAAAAGTGGTTACATTGTTACTGGATAAAATTCCGGTGAAGTTGTTGTCTAATTTCAATTCAGCTTGGCTAAATAAATTAAAACTTAAAATTAAAAAAATAAATAATTGTTTCATAAACTATATATTTTTTTAAAAAAACATTTATATATACGAAAAAAACAAAAAATAAAAAAGTATTATGGCTAAGAAACCCACTACATCAACTGTGAGAGCTCACATTACGAAGGCTCACAAAAAAAGACCAGGTATTCACTCAAAGAAAAAGAGTTCAAAAAGTAAAAGAGCTCGAAATTATAAAAAAGCCTATAAAGGTCAAGGTAGATAAAACAAAAAACCCACTCAATTGAGTGGGTTTTTTTTATCCTTCGATTTCGACAACCTCGATATCAAAGACTAATTCTTTACCAGCTAATGGATGATTACCATCAATCATAACATTCTCTTCATTAACTTCTTTTACAATAACGTTAATTGTCTGACCATTATCACCTTGTGCTTGAAGTGGTTGTCCAACTTGAACTTCACCTGGCATTTGTGTTTTTGGGACCGACACGATTAAATCTTCTCTGATTTGACCATAAGCATCATCTGCTGGAATATTTACAGTTACCTTCTCTCCAATATTCTTACCCATAATAGCTTGTTCAAAACCTGGGATAATTTGACCAGAACCAACTTGAAATTTAAGTGGTTCTCTTCCTTCTGATGTATCAAACAATTCACCATCGGTCAATTTACCTGTATAATGAACAGCTACAACTTTTCCTGTTTCTACCATAATAATTATAATTTTTTTATTATATGTATAAATTGAAACTAAGTTTATAACTTATGCCAAACAAAATAAGTTTTTTTGTCTCTTTGAATCTCTACATATCCAGATGGCTCGAACTGATGAGATTGTAATTCGCAAATAAATTGATGTCCTTTATATTTTGTTTTTAGTCCTGGATAGGAAACTGAACCACCATCATAAAACAAATCTTTTCTTTTTGAAAGCTGACTGGATGATATATCAACACCTAATTCTTCTTTAATTCCTCTAATTGCTGACTTAAGAGGATCTTCTCCAAATTTCATTTTTTCAGAAACAGAAGATGGCATATTTCTTCTTCTGATTCTACCATCATTAAACTCTTGTCTATCTTCTTTAAGAACCCATCTTTCATTATTTTCATTATGATATATTTTTATACCAACAAATTCAATGCTTCTAACTAAAGTACCATCAATTTCTGATAAAAAGCATTCTTCGTTTTCTAACTCGTCAAATAAATGTTCGATTGTCTTAGATTTACCGGTTCCCCAATTATCAATTGGAATTGAAAATTTTTTCAAATAATTTTTCAGACTATCTAAGTCATGATTTTCAAATTCTTCAAATAGTTTTATCCACTTCATAGAGTATATATAAACTTTATAAAATATAATCATAAAAATAAAAATGAAAACGACTGGTTTTGAAAATTTTAAAAAATCTTTAGAAGATTACTTACAAAAAATTGAGTTTATATATTCTGGTGATGTTATAAATTCAATTGATAAAACATTCACTAAAAAAATCAAACACACAAGTTTTTCTGCTGAATTGATGAGAGAAGTTATGGTTGATGTTTATAATTACTCTTTCAAAGAAATGGTAGAAAATTCAAAAGAGATTGTTATACATAGAAGTAATTTTACAGATATTCATGATATGATTGATAAACTGTCTATAAATCCAAAATTGCTTTTTTTCTCTAATAACTCTAATAGAAATTTAAGTTTAGG
>JACCDX011026853.1_pt1 | contig 17163 bp, 17 predicted proteins | sample 7449681 | NCBI WGS metagenome assembly JACCDX01 (sample SAMN15323450, study PRJNA562643) | freshwater metagenome | isolation source: river surface water | place: USA:Blue River Watershed | collected 2017-08-18 | reverse complement strand
GAATGGTTGGGTGAACAAAGCCCTAAAGATTTCCTTAATTGTTTTTATAGCCTGCCTTGCTACGGCTGGTCTAGGCTCCTGGTATGCGGCTTCTTTTATCAATCCCACGCAATTAACCAAACTTCTTAGTTCAACGGTCAAGGATGCTACTGGTCGCGAGCTTCAAATTAGTGGACCAGTTAGCCTCAATCTTTTCCCGTCTATTAGCGTGAAGGCTGAACAGGTTTCTTTGAGTAATACCTCTTGGGCAAGCAATCCCAATATGCTGACATTCAAGCAAATTGAGTTGGATATTAGGTTATTCCCACTGCTCAAGGGTAGCGTTGAAATTAGCAGAATAGGCATGACAGGCCTTGAGGCCAACCTGCAAACCAATCAGAGTGGAGAGGGTAACTGGAATTTGACCCCGCCAGTTTTGACTGGCAAAAGTTCGGCAACCCAAACCCCAGTCAATGGGGCAAGCAACGATTCTACAGATAGCACGTTTGTTTCTATTAAGACGATAGACATTGTTGATGCCATCATTCGCTATCAAGACGGCAATCAGGCTGCAAAAGTCATTCATCTTCCTAAGTTATCTTTAGGTGGCGCAGAAGGAAAATCGACGATTCTGTTGGATGTTCAGTATGAAAAATTTAGTCTGAATCTAAAAGGCACAACGGGCTCCTTGCGAAATGCTTACTTTGCCTGGAATCAGTCTCCGGTAAAGATGGATCTAGATTTAAATCTCACCTTAAATGGAAAAACGCTTGCCATTAAGGGTGATATTGATAAGAAGCCCCAGGTTTTGCCGACATTTAATATTCAGCTGAACTCCAAATCCTTTGATTTAGCCCCATTGGCTGGGTCTGCCGCCGTTGCCGGCAAGGCTGGAGGCGCTTCACCTGCAACCCCACATAAACCTCAAGGTCATTATTTCTTCTCAGACGAGAGATTACCTTTCGATTTACTGCCTTTGGCAGATGGAGTCATTAGCGTCAACATTGCTGAATTGGGTGTTCCAGGGCAGGCTCCATTTACAAACTTCAAAACGACGCTGCGATTTAAGAAAAATAATATTGATGCAAATGATTTAAGTTTCAATATTGGCAAGGGAAGTGCGCAGGCACAAATTTCTGTTGCCGGTTTTGATGGGTCAGTTCCAAAAGTATCTATCAAGGGATTTGCAAAAGACTTTAGCCTGGAACAGATCGTCGCAAGCGCCGACTCGAGCGCTAAAGTTTCTGGGGGTGCCACTCACATAGCTTGGAACCTACTGGGCAGCGGAGTAAGCCCACATCAATTGGCCAGTCGTGCCAATGGCGCTATCCAGATTTCAGTTGGGCGGGGAAAATTAGATTCGAAGTTTATTAATAAGGGCGGAGACTTTGTTGTTACGGTATTTGATGCAATTAATCCAATGCGAAAACAATCTAACCAAACTATATTGGAGTGCGCTGTTGCCTATTTGCCGGTCAATAATGGCATGATCAATATTCAGGATTCTGTGGGTGCAGAAACAGATCGCTTGGACATTACGCTATCAGGATCAATCAATCTCGCCAATGACGCTCTGAATATTAGCATTAATCCAAGGGAAAAGTCGGGTCTTACAACTGGTTTAGATCTTGGGGGCCTGGTAAAAATTCAGGGCACCCTGCAAAATCCAAAGGCTGGAGTCAACAAAGAGGGGGTAGTTAACAGTGCCGTCTCAATTGGGCTAGGCTTTTTGACTGGCGGTATCAGTATTGCTGCCGAGAATGCAAAATCCTTAGCGACCAAGTCGCAGCCCTGTAAAACGGCGCTGCATTCTTGGTCGGATATCTATTCAGCTAGTAAATAAGAGCAACAAAGCTCGGGAATATTTCTTAGAAAACTAAGCCGCTAACAAAGAGGCTGAATAAAGAAATAAAGATGCTGGCGAAGAACGCAGTCCAGAAGCTGGAAATCGTAAAGCCACTCACCACGGCGGAGACAAGCATCAAGACTAGGGCATTAATCACCAGCAGGAAGAGGCCCATGGTGACTACTGTCAGCGGTAGTGTGAAAAGAACCAATAATGGCTTAACAATTGCGTTAGCAAAACCCAAAAGTAGGGCGGCAATAATTAAGGAGCCACCATCCGCAAACCGTAAGCCACTAAAAATATAGCTAGCAACCCAAAGAGATAAAGAAGTTAAGCCCCATTGGACTAAAAATAGCGTTAAGTTACTCATCATTTCCTTTTTAATTTGAGCCTATATTGGAATACATATTATCAGTATCTTAGGCTGCAGCCTTATGTTTTAAAGGTTTAATCTGCTTGAATTGGACTTGAATTTGAGAATTGGTCGCTTTTGCGAATTTGGCTAAAGTACGCATGGAGGGTAGACTGGTGCCACTTTCCAGTCTTGCGATTGCGGATTGAGAGGTTTCCATAAGTGCTGCTAATTCCTCCTGAGAAAGACCACTTTTCATCCTGGCTTCTATGATTTCTTTTGCTATCTCGTATTCAATTTGAGTTTCTTCGTATGCTTTTTTATACGCCGGTTCTTTTAACCAGCGCTTATGTAGGGTGGATATCTTGGTCATAGTAGTTTGGCACTTTTCGCTCTTTGTGTTGCAGTAAGGATGGCTTGAGATGGTGTTTTTTGTGATTTCTTAATAAATGCATGCAAGATCACAATTCTTTTGCCTGTCGCATAAATATAAATTCCTCTGGCTATACCATCTCTCCCTGAAGCCCTAATTTCCCATAATTTATCTCCCAGACTTTTGATGTGAGGCATGCCAACTTGTCTGGGGCCAAAAGCTTCTAATAAATTACAAATCCTCACAATGCGACTACGTATATCGCTTGGAAGTGTTTCTAACTCTTTATCTACATCAGTGTTTAGCGTTTCTACAATCCATTCAGTCATCAATGGATTATATCAATATTGATATATATCAAAAATGATATTACACGAGACTTAAGAAATCAAGGGGTATTTATGTTGATTTACATTAATAGTGCGGAGGAATTTCATCCTTCAAGCTAGCGCCACCACCACCGCTACTAGCCTGCTCTTTAATCGCTTTCAGTTCGCGATACAGAAATTCAATTTGCTGCTGCTGTTTATAAACCGTCTCATTGAGTTTCTCAATGAGATCTTCGGTAAAGCTCAGCTTGATTTCTAGATTTGTGATTCGTTCTTCAGACATATGTGAGTGACTTTCTTATTCGGCAATGAGTTCAAAGCGTCCATCTTCCATTTCTGCTTTGGGTCTAATCCAGAAATCATGAGATTGCATTGATTCATAAACATAGGCAGGCTCGAGGGTGGCTTCTACATTAGCAAGAAAGACGACCCTATAAAAGCCGCCGGTCTTAATGTGTCTGAGTTTGCTACCTGGTTTAAAGAGGCCGTCATCGGGATCAGCCATTTTTGGTTTACTCATGTCAATAATGCACTTTCTCGGTATGATCTAGCGATGGCAAATTCCATCCCATACTCCATTCTAGATATATCTCCGATTCCGCAGGGGTTTACTGCCGCTGATGCGCTGCGAAACTCGCTGGATGTGGCGCAACATGCCGAAAAATGGGGTTATACACGCTACTGGGTTGCAGAGCATCACAACATGACCGGCAATGCGAGTTCAGCTACTGCGGTGCTGGTTGGTTATATCGCGGGTGGCACAAAACATATTCGCGTGGGTTCTGGTGGAGTGATGTTGCCTAATCATGCACCGCTAGTGATTGCTGAGCAATTTGGCACTCTAGAGTCTTTGTATCCAGGGCGAATAGAGCTTGGCTTGGGTAGGGCGCCTGGAACAGATCAAATGACTGCCAGGGCATTGCGACGAGATTTATTGGGTAGCGATGATCGCTTTCCGCATGATGTGAGAGAGCTTCAGCATTACTTTGGCCCGCTGCAAGAAGGTCAATCAGTTAAAGCCATCCCCGGCATGAATACCAATGTACCGATTTGGATTTTGGGATCCAGCCTGTATGGCGCCCAGTTGGCAGCACACTTTGGTTTGCCCTATGCGTTTGCTTCTCACTTTGCGCCTGAGCAGCTACTGGAGGCAATGAAGATTTATCGTGAGCTTTTTAAGCCATCAGCCCAACAAGCTAAACCTTATAGCGCCTTTGTAGTGAATGTAGTGGCAGCTGATACCGATGAAGAAGCTTGCCATCTGTTTACTACTTTGCAACAAAACGTTGTGAGGATGCGCAGGAACACGAGAGGTCAGTTGCCACCCCCAATTGCAGATATGAATGAATTTTGCGAGCCACATGAGAGGGCTGCCGCGGATCACGCCTTGCAGGTCTCGGTCGTAGGGTCACTAGAAACTGTGAAGAAGGGTATGCGTCATTGGTTAGATGCCACCGGTGCAGATGAAATCATTTGTACGGGGCAAATATTTGATCATCAGGCTCGCCTCAAATCATTTGAGATCGCCGCTCAGGCGGCGCAAAGCCTATAGAGCGATTGCTGTGTAGTCTGCGGTTATCAGGATCTGCTCTAAAGCCGCTTTATTTGCAAATCGAAGCACTTCATTGTCTTTGCTAATGAGAGTGCAGGGCTTTGCGGTAAAGGCAAGATCCAAAAAAACCTGATCATCAGGGTCTTTGCATATCCAGGGTGATTTCAGTAGAGCATCGTCATCCAACGCTCTTGCCAAACCCTGCCATTGATGAAAGATCTGCTCTTGCTGCGCTTGGTCTAAAGAAAATAATGGACGCGCAATGACATCTGCAAATTCTTCTAAGGTCGCTGTAGTAGCCAAGGCATCTAGCTTGCCTTCGATGAGTGCTTGCTTTAAGTGCAGTGCTCTAAAGTCATTGAAGACAAATAGATCTAATAGGACATTGGTATCAAAAACTACTACCGTCATTTCTGATGCCTATTGATTGTTACGCCAAATCTCTGGGGTAATGGTCACTTGGCCTTGGTCAGATGAAACATACACTTCGCCATCTTGAATATTGACATGAATGACCATGCTGCGCTCAACCAATTTGTTTAAATCTTCAGCCTGTTCAGCCGGAATGGAGATTACTTGCAAGTTGCGGGCGCGAGTCAATTTATTAGCAATGCCATCCCACCAGATTTTGCTCGTTTGACCGCCATAGCAATAAACAATCACTTGATCTGCGCGACCACATGCTTTCAGAATACGACGCTCATCGGGTTGACCAATTTCAATCCAAAGCTTAATGGCGTCAGTGAGGTCCTTGATCCAAAGATCAGGCTCGTCGGTATCGCTCAGACCTTTTGTGAAGACCAGGTCTTCGTGGGCCTGTAATGCAAAAGCGATGATCCGGATCATCATGCGCTGCTCAGTTTCTGAGGGGTGCTTAGCAATGGTTAAAGAGTGACTGCCGTAGTAATGACGGTCAGAATCTGCGACATGAAGGTCGGCTTTGTGGATAGTTGCGCGTAGAGCCATAACGCATTATCGCCTTTATGTGCGATCTCCTGGCCTGAGTGAGTCCATAACCAGTATTATTTGGTCTATGGCTTCTTCGGGGGCTAAAAAGGTCTTAAATCACTGTGTATCGTAAAACTCCATGATCCGTATTACTGAATTGCGTCTACCTATCGACCACGCTCCTGAAGCTGTGGAGCAGGCGATTCTGAAACGCTTGGATTTGAACGCTAGAGACTTAATAAGCTTTGAGGTTTTTAAGCGAAGTTACGATGCCCGTAAAAATGTTTCCTTATCTTTTATCTACACCGTAGATTTATCCGTAAAGAATGAAGATGCGCTGCTGAAAAAATTTGCAGGCGATAGTCATATTAGGCCATCCCCAGATACGAGCTACCACTTTGTAGCCAAAGCGCCTGAATCTATCGACGCAGGAAAAGCGTTGCGTCCAGTGGTAATCGGTTTTGGACCCTGTGGAATTTTTGCTGCCTTGGTACTGGCGCAAATGGGCTTTAAGCCAATTGTTTTGGAGCGCGGCAAGAAAGTGCGCGAACGCACTCAAGATACTTGGGGCTTATGGCGTAAAAATACACTCAATCCAGAGTCGAATGTTCAGTTTGGCGAGGGTGGGGCTGGTACATTTTCAGATGGCAAGTTGTATAGCCAAATCAAAGACCCCAAGTTTTACGGACGCAAAGTCATTCATGAGTTTGTGAAAGCTGGAGCCCCAGAAGAAATTACTTATGTAGCCAAGCCTCACATCGGCACCTTCCGCTTAGTAGGCGTGGTTGAAAAGATGCGCCAAGAAATTATTGAGTTAGGCGGCGAGATACGATTTACTCAAAAGGTGATTGGCTTTGACATTCAGAATGAGCAAATTACCGGGGTCAAGATTGAGGGGCAACCTGATTTGCCTGCTAGTCATGTGATTTTGGCTTTAGGACATAGTGCGCGCGATACTTTTGAAGCATTGCATCATGCTGGTGTCTATATGGAAGCCAAACCATTCTCGGTAGGCTTTCGCATTGAGCATCCGCAGTCACTAATTGATAAAGCGCGCCTCGGTCCTCATGCAGGTAACGAGCTGATTGGCGCCGCAGATTACAAATTAGTTCATCACGCTAAAAATGGCCGCTCGGTCTATAGCTTCTGTATGTGCCCAGGCGGAACAGTTGTTGCTGCAACCTCAGAGCCTAATAGGGTCGTCACCAATGGCATGAGTCAGTATTCAAGAAATGAACGTAATGCCAATGCTGGCATCGTAGTGGGCATTACTCCGGATGATTATCCAGGTGGTCCGCTGGCAGGGATTGAGTTTCAGAGGGCGATCGAGTCAAAGGCTTTTGAGTTGGGTGGCGGTACGTATGAGGCTCCCGGTCAGCTGATCGGTGATTTTCTAGAGGGTAAGGCTTCTACCGAGTTCGGTAGTGTTTTGCCATCCTATAAGCCCGGCGTTCATTTAACGGATCTGGCTGATAGTTTGCCTGCTTATGCTATTGAGGCCATTCGAGAGGCGATACCGGCATTTGAGAAGCAAATCAAAGGCTTCTCAATGAAGGATGCTGTATTGACTGGAGTTGAGACGCGCACTTCCTCCCCTTTACGAATTACACGCGGCGCTAACTATCAAAGTCTCAATATCAAAGGGCTTTACCCAGCAGGCGAGGGCGCAGGTTATGCGGGAGGAATCTTGTCTGCAGGTGTCGATGGGATTAAAGTAGCAGAAGCAGTAGCACTAGACTATTTGTCAAAGTAACCCCATTTAAGCCCTCCATGAACTCTGTAGCAAATCCATCTCCAGCCCAAGAGAAAGAAGTGTTATTTCATCCTGAGTTGTTGAAAAAGTTTGATATCAATGGGCCTCGCTATACGTCTTATCCCAGCGCTGATCGTTTTCATAATGAATTCTCAGAGGTAGATTATTTAGGCGCACTAGAGCGGGTGGCGAAAGTGAATGATCCACTTTCTCTTTATTTCCATTTGCCGTTCTGCCCTAACATCTGCTACTACTGTGGTTGTAACAAGATCATCACTAAAGATCATGGGCGCAGTGCTAAGTACATTAAGTACCTTGCCAAAGAAATGGCCATGGTGACCAAAGCCATGGGAGCCCAGAAAAAGATTCCAATCACGCAATTACATTGGGGTGGCGGGACACCAACATTTCTCTCTCATGAAGAGATGATTGAGCTCATGCAGCATACTCGAGAGCATTTTGAGTTATTGCCTGGCGGTGAATATTCTATAGAGATTGATCCTAGACGCGTTACTGAAAAAGACATCGCGCTTTTGGCTGAGCTGGGCTTTAACCGTATTAGTTTAGGTGTGCAGGATTTCAACTTAGCCGTACAAGAAGCAGTGCACCGTGTACAAACAATCGAAGAAACTCAAGCTGTCATGGATTGGTCCAGAAAGTATGGGTTTAAATCGCGCAGCGTGGATTTAATCTACGGCCTTCCTAAACAAACGCCTGCAACCTTCAAAGAAACCGTAGATGCTGTATTGGCTATGAATCCTGATCGCCTATCGGTCTATAACTATGCACATCTGCCGCACATTTTTAAGCCTCAGCGTCGAATTGCTGAAGCAGACTTACCACCAGCAGCTGATAAATTAGATATTCTTTCCAATACGATTGAGCGTCTAGGCGAAGCTGGCTACGTCTTTATTGGGATGGATCATTTTGCTAAACCAGATGATGAATTGGCCATCGCCCAAAAAGAGGGCAAGCTCCATCGTAATTTCCAGGGTTACTCTACCCAGGCAGAGTGTGATCTACTAGCTTTTGGTATTTCATCTATTGGCAAGATTGATGATTGCTATTCGCAAAACGTACGAACCTTAGATGAATACTACGAGGCTCTCGATCATGGGCATCTGCCAGTACTGCGTGGCTTAAGACTTGATCAAGATGATCTATTGCGGCGAGAGCTCATCGGAGAGTTGATGTGTCAATTCGCATTGGATACAAAGTCCTTTGCTAAATCACACCAGATTGATTTCCAGACTTACTTTAAGACTGAGATTGAAGAACTAAAACATCTAGGTGAGGCTGGCCTTCTGGATTGGCAAGGCGAAACAATATTAGTCCCCACAAAGGGGCGGCTATTGGCCAGACGTGTCGCCATGACTTTTGATCGGCATCTTAGAGAATCTCAAGCAAAAGGCACTTACTCTAAGGTTTTATAGGGTAATTCTCTAGCCATTTGATCTAGATCAAAAAAGGTTTGAAAGCCTGTTGCTTTTTAGCAAACAAAAAATTCTCAAGCGCTTTCCATTTGATTTACATCAAATTCTCGCATGGGTATCAATTCGAAAATAGTTTCATCGAAATTGATAACAAAAAGGGAAACCATCATGCGTATTAAGTCACTCGTAGCAGCCATGGCTGCAGTTGCATCTTTAGCCCCAATCGCAGCTCAAGCGCAAGCCGAAGAAAATCCTTGGATGGTGCGTGTGCGTGCAGTAGATTTGCTTTGGCAGAATGGCCAAACGGGTATTGCTCAAGCTGCGAATATCAAAGCGAAAAATCAGTGGATTCCTGAGTTTGACGTTTCTTATTTCTTTACCAAAAATATTGCTGCTGAGTTGGTTTTGACTTGGCCACAACAAGTGAACATTACTGCCAATGGTACAGATGCTGGCAAGATTAGTGCGCTTCCACCTTCACTTTTGGCGCAGTACCACTTTACTGATCTGGGAGCTTTCAAGCCTTATATCGGTGCAGGTATCAACTACACCATATTTGGCAATCGTCAAAACTTCTACGGTCCGGGTGCTGGTTTGCAAGTTGAGCCCTCTAGTGTTGGCTTTGTTGGCCAGATCGGTGCTGATTACATGCTTACTAAAAACTGGGGCTTAAACGTTGATGTGAAGTACGCAACAATGGCCACCAATGTACAAGCTGTTGCTGGTGGCACCAACCTTGGTAAGTTGACATTAAATCCTTGGATGCCTGCCGTAGGTGTGACTTACAAGTTCTAAGAATTTAGTTCTTAGGTATTGAGGTAGGGCTCTTAAGGAGTCCTATTTTTTTACCTTGTAACTACTGAATGATTTCATCGATGAACCTCTCAAAAGAAGCTTCATTAAAAACAGAGTTATCGAATCGATGTAATAAAGCATGGGTGGGTGGCTCTGTTCTACGTTTGGTGTACTGTTCCCAATGTGCCAGCTTCCATTCATCTCTAGGGTCGGCACGTTTCTCCATGCGTTTTTTAGCTTCAGCCTCATCTAAATCAATCCAAGCAATCTGAATTGTGGTTTGCCTTGGCACACCTAGGGCTTGCGCATCAAACATTCTGCCACTCTGAATCTCTCTTGAGAATGGTCCAACCAGAATGACATTCACTCCAAGGATTAAATTTTCTCTTGCGATATCAATGAGCCCTTGGTATTCCCAATCACGGAGATTTTCGAGATAGAAGGGGCTATCCCGATCATTTGGGTTTTGAGTGGTGAGTTCCATCACATGGGCGCTAAAGGCACCATAGGCAGTGTCTTTGTCGAGAAAGAAAAAATCCTCCCCAGTTTTCTCAATAATCAAAGGCAAGGCTTTTTTTGCCAAAGTAGACTTGCCCGTGCCTGCATGACCGGCGAATAGGATGAGGCGGGGCGCAGAAGGTGTTAATTTACAGACCATATAGAGCTAGTCTCGCAGAAATTGACCAAAATATCTCGTCTTTTGGGGAAGTGACGATAATGTCGCCATGGCTTTAATCGTACTTACTGATGCAAAACTGGCTTTTGGCCACGTTGACCTCCTCGCAAACACTGCTTTTTCACTTGAATCTGGTGAACGTGTTGGCTTAATTGGCCGTAATGGCACCGGCAAATCTTCCTTATTAAAGATCTTGGCTGGCATTGAAAAAATGGATGATGGCCTCCTTCAGTACCAGCAGGGCCTGCGAATAGCCTATGTCCCACAGGAGCCAATTTTCGAGGCGGAAGAAACCGTTTTTGATGCAGTGTCTAAGGGCGTGGCGCAAGCAAAAGCTTTGCGTGAAGAATATGAGGCGCTTAGCGTCGGCGAGTGGGATGATGCTTCCCATCATCGCCTGGATGAAGTGCAATCCCAATTGGAAGCTTTAAGTGGTTGGAACTGGGAACAGCGCGTTCATGAAACTTTAGATCGTCTGCACCTAGAAGCAGATGTAAAAATCAATACGCTTTCTGGCGGCACCAAGAAGCGAGTCGCTTTGGCGCGCGCTTTAGTAGAGATGCCTGACGTACTCTTGTTAGATGAACCAACTAACCATTTGGATTTGGATTCGATTGCTTGGTTAGAGGAGTTGCTTAAGGAATATCAAGGCTCAGTTATCTTGATTACCCATGATCGCGCCTTCTTGGATAACGTCTGTACACAAATTGTTGAGCTTGATCGCGGTATTTTGCGTAGCTATCCCGGAAACTTCACGCAATATGAAGTGCTAAAAGAGCAGGAGCTCAATGCGGAGTCTTTGGCTAATGCTCGGGCAGATAAATTGTTAGCTCAAGAAGAGGTTTGGATACGTAAAGGCGTAGAAGCACGTCGGACGCGCAGTGTGGCTCGTATCGCTCGCTTAGAAAAGTTGCGAACTAGCCGTGCTGAACGCAGAGATGCAATGGGGCAGGTGAAGTTAGCAGTTTCTTCTGGAGACCGTAGCGGCAAGATTGTGGCGGATCTACAAAACGTCAGTAAGACTTATGACCGTCCTATTGTGAAGGATTTCACAGCTACGATTTTGCGTGGCGATAAGGTTGGCCTATTGGGTCCCAATGGCGCCGGTAAGACAACCTTGCTCAAATTGATTTTGGGAACCATTGCACCAGACTCCGGTACCGCAACGATGGGCACCCGTATTGAGGTTGCCTATTTTGATCAAATGCGTGAAGGCTTAGATCTCAATGCCTCGCTAGAAGATTACATCAGTCCAGGTAGTGAGTGGATCGAAATCAATGGCAATAAAAAACACGTGAAGAGTTATCTGAGTGATTTCTTATTCGCGCCTGAGAGAACCAATTCACCAGTAAGCACCTTATCTGGTGGTGAGCGTAACCGTTTATTGCTTGCTAGGCTTTTTGCAAGGCCAGCCAATGTATTGGTATTGGATGAGCCAACCAACGACTTAGATATTGATACTCTAGATTTGCTTGAGCAGCTCTTGCAAGATTACAAGGGCACAGTTTTCTTAGTCAGCCACGATCGTTACTTCTTAGATAACGTAGTGACAAGCATCATTGCGAATGAGGGCGATGGCTTCTGGCGTGAATACGAAGGCGGCTATGAAGACTGGAAGATTCAAAAAGCACGTTCAGACAAGATTCGTGCTGCCAATTCAAGTGCGAAATCAGTTGAGAAGTCAGAGGCAAAGACTGAAGTAAAGGTAGAAGCTAAGGCAGAGTCAAAGCCTGCTGCCAAAAGCGGCGTTCAAAAACTGAATGGTAAAGAACGCCAAGAGTTAGAAGCTTTGCCATTGCAAATCGAGGCACTGGAAACTGAGCAGGCAGATATTGGCATTGCGATGAGCAATCCCGATTTGTATAAGAATGAGCCTGAGCTAGCGGCGAGCATGCAAGCTCGTCTGAGTGAAATAACCGCGGATTTAGATCAAAAGCTGCAGCGTTGGGAGCAACTCTTAAGTCGTTCCGAATCCTAGGGTTTGCAAGTTTTATTGACTTACTTTAAACGCGCGCGCAGCTGAGCGATTTCATCAAGCAGGTCGAGTGCTAGGGCAACTCCAGGCACATTCAACTCAAGATCGTGCGTGAGATGGGCTGCAGTTTTGGCTCTTCTTAATGAGTCACCACTAAAGCGCCAATCTTCTGGAGATGATCCTGCAGGGCTTAGTACGCCCTCGGAAACCCAAGTCATGATCATATCCTCTGGTGTGCGTGAGGCATGCGAAAGCTCAACAATCGTCATATGAACTTCGTTCTCAACGATTTCGCCTTCAATCCAAGTGATATTGGTCTGTGTCATATCCATCATCCCTTCAAGTGAGATCTAGGGTTGAAATCAAAAGCCTTCTCAAAGTTTTGATAGGCCTCTTTTTGAGCATCAGTTTGTGCTGGCGGCAGGGCAATCGTAGGGACTACATATAAATCGCCTGGTTCTGCACTGGGGATGCCTTTACCTTTGAGGCGCATCTTGCGACCTGCCACTGTTCCGGCTGGAATTTTTAATTCTAGAGTGCTACCTGCTGGAGTGGGTACATTGACTGTTGTGCCTAGTGCTGCTTCCCATGGTGCCAAAGGAATATCAATAAATACATCCTTACCTTCTACGCGATAGATAGGATTTGGATGAAAGTCGATCTCTAAATAGAGATCACCAGCAGGACCTTCGCCCATGCCAGGACCACCTTGACCAGAAAGGCGCAGGTTTTGTCCGGCCCTAATACCTTTAGGGATGCTAACGTCTAATTTGCGCTCTTGTGTGCTGACATGACCACTCGCATCTTGTGTAGGCATGTGTAATGCAATAGTGCGTTTAGCGCCTTTGTAAGCATCTGCTAGGTCAATCAAAATTTTGGCGTGGTGATCTTGGCCTTTGAAGTTCATGCCTTGACGGCTGCTGCCACCGCGCCCGCCTTGGCGATGTTTGCCTCTGCCAAAAAGAGATTCAAAGAATTCGCTTTGATCACCCTCAAAGCCGCCACCATACCCTGGATGGCCGCCACCAAAGCCAGCATCAGAATATTCAAAGCCTTCATTCCAATTAGGGGGAGGCGTGAAGTCTTGACCGTTTTTCCAGTTTTCGCCAAAGCGATCATAGGCAGCACGTTTTTCAGTGTCTTTTAAAACAGCGTAGGCCTCACCTATTTGCTTGAACTGTTCCTCAGCGCCAGCTTCTTTATTGACGTCCGGATGGTATTTGCGTGCTAGTTTGCGATAGGCTGATTTGATTTCAGCTTCTGTGGCGCCGCGAGCAACGCCGAGAGTTTCGTAGTAATCCTTAAATTTCATAAGCCTGTTTCAGTGTCGTTTCTGTCTGGGTTGAGCTAATAAGATTAATTCTACAGTTCTCTTAGCTCATTACCCCAATTTGCCAAGGGACAAATTCATAGTCTCCCAATCCGAGTAGCTCGCTTTTGGAAGCTTCGCCAGAGGCGGTCCTGAGAAATAGCTCAAATATGCGTTGCCCCATTTCTTGTACGGAGACGGTGCCATCCAAAATCTCCCCACAGTTGATATCCATATCCTCAGTAAGGCGTTGATACATTGGGGTATTGGTGGCTAATTTGATGCAGGGGGCAGGCTTAGAGCCAAACATAGAGCCTCGACCGGTGGTGAAGGCAATCAGATTAGCACCACCAGCTATTTGCCCAGTAGCGGAGACAGGGTCAAATCCAGGGGTGTCCATAAATACGAAGCCTTTGGCTGTGACTGGCTCAGCGTACTTATACACTTCCATTAGCGGACCTGTACCTCCTTTCATAGAGGAGCCTAGTGATTTTTCAAAGATATTGGCTAGGCCACCAATTTGATTGCCAGGACTTACTTGCCCGTTAATTTGCACATCTCTACCAACGGAGTATTCATCTTTCCACCAGCGAATACGTCGAATGAGTTTTTCGCCTATAGCTTTGCTGACTGCACGGCGGGTGAGGGTGTGTTCTACACCATAAATCTCTGGTGTCTCAGAAAGAATGCCGGTTCCGCCGTGACGAGACAAGATATCAATGGCTGCACCTAATGCTGGATTGGCCGTGATGGAGGAGAAGCCATCCGATCCACCGCATTGCAGACCAACACATAAATGACTTGCTGAAACAGTTTCACGTTTCGCGTTATTAGCTTCTGGCAATAATGCTTTGACTGCTTCAATACCAGCCTCAATCGTTTTGCGAGTGCCGCCCGTTTCTTGCATGATGAAGGTATGCAAATTAGCATTCGCTGTGAGGTCTTCTTGCTCCATTAAGCCTTTAAGCTGATTGCGCTCACAGCCAAGACCCACAATGAGTGCGGCTGCGAGGTTAGGGTGCCGCGCATAGCCGGCCATCGTGCGGCGCAGTAACTCCATGGGTTCACCACTCATCTCCATGCCACAGCCAATGTCATGACTAAACGCCACCACGCCATCTACGTTAGGAAAATCTTTGAGTCGCTCCGGCGTAAACCAATCTGCAATCTTATTGACAACTGTTGCAGAACAATTGACGGTAGAAAGGATGCCAATGAAATTACGTGTTCCTACTTTGCCATTGGATCTTACATAGCCTTGGAAGGTAGCGCGTTCGGATTCTGGTAAGAAGGAGGTGGGCTTATATTCGCTTGCGTAAGCATAGTCACGATCAAACTCACGAAACTCAGTATTGTGGCTATGGACCATCGTGCCAGGTTCAATATCGGTATTAGCAAACCCCACGGTAACGTTGTACTTGAGGATGGGCTCGCCCTTTAATATTTTTTTAGACGCGATTTTGTAACCTGCGGGCACTTGGCTACGGCTTGTGAAATGCTCACTTAGCACCTCAGTGCCAATAGCAACATCTATACGTGCAACCACAATGTTGTCATTGGGATGTAGGCGAATAATTGGGCCAGCAAGTTTCTTTCCAGAGGTTTCAATCATGATCTTTTGGTTTTCCAGTATTAAGCTGATCGTATATCTAGTAGGCCAAATATTTAATGACTCAAGTCAAATATCAGTACTTCTGCATCAACACCATCGCTGATCACAAGCGAAGGTTCATCTTCAATAAACAGGGCATCGCCGCCTACCAACTTTTGACCGTTAATGGTGAGGATTCCGCGAATAAGATGGGCGTAAGCTTTTCTCTTGGGATCTAGATTGAGTGTTGCTGATTGAGGGCCGTTGAAAAGTCCAGCATAAATCGTCGCATCTGCATGAATTTTTACAGCTCCATCATTTCCGGTGGGGGAGGCGATGATGCGCAGCTTGCCATCTTTTTCAATTGTCGGAATCGTTTTTTGTTCGTAGCTAGGTTCAATCTCAGAAACGTTGGGCTCTATCCAGATTTGTAGAAAGTGGGTGGTTTTGTCTTTGGCATGATTGAACTCGCTATGGGTCACGCCGCTACCGGCACTCATGCGCTGTACATCGCCCGGAGGGATGGACTCGATGTTTCCCATGCTGTCTTGATGAGCTAATTCACCAGAGAGAACATAGCTAATAATTTCCATATTGCGATGACCGTGTTTACCAAAGCCCATTCCGGCTGCAACACGATCCTCATTAATCACGCGCAGGTTCCCCCAGCCCATAAATTGTGGGTCCTGGTAGCCGGCAAATGAAAAGGAATGAAAACTTTTAAGCCAGCCATGGTCGGCATAGCCACGATCTTGGGATTTTCTGAGATTTATCATGGTTTTAGGGTGTCTAAAAGCAAATTGAAAGAATCTGTATAAGGACATTATCATTAGCTTTAATGAATTTTGCAGATCGGTAGCTTATGGGAAGTTTTAAACAAGACATTAAAGATACCTACTTAGGTCTTTCAGAGAGCGTTCAGGAAAAGTGGGGCGACTTTACCCAATTCTTACAAGAGGCCTGGCCACTCTTACTTCTCTTGTTGGCCATATTGATGGGCGTCTGGATGTACGCAGACCCTCCTCCTCCTAATCATGTGCAATTAGCCACGGGATCAGCTGGTGGCTCCTACGAGGTCCTTGGTAAAAAGTATGCCGAATACTTTGCTAAGAAGGGCGTCACGCTAGAGCTTGTTCCGACCCTAGGGGCGCAAGAGAACATTGAACGCTTAGCCGACCGAAAAGATCTCGTTCAAGCAGCTTTTGTACAAGCAGGAGTAGCTCATACAAAAGATGTCAAGGGCGTTCAATCTCTGGGTGCAATTGCCTACGATCCAGTATGGTTTTTCTACCGCGGACCAGAGGTAAAAAATAGTGACTTAGAGGCGCACAAGGGAAATTTCAAATATTTTTCCTCCAAGACAATCTCTATTGGGGTTAAGGGTAGTGGAACCTATGCGCAATCATCCAAAATTTTGCAGATATCTGGATTTGATCATCTTCCACAGTTTGTATACCTGCTAGGAGGGGAGGCGGTAAAGGCTTTGCAGGAAGGAAAAATTGATGGCGCTTTTATCGTGGATGCTTTTGATGCGCCTAATGTCCAGACTCTTTTAAAAGATCCTTCGATACATTTGGTGACCTTTAAGCGTGCTGAAGCTTACGTCAAAATCCTTCCCTATCTTCATATTCTGGATGTACCTCAGGGATCTTTTGATCTAGCCCGCAACTTTCCTCCACTGGACTTGAAGTTACTTGCCACGACTACTAATTTATTGGTAGATGATCGGATGCATCCAGCAATTCAATTTTTATTTCTAGAGGCTGCTCGAGAAATTAATGGTCGCGGTTCATTTTTCTCCGCGCGTGGTGAATTTCCCTCCTTTAAGGATTCAGTATTGCCAGATAGCCCCATAGCGGTTCACTATGAAAACAATCATTACCCGTTGTTGTCGGCATATGTGCCTTTTTGGCTAGCCGAGCTTATTAATCGATTGATCTTTATTCTGCTGCCATTTTGCGCTCTTGCGTATCCAATTCTGCAAGCGCTTCCGGGTTTCCGTAGAAAGCGGATGCAAAATAAGATTAATCGTTTATATGGCTCCCTCAAAGACCTGGAGCAAGAATTGCTGAATGGTTTTAATGATGAACAGCGCGAAGAGTATTTAAAAAGGCTTAATCTACTCGAGTATCAAGCGCTCAGAATCAAAATATCCAAGCGGATGTCTAGCGATTACTATACCTTGCGAACAAGCATTGATTATGTGCGCAATTGCTTAAATAGGGGTGAGCATCCCTATGGCTTTGATGATT
>JACCDX010022045.1_pt1 | contig 17164 bp, 12 predicted proteins | sample 7449681 | NCBI WGS metagenome assembly JACCDX01 (sample SAMN15323450, study PRJNA562643) | freshwater metagenome | isolation source: river surface water | place: USA:Blue River Watershed | collected 2017-08-18 | reverse complement strand
GATCCACACCGACTTCGAGCGCGGCTTCATTCGCGCGCAGACGATCGCTTTCGACGACTACATTGCGCACAAGGGCGAACATGGCGCGAAAGAGGCCGGCAAGATGCGCGCAGAAGGCAAGGAATACATCGTCAAGGATGGTGACGTGCTGAACTTCCTGTTCAACGTCTAAACAAAACATCGGATTCCGGTGGATTTCACCGGACAGAAAAACCCCGTACAGCCCAGTGCTTGCGGGGTTTTTTGTTCCTTGCCGATCCGCGTTGATCCATTGCAAGCCGGGTATGAACCGGGTACGCTGCCGGGTATGGAGTCAAAACCGGCCCCTAGAAAGCCGGGTATGCCTCGAACCCCGGAGATATGGCCATGTTGACCGATACCCAATGCCGCACTGCCAAGCCCAAGGACAAGCCCTACAAGCTGTCAGACGGCAAGGGTCTGTATCTGGAAATCAAACCAAACGGGGTGAAGGCTTGGCGTTACCGCTTCGAATTGCGCCAAGGCGATGTCGCCAAGGAGAGCATCTTTGCCATCGGCGAATACACCATTGCACCGAGCGGCGAAACACAGGAAGAGGGACAGGCAAGACGTGCCGGGCGGCGGTTTACCTTGGCCGAAGCGCGGGATGAACGCATCAAGGCGCGGTCGCTGGTCAAGCAGGGAATCAACCCGGCACACAACCGGCAGCTTGAGCGTATCAGGCGAGAACACGAAAGCGCGACGACCTTCGAGGCCATAGCGAATGAATGGCTGGCCTTGAAAGATTGGGAAGAAATCACCAAGAAGCGGCGGCTGGACATGCTTACCCGCGTGGTCTTTCCTAAAATCGGATCGCTGCCGGTCAAGCGCATTACCCCGGCGCACATTCTGGATGTGCTGAACACGTCAGCAAAGAAGAACGGCTTGACCGTTGCGGCGGAAGCTAAGCGCACGATGTCCGGGGTCTTTGAATTGGCGGTATCCACTCTTCGGGCAGAATCCGACCCGGTCTATCCGGTGCGCAAGGCATTGCCGGTCAACAAGACCCAGCACAAGCGCCCTCTCGATTTCGCCGAGATCGGCCAGTTGCTGCGTGACGTGGAGGGGCATGGCGGCCGCCATGAAACCATCACTGCGTTTCGGTTGATGTGGCTGACGCTCTGCCGCCCAAGCGAAGCGGTTGAAGCACGGTGGGATGAATTTGACCTCGACGCGGCTGTCTGGCGCATTCCAGCAGAGCGGATGAAGAAACGCAAGGAACATGCTGTGCCATTGCCGACGCAAGCCGTCGAAATGCTGCGGGCGCTGCATGGACTGACCGGTCGCCATGTCCATCTATTCCCACATCGGGATCATCGGACAAAGCCGATGGTGGGCGCTTCATTGCGCTCCATGCTAAACGCACTGGGTTGGGGAAAGAAGTACAGCCCGCATGCCACCCGAACCACCGGAAGTACCCGGCTCAACGAGTTGGGGTTTTCCTCCGACTGGATCGAGCGCCAGTTGGCACATGCCGAACCCAATGCAGTACGGCGAACCTACAATCACGCCGAATACTTTGACGACCGCGCCAAGATGATGCAGCAATGGGCGGACATGCTTGATACATGGAAGAGGGGCGACGATAACGTGACGCCGATCAAGCGGGCGACAGCATAAGGGGTTGCTGTGCCTAGCCCGACGGGGCGAAAACCGGGAAACCCTTGCCCGGCTGGCGCGGCATCTAATTTTTAAGGGTGAAGCGTAAAAGGGGCGCCATGAAGAAGCCTTGGGAAAACGATAGCTGCGAGCACGTCCAGTCCTACTACACCATCTATCCGGTTCCAGTAGCGGCGGCGCTTTGGTGCGGTATCCCGCCAACCGAGATTCAGGAACACCTGGACGTATCAACCCAAGTGCATCGCGCTGTTTATCGGCACCCGTATATTCCCTGCCTTGAACCGCGATGCCGAGCAATACACGAAGCGATTGAAAAGGGAGCATTGCCGGTAAGCAGAGAAAATGGAAAGTCCTTAGATAGATCAACCGAGCATGTTGCACCAGAGCGGCGGCACGTTACCCGACAGAATCTAAAAGAGTGGATTGCAAGAGAGTTTCCATCGGACAAGCCTTCCTTCCTTTTCGATGAAATTGAACGCAAGGCCCATGCAGCAATTAACGCCGATGCGTTTCGGGCTTTGCAGGCTGATCGCGATGCACTGAAGGCAAGAATAGACAAAGCCGAAGAGTGGGCAAAGACAATCCTTGCCGAACGAAACGCACTGCTAAGCGAGCGCGACTCACTAAGGGCAATGGTCGATAAGGGGCTGACGGCGACTGAGCGAAACACTCTGTTAACGATTATCGCTGCCCTGTGCGATTACTCTGCAATCAAACCTGATGACCGTGGGTCGGCAAGCCAAATTGCCAAATTAACGGAAGAGATTGGCGCGACGGTATCTGATGACACCGTGCGACGCTGGCTAAAACTGATCCCTGATGCACTCGCAACCCGCATGAAATAAGGAAGCCTTGCCGCACGCGGTTTTCCTGACACCGCATCCGGACAAGCAGACTAGGGTAAAAAATAACCTTCATTCCGTCGGCCAGAAATGGCCATTAACGGAGTGCATAGGATGAACCAACTACCCGAAACCGGCTTTCTTCGATTGCCGCAAATTATTGGCGACCCTAAAGCGGAACCGCCAATCCTCCCGATCATCCCGGTAAAAAAATCCTGCTGGTGGGATGGCGTCAGAACCGGGCGCTTTCCCAAGCCGGTGAAATTTGGGTCGCGTGTTACCGCGTGGAGAGTTGAGGACATTCGCGCCCTGATTGCATCGGCATAGGGGGCGGAGATGACCACGAAAACAAAGGGCCGGAACGGTGGCGACCGTCCGACCCCAAAGACTTCTGATAAGCGTAATCCTACCGGAATTGACCCATTTGCGGGGTGGTTCAGTCTCGCCAAATCGAGCCGCATCAACCGCCAGCAAAAGCGCGGATGGCAAAGGGGGCGGCGATGATGAACGACATTGACCGCATCCGCGAAGCCTTGCAATTCATCCCTACCGGCGGGCATAACGAGCGCTTTCGCATCGGCTGCATGGTGAAGTCCCAACTGGGCGATGCGGGTCGAGACCTGTGGGACGAATGGCGGGATGGCCGCGGCGACGACGAGGCTGCATCCGTCTGGAAGAGCATCAGCGAAACCGGGGCGCTGAAGATCGGCACCCTGTTCCATGAAGCCAAGCAGAACGGCTGGCAGGACGATGGGCGCTACCAGAAGCCGACACCGGAAGAGATTGCTGAGCGACGCCGCATTGCAGCGGAACGGACCGCGAAAGAGGAAGCCGAGATAGCCCGCGAACGTGCTGACACGGCGAAGAAAGCGGCGGCGATCCTGAAGGCGGCGACCGAAGCGAAAGCCGATCATCCCTACCTTTCCCGAAAGCGGGTTTCACCTGTGGCAACCCTGCGAGAGATTGATGCAGGCGCGGCAGCGGCGATCTTGGGCTATCTGCCGAACTGTCGCGGCGAGCCACTTGCCGGGCGCTTACTGGTGGTTCCAGTCAAGCAAGGCGATAGCCTTTCAACGCTGGAACTGATTGACGGCGACAAGCGCAAGGCGGCACTCGCCGGGCGCGGTAGCAAGGTGGGCGGGTATTGGGCAACTGAGGGCCTCCCTGATGGCGACGGGGCGGGCCTAACCTTGTTGATTGGCGAGGGCGTGGCGACCGTGTTATCAGCTTCGGCGGCGACCGGGCATCCCGGCATTGCAGCGCTATCGTCGGGCAATCTACCGACGGCGGCGAAGGCGATGCACAAACGCTACCCGGCGGCGACGCTGGTAATTCTGGCTGATCTGGTGAAAGCGACCGGCGAGTCTGATCCCCATGCAATCGAGGCCGCAAGAGTCGGCGCTGGTAAGACGGCAATCCCCGACTTCGGCACTGACCGCGATCCCAACATGACGGACATGAACGACTTGTTCATTCTTGCGGGCGCGGAAGCCGTAGCCAGGGCCATAGCGAGCGCCAAAGCACCGGCAAACGATGTGCGTCAACCCGGCAACAATGATGCGCCAGCTGGCGATTCTGAGGGAAACGAGTGGCCTGATCCGCATCCGTTGGCGGCGAAGGTCGAACCGGACCCCTATCCGCTAGACGCCCTCCCCCTGCCGATCAGGGCGGCAGTGGAAGAGGTTGCGAGTTTCGTCAAAGCCCCCGTCCCGATGGTGGCATCATCGGCCCTAGCGGCCCTCTCGCTGGCGATCCAAGCCCATGCCGATGCGAAGCGGCTTGAGAAACTGCACGGGCCTATCGGACTGTTCATTCTGGTGATTGCCGATTCCGGCGAGCGAAAATCAACCTGCGACGGCTTCTTTACCAAGGCCATCAGCGACTATGAAGAAGCGCAGGCGGAGGCAGCGAAGCCGGCACTGAAAGATCACCGAGCAGCCGTCGAATCCTGGGAAGCTAAGCGCGGCGGCATCAAAGAAAAAATCCGCCAACTCGCCAAAGAACAGAAATCAACGGCTGGCATGGAGTCAGCATTGCGCGATCTGGAACACGACAAGCCAGAGCCACCGCGAATCCCCCGCCTGCTCTATGCCGATGCAACCCCCGAAGCCCTGGCCTATGGGTTGGCGAAGCAATGGCCCTCGGGCGGTGTGGTATCTGCCGAGGCCGGGATTGTTTTCGGTTCGCATGGCATGGGCAAGGATTCTGTCATGCGGAATCTGGGCCTGCTGAATCAGCTATGGGACGGCAAGAGCCTGACCATTGATCGCCGAACAACGGAATCCTTTACCTTGCGCGGTGCGCGGCTCACCGTGGCCTTGCAGGTTCAGGAACCGACCTTGCGCGAATTCTTCACCCGCTCAGGGGCGCTGGCGCGTGGCACCGGATTCTTGGCCCGCTTTCTTGTGGCGTGGCCGGAATCGACCCAAGGAATGCGTCAGATCGACCCCCATGCACCGGACGGGCCTGCGACATGGCCGAACCTTGCGGCATTTCATCGGCGAATTGCCGGGGTATTGGATCAACCTGTTCCCATTGACGAGGATGGTGCGCTGACGCCGCTCATGCTGCCCCTGACCCCGGAGGCGAAAGCAGCATGGGTGGAATATCACAACGTGATCGAGAGCGAGCTGTCCAGTGGCGGCGAGTTGTACGACGTGCGGGATGTGGCAAGCAAATCAGCCGACAACGCGGCACGGCTGGCGGCGCTGTTCCAGATGTTCGAGGGGGCGGGCGGTGCTATTGGTCTTGCCGCGTTCGAGAGCGCTAGCCAAATTGCGGCATGGCACCTGCACGAATCCCGGCGCTTCTTTGGGGAGCTTGCGCTACCTGCAGAACTTGCCGACGCGGCGCGGCTGGACGGCTGGCTGCTCGAGCATTGCCGGCGGGAGCGGACACATCGTGTCTCGACCCGCGATGCACAACGACTTGGCCCGATCCGTGACAAGGAAAAGCTGACAGCGGCACTGCGGGAACTGGAAGAGCTTGACCGTGTGCGCGTGGTTCAAGAAATGCGACGGAAAACCATCAAAGTAAATCCTGGGTTGTTTGGGGTCGTGCCATGAGTCTGCTATCCAGACTTCGAGAAAAGCAGGCCGGCAAGATTGCGACTGCGACACCTGCGACTCTTGCGACAAAAGAGGAGGTAAAGGGGCGAACTGTCGCAAGGGTCGCAACTGTCACCGTCGCAAAGGCCCCGCAAGCGGAAACCTCATCCCCGGCAAAAGTCGGCGCTGACGGCACGGCACCCACTTCCCGCTGGTGGCTGATTCACTACATCGACCGCGATCCGGTAGAAGTGGCCTGCTGTCCCGAAGCGACCCATGCCGAGATTCTGGAACGGCACCCGGACGCGATAGCAGCGGAACCCTTTACCCCGACGATCCGTCAGCCATCGGCACCCCTGACCGCCAGCGAGGAAACGGCAATTCGGGCATGGCTGGCGCTGATCGAGGAAACCGACCCTGCGACCATTGCCGAGGTAATCGGACATTGCAAACAGGATGCGGATGCAAGGGACTACTTCAACGGGCGGGCGGCGGCGGAACTGCCCAAGCCTGACTCGTATCTTGATGACCGGCGCACCTGCGAGCAATGCGCGAACCTGATCGGTCGGCGATGCCAAGCAGCGAAGCGCGGTGAGATTGTGGCGAGCCGCAACTACGAACCAATCCGCGACCTACCCCGACGCTGCGAAGGCTATGCGCCGGGGACAGATGACTCAGATCGACGACATGGTCAGGAACGCTGGCCGGTACTGACCCAGAAAGGAGTTGAATGATACGAATTATTGAAGCGAAAACTATAACAGACCCGACTGTCATCACACGCGATGATTCGGCCTCCGTGGCGACAGTCGGCAATTATGCGCCTGTGCGGTTCAATGCCATGAAGCACGGCATCCTTTCCAAGCTGGCGGTATTGGCGCATGAAGATCATGCCGAGTTTGCCGACTTGCTGGCGGCGCTGATCGAGGAACACCGACCGGCAGGGATGACGGAGCGGCACCTAATCGAAGAGCTTGCCACCATCATCTGGCGCAAGCGGCGGGTATTACTGGCAGAAGGTGCGAAGATCAACGAGGGATTGAAAAGCGCGGTGAGTAGCGCGGCATCGGTCATCAAGTCGGCGGCGCCATTCCAGCGCGGCCTGGGTGGCGAGAATGCCGACCTGCGGGAATTCATGGAAGGCACCCCCGAAGAGATAGCCGAGCGCCAACGGGACGCGGCGCTTGATCTGGCGGCAACCAAAAAGGCGGCGGCGATACTTCGCAAGGGTGGCGCGAATGCATACGAGAAGGCCCGCCGGGCGCTAATTCCCGATTCCCGCGACTGGTGGGATGAGCATGTCGAAGAAGAATCCTATCCGGCGAGTGCCGAAGGGCTGGCCGAGTTCATCCGCGAATCGCTAGAACCGATCTGCTATCGCATGGTGAAGGAAGCCGAATTTACCCCGGCAATCAAGGCGCAAACCTTGGGTGAAGGGTTACGGGCGCACCTGCTGGAGAAGCTGAACCGCTACGAAACGCACCTTGACCGCAAATTTGAGCGCACTTTGGCGATGCTTTTGAAGCTGAAAGACCTCCGCTGTGCATGAAATCGGAAACTATCAAACCCGGCTAAATGCTAGCGGCAGCAAGGGTTTCGGCAAGAATCTGCGGAAACGATGCATCAAACTTGCCAAATGATTTCGGCAAATCTCAGAAGGGGAAATCATGGGCGGATTTGGTAGCGGACGCGGGCAAGGCGGCAAGGACACGACAAGCGACATGCGGGCACTGGATGTTCGTCGGCTACAACGCGATGGGCTACTGACGGCGAGACGGTGCTTCATGTGGAAATGGTCACGCAACGGCGAAGAAGTTGCTTCCATCCAGATCAGAACGGAGACCGACCGCGTTATTCTCAATTACCGAAGCCGAAGCAATGGCGGGGAGTGGCAACCTATGGAATACCCCGTCCATTTGGAATGGACGCCTTGCAACCTTGGTGGGCGGCGGGTATGGTTTCTTTGTCCAGCGAAAGGATGCAGGCGGCGCGTGGCGATTCTCTTCGGAGGTTCAATCTTCGCCTGTCGTCACTGTCACAAGCTGGCCTATCAGTGCCAGCGGGAGACGGACGATGATCGAGCAATGCGACGGGCGGAAACCATCCGACGGCGGCTTGGGTGGGAAGCCGGAATAGCCAACCCTGATGGCGGCAAGCCCAAGTGGATGCACTGGCGCACCTTCGAACGGTTGAAAACCGAGCATGATGCTTTCGCCGATGCGTCATGGGCGGGCATGACCGAACGGCTTAATCTGATTAATCAGCGGCTGGTGGGCTTTGGGCATTGAACCGCTGGATGGCCTGGGGCGCTAAATCTGTTTCGCAAAATCAGAAAGTCGGCGCTGGCAAGACGGCGCGGATCAAGCATACACCCCTGAATTCTGCTCGGGATAGCTCTCATACACATGCTCGAACACCGCCGAGCATTTCTGGTTGTATAGCTCTGGCGTATAGGCACGGGGTAGCCCGGAATCAAGAGTGTCTTCGATGGTCAGCTTCAACTGCGAGCGTGCTGTTGATTTCTGTCGCCAGTTCAGCACCAACAACGCCTTCAACCGGGCCAGCAATTCGCGGGCAGCCTTCTTCACCTCGACACGCTCCTCGGCCGATAGCTCGGGGGCCGGTCGGGTCAGGATGTCGAAGATGGCCAGTTCTTCTTCGCTCATGTTTTCGCGCACATGGCGTTCCTGCTCGTCGTTTAGACTATTGGACAGTGCGACCAACTCAGCAAACAGTTCCTCGATGCTGCGGCTGCCTGCGTTGTAGCTTTCAATCAGCAACTCAAACTTTTCGGCGAAGTCGGCGCGGGTGCGGTTCAACTGGATCATCTTTTCCAGTTGGGCGCGGATCGCGGCCTTGAGCACTTCGAGATCGGTGTTCTTGTGCTTCGATTCCTTGAACCGATTGGACAGTGCCTCAAAGTTGATCTTCGACAAATCGAGTGCTGGCGGACCTGATTCGCGGATTTCATGGCCAGTGATGGATTCGTCGAGTAGCCCGCTGATCTGCCCCATCACCTCAGAAATGTCTGGTGGGTTCTGATTGAGCTTGGCACGGATCGCTTCGGCCAACGTGGTCAGGCAGGCCACCCGACTGGCGAACTCCAGCGCCGATGGGTCGGGTTTCACGGCTCGGTAGAGTGTGCTTACCAACCGCTCATGGGCGAAGAAGTCGCGGCGCAGCGGGTCGGGGGAAATCAACGCGTTCATGCCGTCCTGGATGCGCGCCAGGCGCGCCATGCTGCCGATCGCTGTCGCCTCGATTTCGGACAGCATGACCTTGTGCGTGGCACAGAAGTCTGTCGCATCTACCACTGACTTGCGAAGCTCTTCGACCAGTTGCTGCTTGTCTTTAACCGGGCTCTTGCCATCCTTGCCGGCGCCGTAGATGGCCAGCGCTTTTTCCAGCGAGGCGAAGACGTTGGCATAATCGACAATTACGCCGCTGTGCTTGCCGGGGAACACCCGATTGGCGCGGGCGATGGTCTGCATTAATGTGTGGTTGCGCATCGGTTTGTCGAGATACACCGTCGAGCAGCTCGGCGCGTCAAAACCAGTGAGCCACATGGCGCAGACGAAGACCAGGCGCAGCGGGTCTTCGGTGTCCTTGAACTTCTCGTCCAGACCCGGCTGTGATTCATTCATGCGCTTACGGTGCGGCTCGATGTCGAGGCCAAGCGCCTGCATCTGCTGGATTTCGTTCTGTCCCGGCGAGACAATTACCGCCATGTCGGTGCCGGTTAGCACCTCCAACCGCTGCTTCAGTTCTGCCATGCGCAGATCTCGCCGCGCCTGTTCGGGGGTCATCTCGCCGCCACGGGGCTGATAGGCCATTTCACCCAACTCCTTCTGCACCCGCCCTGTTTCCGCCGCCCAATGCACTTTCACCTTGTCGTGCATGCGGAGCGCGGTGGCCTTATCGATGGACACCACCATCGCCTTTCCTGCAAAACCGCGCCCTAGGAAGTGGCGCACGATGTCACGCGCCACGGCTTCTAGCCTGTCGTCGCGGGTGATAAGGTGGTACTGCCGGCCCAGCACCCTCTCCAGTTTTGCCTCCTGATCGGCGTCTAGGTCGGCATCTTCAATCAGGCGGTAGATGTCTTCGTTTAGGTCGGGATTGACGAGCTGCAATTCTGGCGTACGGTTCTCATAGAACAACGGCACGGTGGCGCCGTCCTCGATGGATTGCTTGAAGTCGTAGATCGAGACGTAGTCGCCGAACACTTCTTTGGTACGTTCCTCGCCGGCGATTAGCGGTGTGCCGGTAAACGCCAGGAACATAGCCTTGGGCAGCGCGGCGCGCATGTTAAGCGCCAGCGTGTCGTACTGACTACGGTGTGCTTCATCGGTCAGCACGATTACATCGGAACGGTCGCACAGCAACTCCGATGTCTGGAACTTGTGCACTAGTGTGAAGACGTAGCGATGATTGCCGCGAAGCAGTTCGCGCAGGTGAGCGCCGCTGGCGGCGTGGCATTCTTCTCCTTCAGCCTCGCTGACCGCGCCGGTAGCTTTGAAAGTCTTGGCGATCTGCGCATCCAGTTCCACCCGGTCGGTGACGACGACAAACGTCCAGTTGCCGGCCAACTTGCGCAGTACCTTTTGCGCGAAGAACACCATCGAAAAGCTCTTACCGCTGCCCTGCGTCTGCCAGAACACACCGCCACGTCCGTGGCCTAGCTTGCGCGCTTCAAGCATCGAGGCAATGGCGTTATTGACGCCGAGGAACTGGTGGTTTTGGCCGATGACCTTGACCAGCCCGGCCTTGTGCTCGGAAAACAGCGTGAAGTTCTCGACCAGATCGAGCAGGCGAGTTCGGTCGCAGGTGCCGCGCAGCATCACCTCTAGCGACACGCGCCGCGGCTCCTCCTCGCGCTCGATACGTTTCCACTCCACCCAGCGGCCCCAGTCGGCGGTGAGCGAGCCGACGCGGCTGTCGGTGCCATTGCTGGCGATGAGCAGCGCATTGCTACAGAACAGCGCAGGAATCTGCTGCTTGTAGTGGGTCAGATTCTCGTCAAACGCGGTCCGCGCCGGCACGCCAGGTTTCTTGAGTTCGATCACTACCCAAGGCATGCCATTGACGAAGCCCACCAGATCGGGACGGCAGGTGTAAAGCGCGCCGGTCACGCTGAACTGGCTGACCATCAGGAAGTCGTTATTTTCCGGTTGCTCCCAATCAACGACGCGCAAGCGTTCAGTCTTCTGCCCGCCGTGTTCGCGATCGGGAACCGATACCGCGATACCTTCCTTAAGCAGCTGATAGACCTCGCGGTTGGCCGCTTCCAAGCTCATCGCCGATCGGTCGCGGGTCAGTTCATCGATGGCGGTCTGGATCGCCTCCTGCGGCAACTTGCAATTAAATTTGCACAACGCCGCTTTCAGGCGCTCGACCAGCACCACCTCGCCCTTGGTCTCTCGGCCGAGAGTTGAAACGGAGGTTCCGCCCGCACCAAAAATTTCCTCGCTCGCCGACACCGTCTCCCAGCCGAGCGTGGAAAATAACCCGATAGCGGGCTGCTCAACAAGCTGATCCTCGGAGTAGGCGCGGGTGCTCATGGTGTTGTTCGGTCAGCCATTGCCCTGTCTGCCGCCTCAACGAGTAAGGTGTAACGCTGATCCGGGTGGTTTTCCATTTCCGGGATGGTGTAAGCCAGCACCCCTTCATCGACCATGGGGGTCAGGTAGTCCCGAACAAGCGGTTTGTGCTCTCGTCCGCGCAAGATCGTCGTCAGCTCCCGGGCACTCAATGCACGCCAGCGGCACAAGTCGGCAATCAACGCGCGCATAATTTCCCGCCGGGGTTTGCTACCGGCAGGGGGGATTCGTTCGGCAAGTTCGGGCGGAATAGTCTCCAGGAGGTGGTGACTATATCCTTCTGACTGGTGACTATCCGGGCCTAACTGGCGACTATGTGTTTCGCTCGGGGCGACTGCTGGCACTGGCGCAAATTGGATCGCCATAAATCGCGCTCCTGCCACATAGTAGGTGCGGCTGCCGGCGCCCTTCATTTCCAGTAACTCTAAGTCGCGCAAGCGGCGAAGGTGAGCCGAGGCGTTCAGGGTGTCAGTACGGTTGATGGCCCGATAGGCTGCATTGTCGATGGCGCCCAATTCCCGGACGAATACTAATGCGCGGGACTCCTCGTCGCTGATCGATTCATCGGTCAATTGCCGCAGCCAAGCCAGATCCTCCGGCCCAAGGAAATGATGAAACAGGAAAGTGGCGACAAACTGATCCGGGCGGCGCGACGACTCGAAGGTGGGCGGCAACAGATCATGAGCAAGCATCAGTTCGCGCATGGCGCGAATACCGCTGCCTTTGGTCTCGGCGATATTCACCTCATGCAGTACCGCCGCAATGCGCGGGTTGCGGGTTTCAGAGCCGGGTTCGCCCAGTTGTTCCTCCGCCTTAATGGAATGCCCCGGGTTGCGAATTTCCAGACGATTGGCATAGCGGATGATCTGAATCGCGCCATGGATGCGGTAGCTACGGTGCATGACGGCGTTGACGATAGCCTCACGGATGACCCGCAGCGGCAGCGTAGGTTCGTCTTCACGCGCCAACGCGCCTTCGGGCAAGGAGAAAGACTGCATCAGTTCATCTCGCACTGCGTTAGTGGCGCGGCGGATGGCGGTAAACAGCGGGGCGCGGATTTCCAGCGTGTCGAAGCGATGATCGGGATTTTCAACCCATTGTCGGCCCGGCACCCGGATGTAGTCGATGCGCATCATAGGAAAACAGCGGCGCAGGGCCGAGGCGGAGCCAAACAGGACGATGCCGGCGACGGTCGGCTTCAGTTGCCCGTTGTCACGCTTGGCGCATCCCAGGGAGCGCAACAGGTCATCGTTCGACCAAGCTAATTCTTCAGCATCTGGATTTATCACTCGGCGCTGCTGCCGATAATCCTCGACAGCGGTAGGGTCGATGTCCCCCATATCGGCGTCGGTCAGCAACGCAGCATCAAAAGTATCGATCTGGTGTCCTGCGTAGAGGACGACTAGATCGTCATCCGTCCCCTCCTGATCAGTCGAGCCGACGCGTCGGAAAGCGCCCCGGGGAAGTCCAAGGTTTTGGAGAAAGATCGGTTTGTCGGCAGGGGCCGACTCGGGCACATACACCACGACGACCGTCTTACCGCCTACATCCTCTACGGCGACACGAGGACGAAGCGGTCGATTAAAGACGGTTGCGCATTGACTAGCCAGATCAGACTGCAGTTTATCGGGATGCTCAATGCCGTCAATCTTGTAGGCGCTAGAAAAGAGGTCCTGCGGGTCGCGGGTCACCCCCAAGAGAAGGTAACCGCCACCTAGTCCGGGCTCGTTGGCAAACGCGCAGATCGTTTCCATGACTGAGCGGTCAATCTGGCGAGCCTGCTTAGCCTCGATACGGTGGGATTCATCAAGTGCAGTGAGTTCCTGCAAGAGGTCTTCGGCGGTACGCATCATGGCGTGAGCGCCTCCACATCGATGTGGCCGGAGAGCAGGCGCGGCAGCAGTAGGTCGCGAGTCCGGCGGAGGTTTTGGGTTTGGCGTTTCAAGACACCAATTTGAGCCCACATCGGTAGTACTACATTCTCAAATGACGAAAGCAACTCAACCGGCGGAAGAGCAAATTGGACATCCTCGATTGTTTCGATACGGAGCGACGTTTGCCCTGTTGCCCCTACTCCCAAGCTTTCAAAATGTTCCTGGCAGTCGCGCAAACGGTAATACAAGAACGCGGTCGTAAAATCGCCCGTCCTTCCTCGAACCACGGTGATGCAATTGTGAATAATGGTTGGCTCATCAATTGAAAGGTTGCGAGATACACGCCCCAATGTTCCAACACCCATTGAATTAATAAGTATGTCGTGATGACGAAGGTATAGATGTGATTTCTTTTCAGATAGCGGTGCCGCGTACTGAACAGCTTGCATTTCAATTTCGTCGTTTCGAATGCACCGCTGGTTCACCACCTGAATGCCACCCGAATCAAGATAGGTAAGGCTAGGTCCACGAGAGACAAGGCCTGCAACTTGCCGGACATTTTTCACCTCCCACCCCTGCGGAATCTCGCCGAGCGATGAGACAACACGGGGGGCGCTTTCGTGGCCGGGGAAGCGGAATTGGACGAACCACTCGCGGTAAAGGGCGCGGGCCATCGCCTCCAGAAGCTTGATGCGCCGCTGGCTATTTTCGATCAGCTCGTCATACGCCGACAGGATGCCTGCGATGCGTTTCTGGACGAGGAGCGGGGGAACCTGTACTTTTAGATCACAGAACGCGGACTTGTTAAGTATCGGCGTTCGCACGCCTGCCATAGTTCCAAGTGCCAACAATTCTTGTTTTCGTGGACGCAGTGAATAGTATAAGAACGAAGGATCGACCTTACCATTGGACACGATGGAATTGATTTGCTGGTTAGTAGCCGAGGGTCGGTCAGTCATGACTACCTCGCCCATCTGCCAGCCAATGCAAGAAACACAGACGCTATTTTCCGGTAGTCTGATCCGTCTAAGAAGCTCTGCTCCCTCCGATGAAAGGCTTCGCTCTGTTGATCTTGCGTACTTCCCTTGTCGCATGTCGCCCGGCGTGATGAAGGGAAAGTCGTTTCCGAAATAGGCAGGTCTCTCAGAAGGCGGTGTCCGGCCAGTGAACACGTCGCCAAGGTCTCCAATTCTCATCTCAGCCCATTCGTACGCGCCCATCCTCACTCTCCCAAAATCCCCGCCACATTCGCGGCGATGGTCAGTTCGAGTTCTCGCGCATGAGCGTTCAACCCTTCCAACTCCTCGTTCAGCTCTTCCAGTTGCGCCTTAAAATCCTCGTCACTTACCCCCTCGCCCGGAGCGACGCCGACATAGCGGCCGGGGTTGAGCGACCAGCCCTGCGCTTCGATCTCATCAATCGTCGCCGCTTTGCACAGACCGGGCACGTCGGAATAGGTGGGATTTTTGCCGAATACTTCTTTGAGCCTGGCTTCCGTTTCATCACCACCCACGGTCAGGTCGGGGGTTTCGCCACGATAGAGGCGGACGAGGTTGGCGATAAATCCGATCTGTGCTGGTGTCCAGTCGCGGTGAGCGCGATCCACCTGACGGTAGATGTGGCGAGCGTCGATGAATAGCACGGTGTCGGCGCGCGGGGTCTTGGCCTTGCCGCGATCGAGGAACCAAAGCGTGCAGGGCAGCGTGACGGTGTAAAACATGTTGGGGCCGACGGCGACCATCACATCCACTGCCCGCGCCTCTATGAGTCTCTGCCGCAGTTCCTGCTCGCTCGACCTTGCATCGGAGGCCGAATTAGCCATGACGAATCCGGCGCGTCCGGTAGCATTAAGCGACGAGTAGAAGAGTTGAATCCACAGGTAGTTTGCGTTGTCGGTGCGAGGTAGGCCGAAGGGGAAGCGGCGACCGGCACCGACCATTTCTTTGAGCCGCTCCTTGTCCACCGCGTTGACGTTGAAGGGAGGATTAGCAAGGACGAAGTCGAACTGACCGGTAGCGGTGTGCGGGTCGTCATAGTAGCTGTTGATGTTGCCGCCGTGCTTAATATCTCCTTCTAGCCCATGTACGGCGAGGTTGAGGCGACACAAGCGGCCAGTTTCGTCGGTTTTTTCGACACCGCAGATGGCGAGCTCGGCGGCCGGGTTCTTCTGATGCTCGGCAACGAAGCGCGCCGACTGCACGAACATGCCACCGGAGCCGCAGGCGGGGTCGAGGATGCGGCCGTGGAAGGGCTCGATGATTTCTCCCAGCAGCTTGACGATGCTACTTGGCGTATAGAATTCACCCCCGCCCTGTCCCTCAGACATGGCGAAGGCGCCGAGGAAGTATTCGTAGATGCGGCCGAAGGCGTCGTAATCAAGCGAAGCCGGAATCTCGGAAACTTTCTTCAGCAGCTCCTTGAGCAGGGTGCTGGTGAACAGGTTGTAGGTCTTTGGCAGCACGCCAGCGAGCTGCGGGTTGTGCTTCTCTATGTCGCGCATGGCGGCATTTACCTTAGCGCCGACGTCGGCCACTTCGGGAAGGGTGAGCAGGTAGTCGAAACGCGCCTCGGGGGAGAGGTAGAGGATGCCTTCGGCATGGTAGGCAGCGGGCTCATCGACACGACTGCCCCGCCGAGAACTAGCGCTAGCGCTTTCGAGCTTAGTGCGCTGGATGACGAATCGTACTTCTGCAAAGTACAGGAAGATCAAGCCAAGGATAGGGCCGGAGTATTCCTGAGCCTTAAGGCCGGAATTGGCGCGGAATTGGTCGGCGGCGTCCCACAGGCGTCTTTCGAGCGAAATGGTGCCAGCGTCTTTTTCGGAGGGGGCAATCCAGAGCATGGTCAGTGTGCTCCGCAGGTTCGGGGCAACGCCGGCTGAGTGTCGAAGATGATCTTGGCCATCTGTGAAGCAATCCCTTTGTCTATTTGTTGGGCTATCTCGCGATGTAGGCGATTTTCGCTTGCCTGTTTAACAAATATTCGTTCAAAGCCGGTATTGTCCAACAATATCCAACGAAGGACAAAAGAGTTACGCTAGGTCAATAAAGGTAAAAGCACAGGGGTTGAGGCTTGATATGACTGGCGAACCTGACAGCGGAGCGACGCAACACCCTTGCGCCGCACAGTGAAAGAAGGCGTAACGCGCGGTCATATTGAGCCACTTGCGCTTACCCGTGGCCGCACATAGTTCATGTGCCTATGAACACCGGACGCCAGGGTGGCCGCGGCTCAAAGCACCTATTACGGAAGCATCTGCAATGGGGAGCGGCCTTATCGCTGACCTGCTCCGAGGCGACGCAGTGCAGGAAACTGGGCGATGGCAGGTGGTCAAAAGACGGAACATGTCTGGAGAGTGCCCGAAGTTGGCGCTGGCGAGGCGGCGGAAACCCATACAAAAAATCAAAACCGAGTATAAAACCGGGTACGAATTAAATGCGAAATGTGAAACAACCTGTATTCACAAGGATTGCAGCGAACAATTTCCGTTCAACGTCTGATCTGGCCATCGGTCTTTCGCACTACCAGATCAGCGAAGCAGCGTCCCGACAAGGCCACCCCAAACGTGGCTTTGTCCTTCGCGGGATTCGCGCAAGCGCAAGCCGATCGCTGAAATTTATCGACTGAGTGCGTCGTTGCGTCAATCAACGGGGCGCCAAAGCGCCTGCGGTTTCTCAGGCGGCCAATTTGCTGAAATCCGGTAACTGAGCACAACACCGCCCTCAAATAGGTTGTATTGCTACCGGACAGGCCGGGCACCGCCAGTCAATGCATGCACATGGGCGCTTTGGAAGCCTGCGCTGAACGGGGAATGTTTCAACTTACACAATCAATATCGTCATAAATTCGACAGCTTTCTGCAAGCAAGCCATGGCATCATGCGCAGCATTTCCCCCACGCGACAGCCAAGCCGATGAGTTTCCTGCAACGCGCACGTCCCCTCCACGTGCTGCACTCCCTGCCTTTCTCCCTGCTGGCCTTCCTGCTCGTGCTGAACGGCGGCTTGCGCCTGGCGCTGCTGGCCTACACCGGCGTGGCGCAAGTGCCGCTGGCCAGCTGGCCGCTGGTGCTGGCCAAAGGCGTCTGGTTCGATCTGGTCGTCGCGTCGGTGCTGCTGGCGCCGGTGCTCATCTATGAAGCATTGCTGCCGAATCGCTGGCGCG
>JACCDX010790657.1_pt1 | contig 17173 bp, 11 predicted proteins | sample 7449681 | NCBI WGS metagenome assembly JACCDX01 (sample SAMN15323450, study PRJNA562643) | freshwater metagenome | isolation source: river surface water | place: USA:Blue River Watershed | collected 2017-08-18 | reverse complement strand
CCTGTATGCGCAGATACCTGAGAGTCGTGCTGCTGCACCAGAACACATCTCGTTCCACCCCGCAGTTGATGGCGCCCTCTTCGCGCCCCCGACCGAACCACGTTCACGACCGCACTTGCTCCTCTTTTATGCGCGCCCCTTTGCCCAGCGCAATGCCTTTGAGATTGGCCTGCACGCCCTGCGCGCTGCCGTGTCTCGAGGTGCGCTGCGCGCTGGTGAGTGGGAGATTCGGTCGATTGGTGCGCCACTCCCCGCGTTTGATTTAGGAGCCGGACAAACGCTGATCAACGACCCGTGGAACAACTTCACCGAATACGCAGCCCTCATGCGCCGCTCCTCGGTTGTACTCGCCCTTTCAATCTCGCCGGTGAGCGGCTACCCGGTGCGCGAAATCGCCCGCACCGGTGGTTTCGCCGTAACGAACACCTTCGCCAATAAGGACCTCGCCAGCCTGCAAGCCATCTCCCCACGTATCTTTGCCGCCCCCGCCACCGTCGACGAGATCGCCACCGAACTCATTCGCGCCGCCACCGCCACCGAAGCGGGCGAGGCCAACACCCCGCTCCCCCCGAACTCCAGCCAGATGCCCCCCACCTGGACGGAAGCCCTGAGTGAGGTCATTCCCTGGATCGTGGCTGGGGTGCGAGAATCACGGCGTGCAACGAGCGCACCGCCGCCACCGGCTGCGCCGACATGAAGCGCCTCCTCGCCGAGCGCCTGATCGCCCACTACGCCCCCGCCCGCGAGCGCTACAACGAGCTCCTGGCCCTGCCACATGAGGTCGACAACATCCTCGGCGACGGCGCCGCCCGCCTCTTGCCTATCGTCGCCGAAACGATGCGTGAGGTGAAGGAGAAGGTTGGGTTGCGCTAGCTACCCATTCCTGAGTAGCTCAGCTGCACGTTTACTCAAGCCCAGTTGCGAGAAGATGCTGGCCGCTTCGGCGAAACTTCCTGAAACAACCAGTTCTTCTGCCCTTCTAATGCTCCTTTTCCGCTTTACCATTCTCATGCCACTATCGTCTTCGGCGCCTGTGAAACATTCCTGGGCGCGATCAAGTAAACCCAGTTCCAAGTAAACATGGCCTTCGTTGCTCTTACTGAGTATTCCCGCGCTCCGATTAAACAATCCTGTGAGGATTAGCTGTGCGGCTCTGCTGTCTGATTTATATGACGATGATCGCAGGGTATCGACAATTGCATCACACAGCGCATCAGCATCCTTACGCTCAATTGCCTCGAGAACAATCATTGGAAGTGCACCAGATTCTTGGACAGGCTTGCGCAAACTCGGCAGCGGCGACTGCCTAGAGAATTGGCGCTGGGGCACTGGGTCTCGCCCTCTGGTTGGAGTTTCCTCTCTAGCACCAGATGAAACGGGTGAATCAACTTGGCTTAATTGATTACCTGGAACAACTACTTTTGAACCTTGGAAAATGCAGACGAACGTCCCGTTGCTTCTCCTCTCGGCCACCTCGCCAACACCCCATTGTCGATGTCTTACGATCTCACCTAAGGAAAAATCTGCATTCGAACGCAAGCTTTCGGAAGATGTTGCAGATCGAAGCACGCTGCGCACAACAACTTGATTGCTAAGAATGCCTGGGAAATCAGGGAAATGGACTCGAACTCTGCCGGTTCCCTCAAAGACTTCCTTGATTTCCGCCCTTCCGTACAAATCATGGAATAGCGCGCTGCCCCCTGCAGAGTGCGACTGGTGCGACGCTACTGCAGCGGGCGCCTTCGTTTCGAACTTGCGAGGCGTTTGGCCAGCCGCGCAAACATCGCAGCATTTCGGGTTCCCATCCGGACCTGCAAACGGCGTTTCCTCAAGATACTCAAGAAGCACTCTGCGCCGACAGCTCGCTCCAAATGCCCATTCAACAATATGATTCCACTTATCGTCTCTGGATTCCACGACCTGTGGCTCTTCTGCAATCATGTTTTCCTGCCAGATCAATCCCCAAACGCGACGTTCATGGCTTCGAGTGCTAATGATAGTCACCGCAGTCGAACTGTTACCGTCGCGCCCACATCTTCCAGCCTGTTGGTACAAAGTTTCGATCGAATCTGGTAGCCCCGCATTGATGATGAATCGGACCTCAGGGACGTCAATACCCATTCCAAAAGACGCGCCTGTAGCGCAAACAACCTGGATTGGTCCATTAGGCTGTTTAAACTCTTTACCGATTCTCCGCCGCTCTATTGCTGGGAGGTCTTTATCGTATTCACAGATCGGAATTCCTATTTCGAGGAGGGCTTGCGAAATCTTTTGTTTTAAGCTGTTTGTTGGTGTATAGACGATGCCTTTTGCGTACTTCCCATGCAGTTCCAGCATTCGGCGCACTTGTAGTACTGCAGTACGACAAAACTCCTCGTTAACCTGGGTGTACTTTGGCGATTCGGACAAATTGGGAAGTTTGACAACCTCAAATTGAACCTCGGGTCGATCCATTGGGAGAATGAATTCCTCAACGTCACTCATGTCAAGGATCTGGGCTATTTCCAACAGGAGGGTGCGTCGCGCGGTTGCAGTAACGGCCACTATCGGGACAAACGGATGCACTTTGCGGATATCACGGAAAACTGGAAGGTATTCCGGCCTAAATGAATTTCCCCATTGCGATACTAGGTGAGCCTCATCGGCCGCAATCACACTTATGTTTGCGCCTTCAATGATTTCAGAAAGTGCACCCGACGCGCTCTCTGGGGTCACAAATAGGAGTTCTAATTCTGACGCCGCTAGTTCATTACGTATCTTGAGTTTCTCAGGCCAAGATAGATCCCCGTAATACGCACGCGCTTGAATTCCCTGGTTTCTGAGTGCTGCAACTTGATCTTCCATTAGTGATTTAGTAGGAGAAATCACTAGCCCTGTGCCTTCTCGTGCGATGGCGGCTGCCTGGAAAATTAGCGACTTGCCCATTCCTGTAGGAAGGAGGGCTATCACATCTTTTCCCTCCACCAGCGCTTCAGTAGCCCTCCTCTGGATATCATTGCGCCAACCTGGATAGCCGAAGGCTGTGCGAACAATCGTGTCTAGCGCGAGTATGCGATCTCGCTTTTCTGAGCCTAAAAGCTTGGAAACAAGTTCGGTCAGCATGTTTAGATTGAACCGAATTCCACATCAAAAAACCCAGAGCCGCTTCCCTCATGACTTAGCAGCGAACGACGGTCTAAAGCGACGTTAAATCCCTCACAAGTTGTTTCAGGCACCATTAGGCACGCATGGCAGGCAGCGAGGTTCTCACGTTTATCGAGGCGGCTGATCGGAGGTTCTGAACAAACTGGATCTGCTGAACACCACGAAATGGCATTAAGGGCGCTACGTACCGTTAACCCAAACTCTGCCAACATTCCTCGCTCCACCAATCCTCCGAGTGACCCTTCCGAATCCCCTTCGGATGTATAAATCAGCACTCCTGTGTGTCCCAGGTCAGGATTTGAATACAATCTCTCCCTCAAGCTCGACAGCGAATATCCCACGTTCGTCGCAAGGATTCTCATTAGCGCATGGCTAAGTGAGTGAATAAGAATGTATCGCGGGGAAATGCTTGGCATGCCGGATCGCAATGGATTCCCTATCCCACGAACGAGGTGGTGACGTTCAATAACAGCCGGAGTCTGCTCCCAGTTTTTGACTTGGTCCTCCTCGAGCTGGATGAACAATCCCTCCCCTTGCGTAGTTACTGCTGGCAGCCAATCAACCTTGGACCTCGACAACTGACTGATCCTTCGCTCTACATTGTATTGATCAAACTGTGTCGTAGGCCTAATCCTTGAAAAGCCGCGAAGGACACGAGTCTCCATCAGCTTCGAAACCTGGTTTACAGCACCGATTGTGCTCCTGAATTGAAAACTTGAGGGAGCCTGGTGCTGTGGTTGCTGGATTTTCACCTTTAGATGCGGGAGATCGTGTGGGCTAGCCAGCGCAGAGAACTCGCTGCCCCGCAACTCAATCCCCTGTACGTTTGTGGTGCTCTTATCACCTACCTCGACTCGGCTTGCATGATCAAATATCTCTTGATCAGAAACGCCGTCGAGGTAGTGTTGGATCTCTTCAAGGCCGCGCATTTGCTTCACAATTTCTTCGGGAGAGTTTTCTTTAGATTGGATTAGGCTTTCCCAAATCAACTTCAAAAAGATGTTCGAGTTTACTAGGTCGGTAAAGTCATTGTGGCCAGCAGTCCGTCGAAGTGCAAGGGCTGAAACTGTGTCTGGGTAGTACAAGTTCGACCCACCCCGAAGAAGCGCCACTGGCGAGCGGTCACAAGGGGTAATGCCATCGCTCCTACCCAGCCACGCCATTGGACCTGTGCATTTCGCAGGCTTACCGCCTGGATACAACAACTTTGCGATGCGACCCATTGATGTGCTCCCACTTGCAGGCCCGTCTTCTTCGAGCCCCAACACCCCCTGCAATTTTTGCTGCGCGTGGCATTGATCGCATTTCACCGTGTAGGCCGCTAAGCCTGTTGTTGCCGCATGGGTTAGTCGGAGAACAGCTTTCGCCTCTAGGCAGGGGTTTATCTCACCCCGGTGCACGAAGTCTACCCATGGGAATTCCCCGAGATGGCCATCGACGCACGCGACCACAAGGAATACTTGCTTCGAGCTCATCACATACGATTGATGGGCTTCGTCGGGGCATGAAGCTTGGTCTTTGGCCCACGGGTCTGCACGGAAAAGCCGCTTACACTTGTTGCTCGAACAGTATCGCCACGCAGGGAATCTCAGCATTGGAACTGTTAGCCCCATGTTTATTTTTGCGATGGGGTTGACCCCATCAGCAGAATTAGCCTCTCGCCAATCTGGAGGTTGGCGAAGAGCGCGCCCCCCGATGAAATCTGCCAGCCTTGGCTCGTCCAAATCAAATTCCTGCGGAAATAGCCGCCCGTCCGCGGCCGTTTTGTACCTTGAAAGTTCGGGTTGGAACCACTGATCCAACCCGGCCACCAGGTAGGTTTCACCGCCCAGCCCAGCGTGCAGCGACCCTACCCCGTAAGGAGCCACGAGGTTGCCGCGGCGTACAAACTCAGCCATCGATAAGCTTTCCTGTGTCAAGAAGGTTATAGCGTCGAGTAACTACCAGACATGCTTCAAGGTCGACCGATCGCATCGAATTCAACGCAAGCCATACTCTCCCAGCGCGCATACGGGCTTCATTGCTTCCTAGAAGCGCCAGCAACGGCATCTGGCTAGGTTCCAATTCTTCAGTTTGCTCACCCCTGGGTGTAAACCACCTTGCCGGGGACCAATCCTTCAGGTTTTGCCGCATCAGCAAGATTTGATTCTGTAGCATTGCCTGAGCCGCCTCGTCTGCCCGCACCCTATTTAGGTGCAGGTTAAACGCGTGAGCCCATGTGGCATCTGTGACGTCGCTAGGGGCTGCAGTCAAGGATGATCGTTGCCGGACAGATGCCACGACGGCTGTTGGGAGCGTCCTTTCTACCGCCGCGCTGGAATACGGTGTCACAGAGGCGGATTCAACGTTTTCATAAAGCCTCTGATGGATTGACTGGAACTTCTCATAGACAGAGCGGTCCCTCGGCCTGCGGGCATTTAGAGCAACCAACACAAGCCCTGGATTGACATTAGCGTTACGCCCAACACGGCCTGTCACCTGAATGTATTGCGCCATGGCTTTTGGGAACCCCGAAACCGTCATAAGTCCGAGTCTCTCAACGTCAACGCCAACCTCAATTATGCTCGAGCAAAAGGCGATGTCAAGAGCTGAACCGGCCTCATCCATATCGAGCGAATTTTCAAGTCGTTGAAACGCTGCGCCTAATTGAGCGCTCGAGAGTCGAGAAGTGATCTCCTGCTGTGCATCCTCATTGACATAACGCATTGACATCTCAGAAAGGCCTTGGTTGCGCAACGCGCGGACCGCACTTAGAGATAGGTAATCAGGCAGGTCGGATTGCGCAATAGTCAGGCCGAAGCCTAAATCCTTCAGCGAATTGAAGAATGCAACATTTGTCCAATATGGATCTCTATCCGAATCATCTAATCCGATTGGGGCCATGTGCGCAGCAGCAAGGACTCTTGCTAGCACGTGACTATGGGAGCCAATATCTGGGGCAAAAATGCCGAGATATCTTGAGCCGTAATGTCGCTCCCCACTCGCTCTATGAGTAACGGAGAAGAAATTGTCATCGGCTGAGATCCCAGGAGCTGGAAAAACCCTTGCGTCGCTCATGCCATAGAGCCCCAGAATATGCTCGCTCAAACCAGCAATGGTTGCTGATGCGCCAATAACCTTGGGTCGACTGCCGTCCTCGGAGGTGCAGAGGTCCATTACGACAGTTTCAAACTCTGCGTCAACTGTGCCGAGAGGACCAGCAATCAAATGCAACTCATCCTGAACTAGCAGCGTTGGGGGTTGCTTAGCGCGATTTCCGTCTTCACCAATGCCGAAAATTGCGCGCGCTGCAGGCACATGTGCTAACTGAGCAAACTTATCAACTGTTCCGATCAGCAAACTTGGTGGATTTAGGTAGATTTCTTCGTCAATAACAGTTACGGGTAATTTCGCAGAAAACTCACATTTCATATCAGGGCAATGGAGGAGCACGGAACTCTGGCCCCTTTTCCCTCTCGTCTTGGTATGCCCAAGTACTGGAACTCGATCCCATCTTGACAGCACATAATTCTCGCTGACGTCTTGGGGTAGTTGCTTGCCCATTGATGCGCCGCACCAAGGGCACATGCTCAGCAGGAAATCTCTCTGGCTTCGATTTCTAGACATTTCGTCTAGTAACTGAGCCGCCATTCTGTTTGAGTTCGGGGTTTGCGATTGCCCTATCCAAACTCCTACCGTGAACGGCGTTGCGCCAAGCTCTTTATGGTGCTGCTCCCTGATGATCTCCAAGGCGCAAAAGAGCGCAGCAGCGCGACTGAATTGCTGTGCTGTCAGCAGCCTTAAGGTATACCGCATGATGGCAACTGTTCCGTCATCAGTAGTTGACATTAATCGGCGATAAATTGTCAGAAACCCTATGAGCCCTAGATAGGCTTCTGTTTTACCACCACCTGTGGGAAACCAGAGTACGTCAACAATTTCACGCTCTTCATGGCTGATACTGCCTTTCAGATTCTGCAAAATGAACGCCAGCTGGAATGGACGCCAGGCTGTCTGGACCTGGGAATCACTGCTGATTGGCTGGTCCCATTGGCCACAATATGCATTGTCCCTAGATGGGCTGACGGGCGCTCTTCGCCTGCGAACTGACGACCTTGCCCGCTGCATGTGCATGGCTTTGCACATCAATTGAAAGGCTTTGCTGACCTTCGCGTCAGATCTGATGAGGTGAATACCGTCTCTAATGCGCGAAAGGCTCGATTCGGCAGAGGTGATGTTTTGGTTCGCGGCTGCTGCGTACTCACCTTCTAAGGTTGCTGCCAAATTCTTTTGGGATTGAATCCATGCGTCATATTGAGTCGCTAATTGCTCTAGATCAGCAGCTGAAACCTCTTCCATCGACAGGATCATTGGCGCTGACTTCGAACCCTTGAGCTCACGCCCCTGCGGCATGTCTCGATCATAGATAGGCAGTGTTTCCCCAGACACCACAGCTCGCCGATCCTGTCCTGTTGGCTCAAGCACCTCCCAGGTTGCAGAACACCCATGCCCCACTCCAAAGTCGGGGTAATCTCGATAGGCAAGTTCACGCGTGCCTTTCCCGCCAGTGTTTGAGCGTACATCTAGCAACCGCAGGTCAGCAAAACTTGCCGTACCCGCATCAGACTCCACAACAAGACGTGCCTGAAAAATTGATTGCCCATGTGGGTTCTTGTTGTCACTTTTCTCGCGATTTACTGCCCAGGCAGTCACTAGGGAATAGCCTCCGCGTTGTTGCGTGCGGATTCCGATCTCGACTTCTGGTGCCCCTGGCGGTGTGACGCGCTGCAGATACGTTCCATCCGTCGCCACCTGCGCATGAACGAAATGATGCGACCAAGTGGTTGGCTTCCGCCACCACCAATTGGACTTTGCCCAATTCTTTCCAGACGTTCGCTCGTCTTGAACACTGAGCATCTCTAATGTTGCAACGATTCTTGGGCCTGCTAATTGCTCTTTCCAGTCAACATCAAGCTGATAGGTTTTGATCAGGCTGCGCCATTCTGATTCATTGCCACCTAGAATCTCGCACGCATCGCCGATTGAGTTGATGGTTCCGCTGAGTATGTCTGAAACAACCCTTCTATAATGAACCGCTACGCAAATCGCATTAACTTGTTCTTCGGAAAGCTCGAAGCTTTCTGCGCAATCAGCAACGCCTGAAAGTAGATCGACGAGTGTTGGGCTATCGGATAAGTGTTTCCTCAATATCTTGCGCAAATACCCAACACTAATGTCTAAAGCTTGAGCGATTGACACCAACGTTGCGTCACGGTTCGCCTTAATTGCAGCGACCTCTTGAGCGGGGGCAAGTCGATCTTCTTCCGGAGCGTCTATTGGCTGATACCAACTACCTGCGAGGGACACTCGCAGGCGCTTAAGTACCTGCTTATCAACCAGCACGCTAAGAGCGAGTGACGATTGATTGACATGCGCAGGTATTCCGCTTTCAAAATCTCCAAAATCTGCAGATCGCTGTGCGGAATCTGCTACAACCGATTTGGCCATAGGGTCCCTGTCGGTAGAGTATGCGTCTGGCAGTTGCTCTCCAGCCTCTTCTTGGAGATCTGCGGCTTGACCATCGATCGGGCGCAGTACCCCTATTGCATATCGATAAAGTGGTGCCTCGTCTGAGGTCAAGACTTCTTCAAAATCTGACCCGTGCACGAATCCTGTGTGGGGATATGGGATTTTCTGGCGTTGAAGCTTGCCTTCAACATGCTTAAGTGCGATCCCTTTGCCTTGCCACCTCGGCACGGGACCCCATAGTTCTCTAACTATCGAGTCAGTTACTATCCCTAATCGCTCTCGGGATTCATTCATGATTAGCATCAACCTTTTCCGCAAGTCGCTTGATCATGGATTGGCGATCTGTGCTGAGCAGAAAAAGATGTACGTCGGCTGTCGCCCGAGTGACACCTACATAAAACTCATTTGCATCCCATGAGCTTTCTGGCGCTACATCAACAAGAATGACGTGGGTTGCCTCTAGTCCTTTGAATTGCCAGACACTTGCAAATTGGATGTCGCGATTTGAAGTTGGGGTCGTGGCAAGCTTCCAACTTGGCATCACGAGACCATCGCATGCGGATTGGCTAGTGGGAACTAGCGAAAGCACAGCAATGTCATGACTCGAAACACCTCGGCTGAGGTACCCATCAATCACTTTAGTGACCGTACTGACGAGGTGGTCAGGGGAATCCAGATAGTGAAGATGCGGGGCGCCAAGGTCGTCGGTGCGTCGAATTGCAGAGAAGGTTGGCTCACCTCTCAACAATACTGACAAAACCTCAGCAACGGACTTTGCGTTGCGGCAGTTTACTGTCAGAGAGGCAATCGAGGCGTCAGTGCTCAGGGCCTTAAGAAGATCTCGGGCACTAACCTTGCCAGAGAATATACCCTGCCTTGCGAAGTCGCCAAGCAACACCCATCGCCCATCGCGTGTGCCGCCGTTCAGCACCAGATCAACACAGCTCAAGAAATCTGCACTTGGAAGATCTTGCGCCTCATCGATTACCGCCCAGTCGAATAGTGGTTCTGATGAGTTATCGATCACAGCGTCGAGTGCCCGAAGGATCAGTGCATCGCTTAGAATGTACGGCCACTGCCCTTTCTCTGATTTCGGTAGCCGCGAATGCAAAAACTCGACGAATGACATTGTCGTGATGTTGGTGGCCCCAAATTGGCTTAAGGCCTTCTTTGACTCGATTGAAGCAAGTCTTCCGTTTGTAAGCAGCAGGCCTGATCCTGTTCGGCTCATCCGTATTGCCATCTCCATGCCTAGGATTGACTTACCAGTCCCTGCCAAACCATCGACAATGATTCTGCGGTTCTGGCCGATCACATCTAAGACCCTGAGCTGTTCATTTGTAGCTTGCAAGAGTTTCTCTTTGCGAAGTATTCCTTCAGCGTGCGGATCAATCAGGAGCTCTTTGGTAAACCTGAGGAGTTCGACCAAGAGCTCAACATCTCGCGGGCTCAAAACATTTTTTTCGAGGCCAGTTTGCAAAGTTACCGTTTTGATTGATGCTATTGCTCGTTTGGCGAGACTGCCCTTCTTAAAATCGGAACCATTTACTACGCTTTCTGGACCCCATTCGATCGAATTAGGCACATCAACATACGCGAGGCAAACAAGGGACGATAAAATTGGCATTTTGCGAACCTGTCCGCCAAGCGTGAGCCACTTCTTCTCAAGGAATTCCTGCACGCTTCTGCGGTTGTCTGCTGCCTGCTTGATTGGACTGGTAGATGGCCCCTTTGGATTGCTACCGAACCACCACTGGCCTTCGTGAATCCTGATGGTTCTGTGGCCCTTAACCTCGATCACGACAACCCCTTCGGATGGGATAACTGCAACGAAGTCTGCCTCCCCTTCCACCTGATTTACATGACTCGCAATGTGCAGCGAGTGCAGAACTACCCAGTCTTTCGTCTCTGGGCTGTCGCGCAGGTATGCAAAAACTTCACGCTCGCCGTCGTAAGGAATCTCTGCAAGCGACGTGTTGGGTACCATGCGTGCCATTTGTGCTCCTTAATCGGCGGTAAGGGCAGTCTAGTCACGAAATTATAGCTAACTTATGCCTAGTTTTGCGATGGGAACTCACATTCTGCGAAGCCGCTCCTCGGCCGTCCTCCATAGTGCAAAATAGGTCCATGCAGTTGTCTCACCTTCGCTTTATTGACCTTTTCGCTGGCATCGGCGGATTCCATCATGCCGCCATGAAGGTTTTCCCAGGCGCAGAATGTGTCATGGCCGTTGAGTGGGACAAGGATTGCCAAAAGGTGTACTCCACTGCATTCCCAGAGACGGACCTGCGGGGTGACATTTGCGAGGTCCTTTCCATCACGAAGCACGGAGCGGCGCAGGAAGCAACAGCCAAGGAGATCCGAGATCATAATCTCGTCCCTGAGCATGATGTCCTGTTTGCCGGATTCCCCTGCCAACCTTTCTCGAAGGGTGGCGCCCAGAAGGGATTGAGCGAACAAACCCAGGGGACGCTCTTCCACGAGATCATGCGCATCATTGAGGCTCGCCGACCGCCGCTCGTGATCCTTGAAAATGTGGCTAACCTCGTGGGCCATGACGAAGGTCGAACCTGGAACACCATTATTGAGGCGCTCCGCGCAGCAAAATACGCAGTCGATGCTGAGCCGCTGCTGATCTCACCACACGAGATCAAGAAGGCTCGAGGCGGCGCGCCGCAGAATCGGCCGCGTGTCTACATCGTTGCCGTCGACTCCACAAAGGGCCTGAAAGTACCCGACAACTCAAACCTTCTTGACGCGGCTGACTGGCGCACTGCCTCATCGCCAGCCTGGGACATTGAGTCCATTTTCAAGGGGTCTGACCCTGAAGAAACTGAACTTGATGAGAAGGAACTGAATTGGCTTGAGGCATGGGATGACTTTGTGAAACTGGTGCCAGCTGATGATCTGCCTGGGTTCCCAATCTGGGTAGATGCCTGGTACGGCCGCATGCGTAAGCCAGGGCGCGTAGAGGGGAGCATTTCAACTCTCCGTGCAAAGCGCGATGACGCTGCTGGTGGGGAGCCAAACTGGTGGACTGACTTTGTCGCGAAGAACAAGCGCTTCTACAAGGAGCATGCGGCCATCCTTGATACCTGGATGGAGAAGTGGCAAGTTGCCGAGTTTCCAGAAAGCCGCCGCAAGCTTGAGTGGCAGGCGCGTCGCCATCACCCTAAGCGTTCAGGTCGCACCCTTCGGGACTGCCTGATCCAATTTCGGCCAAGTGGCATTCGAGTGAAGGCTCCGACCTACGCGCCAGCACTCGTTGCGATGGCCCAGACTCCAATCATTGGTCTAGGCGATACCTGGCGCCGCATCGGCCCAGCCGAAGCTGGAGTGCTTCAGGGATTCACGAGCTACCGACCTTGGCGCAAGGTGATGCGTAAAGATCCATCGTTCCGCGCAGGAGCCGCATATAAGCAGTTTGGTAACGCGGTGAATATAGGGGTTGCCGCACTTGTACTCAAGCGTGCTTACGAATCCACTAATGCAATCCAGCGCTAGCTTAAGGCGCTAATCCCCTAAGGCTTCGATCCGTAGTTGCTCATATTCGGATTGCGTAACCTCCCCGCTTTCAAGCAACGACTTTAGGTCTCTGATTCTGCCGAGTCTAGATTCGAAACGATTTCTCCGCGAAAAAGCTTTCTGCAGCAATGGGAATTGTGGATCTGAGAGCAGATCAGCAACAACAATGTTGCTAGCTACCTTGCGAACAGTTTTATCATTTTTTGGAACAATTAACTTCCGTACAAACTCTGGATGCAACTTAACGTGCTCTAGGATTGCCTCCTTGCTCAGGATCAACGCATCGGTTGACCAAAAAAGCCCATTACGGAGCGTGATAGATTCTGGATCGCCATATACAAGTCCGATCCCTGGGAGAACCATGATTGTGGCCTCTGTCCATTCACCCTCAGTGCTGCTCGACTTTATCTTGGTATCTCCCATTATGTTGCGGATCCGAACGTTACTAAACTTTCCAAATTGAACTTTCACGCTGATACGAAGATCTTTCGAGGCCAAATCAATGCCAGGAGTGTCACCACCTACTGCGTCTACGTTGATGAACGCGAGTTCCAATAAACATTTCACTAAAAGCTCTGCTGCCGCGCCAGCGACAAATCGATTTTCATAATTCGTGGTGCTGTACTGAAACACTAAACTCGTTAACGCGTTTTGGAACTCAGTGAATACTTCCTCTTGCAGCGTGGAAATACGCGCAAACGCATCGCGCTCATTCTCGTAGCTCCGTACGTAGATCTGCTTCTTCTCCATAGCTGGGAGCATATAACGAGCAATCCCACATGGCCAAAAGCCCCTAAGTGATTAGTCTCCCAGAGCCCATAATCAGTGTCGTTTCCCGCGCCGGATAGGGCACAAGGCACTTCTCGTCTCTTCACATGAATTGGGCTACTGCTCCAGTAATGCCACCGTTCCAACTATTGCCCAACCTGAGCGAGTTGTCATGTCTACCGCAGTGGCTGATTAGGTCGGTTGTTGGTCAATATCTCAACTGCAAGTTGAGTTTCAGGTATACCTCACCACCTACTTGATAAGGGACCCCAAACTTGTGCCTCTTACGAGAGCCCCACTCGAAACGCAACTCATTGAATAGCCGCGCGCCTAATGCTTCCATGCCAGCCTCGCTAAGCAATTCGACTCCGCCGTCCGCATTAACAATCAAGAAACCTCCGAAACCTAACCGACGCGATTCCCATGGAGTCGCGGGCTGAAGCCCGAGGCCGACTGCGCCTAGAAAACTCAAAAACTCGGGGGCCACGTCATATACCCCATCTCGACCTGACCCTTTAGCCCCTATCCAAACCTCCCTCAATGGCTTCCTACGCTGAAATGCTGCTTGGCTCAAAAGTGTCGCAACGAGTTTTACTAGCTTCGGAGAAAATGAAATCAGCGACTGCCTGAAGATCTCACTATCCATGGAAACAAAGTTCAAGCCAACTGAGTTCTCGCTAAAGAACTTGAAAAGTGGTCTCATCGTGAGGAGACGAAGGTTAGACACCTGCTTAAGGGTCCGAGGTGAACCAGATAACTTATACACAAAATTAGTGGCGGGGCTCGCATTCAATAGTGTGGGTCTCGCACCAAGGAAGGATTTAACGCTTAGGCCACTCCAAGCAATAGATTTACCTCCATCGAACCGAACTTTTACATCGTCTCGAAGAGCAGCGCTTGCTCCTCTAAAGCCCAGTGCCGCAACTAGCGCATCTCCCGATTTACTCACAAAGGTACGCGTAGACTTCTCGCGAATATCAGCCAGGAGTAAGTTTGCAAGCTTAGATAATTGTTCCATCTCAATTGTTTGAGCAGTGCTGCTACCGCTGATAACCGAGACGCTTGCTTTGGACACTCTGTATTCAATTGGAGCTTCCGAAATTGAATGCTGAACTTGCGCAGCTGAGATTTTCACTGATGCCCTGATTGGAGTGCCTTTAACTTCTCCGGTTAGTAATCGCGCTAACGCATATACCTCTGACCATTCGCCCACATTTCGTGCTGACAAAGTGTCAACTACCGCTTTAGTCGATCGAGGGCGTCAACTAGCGCCTGGGCCCAATCTCGAACAGCTGGTATTGCAACGCTGTTCCCCAGTTGTTTCATAGCAGCAGATTTGGTACCTGGAAAGTGAAATTCCTGCGGAAATCCCTGCATCTGCTTACCTTCTTCTGGAGTAATTCGGCGAACTGCGCCGTCGACAAGATAGCCATCCCAGTTTCTCCGATCATCAATCGGAGATGCTTTACCTCCGACTCGGAGAGTAAACCCGATTTTCCGATCAACATTTCCTTTCATGACATCTGACATGGTGAACGACAGCTCTCTTTTGAGCGGGTATGTAAACTCCGCGCGGTGATCGAGGAACCCGATCATGAATAGCCGAGGTCTATGTTGTGGAACGCCATGATCTGACGCCCTAACAATTTCGTAAATGACCTTATAGCCAAGGTCTTCTTCAAGCACTCTCAGGATAGTCTTGAAAGTGTTTCCATTGTCGTGCTTAAGAAGGTGGCGGACATTCTCTAGAAAAAATGCTTGAGGCTTTTTCACTCTCAAGATTTCTGCAATATCAAAAAATAGTGTTCCTCGAACGTCTTCAAATCCTCGCTTATGCCCAGCTTGGCTGAATGGTTGGCATGGGAATCCCGCACATAGCACATCAAAATCTGGAATCAAAGCTTTGTCTACCTTCGTGATGTCTCCCGCAAAATTACCAGAACTAAATAGTTCCGGGCTGATTGGCTTTAGGTTCAATTCATATGTGAGGCGGGCATCACTATCCCACTCAGACGCAAACACACAGGTTGCGCCAAGGTCATGGAACGCGAGATGGAACCCCCCAATTCCTGCAAACAGGTCTATGAATCGCAGGGGGCTAGAAGTGGTATTCACAATGGGTTGATTATAGCCTCGCTGCAAGCAGACCGACTGCCGGGACAACGATGCAGCCAGCCGCTAATTGCTCAGCCAACTTGTCAAGCCTCACAGCAACGCCACGTTGACTTGGAGGCGGAGCTTAAAGGCGATCGCCTCGGGCATCACTCGCCGCTCCACCACTGAAACCCGCGGTTGCGCACCCCTCTCATAGGCCTTTAGCACCGCCTTAGCCTTTGACTTGAGCTCCCAGGTGCGCACCAGCATGGCTCGCCCACCAGCGAAGTCGAGCAGCAGCCCAGAGGGCACGAGGGGCCAGAGCTGGGTGACCTTGATCAGTTGCCACGCTCCGTCGGTATCCAGCCAGATTGGATGTGGCTCACCCTTTGGGGCGGTGAAATCACTCGTGCGCACGTACCTCTCGGCCGCTCGGAGCGCCTCCTCCCGTGACGTGTAGCCACTTGAGATAGGCGACTCGAACGGATTCTCTTGGTCTGGCAGCCATGTGATCCAATTGCCTGGAGTTTCGGCTTCAGTAACTGAAGCACGGCGCGTAATGCTCGGATCGGCGCTCAATACCGTGGTGATGTTGCCATGAACCTCAAAGATGAACTCAATCTTTGGGGTCATAATTGCCTTCCCTTCGTTGCAGTCGCACTGCCTTCAGTTGATTCACACACCAAACAGGCGATCAGCTCGGCTCCCTGCGCGCCGTAGGGGAAGTGCTCCCCTACGGCGAGGTGCTCTTTACTGACGCGTTGCAGGTGGCCGCAGGGGAATCGCCCTGGGGCACTCTGGCTCGCGCCGGCGCGCTCCGCCACGCGCTTCAGGAACTCGGACTTTGGGTCAACCTCGTTCTCGTGCTCCCACGGCAGATCGGTGTGCCCTACATGCCCGTCGCGCGCGGTGCGCTCGAAGAGCGGCGTGCGCAGCTCCAGGCGATCGATCATCGCTGCGGGGCGAAGGTCAAACTTCAGCGCCACGAGTTCGGCGAGCTGCTCGTCGGGCATCGTGCCCGTGCCGAACGTGTCGACCGATACCGCCACCGGCTTATCGACGCCGATCGCATAGGCGATGGCAATCTCGGCACGTGCCGCCAGTTTGCTGCGCACCAGGTGCAGCGCCGCCTGACGCGCGGCGTATGCGGCCGAGCGATCCACCTTGGTGCCGTCTTTTCCGCTGAAGGCCCCGCCGCCATGGTGTGCCACCCCGCCGTACGTATCGGCGATCACCTTGCGACCGGTCAGGCCCGAGTCGGCGAGCGGTCCACCCACCACGAACCTCCCCGTTGGGTTGATGTGCACTGCGGTGTTAGGCGTTACCCAGTGGCCGATCGCTTCGCGCGCCAGTGCTTCAAGGGCGCTGCGAACCTCTTCAATTGGCGTCTCCGCGCGATGCTGCGCCGAGACAACAAAGGCCGTTACCTCCTGCGGCGTATCACCCACGTATCGCACGCTGACCTGCGCCTTTCCGTCTGGTCGCAGCCACGGAATCGCTCCGGTGGTGCGCGCCTTGGTGAGGGCACGGGTGAGGCGCTGTGCCAGCACTAGGGGCAGTGGCAGCCCCTCGGGAGTTTCGTTGGTGGCGTAGCCGTAGACGATCCCCTGATCGCTGGCTCCGAGCACACCGTCGTCGCGAACGACGCCCATGGCGATGTCGGTGCTCTGTGGATCGATGGTCACTCGCACGGTGCAGGTGTCGGGGTCGATCCCCTCCTCTGCTGACTCGTAGCCAATGTCGCAAATGACGCGACGCGCTACCTGCTCGATCTCGTTGTGGCTGAGCGGGTCGCGGCTGGCGACCTGGCCAAAGACCCAGACCTCGTTGCCGCTCGCGGCGGCCTCAATACCGCAGCGCGTGTACGGATCGCGTACCAGGTGCGCATCTAGCAGCGCATCGCTGATCTGATCGCAGAGCTTGTCGGGATGCCCCGTGGTCATGGACTCGCAGGTCACGATCCTGCTCGCGGTTGGCTTTGTCGCCATCTTCTGTACCTCCCAGTTCGACCGGCTCGGGCCGGCGCCTGGGGCACGACGCAGCACGCCACACAGGGCGCTTGGTCCGCGTCGGACCCGTCCGCATCGCCATATCAGCGTTGGCACCGTTCCGGCCCCCGGGTTGGGGATCCGTT